>LXNI01000493.1_pt1 | contig 44508 bp, 42 predicted proteins | sample 809091 | NCBI WGS metagenome assembly LXNI01 (sample SAMN04870527, study PRJNA318959) | sponge metagenome | biome: 01000161; feature: marine sponge reef; material: water | host: Sarcotragus foetidus | place: Greece: Milos, Mediterranean Sea | collected 2013-05-29 | depth 5-7 m
TTTCTGGGCGGAACCGGCCAACAAGCTGTTTGATCTCTTCAAGGCGCTCCACAATGTCGCCGACGCGCACGAGGTCATCCGTATCTCGGATGCCCACGACATCCATTTTCAGCTGCCGGGCCAGGAGCCCCGCACCGGCCCCCTGGCGGCCGCGGAATAGCCCGGCCACGGAATAATTCCGCGCAGCAGGTGTTCATAGAATTTGCCGGGCGGCTCAAACCCGATGCCCGGGCAACGGGAACAGGCCGCACACATCCGGCCGAGTGCCCTCGCCGCCCGCACTTACCGCCTGAGACTCCGCCCCGTCGTTCCGCGGCGGGGCGGCGCTTTCTGTGGGACCTGAATTACGCCCGCACCCCTTGCAATCCCGGGGCGCCGCCGCTATAAACCGCGCCTTCGCCGAGCGAAACGGCCGGATGTTTGATCCGAGGGCATGCCGGACGCTCACAGAAAACTCAAACGAGGATGAGGAAATGCCCAAGCTGAAGACAAAATCCAGCGCCAAGAAGCGCTTCTCCCGCACGGGCACCGGAAAGATCAAGGGCAGCCCGGCATTCAAGCGTCACAATCTGCGCAAGCGCACCCAGAAGATGAAACGCAAGGCCCGGGGCACCATGATCATGGCCGATGCCGATGCGAAGATCATCAGCGCCTACATGCCGTATAACCGGGGGAAATAAACATGTCGCGGTCCAGACCCGCCGTCGCCAGCCGAGCCCGGCGCAAGAAAGTCGTGGCCCGGGCCAAGGGCTATCAGGGCCGGAGCAACAACAACTTCCGTCTCGCCAAACAGCGGACCGAAAAGGCGCTGCAGTACGCCTACCGGGACCGCCGGACCAAGAAGCGCTCGTTCCGCCGCCTGTGGATACAGCGGATCAATGCCGGCGCCCGTCTGCACGGCCTGACCTATTCCCAGTTCATGAACGGCCTCTCGAAGGCCGGGATCGAGATCGACCGCAGGGTGCTGTCCGATCTCGCCATCCGGGAGCCGGATTCGTTTAAAAGCTTGGTTGAACAGGCCCAGGCCGCCCTCGCCAGCACTGCTTAAAGCAGGATCGAACAGAGATTTTTTGGAAGGGGGCGGCCCGGACGGCGGCCCCCTTTTGATTTGGAGCACGGAAACGACATGCAAGACCTGGAGGCACTGAAGAGCGAATTGACGGCGGCCATCGATGGCGCCGGCGATTTGGATGCCTTGGAGGCGGTGCGCGTCGCCGCCCTCGGGCGGAAGGGCAGCGTCACCGGCCTGATGAAGACCCTGGGCCAACTGGACGCGGACCAGCGAAAAGCCGCCGGCCAGGCGTTCAACGCGCTGAAGGATGAGATCGCCGAGGCCATCGAGGCGCGCAAGACCACGCTGTCGGCGTCCGGACTGGATGCCCGGCTGGCCGAGGAGAAGATCGACGTCACGCTCCCCGTCCGGCCCGAGCGCAGGGGCTACGTCCACCCGATCGGTCAGACCGTCGACGAGGTGATCTCCATCTTCGGCGAGATGGGTTTCACCGTCGCCGAAGGGCCCGACATCGAAGAGGACTGGTACAACTTCACCGCCCTGAACATCCCCCAGGATCACCCGGCCCGTCAGGAACACGACACCTTCTACATCAATGCCGAGAAGGAAGGGCGCCGGATGGTTCTCCGTACCCACACCTCGCCGGTACAGATCCGCACCATGCAGTCCCAGAAGCCGCCCATCCGGATTATCGTGCCGGGCCGCACCTACCGCAGCGATCACGATGCCACCCACTCGCCCATGTTCCATCAGGTCGAAGGATTGGTTGTGGATGAGACCACCCACATGGGGCACCTCAAGGGCTGCCTGATGGAATTCTGCCGCACCTTCTTCGGCATCGACGATCTGCCGGTCCGCTTCCGGCCCAGTTACTTCCCCTTCACCGAACCCTCGGCGGAGGTGGATATCGGCTGCACCCGCGAAGGCGGCGGGTTGAAAATCGGGGCCGGCGACGACTGGCTGGAAATTCTCGGCTCCGGCATGGTCAATCCGGCGGTTCTGGAGAATTGCGGGATCGACCCGGCCAAATATCAGGGCTTCGCCTTCGGTATGGGCGTCGAGCGATTGGCAATGCTCAAGTACGGTATTCCCGATCTTCGGACGTTCTATGATTCGGACATCCGTTGGCTGGAGCATTTCGGCTTCGCGCCCCTGGACGTGCCGTCGCTGCTCGGGAGGGCCGTCGGATGAAATTCTCCCTGAAATGGCTCGAGCAAGAGCTGGAGACGGATGCCAGCCCCCGGGAAATCGCTGATGAACTGACGATGATCGGGCTCGAACTTGAGAGCCTCGACGACCCTGCCGACAAGCTCAAGGACTTCGTCGTCGGCTATGTGGAAGACGCCAAGTCCCATCCGGACGCCGACCGGCTCCAGGTGTGCCAGGTGAACAACGGCACCGGGACCTTCGAGGTGGTGTGCGGCGCGCCCAATGCCCGGACCGGCATGAAAGGCGTGTTCGCGCCGGAAGGCAGCTATATCCCGGGCCTCGATATGGTGCTGAAGAAATCGAAGATCCGCGGCGTTACCTCCAACGGTATGCTGCTGTCGGAACGGGAAATCGGCCTTTCGGACGAGCATGAAGGCATCATCGAGCTCGGCGACGATGCGGTCCCGGGCACCCCGGCGGCCGAGGCCCTCGGCATGTCCGATCCGGTGTTCGATATCGGCATCACACCCAACCGGGGTGACTGCCTCGGCGTCCGCGGCATCGCCCGCGATTTGGCGGCGGCCGGCATCGGGACGCTGAAGCCGCTGCTCATCGAGCCCGTCGAAGGCAAATTCGAGAGCCCGATCAAGGTTCATCTCGATCTCGACGATGAAACCATGAGCGCCTGTCCCTATTTCGTCGGGCGCTATTTCCGCGGCGTCAAGAACGGCCCGAGCCCCGACTGGCTGCAACAGAAGCTGCTCGCCATCGGTCTCCGGCCCATCTCGGCGCTGGTCGATATCACCAATCTGCTCACCATGGCCTACGGCCGGCCGCTGCACGTCTTCGATGCCGACAAAGTCCATGGCGACATTCACGTCCGGCTGTCCAGAAAAGGCGAGAAAATCCTGGCCCTCGACGGCAAGGAGTACGAACTCGACGACGAAATGACGGTCATCGCCGACGAGAAAGACCCGGAAGCGCTTGGCGGCGTCATGGGCGGCGAGCTCTCCGGTTGTACCGGGGAGACGGTCAACGTGTTCCTCGAAAGCGCCTACTTCGACCCAACCCGTACGGCGGCCACGGGGCGCAAGCTCAACCTGATGTCCGACGCCCGCTACCGGTTCGAGCGCGGCATTGACCCGGACTTTGTGCTCGACGGTGCGGAACTCGCCGCCAAACTGCTCTTGGAACTGTGCGGCGGCGAAGCCAGTGACATCGTCATCGCCGGTGAGAAGCCGGATGTCTCCCGGTCTTATCCGCTGCGCAAGCACCGGGTGAAGGACCTGGGCGGCGTCGAGGTGTCCGAGGAAGAGACCGTCCGGATCCTCAACGTGCTGGGCTTCAACGTCACCGACAACGGCGATGCCTGGGAGTGCGACGTGCCGTCCTGGCGCCATGATGTGGTCGGCGAGGCCGATTTGGTCGAAGAGGTGACGCGCATCCACGGCTTTGACAATATCCCCGCCGTCTCACTGGTGCGCGCGGCCAACCTGCCGAGCCCGGCGGTGTCGCTGTCGCAGGCCCGCCGCGCACGGGCACGGCGGGCGTTGGCGGTTCGTGGCCTCACGGAGTCGGTGACCTTTTCGTTCCTGCCCCGCAAACACGCGGACCTCTTCGGTGGGGCACCGGAAGCCATCAATCTGGTGAACCCCATCTCCGCCGATCTCGATGTCATGCGGCCGTCGCTGCTGCCCAACCTGATCGACGCCGCGAGGCGCAACGCGGACAAGGGCTTCGGCGACGTCTCGCTCTACGAAGTGGGACCGCAATTCGCCGGCGAAAACCCCGAGGATCAGGCCATGGCCGCCTCCGGCGTCCGGGCTGGGCTCACCGGCCCCCGCGACTGGGCCGGAAGCTCCCGCGAGGTGGACGCGTTCGACGCCAAGGCGGACGTCATGGCGGTGTTCGAACAGCTGGGCGTTTCGGCAGGTTCGGCCCGCATCTCCACCGATGCGCCGGCGTGGTATCACCCGGGCCGGTCGGGCACCATTGCTTTCGGGCCCCAGCAGGTGCTCGCCCATTTCGGTGAGATTCATCCCGGCATTCTTCAGGCCATGGATGCCGACGGCCCGATGGTCGGATTCGAGATCTATCTCGAAGGCCTGCCTCAGCCCAAGGACGGCAAATCCGCCATGCGGCCGCCCTTGACCCTTTCCGCCTTCCAGCCGGTGGAGCGGGATTTTGCCTTCGTCGTCGATGACGGCGTCGCGGCGGACGATCTCGCCAAGGCGGCCGCGGCGGCGGATAAGAAGCTGATTTCAGGGGTCCGGGTGTTCGATGAGTTCCAGGGCGGCGACCTGGAAGCCGGCAAGAAGTCTCTGGCCATCGCCGTCACCCTTCAGCCCACCCAGGCCACCCTCACCGACGAGGAGATCGAAGCGGTCTCCGGCAAGGTGGTGGCCAACGTGGCCAAGCACACCAAGGGTGTGCTCAGGGGTTAGTCCCTACTTGATCGCCACCGGCTTCCCGCTGGTGGCGCTCTCGGTGATGGCTTCCAGAATCTGGACGTTCTGCACCCGCTGCTCGGGCGTGAACCGGTACTCGGCCGTGCCGGCGACGGCATCGGCCCAGTGGTGGAGATTGCGTTCCACCGTCGTGTCATCCCAGGGATACGTCCGGGTATGAATCACCATATCCATGCCCCGCCAAGTGAGCAGCGCCTGGTCCGGGATATCCACGTTCGAGATTTCCCGCGCTTCCGCCCAGGCCTCATCGCCGAAGATGCTCATCCGCTGATAGAACGGCGTGGTCGCCAGATTGACCAACGACGCCGTCACGCCGCTCCCGAACTGGAACTGGACCGTCAGCACATCCTCGTTGGGGAACTTGTCGGACCGGGAGTTGAGATGGGCGTAGACCTCCGTCACCGAGCCGGCAATGGACAGCATCAGGTCGGTCACATGTACGCCCAAGGCCGTCATGGCGCCGGCAGGCGCCTCCACCGGGTCCTGCCGCCAGCCCGACGGCGGCTCAATGGCCATGTTGTTGTAGGACGAGTTGAATTCCAGATGGAGGATTTTGCCGAGTTCCCCGGCATCGGCCATCCGTTTCAATTCTTCCCAGGCGCCCTCGAACCGGCGTTCATGGCCGACGCCCATGACCAGGCCTTTTTCCTCGCAGGCCGCCATCATCTTCCTGGCCCCGTCGCCGGAAAGCGCCATGGGTTTCTCACAGAAGATGTTTTTGCCCGCCGCGGCCGCCGCCAGAACCATGGGCTCATGCAGGGAGTGGGGCGTCGCGATGATCACCGCATCGATGTCCGGGTCGTTGAGCACGTCTTCGAAACTGGAGGCGAACGGCAGGCCGCGCCCGGCACAGAATGCCGCCGGCGCGTCCTGGTTGATATCGACCCCTCGGACCACATTGATTTTATCCGAGCCTTCCAGCGAATTGACGATGGTGGTGCCCCACCATCCCAAACCGATAACCGCGGCGTTGAGCATGTATTTCTCCCTGATTTGATGAAATATCTTAGCGATCACGATCGCCGGAGGAAGCACACTTTGACGGGCCTTGGGGCTTTCCGCACCTGTATCCGGCGACTAGGCTGAAGCCCCCAAACAGCGCGGCGCTGGCCTCCCGCATGCAACCATCGCTCATCGTCCGGGTGTTCCTGCCCTTTGCGCTCGGCTTTTTCCTGGGCTTCTTCTACCGCACGGTGAATGCGGTGATGGCGCCCGATATCGCCGCCGATGTGGGTGTCGATGCGGAGGGTCTGGGCCTGCTGACCTCGGTCTATTTCCTGACCTTCGCGCTGTTTCAGATTCCTTTGGGCGTGCTGCTCGACCGCTACGGCGCCAGACGGGTGCAGGCCGGTTTGTTCTGCGTCACCGCCGCCGGTGCGGCCCTGTTCGCCACCGCCGACACGCTCGGCCTCCTGATCACCGGACGGGCTCTCATGGGTCTCGGCATGTCGGCGGGCCTGATGGCGGCCTTCAAGGCGATCATCGAATGGTTCCCCAAGGAGCGCCTCGCCTTCTGGCAGGGAACCCTGATGGCGGCGGGAAGCCTGGGCGCCATCGCCTCCACGGTTCCCGTCGAGGCGTCCCTCGCCTTCACCGACTGGCGGGGCGTGTTCCTATATCTCGGGGGATTCACCTTCCTCACCGCCGTTATGATCCTGTTGACGGTGCCCGAGAAGCCGGGCGAGCGGGAAATGCGGACCGCCAGCCTCACCGGTCAGCTGAAAGACTTTGCCGAGATCATGGGAGACTTCCGGATCTGGCGGGTGATCCCCCTGGCCACCGCGTCCTTGGGCGCCTTCATGGGCGTGCCGAGCCTATGGGCGGGCCCGTGGCTCCGGGACGTGGCCGGGTTCGAACGCTTCGGTGTCGCCAACGGACTGATGGTCATCGGCATCGCCATCATGCTCGGCTACATCGCCACCGGTGCGTTCGCCGGGCGGTTGGCCCGCGCCGGCATCTCGGCACTTACCGTTTCCTATTGGGGGATCGCCGCCTATACCGCCATCCAGCTCCTGCTGGCGGCCAATCTGGGGCCTTTCGACGTGGTGCTGTGGGCCATGTTCGGATTTGTCGGCGCCTCGGCGATCCTGATCTTTACCGGCATGGCGCAGCTTTATCCCGCCAACAAGGCCGGCCGCATCAATGCCGCCCTCAACCTGCCGGTGCTGGCCGGCGCCTTCACCATTCAATGGGGCATGGGAGCGATCATCGACCTCTGGCCGGAAGGACCCAACGGCACCTACGCCGTCAGCGGCCATCGGGCGGCGATCACCGCCGTCGCCGGGCTCCACGTGCTGGCCTTTATCTGGCTCTGGGTCAGCGGGCTGATGGCCGGGCGGTCTCGGGACATGCCCGCCGAATAGCGGCCCGCACCGCTTCCTTGGCGCCGCCCGGTTTCGGATGCCCGCGCCCGCGTGGCTTCGCGAAATCCCGGTAAGGGCGTCATGCGGCCGTAAGTGAGATCAGTTGAGGCGCGTCGCTTCGATGCCCTTGAGGGCGCGTTCCAGCTGACTCCGGTTCATGTAGTGCCGGCCGGGCGGGCCCGGATCGCCGCCGACCCGGAAGATCTCGTTGCCCCGCGGATCGAACAGATAGGCCGCCGGAATCGAGTGCACGCCGTCGAAGTCCTTGCCGAGTTGGGGGGTGCCGTCGACCACATGGACCGGCGCCGGAATGGTCCGCTTGATCATCCGCTGCAGGCGCTTGTTGCCCTCGGCGTTCTCCTGCCAGTCCACCGCGATGATGGTGAGCTTGTCAGGTCCGTGCTTGCCGATGAATTCCGCGAGTTCCCCGAACTCGGTATGGCAGGGGGGTCACCAACTGGCGAAGAAAGTCACCAGGATCGGCTTGCCGTTGAACGCCTCGCGGGTGACGCCGTCACCCTTCAGGGGCGGCGCATCGATCAGCCGCTGCTTGATCTCCTGGGTTAGCGTAATCTTGTTTTGGGCCTGCGCCGGAACGCCCGCCAGCACCAAGGCGGCAAGGACCAGGCCAAGCAGGGAGAACCGGTTTGTCATGGCCGTATTAACGCGCATGGCGGGTATGTAGTCCAGCGCCTAAGCCCGGTCAACCGACAAAGACGTGATGATATATTCCTTGCCACGGAGCACCCGGAGACCGCGGAGAAGGTGTTTCCGGCAGTACGACGCCCCATCTCCGCAGTCTGGGTATTTCTGTGGAATGCGCCGCATCTAGCGGGGCATGACGAGCGAGGAGAGCCTATTTCTTCCGCCTGCCGGCGATGCGGAGGCGCAGCGCCTGGAGCTTGATGAACCCTTCGGCGTCCCGCTGGTCGTAGACGCTGTCCTCTTCGAAGGTCACCGTCGCTTCGTCATAGAGGCTGCCCGGCGCGTTGCGGCCCAGAACCGTGATCCCGCCCTTGAACAGCTTGAGGCGCACCGTGCCGGTGACGTTCTCCTGGCTTTTGTCGATAGCCGCCTGGAGCATTTCCCGCTCGGGCGCGAACCAGAATCCGTTGTAGATCAGTTCCGCATAGCGGGGCATCAGCTCATCCTTGAGGTGCGCGGCGTTGCGGTCGAGGGTCAGGCTCTCCATGGCCCGGTGGGCGGCCAGCATGACGGTGCCGCCGGGCGTCTCGTAGACGCCGCGCGATTTCATGCCGACGAACCGGTTCTCGACGATATCGGCCCGGCCGATCCCATGATCGCCGGCCGCCTTGTTCAGATGGGTGAGCAGCACCGCGGGACTCATCACATGGCCGTCGACGGCGACGGGATCACCCTTCTCATATTCGATTTCGATGACAAGCGGCTCGTCCGGCGCGTTTTCGGGTGCCGCGCTCCGGGTGAACATGTCCTCATCGGGCGCCACGTCCGGGTCCTCCAGCGCCTTCCCTTCGTAGGAAATGTGCAGCAGATTGGCATCCGTCGAATAGGGCGGCTCGTCCTCCTTGTCCCTGGGGACGGGGATCTGATGCTTCTGGGCGTAATCGATGAGCTGGGTGCGGGACTGGAGGTCCCATTCCCGCCACGGCGCGATGATCTTGATGTCCGGATTGAGGGCATAATAGCCGAGCTCGAACCGCACCTGGTCGTTGCCCTTGCCGGTGGCCCCGTGGGAGACCGCGTCGGCGCCGACTTCCCGGGCGATCTCTATCTGGCGCTTGGCGATCAGCGGCCGGGCGATGGAGGTGCCCAACAGGTACGTCCCCTCATAGAGGGCGTTGGCCCGGAACATGGGAAACACGTAGTCGCGGACGAACTCTTCCCGGAGGTCCTCGATGTAGATTTCCCTGATGCCCAGCATCTCGGCCTTGGCCCGGGCCGGCTCCACTTCCTCGCCCTGGCCGAGATCGGCGGTGAACGTCACCACCTCGCAGCCCTTCTCCTCCTGCAGCCACTTGAGAATGACCGAGGTATCGAGGCCGCCCGAATAGGCCAACACCACTTTTTTGACGTCGTCCGCCATGCTGAAAGTTCCTTGATATTCAGCGGATTATGAGCCGCTTTTGAATCGCGCGCGCAGTATATGGATTAGGGCGTCTGTCTCAAGTCCCGCCCCCTACTCAGCCGCTTGGCTCTGACGGTCGAGCTGGTCGGTGAGCCAGGCTTCGACGATGGGCTCCAATTGCTCGTAGGGCTGCCAGCCGACGGTGAGGTAGGCGTAGCCGGTGCGGTCGTTGACCACCACCGTGGGGAAGCCGGTAACCCCCATGCGCTGGGCAAACTGGAAGTCGCGCATGGTCTCGGCCTTCATTTCGTCGGAGCCGAACAGGTCGGTGAACTTCTCTTTGTCGAAACCGAATTCGGCCGCCAAGCCGATCAGTACGCCTTCCTGCGTGACGTCCCGGTTCTCGGCGTAGAAAGCGGTCTGCAGCCGGGTGAAGAATTCAAGCGCCGCGTCGTTGCCTTCCATCATCCGCGCGGTGACCGCGGCGCGGCAGGCGGCCTCGGTGTTATAGACGAAGTCGGTGCGCTCCAGGATGTCGAACTTGAAGGGCTGGCCGGTGCGCTGGCTGATCTCCTCCCAGTGCTCGCGCAGGAAGTCGATGCGCTTCTGGTCCTGGGGCTCGGTCCAGTCGATATGCAGCCCGCCGGCGACAAACGTCACCGCGGCGCGGCCCCGGCACTGGTCCTCCAGCTTGGTTTTCGCCGGCGCGAACCCGTAGCACCACGAGCACATGGGATCGCCCACATAAATCAGTTCCCGGTCAACGGCCATTTGAATTCCTCCGCGATGAGCGGTGAGACTTATACCTATTCGTCCGGTTGGAAAAGGGCCGCGGCGCCCTATTGGCCGGAGGATATTGCCTCGGACAATTTCCCGTAGGCAACCGACAGAACCGAGACGCCCAGCGCGATACCGATAAAGCCGATGAACTGGCCGACCAGAGAGATGGCCAGGTACCCCGACAAGGTCTCGCCGGTGCCGGTCGCGGCCACGATGCCGACCGCGATCATCAACGGCACCGCTCCGACGATCGCGGTAATGATGCCGGTGACGATCATCGCGCCGACCACCTGCCAGCCGTTGCCCTCGCTGAGTGCCAGCACGTCGCGGAGGCTCAGATCATGATCGACGCAGGTGGCGGGAAGAATTAGGATCAAGCGGCCGATCAGCCACAGGAACACCACGGCGCCGGCCCCGAACGTGGCGCCGGCTCCGATGGGCGAGCCGGACACGCCGAGAAAGATGAGCACGAAAAGGACACCGATAACCGCGAAGATAATGAACAGCTTGAGGTACTGGATGACGAACTTGGTCGTCCGCATCCGCCAGAGATAGCATTCCAGCACCGTGGCGTTCCGCTCCCCGGCGAGATAGGCCCGGTGCCACGCCACCGAATAGACGATGGTGAACCAGATATTAAACACCAGGAGCGCCACCTGGATGAACTGAAGCTGCACCGGCTGGCCGGGGACCGGCGCCGGGCCGGTCGCACCGGCGAGGGCCGTCAGGATGCCGATGATGACGATCGCCGGCAGGGCGAGATTGATCGCCCATATCCGGTTCTCCCAGACAAAGCCCAGCGCTTCCCGTACCGTCATCATGACCGGCAGTTTCATAGGGGTGTCCTCGGTATTCGGCGGCTATGTTAGTGGGGAGAAGAGGTAGACGAAATCCCTCAATGCGCAAATCACGAATTTGCCCGCCCTCGCCTCTTTCCTTTCCGGCCTTCGCAGCCGAAGGCTGCTTCGGCGGAGGAGGCCAAGGAAGCGGCGGCAAGATGTCGTTCCCTCCAACCCGGGGGAGAGGGCGGGGGCGATATGGAAATTCCCCCTCACCCGGCTACGGCTAAGCTCAGCTGCCGCTTCGCAAAGCCTTCGCATCCCTCTCCCCCTGACGGGGGCGAGGGAACCCACTGAGACCCCCTCTCCCTCCGGAAGAGGGTTGGGGTGATGGAACCCGCAACCCGCAAATAAAGCGCCGGCCCCTCGGGCACGGGGACCGGTGCCGTTTTGTAGGCCCTAGCGACAACGCGTGGCGTTTCGCCGCCGCTTATTCCGCGGCTTGGGCCGGGGTGAACTGGTCGGCTTCGGTGCTCTCGGCCATGGCCGTGGTCGAGGACCGGCCGCCGGAGAGGGCGGTGGCGACCGCATCGAAGTAGCCGGTGCCGACTTCCCGCTGGTGACGGGTGGCGGTGTAGCCCATCGCTTCGGAGGCGAATTCGGCCTCCTGCAGATCCGAATACGCCGCCATACCGCGCTCGCGATAGGCGCCGGCGAGCTCGAACATGCCGTGGTTGAGCTGATGGAAACCGGCCAGCGTCACGAACTGGAACTTGTAGCCCATGGCGCCCAGCTCGCGCTGGAACTTGGCGATGTCGGCGTCGTCGAGGTTGGCCCGCCAGTTGAAGCTGGGCGAACAGTTGTAGGCCAGTATCTTGCCCGGATATTCCTTGTGGATGGCCTCGGCGAAGATCCGCGCCTGTTCCAGGTTCGGCTTCGAGGTCTCCCACCACATGAGATCGGAATAAGGCGCGTAGTTGAGGCACCGGGCGATGCACGCCTCGACGCCGCCGCGCACCCGGAAGAAGCCTTCCGGCGTCCGGTCGCCATCGATGAATGGACGGTCCCGCTCGTCGATGTCGGAGGTGAGCAGCTTGGCGCTTTCCGCATCGGTGCGGCAGACGATCAGTGTCCGGGTGCCCATCACGTCGGCGGCGAGCCGCGCGGCGTTCAGGTGGCGGATGTGCTGTCCGGTCGGGATCAGCACCTTGCCGCCCAAGTGGCCGCACTTTTTCTCGGACGCCAGTTGGTCCTCGAAGTGGATGCCCGCGGCTCCCGCCTCGATATAGGCCTTGGTGATCTCGAAAACGTTCAAGGGTCCGCCGAACCCGGCCTCGGCGTCGGCGACGATGGGCGCAAACCAGTCACGGCCGGCGCCGCCCTCGGAATGTTCGATCTGATCCGCGCGCTGAAGTGTGCGGTTGATCTTCCTGACCAGTTCCGGTCCGGCGTTGGCCGGGTAGAGGCTCTGGTCCGGATACATGGCGCCCGCGGTGTTGGCGTCCGCCGCCACCTGCCAGCCGGAAAGATAGATTGCTTCCAGACCGGCGCGGACCTGCTGCATGGCCTGGTTGCCGGACATGGCGCCGAGGGAATTCACGTAGTCCCGCTCGTGGAGCAGTTCCCACAAGCGGTTGGCGCCCCTTTCGGCGAGGGTATGCCGGATTTGTACCGAACCCCGGAGGCGGGCGACGTCGGCCGCGCCATAGGTCCGTTCGATGCCGTGATAGCGGCCTTCCGGCGCGCTCTGGATGAACTCTTCGAATGACTTGCCGGGCGGATTCATAATAACCTCCGAAATCCCCAGGTTGATAACTTATACATACTTTACATCCATGCCGGATTAGTCCATAAGTTATTGAGTTAAATAAAGTAAATGTGTTTTCCGCTTTGCCGAATACATTTGTCATTTTGTAAATTTTGTAAAAAAATTGATATGTCACCATGGCAGCCCTGAGCGACAGGAAGATCTTTGCCGGCACCCGGATCCGCCGCCTTCGGCGGGATCTGGGGGCCACCCAGGCGCAGATGGCGGACGATCTCGGCATTTCCACCAGCTACCTCAATCTGGTGGAGCGCAACCAGCGGCCGTTGAGCGCCCAATTGCTGCTCCGCCTGGCCGACACGTTCGACGTGGATTTGAAGGATTTCTCCGGCGATGACGAGGCCCGCGCCGCCGCCTCCTTGAAGGAAGTGCTCACCGACCCCCTGTTCGAAGGACTGAACGTCGGCAATTCGGAGCTCGCCGATCTGGTCGGCGCCTCACCCGCCACCGCGCAAGCGATGGTCACCCTCTACCGGGCCTACCGCAAAGGCGTGGAAACCGCCGTCGAGCTGGCCGAACAGGTGGAGACCGGGCCCAAAGCGGGTCCCGAGGCCCATCGTCAGCCCTTGGAAGAGGTGCGGGATTTCTTCACCGAGGCGGGTAATCACTTTCCCGTCCTGGAGAACGCGGTCGAGACCCTGTGGGAGGATGCCGGCCTCGATTCCACCGACCTCTATCACGGCCTCAAGGGGCAACTGCAGGCGAGCCACGATACTACTGTCCGCGTCGTGCCCGCCGACGTGCTCGCCGGCGCGCGCTGGCGGCTCGACCGGCACTCGCGCCGGCTGTTCATCTCCGAATGGCTCGACATGCCGACCCGAAGTTTTGTGGTTGCCCAGCAACTGGGCCTGTTGGATCACCGGGAGCTGATCGAGAGCGTGACCGCCGATGCCGGCCTCAAGGGCGATGAAGTGACGGCGCTGGCCCGTCTCGGCCTCGCCAACTACTTCGCCGGCGCCGTGATGATGCCGTATGCGCCGTTTCTCAAGGCGGCCGAGGATATGCGTTACGACGTGGACGCCATCGGCGCCCGGTTCACGGCGTCCTATGAGCAGGTCTGTCACCGCCTGACGACCCTCGGGCGATCGGGGGCGCGAGGCGTGCCGTTTTTCTTCCTCTCCATCGACCACGCCGGAAACGTGATCAAGCAGTTCTCCACCGGCGGCTTTCATTTCGCCCGCTTCGGCGGCACGTGCCCCAAGTGGAATGTCCACGAGGCCTTCCGCTCCCCGGGGCGAACGCTCACCCAGCTGATGGAGTTGGAGGACGGGTCGCGCTACTTCGCCATCACCCGCTCCGTCTCCACCCAGGAACCGGGCGGCAGGGCGCGGCTGCGCGCCGTGGGCGTCGGCTGCAGCGCCGACTACGTCAAGAAAATCACCTATGCGGACGGGCTGGATGCGGCGCGGGAAGACGCGGCGATTCCGGTCGGGATCAACTGCCGCCTCTGCCAGCGCGCCGATTGCGCCGACCGGGCACAGCCGCCCTTGAACCGGCGCCTCACCGTTCCGGCCTACCAGCGCGGCCCGTCACCGTTCAGTTTCGAGGCGTGGTAGGAGTTTCACGCACTCAAGATTCTACGTCTGAGGGTCCGAATGGCCTTCCGGCCCGGCCGGCACCAGGGGTGTATCCGTCAAACGCCCATGGGCGATCGACAACACCGATAGGATTACGCCGGTCAACCACGCATATAGCAGCGCAACTACGATCAGACCAATCGCTATGATCGAGAAACCGAAATCCGACGGTTTGAACACCATGTGCTCAAGCTCAAAATTGATGAACACCGGGATGACCACCAACCCCCCGATCACCAACATCGGTATGTATGCGATGAGCATGCAAAACATGAAAATCCAGAACATTCGAATGGTATTGCCCCGCATCAGTTTCCAAGAACCCACCAGGCCCAGCGGCTGCTCCAGGGCCCGGGCGGGAATCACCAGCCAAATCCGAAGCGGAACCGTGACAATCACGAACAGAGCCAGAAGTGCGGAGGGGATACGTGTGTTAAGCGGAAAGCGAGGCGTCCGCGACCTTTTTCTTGTGCGCCCGCACACTTTCGCTTTTGAGCTGGCCGCAGGCGGCGAGGATGTCCCGGCCGCGGGGCACCCGGATGGGGGCGCTTAGGCCCAAATCGTTCAGAAGCTCTGAGAACTTCCTGATCTTGGGCGCGGGCGTACAGTCGTAGGTGGCGCCCGGCCACTTGTTGAACGGGATCAGGTTGATCTTGGCCGGGATGTCCTTCAGCAGCCGCGCCATCTCGCGGGCCTCGGCCAGCGAATCGTTCACCCCGTCGAGCATGACGTACTCGAAGGTGATGCGCCGCGCATTGGAGGCCACCGGATAGTCCCGGCAGGCCCGCAGCAACTCCTTGATCGGGTATTTCTTGTTGATCGGCACCAGCACGTCACGCAACTCGTCGGTGACCGCGTGCAGGGAGACCGCCAGGCCGACGCCGAGCTCGCGGCCGACGCGTTCGATCTCCGGCACCACACCCGAGGTCGAGAGCGTAACCCGCCGCTTGGACACCGAGAGCCCGTCCCCATCCATGATGATGGTCAGCGCCTTGATGACGTTGCCGGTGTTAAACAACGGCTCGCCCATCCCCATCATGACGATGTTGGACAGCATCCGGCCCTCCTTGGGCGACGGCCATTCGCCGTAGGAGTCGCGCCCGATCATGAACTGACCGACGATCTCGCCCGCCGTCAGGTTGCGGACCAGCTTCTGGGTGCCCGTATGACAGAAGGTGCAGGCGAGGGTGCAGCCCACCTGCGAGGAGATGCACATGGCGCCCCGGTCCTCTTCGGGGATGTAGACCGCCTCGACCTGGTTGTCGTCCTCGGTGCCGACCAGCCATTTGCGGGTACCGTCGTTTGAGCGCTGCTCGGTGATGATCTTGGGCAGCGCGACCACGTAGTTTTCGGCGAGCTTCTGCCGCAATTCCCTGCCCAGTGTCGTCATGCCGGCAAAGTCGCGGGCGCCCCGGTGATAGATCCAGTGCCAAAGCTGCTTGGCGCGAAACGGCTTCTCGCCGATGGCCACGAGTTCGGCGCTCAGCTCGTCCCGGCCGAGACCAATGAGATTGGTTTTTCCGGACATCAGGAGGTCAGGCCGCACTCTTTGCCGATGGCCCGGTGAGCGGCGGTGAAGCCTTTCAAGGAATAGGTATCGGTGGTGCGGGTCCCGCGGGACGAGGTGCCGCGGATCACCATGGTATCGCCCCGGCGCATGGCGTTGGCGAGTGCCGTATCGGTCTTCTGGTCCCGGGCCCAGGCGCTGCCGGCATCGGCAAACAGTTTGAACGCCCGGCCATCGATGGAGAGCGTCACGTCGGAATCCTTTTTGTAGGTATAGCCGGCGCGGATTTCCACCGTATCCCGGGTGCGCTCGGACGGCCGGTGGGTCACGAGGATGAACGTGTCGCCGCGCTTGGTGTACTTGCCCTGCTCTTTCTTTGGCTGGCTGGCGATGTAGCAGACCTTGGACCGGCCCGACCCGTCGGTGAACGCCGTCCAATCGGAGAAGTTGCCGAGGACCTTCGGGCTTTGAGCGGCCGCCGGGCCCGCCGCCGTCACCGCGGCGGCCAGCAAACCGCCAAGTAGCACATGTCTTGCCATAACGGCCCATAGATACCGCTGGTTCGCCGGCTTGCCAAGGGGGGGGGCCGAATGCCACAACGGCTTCATGCGTACAGCCAATCCTGTCCTTGCCGAGGTAACACGCGGCTCGGTGGTCGAAAGCCTGCACCGGGGGACGGCCGCGGTGGCCGGCGCCGGTGGCGAGGTGATCGCAGCCTGGGGCGATGTGGACGCGCCCCACTATCCGCGCTCGGCCATCAAGCCGCTGCAGGCCATCCCCTTCGTCGCTTCGGGCGCGGCGGACGCGTTCAACCTCGGCAACGAGGAAATCGCCATTTCGGCGGCCTCCCACATGGCCGGCCGGCGGCATGTGGCCGTGGTTCGGGATTGGCTTTCGCGGCTCGGCCTCTCGGAAGCGGACCTGGTTTGCGGCGCCATCGAGCCCGGCGACAGAGAGGAAGCCGCCGCCCTGATCAAAGCGGGCGAGAAACCCACGCGCGCCTACAACAACTGTTCGGGCAAACATGCGGGCTTTCTCACCACCTCCCTGCATGCGGGTCTGCCCGCCTCGGCCTACGCGGATGCCAAGGGCGAAGAGCAGCGGACGGTCCGGAATCTCCTGTCGGATTTATCGGATTTCGATCTCGGCAGTGTCGAACCGGCGGCCGATGGCTGCGGCATTCCGACACTCCCCATGCCCATCGCGGGCCTGGCCCGCGCCTGCGCCCGGATGGCCGACCCGGACGGCCTGAAGCCCGATCACGGCGAGGCGGCGAAACGGATCATCGCCGCCATGGCCGCCGAGCCCGAACTGGTTCGCGGCCCGGGCGAATTCGATACGGTCGCCATCGCCGCCGGCAACGGCGCCTTCGTCACCAAGGTGGGCGCCGAAGGGGTTTCGGCGGGCATTGTTCCCGCCAAGGGCCTCGGTATCGCCGTCAAGATCGACGACGGCGGACGGCGCGCGGCGGACGTGGTGATGGCCAATATCCTGGATGCGATCGGCGTACTCGACCGAAACGCCCGCAACGCCCTCGCGCCGTGGCTTGTGGAGCCCGTGCTGAATACGCTCGGCAACCGGGTCGGCGAGATACGGGTATCGGAAGAGTTTAGAGACGGGCTGGCGTCGATTTAGTTTTCTTCTTCTTCCACGTCTTCGTCAACGCGCCTTACCGGCCCCTTTCGAATGCCGTAAATGAAGATCATGAGCCCGATCCCCAGGCTGAGAATCCCGGGCGTGGCGTAGTAATTGTCCAGAGGGTTGGTGGTCCACGGCCCGCCGGACAGGCCGCCCAAGCCAAGTACGATGAGAACCACGCCAAGCCCCACCATGAATATTCGAAGCGGCAGCTTCCGGATCAATTGTCTTCCTCGTACGCCGGGGGCGTATCCCTGTACGCTTCCATCCGGGTCCGGAGAACCGGATCACCATGGACGTGCCCGGGGATATCTTCGACGGGCCCGCCCGGCGTCAACGGCCGGGCCGGAAAACGGCCGAGATTGATCTGGCGGTCGTACATCAGGATGGCCCCGGCGACGCCCACATTGACGCAGAAGCCGGTCGGGATTTTGACCGTATAGGCACAACGCTCGAGAATGTCGCCGGACAGCTCGCCCCGCTCCGGTCCCAGAATGTAGGCCGCCTGGCGGGGATGACGGAAGCTGGGCAACTCCGCCGCCTCGTCCAGCAGCTCCACGCCCACCAGATCGCACCCCTGAGGCAGCAGCAGCGACGAGGTATCCGGAAAGCTGTAGAACGGTACGTGGCCCGGCGCGTCCGATGTATCGGACCGGCCGCCTTCACTGCGCTGATAAACCGCGCCGACGGTGAACACGAACGATGCCCCGAAGGCATGGGCAGTGCGGAACAAACCGCCCACGTTCATCGCCTTGGAAATACCCTCGACGCCGATCCCGAAATAGCCGCGCATGCACTTTCCTTAACTCATGCCGCCCGATAGGTTGGACCTCCGACTAAATAGCACGGCACGGCCGGAACGCCTCAACCTATGTCCGACGACGACGTTCGCGCCCAATACGACGCCTATCCCTACCCGAACCGCGATCCGGCGGACGAGACGGGCCCGGCGCTCATCGGCTCGCCCGGCAACCTTCTCGAGGTCAATCACCATGCGTTCGGCGGACGGCTCGACGTTGGCCGACCCCTCAAGGTACTGGTGGCCGGCGGCGGCACCGGTGACGGCACGATTGCCCTCGCCCAGCAACTGGCCGATGCGGGCAGCCCCGCCGGGATCACTTATGTCGACGTGTCCCGCGCAGCCCGGGAAATCGCCGAGGCCCGGGCGGCGGCACGCGGCCTCACCAATATCACGTTTCACACCTTGTCCCTGCTGGACGTGGCGGATCAGGGATGGGGGCCGTTCGATTACGTGGACTGCTGCGGCGTACTCCATCATCTGGACGATCCGCAAGCGGGACTGAGCGCGCTCGCCTCCGTCCTCTCGCCGGCGGGCGGCATGGGTGCCATGGTCTACGGCGAGTTGGGCCGTACCGGGGTCTACGATCTTCAGGAGGCGCTGAAGACGCTGAAGCCGCATGGAGCACCCGCCGACCGGGTGAGGTACGCCCGGCACCTGCTCGCTCACCTGCCGCCCGGCAACCGGTTCCGCACCAATCCGGTGGTCGGCGATCACGAGCGGGGCGATGCCGGGCTCCATGATCTGCTCCTCAATGCCCGGGACCGGGCCTACCGGGTGCCGGAACTGTTCGAACTGGCCGGCAGCGCGGGCCTCGTCATCGCCGGGCTAATCAAACCCGTTGAATACGACCCGTCGATCTATTTCGACGACGATGAAACCCTCGACCGGATTGATGAACTCGACCGGCCGGCGCGGGCGGCGCTGGCCGAGCTCCTCGGCGGCACTCAGAAGACTCATGTGTTCTACGCGGTGCCCCGGGCGCGGGCCGAAACCGCCGTCGCCCGGCCGGCAGCGGATATGGTTCCCGTTCTCTACCAAGTAGGGGCGCAGGCACTCGCCGAGACCGTCGTGGCCGGCAAATCCGTAACGGTCAATGTCGCGGGCGCGGCCATCCAACGCACCCTTCCGCCGGGAACCGGGGAAATCATCCGCCTGATGGATGGAACCCGGAGCCTCGGCACCATTCACGAACGCCTGAGCGAAAGCGATCCCGATCTGGATTGGGAAAGCTTCATCGCCATGTTCACGGCGGTTCATGAGGTATTGAACGGGGCAGGCGTTCTGTTCCTTACCCATGAATCGGTACGGTTTTAACCGGGATTCCCTCCCCCGTCCCATATGATAGGTTGAGAGGATACCCGGCAACGAAGGACGGTTGAGCACATGTGGGAACGGCGTATCAGGACCTATTCCGGACTGCTCGTCGGCGTTTTCGTGGTTCTGCACCTGATCAACCATGCGCTGGGCCTGATCTCCATGGAAGCCATGGAGGCCATGCGCAAATTCATGCAGCCGGTCTTTGGACAGCCCCCCGGCGTGCTGGTCCTGCTGCTCGCGCTCTTGGTGCACTTCGTCCTCAGCCTTGCCTCGCTGTATCGCCGGTCGACGCTCCGCATGCCGTTTTGGGAAGGCGCGCAGCTGGCCCTCGGCATTTTGATCTTCCCGCTCATCCTCGCCCACGTCGCCGGCACCTTCATGGCCGGTCGGATGCTCGACTTCGACCCGACCTATGAATATGTGATTTCGGCGCTCTGGGTCGCCGATCCGGTCCGCGGCGCCCAGCAGACGGCACTCCTGTTCGTGGTTTGGGGCCATTTCTGCGTCGGCATCCACTTCTGGCTGCGAATCCGGACGTGGTACCGCACGTGGCTGCCGGTCATCTACGGCGTTGCGGTCGCGATACCCATTCTGTCATTCCTCGGTTTCGCCAATGTCGGTCAGGATCTGCAGGGCATTGCCGATCGTGATCCGGGCTTCCTGAACCGGGTCTTCAAGCCGATCATCGATTCCGATCCCAACATGGTCGCCGACCTCACCCGCATCGAGCCCAATGGCTGGTATGTGTTCGCGGCAATCCTCGGCTTCGTGCTGCTGGCCCGGCTGGGCCGCCGGTGGTACCGGAACCGCCGCGGCACCTACCGGATCACGCTGCCCGGCGGCAACATGATCACCGCCCCTGTCGGCACCACCATTCTCGACAGCCTCCGCGAAGAGGGGGTCGAACATGCCGCGGTGTGCGGCGGCCGGGGACGGTGCACCACCTGCCGGGTCCATGTGGGCGACGCGGTCAGACATCTCGACGCCCCTGGAGAGGTTGAGGAGACGGCCCTGAGGCGAGTCGGTCTCGAACCCGAGGTGCGGTTGGCCTGCCAGTGCCGGCCTCGCGAAGACCTTTCCATTACCCCTCTGCTGGCGCCGACGGCCACCGCCGCCCAGGCCAATGCGCGGGGCGGAATCCAGGGACGGGAACAGGAAATCGCCTCCATGTTCATCGACCTTCGCGGCTCGACGAAGCTTGGCGAGGAAAAACTGCCCTACGATGTCCTGTTCATCCTCAACCAGTTTTTTGCCGAAATGTCGTCGGCCCTGAGCGAGACCGAAGGACACTACGCCCAGTTTGCCGGCGACGGGTTGATGGCGCTTTACGGAATCGAGGGATCCATCAGGGAAGGGTGCCGAAATGCCATCCGCGGCGCGGCCTCCATGGCCGAGCGCCTCGACCAACTCAACCAGCGATTGGCTCGTGAGGTCAAGGAACCGCTCCGGATGGGGATCGGCATTCATGCCGGCGAGGCGATCGTCGGCACCATGGGCCCGCCGACGGCGCAAAATTTCTCGGCCATCGGCGATACCATCAACACGTCCGCGCGGCTTGAATCCCTGTCCAAGGAGTTCGGGTGCTTTCTGGTGTTGTCGGAGGAAGCGGCCAAAATCGCCGGCGCGGATCTCCGCGCCTTGACGCCGCGGGAAACATCGGTTCGGGGCCGGGACGGCGAGGTTTGCGTCTACACCATCGCCGATCCTCGGACGATCAGTTTCGTTGAAACACCGGCCTAGCCGGATCCCGGCAAAGGGACCCTTCCAATAGGTCCGGCGGACGTTCGTCTTTGATTGATTGTCGGTTTCTTTCCCGCGTCCGGCCGCTGAACCGTCGGCGGGCCGGAGACCCGAAAAAGCGGTAGCCGGGCCGTCGACAGCTTCAACGAACAAGTGATGGCGTATTTCGATCTCGGGGCGCCCCTGGGCGGTACGCCGCGCGCGGGCCAACTCTCAGGCCGAACGCGGGCCCGGATGGGGCTCAAACGCAGCGCCTGGAGGCGCTATTCCGTTAAATCCAGAACGAAGACCTGCTGCAGGATCACCGCGCCCCACTTGTCGCTCATCTCCTCATCGGCCAGCTTGAACCCGGCCTCTTCGTACAGGTACCGCGCAGTCTCCAGCCCGTCGAATGTATGCAGTGCAATCGATCGGTAGCCCTGGGCCCGGGCGTGTTCGACGGCAATGGAAAGAAGTTGGCGGCCGATGCCGTTGCCTCGCTCCGTCCCGTCAACGATAAACCATCTGAGGAGGGAGCCGCCGCCGGCCACCTCCTCGGCGCCGCCGTCGATGGCAATAGCCGCGACCACCCGGCCATCCCGGCAAACCAGCTTGAAGAGATCCCGTTGGTGATCGAAACGGCCGAGGAACTCGGCCATCTCCTCCGCCCGGTCCAGCTCGAAGGTGCGCCCGAACCCCCAGCCTTCGGCGTAGTAACGGGATTGCAGGGCGCACACCTCACCCAGCGCGCCCGGGAAATAGTCCCGCATGACCAACTTGCCCTTGGTATCCCGGGGCAGGATCTGATCGACCACCCGCTGGGCGAAGGCGTCGGTCAGGGCTTGCGGATCGGTGAGCAGCTTGTACCAGACCGCGGCGACCAGATGATCGGCGGCGGCCTCCATATCAAAGTCGTCCGGAAGCACGCCGCTTTCGACCCCGCGGCGGAACGGCGCGGTGATCACGCCCCGCCGGCCGACCAGCAGATTGTTGTAAAGCGCCTCGACGGCGGCCGGTTCCGATTGGGCGTCGGCGATCAGGCCTGCAAGAATCCGGGGCGCCGGGGTCTTGCGGAAGATGCGAAACGAGTTTCGAAGGATCTCGGTCAGGGCATCGCGCGGGTCCTCGGCCCCCGAGGCCAATTCGTGGCTCGGCACCATGCGGGTGTAGGCCTCGGCCATCAGATCCGGCTTGGCCGGCCACCAGCGGTAGATGGTTTGCTTGCCCACGCCGGCGGCCGCGGCGATGTGCTCGATCCGGGTCTTGTTGTAGCCCTCGGATTCCACAAGCGGCGCCACCGCGTCGAGGATGGCCTCCTTTTTCTCCGGGGATCGTGTCCGCGCCATGTTCCGTCCTCCCTCTTGCATTAAGGATACGGTACGTCTCGTATCGTTGAAAGCAAAAAATTTAGACGAAATCCGGGTCGCGGGTGAAATAGATCAGGTCCAGTTCCGGCGGATTGGCGCCGATTCGGGAAATTAGCGCATGGGCATGGCCTTGATGGCGGGTCCGGGGGTTGAACATCCGGCCCGGCACACATGCCGGCGGTGTTTCGCAAGGGGTTCCCGCCATATCGCCGCCGCCGGGCGAGCCCGCCAAATCAGTCTCGGAAAGGCAAGCGGCGTTCACAAGGTGGCCGGTGCCGGCTCGGGCTCAAGCGGCTTCTCCTTGATCGGCAGGTGAAGCACCGCCGACAGCAGCCCGAGCAGGATTGAAAGCTGCCAGATCAGGTCGTAGTTACCCCGCGCGTCAAACAGGAAGCCGCCGAGCCACAGCGAGGTGAACGAGCCGAGCTGGTGGCTGGCGAAGACGATGCCGGCAAGCGTCGCGAGGTACTTGAGCCCGAAAATCTGGCCAACCAATCCGTTGGTCAGCGGCACCGTCGCCAGCCACAGGAACCCAAGCATGAACGAGAACACCAGCACCGATGTCGCCGACAGGGGCACCAGCAGGAAACCCGCGAATACCACCGCCCGCAGGAAGTACAGCGTGCTCAGCAGGTACTTCTTCGAATACTTGTCGCCCAGCCAACCGAATATCAGCGTGCCCACCAAGTTGGTGACCCCGATGACGCTGATCGCCACGCCCGGCAGCCAATCGGGCAGCCCCGCGGTTCGGATGAAATTGGGGAAGTGCCCCATGATGAACATCACGTGGAACCCGCAGACATAAAACCCGGCCGTAAGATAGAGATAGCCCGAATGCTTGCGCGCCTTGTTGAGCGCGGCGCCCAGGGTTTCCGCCGCCTGCCGGCCCGCCGAATGGTCCGCCGCCCGGCCTTTCAGGGCGAACGCCAGCGGGATGATCACCACCAGCACCAACGCCAGGATCACAATGGCGTCGGTCCAGCCGAAGGCGTTGATGGTCAGCTGATTGATCGGCGCGATGATGATCTGGCCGCCGGTCCCGGCCGAGGAGGCGAGTCCGAAAAACAGGCTCCGCCGGCGCTCGGGCACGTTGCGCGCCACCACGGACAGCAGCACCGCCCAGGTGGTGCCGGCGCCTGCGATGCCGATGATGATGCCGGTGGAGAGATGGAGCTCCCAGATGCTGTCGGCATTGGCGAGCATGAACAGCCCCAACACCTGAGCCGCCGCGGTCACGCCGATGACCCGGCCGGAGCCGTATTTGTCGGCGATGGCGCCGATCACCGGCTGTGACAGCCCCCACAGCAGGTTCTGGATGGCGAGCGAGATGGAAAATGCCGTGAGCCCGATGCCGAAGGTTTCAGCGATGGGCTGCTGGAACAAGCCGAAGCTCTGGCGCATCCCCATGGACAGCGACAGGACGAGGCTGGCCAGCAGAGTGATAGCGATGGCACGGCGCATGGTAACAGCTTGCATGGGTCCGCCTATTCAGCCGGAGCCGGGGCGCGCTTTAACGGCGCTTCGTTGATGGGCATGTGGAGCAGGGCGGCGGCCACGCCGAGGACAATGGCGATCTGCCAGACCAAGTCGTAGGACCCGGTCTGATCGAAGATCAGGCCGGCCCCGTAGATGCCGAAGAATGCCCCCAGCTGGTGGCTCGCGAAGACGATTCCCGACAGGGTCGCAAGATACCTGACCCCGAAAACCTGCCCGACAATGCCGTTGGTCAACGGGACCGTGCCAAGCCATAGGAAACCGATAGCCGCCGAGAAAACAATCACGCTGACCGGCGAGATCGGCACGAGCAGAAAGATGGTGAAAATGATGGAGCGCATCAGGTATAGGCCGCTCAGCAGCCGCTTCTTCGAGTACTTTCCGCCCAAATATCCGGCCATCAACGTACCGCAGAAATTGCTGGCGCCGATGGTGAACAATGCCCAGGCGCCGAGCCCCTCGAATCCCAGCGTATCCAGCCAGTTGGGAAGATGAACGCCGACGGTGAACACCTGGAAGCCGCAGACGAAGAAGCCGGCGGTGAGGTAGAGAAAGCCCGAATGGCTGCGGGCCTCGTTGACCGCCTCGGTGACGCTGTTGGCGCCGCCCCCTTCCTCGGTGACGTCCGCCGCCCTGCCGGTCATCACCAGCCCCAAGGGCACGAATAACAGGATTATGGAGGCCATGATCATCATCGCCACCGACCAGCCGAACTGGTCGATCAGGGTTTGGCTGATGGGCGCCATGGTGATCTGGCCGCCGGTCCCCATGGCGGTGGCGATGCCGTAGATCATGCTCCGCTTCTCGGGCGCCGTGTTGCGGGCGATGACCGCCAGGACCACCGCGAAGGTGGTGCCGGACCCGGCAAGTCCGACCGCCAATCCGGCGCCGGTATAGAGATCCCAGGCCGAATCCGCGTTGGCGATCAGCCACAGGCCCCAAGCGTACCCCAGCCCGGAGACCGCGATGGTCTTGCCCGAGCCGTATTTGTCGGCGATGGCGCCGACCACCGGCTGGCTCAAGCCCCAGAAAAGGTGCTGGATGGCGAGCGCCAGCGAAATTACGGCGACCTCGTTGTCAAACAACTCCTCGGCGATCGGCCCGACGAACAGGCCGAAGCTGTTCCGGTTGCCCATTGAAATAAGCAGGATCAGGCAACCGGCAATGAGGACAACGAACGTGCGGCGGGTCACGGCGGACACTCCTGAAGCGTCGGCCCCTCGTTTGACCAACGGGCGACAAAACTTGTTGGGGTCGCGAACGGTCTCACGATGACCGACGGATGGCCGCTTTGCAAGCCGGACCCCGCGCGGTAATCTCCGCCAATCGCCCGGAATGGGCGCACCGAAACATGACTGCCCACCAGGGAGCTTTTCGATGAAAAAAGTTTACCCCGACGCCAATTCGGCGCTCGAAGGCCTGCTGTTCGACGGCATGATGGTCATGGCCGGCGGGTTCGGCCTTTGCGGCATCCCCGAGCACCTGATCGTCGCGCTCAGGGACGCCGGAACCGGGAACATCACCGCCGTATCCAACAATGCCGGCATCGACGGCGAGGGCCTGGGACTGCTCCTGGATACCCATCAGATCACCAAGATGATCTCGTCCTATGTCGGCGAGAACAAAACCTTCGAGAAGCAGTTCCTCGACGGTGAGCTGGAAGTGGAGTTCAACCCGCAGGGCACGTTGGCTGAACGCATCCGGGCCGGCGGTGCCGGCATTCCCGCCTTCTACACCAAGACCGGTTACGGCACCCAGATCGGCGAAGGCAAGGAAGCCCGGCGGTTCGGCGACGATCACTACATCATGGAGACCGGGCTGGTCGCCGACCTTTCCATCATCAAGGCGTGGAAGGCCGACCCCGAAGGCAATTTGATCTACCGGAAGACGTCCAGGAACTTTAACGCGCCCATGGCCACCGCCGGCACGGTGACCGTCGTCGAGGTCGAGGAACTGGTCGAGGTGGGCGAGCTGGACCCGGATATGATCCACACACCGGGCATTTTCGTTCAGCGGATCATCGAGGGCGACAATTTCGAGAAAAAGATCGAACAACTGACCACCCGGCCGCGGCCGGCGGCGGCGGAATAGAAGACGGGGAGGAAACAGGACATGGCTTGGGACAGAAACCAGATGGCCGCGCGGGCGGCGCAAAACCTCGAAGACGGATTCTACGTCAATCTTGGTATCGGCATTCCGACTTTGGTCTCCAACTTCGTTCCCGAGGGGATGACCGTCAGCCTGCAGAGCGAAAACGGCATGCTGGGCATCGGCCCATTCCCGTACGAGGGCGATGAGGACCCGGACCTGATCAATGCCGGCAAGCAGACGGTGACCGAACTGCCGCAGACGTCGTACTTCGACAGCGCCGAGAGCTTCGGGATGATCCGGGGCGGTCATATCGACCTCGCCATCCTCGGCGCCATGCAGGTCGCCCATAATGGCGATCTCGCCAACTGGATGATCCCCGGCAAGATGGTCAAGGGCATGGGCGGCGCCATGGATCTGGTGGCGGGCGTCAAGAAGGTGGTGGTGGTGATGGACCACACGGCCAAGGACGGCTCGTCCAAGTTCCTCGAACGCTGCAACCTGCCGCTCACCGGCACGCAGGTGGTCGATCAGCTGATTACCGATCTCGGCGTTTTCGAGATCGACAAGCGGGCCGGTCACGCGATGCTGGTGGAACTCGCCGACGGCGTCGATCTCGACGAAGTCAACGCCAAGACCGAGGCCTCCTTCGACGTTGCGCCAGCCCTGAAGGCGGCTTAACCCCTGTCGGAACCGGCGCCTTCGCCGTCGTCGGGCCAAGTATCCGCTCTGCCGCCGGCGATCCGCGGCGCATTGTGGATGCTGCTCGCCGGCGTCCTGTTCTCATTCATGAGCCTGGCGATCCGTTTCGCGGTTCAGGAGGTGCATGTCCTGCAGACGGTGTTCTTCCGCAATATCGTCAACCTGCTGATCATGCTGCCGTTGTTCTGGCACATCGGATTCGGCCACTTGAGAACGAAGCGGCCGGTGATGCACGGCCTTCGCGGCCTATCGTCCGTCGGCTCGCAGTTCCTGTGGTTCACCGGCATTTCACTGATCCCCATGGCGACGGCGACGTCCCTGACCTTTACCGCGCCGCTGTTCGCCACGTTGGGCGCAGCCCTGTTTCTGCCCGAAGTGGTGCGCCTCCGGCGCTGGATCGCCATCTTCGTCGGCTTCATCGGCACGCTGATCATTCTCAGGCCGGGCGTCGAGGCCATTTCGGCCCCGGCGCTGATGATGATCGGCGGCGCCGTGTTCGTCGCCACTTCGTCCCTGCTCACCAAGACGCTGAGCCGCACCGAGCACCCCGACACTATCGTTTTCTACCTGGCGGTGGTTTCGACGCCCATCTCCCTGGTGCCGGCCCTGCTGGTCTGGACCTGGCCGCCCATCGAGATCTGGTTTTGGCTGATCACGATCGGCGTGACGGCGACCGCCGCGCACCAGGCCATGACCCGGTCCTTTGCGGCCGCCGACGTAAGCGCCGTGCTGCCCTACGACTATTCGCGGCTGATCTTTACCTCGATTCTCGCTTTCTTCGCCTTCGCCGAAATCCCCGATATCTGGACCTGGGTCGGGGGCGGGGTGATCTTCCTTTCCAGCCTCTATATCTCCCGGCGCGAGGCCAAAGCGGCCAAAACGACGGGACCGCCCACGACCAAGGCAGCCACCCAGGACAGTACCTAGAGCAGTTTCCGGCCCAATTGAACCATTTGACCGGAAACTGCTCTAACCCTTAACCGGCGATACCGTCGATAAACCGGGCGAGCGCCACGTCACGCGCCGAGAGTCCATCCGCGTCGTGGGTGGAAAGGGTGATCTCGACCCGGTTGTAGACGTTGAACCATTCGGGATGATGGTCCGCCTGATCGGCCTTGATCGCCACCCGGGCCATGAAACCGAAGGCCTCGTTGAAATCGGAAAACGTCAGCGTTCGTTGGATCGCATCCCGGCCGTTGACCTCGGACCAGCCGCTGAGTTCGGCAAGCGCCGCCGCGCGTTCCTCCGGCGTCAGCTTCTCAACCATCGGCGTCTCCTCAAGTAAATTTCGGTTTGATTGCCGTCATTCAGGACTCGCATGGGTTGGCTGTAAGATCAAGCGAGACCAGGTAAGATATTGCCATGGATGAGCAAGACCTGCATGCCGATGCCGACCGGATCGCTGAGATCGCGGCCGAAGAGTTGACGAAACTGCCGGAACCCTTCCGGAGTTGCATCAACGACGTGGCGTTCTTCGTCAACGATTTCGCCGACCCCGATATCTTGCATGACATGGGCATCGAGAGCCCCTACGACCTCTTGGGCCTCTATTCGGGCGTCTCCATGGATGTCGCCAGCGTCAACGACGTCGCCCACGATCTGGACCGCATCTTCCTCTATCGCCAGCCGTTGTTGGCCTACATCGAGGACACGGGTGAAGAACTGGCGCACGCGGTCCGCCATGTGCTGATCCACGAGATCGGCCACCATTTCGGCTTCTCCGACGAAGACATGGAAGCCATCGAATCGGCGGCGTAGAGGCCGTCGACGAGGACCTGATCGTGGTCCGCCGAACCGCCCGCTTGGTGCTGCCGGTCCGTTAGCCCGTCAGCGCCGTTGCCCGTTTCCTCAATTCGGGCAGCAACTCCCGCTCAAACCAAGGGTTTTTCTTCTGCCAGCCGATGGTGCGCCAACTCGGGTGCGGCGTCGGAATGCGATCGGGCAGATAGGCCCGCCAGTTGGCGACGGTCGCGGTCAGCGTCTTCCCCGCCCGATCCCCCAGGTAGTAACCTTGCGCATACATGCCGACCAACAACGTCAGTTCGATATTGGGGAGGCGGGCAAAGATCGGCTCGTGCCATTCGGGCGCGCATTCGGGCCGGGGCGGTTTGTCGCCGCCGCGCTCGAACCGGCCGGGATAGCAGAACCCCATGGGCACGATGGCGATCCGCGCGGGGTCGTAGAACGTCTCCTTGTCCATCCGCAGCCAGTCCCTGAGCCGGTCGCCGGAGGCATCGTCCCACGGTATTCCGCTCTCGTGCACCTTGGTGCCCGGGGCCTGCCCGATGATGGCGATGCGCGCGCCCCGCCTGGCCCGCACCACCGGCCGGGGACCCAGCGGCAGATGCGCCTCGCAGATTCGGCAGGCCTCAACCTCTTCCAATAGCTGATCGAGCTTGCCCTTAGCCATTCGGCCCATCCTGCCCCGGCGCGAGGGGGTAGTCCGCAATGACCTCATAGTGGGCGCCCTTTTTGCCCAGATGGCTCCGAAACAGCTGGAACGACGGCGGTGCGAAGGGCGTAAGCCGGAGGCCGTCATGGGCCTGGAGATAGGGCTGCACGCCCGCCAACGGCGCACGCTTGAGACGCGCCAACGTCACATGCGGCTTGAACTTTCTGGTTTCGGCCGGCCCCCCGGCCTGCGCCACGACCATTTCGATGCGGTCGCGAAGCGCCGACAAGGGATCATCGGGCGCCACACCCGCCCAAACGGCGCGCACTTTGTTGCGGCTCTCGAACCATCCGACTCCCTCGATGGCGATATTCGGCGGCGTGCCGCGCACCGCCGACAGCGCCGCATCCAGATCCTCGGCCATCCCCTCATCGACCTCACCGATGAATTTGAGGGTCACGTGATAGTCCGCGGGCTCCACCCAGCGGGCGTCCTGGAGTCCGGCCCGAAGCCCGGCCAACTGCTCCCGGAGGTTCTCGGGCAGCGCGATCCCGGCAAATATCCGCAACATGCACCCGCCCTAGAGGAAAAGAGTGAGTACGCCGGTATAGGCGTAGAGGCGGTCATTGGAGATCTCGCCATTGGCATAGAAACCGATTACCGGCACGTCGCCCAACGCCTCGGCGACGATCTCCATCTCCGTGTTCAGCCCGTCGAAGGTATTGGGTCCGCGGGCGATGCAGGAAACATAGACCGCCCCTTTGGCCGCGTCGCCGGCACGGGACAGGAGCCTTGCGGTCATGTTGCGAAGGTCTTCCTCGGCGGCCTTGGGATCCCGGCGGACGAACATCAGCCGGCCGCCGGGCTCGACGGTTTCAGCGATGGCCAGAAGACCGCGCTCGGCATCCAGCCCGACCAGATTGCGGACCAGATAATCACCGGTATCGCTGCCGCTGACCGGAATGGCCGCGTGGATCAGCCCGGCGAGACGTTCCAGATCCTCGGCCAATTCGCGGCCCACGTCGTCGACGAAAACGTCATAGGCCGGGCGGTCGTCGAGCTCGACGATGACGTTGTCCTCGCATTCGGTGATCTCATGAATGCCGGCCACCGGCGAACAGCCCTGGCTCAGCGACGTTGCCACCGCCACGCCCGGCGCGAACACCACCCCGGACACGCCGCCGCCGGTAACACCGTTGGCGATCTGGTGGTCGGCCCGGTTGGACGCGGTTAGACCGCCGACCAGAAACCCCTGTCCCTGATCGGTGAGCGCCCGGATCAACGCCGGCGTCCCGGTTGCCCGGCTGTCGGCGTGGATTAGGCCGAACGCCGGGCCGCTCAACGGGTTTGACGGGCCCGGCGCCGTTATCCCGGCAAAGTCCTCGGGTGCGATGTGCGGGCAGACGGCGAACGCGCCGTCCGCCACATCGGCCACCATCACCGCCAACGTCGGCTCGTCGAAGAAGGCCCGCGCGCCGGCGACAACCCCCATGCCGATGCTGCCGACCCAGTCCTGAATACCGGTGCCATCGCGGAGCGCCGCTTCGATTTGGTGCAAATGATCCGCGTGATGTTCCGTGGCGTAGACAAATCCAGGTCCCGAAACCCCGTCCAGGGACCCCAGCGCGCGAAGGCACTCGATAACGGCGTCCTGCCACTCGCCGGCGGCGTGCACGCTTTTGAACATCCTAACGGCTCCCCTGGCTTTTCGCTTGGACGCCGGGCGCCGAGTTAATGAGTTTGATCACCGACGGCAGCATTCGCTCGACGATAACATCGACCCCGGCGGCGTTGGGGTGGATGCCATCCGGCTGGTTCAACTCCCGCTCCGCCGCCACCCCGTCGAGAAAGAACGGATACAGCAGCGCCGAGTTTTTGGCCGCCACTTCGGGGAACACCGCATTGAACTCGGCGCCGAATTCCCGGCCCATGTTGGGCGGCGCCAGCATCCCGGCGACCATCGCCGGAATTTTGCTGTCCGAAAGTTTCTTCAAAATTGCGTCCATATTTGACCGGGTTTCCGCCGGTTCCAAGCCGCGAAGCCCGTCATTCCCGCCGAGCGCCACGATGGCGACATCCGGCTTGTCGGCGAGCGCCCAATCGAGCCGTGCCAACCCGCCGGCGGTGGTGTCACCGGAAACCCCGGCGTCGATGACCTCCACTTGGTATCCTTTGGCAAGCAGCGCCTGGGCGAGCTTGGTGGTGAAGGCATCCTCCTTGGGCAAGCCGAATCCCGCGGTCAGGCTATCGCCGAGCGCCAATAGACGGACGGAATCGGCTGCGTCTCCCGTTCTGGCCATCAGTAAAAGGGCGGCGAGAAGCAGGAAAATCAGCGGGACAGCCCTTGTCCGGGGCGAAATCCCCGGCCTATTTAAGCCCTTAAACCTCATATGCGGTGTTTACGATGAATGCGCCCGGTAAGATGTCCACGAATATTCATACTATTTGGCCGAAAAAGCGACCGACTCAATGATTGCCGATGGGACCGCCGATGGGACCGCCGATAGCGCCGGTCTTTCGATCCTCATGGATGATGTGCGGCTCACCCTGACCAGCGCCGCGGGAGAGGTCAATATTCTTCGCGGCCTCGATCTCCGTGTGGCGGCGGGCGAAGCCATCGGTGTCGTCGGCGCGTCCGGCGGCGGCAAGTCAACCATGATTATGGTCATCGCCGGGCTGGAACGGGCCACCTCGGGCACCGTGAAGACCGCGGGCGTCGATCTCGCCTCATTGAGTGAGGATGATCTGGCGCTCTTCCGCCGCGACCGGGTCGGCATCGTGTTTCAGGATTTTCACCTCATCCCGACCATGACGGCGCTGGAAAACGTCGCCGTGCCGTTGGAGTTCGCCGGCAAACCGGACGCCTTCGCCAAGGCCGAAGCACAACTGGAAGCGGTGGGGCTCGGCCATCGTCTGACCCACTACCCCGGCCAATTGTCCGGCGGCGAGCAGCAGCGCGTGGCGCTCGCCCGGGCTTTTGCCGTCGAGCCGGCGATCCTGCTCGCCGATGAACCCACCGGCAATCTGGATGGCGCTACCGGCAAGGCGGTGATGGACCTGCTGTTCGACCTGCATGACCGGTCGGGAACGACGCTCGTGCTGATCAGTCACGATCCCCATCTGGCGGCCCGTTGCGGCCGTATCGTCACTCTCACCGACGGCCGGATCGTCGGCGAGGAGATCCCAACCCATGCGCAAGACCGCGGCCCGGAACAGGGGGCTGCCACGGCATGAGCAACCTTGCGCTCGCCGCCCGTTTCGCCCGCCGTGAACTCCGTGGCGGCCTCCAGGGATTCCGGGTCTTTCTCATCTGTCTGACCCTCGGCGTCGCGGCCATCGCCGGGGTGGGCAGCGTCTCCGAATCGGTAACCGGCGGCATCGAGCGCGATGCGCGGAGCCTCCTCGGCGGCGACATCTCGTTGCGCCTGCTACATCGTCCCATTACGGCGGAGCAGCGCGGCTATATTTCGGATCGGGGCGATCTGTCCGAAGTCATCGAGATGCGCGCCATGGCCCGCTCCGCGGGTGACCGGGCCGCCAAGCGTTCCCTGGTCGAACTCAAGGCCGTCGACGGCGCCTATCCCCTGGTCGGCACCCTGGAAACCGACTCGGGCGAGGAACTCGGAGCCGTATTGGCCCGACGGGACGGCCTCTGGGGCGCGGCGGTGGAGCAAGCCCTGCTCGCCAAGCTCGGTCTCGAGATCGGCGACGAACTCCGCATCGGAGAAGGCACCTTCCGGATCAATTCCGCCATCAAGCGGGAGCCGGACCGGGTGGCCACGGTACTGAGCTTCGGCGCGCGGGTGATGATCCCCAAGGCGGGTCTGGAGGAAACCGGCCTCATCCGGCCGGGCAGTTTGATCCGCTACCGCTATCGGATCGCCATCGGCGAGAATGCCGACGTGAAGGCCTGGGTGGATGACGTCAACCAGGCGTTCCCCGAGGCCGGCTGGCGGGTCAACGACCGCTCCCGCGCCGCACCGGGCCTGCAGCGCTTCATCGACCGGCTGACCCTGTTCCTGGGCTTCGTCGGCCTGACCACCCTTTTGGTGGGCGGGATCGGCGTTTCCAACGCCGTCGGCAGCTATCTCGACGGTAAGACGTCCGTCATCGCCACCTTCAAGTGCCTGGGCGCCCCGGCGAGCTTGGTGTTTAAGGTCTATCTCATCCAAATCCTCGTGCTGGCACTGCTCGGGATACTCTTGGGTGTCATCATCGGCGGGGTTGCGCCGATGCTTGCCGGCAGCGCCCTCAACGATCTGCTGCCGGTCGAACTGACCGTCGCCTTGTTCCCCAAGTCGTTGATTTTGGCCGCGATTTTCGGCGTGCTGGTATCCCTCACATTTGCACTTTGGCCGTTGGCACGCACCCAGGACATTCCGCCCACACACCTTTTCCGGGCCAAGGTGGCCGCGGAAAAAGCGTGGCCGCATAAGGGCTACGTGATCGCCACTGCGGCAACCGCCGTACTGCTGGCGGGTCTGATCATCGCCACCGCCGAACGCGCCAGTTTCGCCATGTGGTTTGTCGGCGGCGCGGCCGTCGCCCTGCTGTTGCTGAAGGGCGCTTCGATCCTGGTGATCAAGGGCGCGTCGAAATTCAACAACATCCGCCACACCGAATTGCGCCTCGCCCTTTCGAACCTCCACCGGCCCGGCGCCACGACGGGCAGCGTGGTCCTGTCCCTCGGGCTCGGGCTGACGGTGCTGGTGGCCATTGCCCTGATCGAAGGCAATATCTCCCGTCAGGTCAACGAGCGCCTGCCCGATCTGGCGCCGGCGTTCTTTTTCCTCGATATTCAGCCGACACAGGTCGCGGCCTTTGACCGGACGGTGAACGGCGTCGAAGGCACCGGAGACTTCATGCGCACGGCCACCTTGCGCGGACGCATCGTCCGCATCGACGGCGAACCGGTGAGCCGGCGGCGGATCGGTGAAGGATCCCGATGGGCGGTCCGCGGCGACCGGGCGCTCACCTACTCGGCGGTTCCCCTGGAGGGAGCCAAGATCGTCGCCGGCGAGTGGTGGCCCGCCGATTACAGCGGTCCGCCGAAGATTTCGCTGGACCAGGAGATCGCCCGGGACTTCGGCGTCGGTCTGGGCGACACGCTGACCCTTAATATCCTGGGCCGGGAGATCACCGCGGAAATCACCTCGCTCCGGGAGATTGACTGGCGGAGCCTGCGGTTCGATTTCGCCATAATTTTCGCGCCCGGGACGTTGGAGAACGCGCCCCACACCCATATCGCCGCCATCCAGGCGCCGAAGAGCCTGGAAGACCGGATCGAAGCCTCGGTCTCCGATCGGTTCGCCAATATTTCCGTGGTGCGGGTCCGTGAAGCCCTTCAGGCGGCGGCCAACATCGTCGCCGGCGTCGGCACCGCGGTGCGTGCCATTGCCTCCATCACTATCGTCGCCGGCGCCGTCGTGCTGGCGGGTGCGGTGGCGGCGGGACGGCGGCGGCGGATATATGATGCGGTGGTGTTCAAGGTATTGGGCGCGACCCGCGCCTCGGTCACCCGCGCCTTCCTGATCGAATACGGATTGTTGGGCCTCGCCACCGGACTCATTGCGGCGGTGATCGGATCCGTTACCGCCTGGGCGGTGATCGTTTTCCTGATGGAGGCCGACTGGGTGTTTATCCCGGAAACCATCGCCATCACACTCGCCCTCTGTATTGCGGTAACGCTGTTTATCGGCTTCGCGGGCACCTGGCGGGCCTTGGGTCAGAAGGCGGGACCGCTGCTGCGCAACGAATGAGTTCACTCGCCCGGACGTAATTTCCTTATATTTTATCGGGGCTTGTCCGCATGAAATCTGCGTGAAAGGGACCGGTTTCCCTTGATACGGGATCGAATTCTGACATATTAAGAACCACGGAAATTCGCCCATGCGGGCGGTCGAACCATGAGAGATTTTAGAGGGTTGTAAAAATGGCTTTCGGACGGGACAACAATCCGTTTGGCGTACAGCGCATGACCACGGCGCAGGCCGAGGCGGCACAATTCGATGTCGGCCTTCGGCAGTATATGCTGAGGGTCTACAACTACATGGCGTCCGGCGTGGCGCTGACCGGCATCGTGGCGGCGGCCACGGTTCAGTCGGAAACCTTGATGCAGGCGATCTTCGGCACCCCGCTCCGGTGGGTGGTGATGTTGTCGCCGCTGGCTTTCATGCTGGTGCTGTCGTTCGGCATCAACAAGATGAAGGCGTCGACCGCGCAGGCCGTGTTCTGGTTGTTTGCCGCGGTCATGGGCCTGTCGCTCAGCGCCATTTTCGTGGTTTTCACCGGCACAAGTATCGCCCGGGTGTTCTTCATCACCGCCGGCACATTTGCGGCCATGAGCCTCTACGGCTACACCACCAAGCGCGATTTGTCCGGTCTCGGCTCCTTCCTGTTCATGGGACTGATCGGCATCATCATCGCGAGCCTGGTGAATATTTTCCTGGCCTCGTCGGCGCTGCACTTTGTGATCTCGGTGATCGGCGTTCTGGTGTTCGTCGGCCTCACCGCCTACGACACCCAGCAGATCCGCAACGAGTACAACGAGTTCGACGGCGGCGAGATCGCCACCAAGAAAGCGGTATACGGCGCGGTCCGGCTGTACCTCGATTTCATCAACCTGTTCATGATGCTGCTGCACCTGTTCGGCAATCGGCAATAGCGCGGCACGATTCTCGAATGGAAAGGGCCCGGTTTGAACCGGGCCCTTTTTTTCGTTTGATATCAGGCCTTTGTTTTACGCCGACAGGATTTCCCGGGCGGCATTGAGTTGACTCATCCGCTGGTGCGAGCCCAATTCGCCGTCCGGATGATGGACGGTCGCCAACATCCGGAAGCGGGCGGTGATCATCGAGCGGTCGGGCCGCTCCGCAGGCGGGAAGCCAAGAATATGAAGGGCATCGGCCCGCGACTTCACGCCGTCTCTCAACGGGGAGAACGACAACGCCGAGACAGTGGCCTTGAGGCGTTCCAGTTCGGACTCGACCGCCACCGGCGCGTCGAGCTGCGCATTGGGGTCCTCGAGGCTGAGTTCGAGATCGCCGGAATCCATGGCGAGCGCGATGCCGAGCGCGCGGCGGACGAAGGACGGGTCGTAGCCCGCCGACAGACGCATCTGCAGGCGCGGCTTACGGCGCCATGGCTTGCCCTTTGACGGGCCCGACTTGAGCACCGTCTCCTCCCGATCGCCGGGGGCCGGCCCGCCGGGGTCGGGGGCATTGCGGACGGCCTTGAAGGGCAACAGGATCAGAACCGAGCGTGCCAGATCGGCGACATTGACCCGCCGCCGCGCCGCAAGATCCGTCACGCGGTCGCGAAATTCGCTGGAGCATGGAATGGTATATGGCTGTTTCCGCGGCGTATCGGTCATTGGCGCCCCAATAATTGGTTCCTGGTGTCGGGCTTTGCAGCCAACCCGCCGGGTCGACTCGCAATTTCCCAATATATTGAGGTGGAAGGGCAACAAAGCCCTGCATATTGGGGATACGAACGAATCGGCCGGCGGCTCAACTATCATCGCCGCTCAACAGTCAACTACCATTGTGGTTAACAAGTGGTTTATGTGTGTGAGCAGGGTTTGCCGGCCAGAGCCGACACATCTCTACCGGAACCAGTGATAAACCGCTGTTCTTAAACGAAAAGGGCCGGCGGCAGCCGGCCCTCCGCGCAGACCATGACCCTGGTGAGAAATGCGGGCTAGCTGCTTGGGCTCGGGCAGGCCGCGGCACCCTTGATGGGCCCATGGTTCTCGCCCTGCACCAAAATGGCACAGCTTTGGCCGTCGGCGAGGCCGGCAGGCATGGTCACCGAGACGGGCGCACCGGTCCAATCGCCGATGCGCTTCAGTTCGGTGACGATGTTGTGGTTGGTAAGTGTCTTGCCGTGATTTTCACCGCGCGGCACCCGGGTGGTTTGCTCGCGGATAAAGCGGACGAACCAGATACCGCCGCCCGGTTTCGCCTCACCCTTGACGGACACGGAGAGTCCGGCCGAGGCCGGTGTTACCTGAACGTCCAAACGTTTGCTACGTTCCTTGGCGGCCCGTTTGAGGGTCCGGCGGACGTCGCCGCGGCGGGAGCCGACTTCGAACGCCCGGCCGTCGATGACCATCTGCGGCGTATAGACCTGCCCCCCCGGCAAACGGCCGGCATAGGCCCGCTGACGGTCCGTGTATTCGCGCCTGGAGAAGCGGTCCTTCCACTTGCCGGCGCTGCCATAGACAAGGTCGTCCCAGTAATCGACGTGGTACTCGAGCACGACAAGGTCCTTCCGTTTGGCCAACTCGCCGAGATACTGTTCGGCCGGCGGGCACGAGTAGCAGCTCTGGGAGGTGAACAGCTCGACCACCGTCGGCCGCGACGCATCGGCGGCAACCGCCGGCTCGTGTGAACCGGTGAGAGCGGCGGTCCCGGCGGCAACCGCGGCACCGGCAACGGTCAGAGTGAACAGGGTGCGTTTCAGGCGTTTCATGGGTTTCATGGGTTTCATGCGTCTCATGGGTTTCATGGGGGGTCCAGTCTACTCCCGCTTTCATCAACTGGACCAATAACGCTTCGGCGAGCTTCGTATTCCACCCGCGGGTCCGGTTCTATCGGCCGGCCGCACGATTGTCATGGTGCGGACCTACTCGGTCGGCCCCCCTGCATCCTGCCAGGCGGCAAAACCGCCCGCAATATGACTGACCTTCTCCACCCCCATATCCTTCAGGGTCTTCGCCGCCAACGCCGACCGCCCGCCTGAACCGCAATAGAGGACCAGATGCTTGCCGCTGGCCAGCGCCGGGTTGTGCATCGGACCCTCGGGATCGACAATGAACTCCAGGAACCCGCGCGGGGCGTGGACGGAACGCTTGATGGCGCCCCGTTGATGCTCGTCGGTCTCACGAACATCCACGACAACGACACTGTCGTCGTCGACCATTGCCAATGCATCCTGGACCGACAATGTATCGATGACCGCGTTGGCCTCGGCGAGCAATTCCTTGAATCCCTTTCCGCTCATCCATTTGTTCCTTTTTGCTGCTTCGATCGGTTAACCCATGCCGCCTTCGTCGCGCCAGCCTTCCCACTCCTTCACCGCGGACAGATAGCCGGTCTTGGTGTCGCCGACCCGCCCCATGGCGTCCATGGCATCGTCGTTGGAGAGTAAGGGATAGGTTTTCTGCGATGCGATCGCGCCGCCATGAGACAGGGTCAAGAGGATGGAGAATACCGCCTGGTTATTGGGTGCTTCGTAAATCATCACCACGTCGTCGTCGCCGAATATCCAATAGAAATCCTTCAACCGGCCGCCGAAACTCTCGACGACCTTGGCAACTTGCTGCGGCCGGTTCGACGGGTGCTCGGCAAGCGCTTTGAGGCTTTCCTCGGCATATCTGGTGACGGTCATGTAGAGCGGCATGGCATCCTCCCCTGATGGTCAGAAGTCTGTTCTTGAATTGGGCCCCTAGTCTAGCACACCGCATCTTCAGGTCAGGACGGTCGGCGGACAAATTCGACAAAATGAATTTACGGCGCACCAATCCGTTGAAAAAGACGGCCATTTCGCGTTCAATCGGGCTCGGGGAGGAATTCAACGAAATTCACCGTTAATTTTAAGCAGGGAGATCTCCATGAAACGCCTTCTACTTGCCGGTGCCGCTGCCTTCATGATTGCGGGTGGCGCGCAGGCGCAAAACGTAACTTTGACCATGACGTCGGCCTCGCCGGGCGGCGCGACCGATATCGCGGCTAAGAACCTCGCCGAATTGGCCGCGGCCAACAAAATCGCGACGATCCAGGTCCAAGGCGGCAAAACGCTGACCAGAACCTTGCGGGAATTGGCCGAAGGCAAGATTGACATTTCAGCTGCGCCGTTCGTCCTGCACTTCCTGATGGGCAAGGGCCTTGGCCCGTATTCCGATCTGAAGGCAGACGGTAAGGGTGCGAAGCTCCAGGCCAATCTGCGGCTGCTTTATCCGTACCATCTGGCGTCGTTCTATCTGATTGCGTTCCAGAGCACCGGCATCGACAGCTGGGAAAAGCTCAGAGGCAAGACGATCTTCAACGGCCCGCCCCGTGGCGGCGCATTGATTTCCGCCCGGGCCGCGATCCGTCTCAACACCGGCATGACCGAAGGCAAGGGCTACACCGGCAAGCAGATCGCCTGGGGACAGGCCAACTCGTTGTTCCTCGACCGCTCGGTTGAGGCGGCGGTGCGCCCCGGCGTGAACCCGGCCGATTACATGCCGATCTACATGGCGGCGGGAAAAATCAACATCGTTTCGATGCCGAAGGCAAAATACGAAACACCGGCCTTCCGGAAATTCGTGAAATCTCCGGGTAAGGTGGCAAATGTGTTCCCGGTGAGCGACCTCGCCCACTATGGACCGAACGCCCGGATTATCTCCGAAGACAACACGTTCCGCACCTTTGCCGACACCGGCGGGGACATGGTACAGGCGAGCATGGACAAGGCATTGGCCAAGAAATTGACCGCCGCCTTCATCAAAGGCATTCCAGCCCTTCAGAAAAAGGTGCCGTTCGCCAAGACGACCCTCTACGGCACCATCGACGATACCAAGATGGGCATGTGCGCCGCGCGCGTAAAATTCCATCCGGGCGCGGTCGAGGCCAGGGAAGAAGCCGGTCATAAAATCGCCGATTGCGCCAAGCCGTAGCCTGACGGTCTGAAGCAATCCAAGAGCAGTTGGGGCTCGAGCCGGAACACTTGAACCGTGTTCCGGCTCGTTCCACTCTAACCCACCGGTCCACGGTCGGGCTGCAAGTCAGGGACAGGCGCAAACCATGAGCGACAAACCCATCGAAGGCGAAGTCCAGGACTACGGGGACTGGATGATGAAGGTCGGGCTGGTATTCGCCTTCTTCCTGGTCTGCATGGGCATGCTCAACAACCTGCCCACTATTCCCGGCTTGCTGCCGGCCATCCAAGCCATCCCGGGTCTGAGCGGCCTGCCCCGCATCAGTAAATTCAGCTCCGAGTTTTTCTTCCCGATCGTTTTCTGCGTCATGATGATTGTGGCGCTGATGACGACCTCGTTCGCCCGCGCTTGGCGCAACAAGGGTGCGGCCAAACGATCGGCCGGCATCGGCCTCGACGTGCTGATGCTCGTGACCACCGTCGGCCTGATGCTCACCTATTGGATCGAGCACGATCAGGTTTGCCTCCTGGATGTATTCAGTGGAGAGCGCGAGCGGCTCATGGCGGAGAATGCCGCCCGGGCCGAGGAGTATCTTGCCATTTTCGGCACCGAGCCCGATGATGATTTCCCGGATTGCCAGGCCAATCTCGGCAATTGGATTTTGCCCATCCTGGTCTGGGTGGTGGCCATCTACTTCGTCTACATCGTCAAGGCCTGGGGACTGCCCATCGTCGCCGTGGCGATCCTCGTTTCGCTCTACACCCTGACGTCGTCGGCCGCCTGGTACTTCGACCTCACCGACAACAAATACCTGACCACCTCCATCGGCACCGTCGAGGACGGGGTTCGAAATTTCTCCGCCGGCGTCGTCGGCGCGCGAAACGCCATCATATTGGAATCGAACAGTATATTCGGGCAGTTCCTGAACATTACGGTGAACATCGTCTTCCCGTATGTGGTGCTGGGCGCCTTGTTCGGCGCTTCGGCGGGGGGCAGGTCGCTGATCAAGCTCGCCGTGGTCATCACCCGGAAACTCAGGGGTGGGCCCGCACACGCGGCTGTGGTTGGATCCGCAACATTCGGGACCATCTCCGGCGGCCCGGTGGTGAACGTGCTGGGCACCGGCACCCTGACCATCCCGATGATGATACAGAACGGATTCCGGCCCACCTTTGCGGGCGGCGTCGAAGCCGCCGCCTCGTCCGGCGGTCAGATCATGCCGCCGGTGATGGGCATCGCCGCCTTCGTCTTGGCGGCGCTGTCGACGGTGCCCTATTCGGAGGTCATTGTCGCGGCGTTCCTGCCGGCCGTGGCCTACTTCTTCAGCCTGTTCCTCATGGTGGTCTTTGAATCCCGGCGGATGAATATTCAGCCCGTCGGCACGCTGACCGAGGAACAGAAGCTGGACAAGCGGGACTGGACGAACCTGTTGATGATCGCCGGGCCCATCCTGGTCATTCTGATCCTGCTGCTCAGCAAGAAAGACAATGTGGGAACCGGCTTCAGCGCTTTCATTTTCGGCTATGACGCGGCGTCCGGTGAGGAACTTCCCTGGCTGCTGCAGATCTATCAGAATGCCGCGGGCGATCCGGATTCGGCGGGCTTCTGGGCGGTTTTCATCTTGGTCATCCTGCTTTTCCTGGATCCCGCGATCCGTAAGCATCCGGTCAAGGTGCTGCGGGCCCTGGCGGACGCCGGCATTATCATCGCCGAGTTGTTTCTGCTGCTGATCGCGGTCTCGATCATCGATGTCAGCGTCAACTTCACCAATTTCACCGGCATCCTGACCATCGACATTCTCAACTGGCTGCGCTCGGTGTCGACGTTCGAGATATTCGGGCAAACCGTCACCATCGGCGGCGCGCTCTATCTCATGCTGGCGCTGGTGGTCGCCATGTTCGCGACCATCCTGCTGGGCATGGGGATGCCCACCCTGCCGGCTTATGTGAACGTCATCCTGATCATCGGCCCGCTGCTGGTGGCGCTCGGCACATCCTACTTCACCGCCCACATGTTCATCTTCTATTTCGCGGTCGCCTCGGCGATAACGCCGCCGGTTGCGATCGCCGCATTCGCGGCCTCGACAATCTCGAAATCGGAGCCGCTGGCCACGGGTTTTGCCGCCGTGCGCGCCGGGATCGTGATGTTCACCATCCCCTTCGTGTTCGCGTTCTACCCGGAACTGCTGTTGATCGAGCAGGCCCAGGTCGCCCAGTCGGCGGACGGTGCCCCCAGCGCGACGAAGCAGTATCTGCCGGGATACGACGGCACGGTCAGCCTGGCGCAAATCAGTTGGCTGTTGCTGAAATTGGCGGCGGTTCTCTATCTGGTGGCCAGCGCCTTGAGCCGGTTCGACCGGGCGGTCCTGCCGGCCTACGAGATTGCCCTGCGCTTCGTGCTGGCGGTGTTGATTTTGCTGAAAATGCCGTTGATCTCGACGTCCGCCCTCGTGGCCGCCGCCATATACCTGGCCTTCCACCACCTGCTGGGGGCACGATTGCGGCGGGCCCGGGCGGAACCGGAACCCGAGCCCCAGCGTCTAGCGGGCGAGTAGTTCCGCGTTGCCGCCGGTGGCGGCGGTGTTGACCGTCAGCGCACGTTCCACGGCAAACCGCTGAAGATAGTACGGCCCGCCGGCCTTGGGGCCGGTGCCCGACAATCCCTCGCCGCCGAAGGGCTGAACGCCCACCACCGCGCCGATCATGTTGCGGTTGACGTAGGCGTTGCCGACCCGCACGCGGGAGCTCACATAGTCGGCGAAAGCGCCGATGCGGCTGTGGATGCCGAGTGTGAGACCATGGCCCTTAGTGTTGATCCGATCGATCACCCGGTCGATGTCCGCGGCATCGTATCGGATCACGTGCAGCACGGGACCGAAGACCTCGTCTTCAAGGCCGTCCAGACTGCCGAGTTCGTAAATTCGGGGCGCCAGGAAAGTGCCGTCCGCCGTCCCTTCCGGCAACTCCCCGGCGAAATGGGTAACGGCGTGTTCGTCCATTTGCCGGCAGTGAGTCTCGAGCCGGACGAGCGCCTCTTCGTCGATGATCGGGCCGACATCGGTCTCCAACATGGCGGGATCGCCGAGCCTCAGCTCGGCTGCCTTGCCCGCCAGCATGTCGATGACGCCGTCCGCCGTATCATCCTGAAGCAGCAGGGCGCGCAGCGCCGAGCAACGTTGCCCGGCGCTCCGGAAGATGGACTGGGCCACGTCGTCGATCAATTGCTCGGGCAACGCCGTCGAGTCGGCGATCATCGCATTGATGCCGCCGGTCTCGGCGACCAACGGAACCAGCGGGCCTTCCCGCGCCGCCAGGGCCTTGTTGATGGCCCGGGCCGTCTCGAACGACCCGGTGAACGCGACGCCGTCGATGAGCGGGTGGGAGACCAAGGCCCCGCCGACGCCTGGCCCGTCTCCCGGCAAATGGTGCAGCACATCTTCAGGCACGCCGGCTTCGTGGAGCAGGCGCACCGCTTTTTCGGCGATCAGCGGTGTCTGCTCCGCCGACTTGGCCGCAACGCAATTGCCGGCGGCCAGCGCCGCAGACACCTGGCCCACAAAGATCGCCAAAGGGAAGTTCCACGGGCTGATGCAGGCGATAGTGCCGCGGCCCGCCAGACGAAGCTCGTTGGTCTCGCCGGTGGGCCCCGGCAAGGTTTGCGGATTACCGAATGCCGCGCGCACTTCCGCCGCGTAATAGCGGAGGAAATCGGCGGCCTCGCGGACTTCGGCAACGGCGTCGGGAACGGTTTTGCCGGCTTCGCGAATACACAACGCCGCAAAATCAAACAGTCGAGCGTCGAGCAGTTCCGCGGCGCGTTCGAATATCTCCGCCCGGGCCGCCGCGGGTATTCCGTTCCATCCGTCCTGCGCCTCCGCCGCCGCGCGCAGGGCGCCGTCGACCGCCGCGGGACTCGCGGTGCCGATGGTGCCGACCTCTTCCGAACGGCGGGCGGGATTGCAGACGGTGACAATCGTGCTCTCCGGGTACCGGGGGCCGGCATGGACAGGTTCAAAGCCGTGGAGCGCCTCCGCGAGGGTGTCGGCAACCGCCGGCATGGTCAGGTCGCAACCCGGGGAGTTGGCCCGGTGCGGCCGGTAGAGATCTTCAGGCAATGGAATTTGGTCGTTGCGAAGCGTATCGAACGATTTGAGCCGCCGGTCGGGATCGGCGATCACCCGCTCCACCGGCAGATCGTCGTCCGCCAATCTGTTGACGAAGGAAGAATTGGCGCCGTTTTCCAGCAGCCGCCGGACCAGATAGGACAACAACTCCCGATGCCCGCCCACCGGTGCGTAGGTTCGGCAGGTGAGCCGTCCCTCGCCGTCCTTCAGGACCTTGTCGTAGAGCGGTTTTCCCATGCCGTGAAGACGCTGGAACTCGAGCCGGCGGTCCGGTCCTCCGGCGATTTCCAGGACCGCCGCAATCGTGTGGGCGTTGTGGGTGGCAAACTGCGGATGGATGTGCTCGGGCCGGTCCAGCAACGTCCGGGCACAGGCGAGATAGGACACGTCGGTTGCCTGTTTGCGGGTGTAGACGGGATAGTCGGCGAGCCCTTCCTGTTGGGCGCGCTTGATCTCGCTGTCCCAGTAGGCGCCCTTGACCAGCCGGACCATCACCGGGGAGCCGCTGTCCCGGGCGATCCCCTCGACAGCGGCGATTACGTCCGGCGCCCGTTTCTGATAGGCCTGGACCGCCAGGCCGAGCCCCGGCCAATCCTTTAGAGTCCGACTCGAAACTCTACCTTTACTAACAATGGCTTGCGAGACGCCTTGTGAGGAGTCGGATGTGGGCGACGAGGATCCATGCCTGTGCGGAGGCGATTGATTTCTCCCAGTCCT
>LXNI01000494.1_pt1 | contig 44436 bp, 37 predicted proteins | sample 809091 | NCBI WGS metagenome assembly LXNI01 (sample SAMN04870527, study PRJNA318959) | sponge metagenome | biome: 01000161; feature: marine sponge reef; material: water | host: Sarcotragus foetidus | place: Greece: Milos, Mediterranean Sea | collected 2013-05-29 | depth 5-7 m
CTGGGTGCTCCTACTGGAGCGCGGCGAATTCGGTGAGCACAGCGTGGCCGTGTACGAGTTGGTGGAGGCGGGCGATGCCGGTTAGCTCGGAGGGTCGGATCGGGCCTGTCACCAATCGGAAAACCGAATGGGAGCTCTCTCCCGTCAATGACCGAGACATCGTACTCATCCGCGCTATGTTTGAGGGCATGGTGATCAAACGCCATATTCAGCCCGATATACGCTCTGTGTTCATCAGCATAAACGGATGAATATTCCTCTACGGTCTCCTCAATATTCGGGGAAACATAGCCTTACTCGTCTTGTCTACGTGTATTGCAACGACGGCCCCGCTATGCTCCCGCAACCCGATTACAGCTACTTTGCCAACGGTGCCTACACCAGCGTTTTGACGCTTGGAAACGTGCTTATTCTTCCCCTTGCCACCGAAATAGGTTTCGTCTATTTCCTCCTCACTAGCCAGCATCGTGTTTTCTGTATCGCAAGCCTTACGGATGCGATGCTCCATGAACCACACTATTTTCTGGGTAACACCCACTTCCTTTGCAAACTGGATACTGGAGAGTCCTTCCGCGCAGTAGTCATCAGATAGGTTGCAAATAGCCATTTCTGCAATGATACCCTGGAATTCTCCATGACAGTACCAGTCCGAACGCTGAACCTGCTTTTGCTGGCAAGACAATCCCCGCATTTGTACTGCATCCTGCCCTTGATTTGCCAAACCTTAGTACTCTCACAGCGAGGGCAAACAGGTTCACTCCCCCAGGACTGTTGCCCATATAGCTCCGGCACGTATTTTCATCGGGAAACTTCTTGTAGAACTCTGAAACGCTAGGATAGTCTTTCATCGGCACAATTAAATTCTTTTTGCACCCTGTTAAATTGTACCAAAAAGTTTCGAAATTGCAAGGATTTGGTACAGTTTAAGTATGTAATTCCCTTAATTTTGTTCAATCATGAAGATAGAGCCGCCATACGGATTACGACAACGCGTGGGCCTGTTCCTGGGTCCACTTTGGCTGTTAGCTGTACTTATACTGCCTCCACCAAGCGGACTGGAGCTGGAAGCATGGTACGCAGCAGGCGCAGCTCTATTGATGGCCACGTGGTGGATCGCTGAATCCATCCCAATTCCCGCAACCTCCCTTCTCCCACTAATTCTGTTTCCAATTATGGGAGTGAACACAATGCAGGATACCGCAGAGCCCTATGCACATCCTATCATCTTTCTGTTTATGGGTGGCTTCATCATTGCACTGGGAATGATGCGATGGGATTTGCACCGGCGTATCGCAATCTGGATTATTGCCCGTGCTGGTACGGGACCCCGAGCCTTGATTGCCGGATTCATGATGGCGACCGCAGGACTTAGCATGTGGGTCAGTAATACCGCAACGACCCTGATGATGCTACCCGTTGCACTCTCTGTCATCGTGTTGGCCGATACTGAAGGAACAGACGACCGGTTCAAGCATCATTTTGCAGTTGCTCTGCTCCTGGGCGTCGCCTACGCAGCTAACATAGGGGGAATGGGTACGCTCATTGGTACAATCCCCAACGCATTTATCAGCGCATTCTTCGAAAGTGAGTACGGATACACCATTACATTCACAAAATGGCTTTCGGTCGGTGTGCCAATTGTACTCATTGGCGTACCCCTGGTATTCTTCGCGATCACTCGATTTCTCTACTCATTTGACAAAAAGGATCTGATTGGAAGTGAGTCGATCATAGCAGAGCAACAACAAAAGCTCGGGCCTATGAAGAAGGGCGAGAAAATTGTAGCCGTAGTGTTCACCATTACTGCACTGCTCTGGATAACTCGTCCATTACTTGCTCCTATAATCCCTGGGTTGACCGATGCAAATATTGCGATGCTTGGAGGACTATCGCTGTTTGTGATCCCCGTCGATTTCAAACGCGGTATCTTCGCGCAGGATTGGCATACAGCCAAGAAGCTTCCATGGGGGGCACTCATCCTGATTGGAGGCGGACTGAGCCTTGCGGGAGCCGTTTCGGGTAGCGGTCTCGCTGCGTGGCTCGGCGAATCACTCCACCCACTTCAGCAATTTCCTACGATCCTCATTGTCCTTATTACAACAGGCGTCATTGTTTTTCTTACAGAGATTACCAGCAATACTGCCACCACGGCAACATTCTTGCCGGTGCTCGCAGTTCTCGCCCTGGCCGTTGGAGAGAGCCCACTGCTTTTGGCTGTGCCTGCAGCCTTGGGGGCTAGTTGTGCATTCATGCTACCCGTTGCTACACCCCCCAATGCTATCGTTTACGGTAGTGGGCGCGTAGAGGTCTTCGAAATGGCACGGGCAGGCCTCTTGCTTAACTTTGCCTTCCTTGTGCTGATCACCGTTTGTGCATACTCTATAGTGCTCTGGGTATTTGGGATTGATGTCGGAATTATCCCAGATTGGGCAGTGCAAAACCACTCACCATGACAATGGCAAAACGTACATAGATGTCTAACACGCGCTACAATAATAAACTCTGATCGAAAATGAAACACTGCGTCACATTTGGCGAAATCATGCTGAGACTTTCCCCGCCTGGATTGCAGCGATTCGTACAGGCATCCTCATTCGAGGTGTGCTATGGAGGAGCGGAAGCAAACGTTGCTGCTTCACTGGCCGGATTTGGGATCCCCGTTCAGTTTGTCTCACGCGTACCATCGAACGAGCTGGGAACCAGTGCAGTGCAAACTGTGCGTGCACTCGGGGTCGGAACACAATTTATCCAGCGCGGAGGACAGCGCCTGGGAATCTACTTCTTGGAAACCGGCGCGTCTGCACGCGCAAGCAAGGTCCTTTATGACCGCGCATACTCGGGGATCGCTTCCATAGAGCCGGGAATGATCAACTGGGATGATGTCTTTGCAGAAGCTGAGTGGTTTCACTGGACTGGAATCACACCGGCAGTTTCTGAGGGGGCAGCACTGGCTGTGGAGGAAGCTCTCGCAGCGGCGAAGCGTCAGAACGTGACGATCTCCGTTGATCTCAATTACCGTGGTAATTTGTGGAAGTGGGGAAAAACCCCTGCAGAAGTAATGCCCGATCTGGTTGCTTCATGCAATGTTATTGTAGGTAATGAGGAAGATGCCCAGAAGGTCTTTGGTATTCATCCTGAGGGCATCGAGGTGAAAAGCGGCCATCTGGAAGCTTCTGCCTATGAATCAGTCGGCCGACAACTTATGGAGCGATTTCCGCGCTGCCAGCGGGCCATCATTACACTCCGCAGTTCTATCAGTGCCTCACACAATGCCTGGTCCGGCGTCCTGTGGGATGGATCGAAGCTATTGTACGGGCCTAAGTACGATATCACCCATATCGTCGACCGTGTTGGAGGGGGAGATTCTTTCGTAGGCGGTTTGATCTACGGACTCTTGGCCTTCGACGGTGACAATCAAAAAGCGTTGAACTTTGCCGTGGCCGCTTCCTGTCTCAAACACACTATACCCGGAGATTTCAACCTGGTAAGCGTGGCTGAGGTGGAAAAACTGCTCTCTGGAGACGCCTCTGGTAGGGTTTCCCGCTAAGCAATGGGCGCAATTGGTGGTGGAAACTGCCATTCCACCGACTGTATGCCCGGGAGGATTCGAACCCCCGGCCTTCTGATCCGTAGTCAGACGCTCTATCCAGCTGAGCTACGGGCACACTATAACGGGCCCTGCTACCCTATTGACTCAAAGCTGTTCCAGGAGGACCCTTGTGCAAGATCCTGTTTTCGATGTAATTGTTGCCGGTGCTGGACTAAGCGGCACATGTGCAGCTTTGTGGCTCTCCACCTCCAACCAGGTACTATTGCTATCGGGGACCGCTCCGGCTGCGTCCGGCATCGCAGTAGGGCTCGTCAATCCATTTGCCGGACAGCGAGTTGCCCCGTCCTGGCATGCCAGCCTTGCACACAATGACCTTTTAGACACACTTGCTCACGCTGATGCAAGCGATACATACGATCCGTGTGGTATTTTGCGACCGGCCCTGAACGAGGCACAGGCTGTACGCATGCGTACACTGGCCTTGGAGCACGCTGAGTCATTCACTTGGTTATCGCGTGATGAGGTACACTCCCGCTATCCTCATGTGTCGGCCCCTTTTGGTGCTGCAATCACGATCGGTGGGGTAATTGATACGCCTCGAATGCTGGGGTACACACATAAGACAATCGCATCTCGCTGTACTGTACAGTCTTCCGATCTTGTTGGCTGGGAAGACTTAGGTTCGGGAGTGACTGTTGCGCTCAAATCAGGATCCTCCCTTCGAGCCTCGAAACTAATCCTTGCACTTGGTGCGGGTTACAGGTCCTTCCCCACACTCTCTGCGTTGAATTTGCATTGTATCAAAGGCCAAATCGTTCGCATACGCACTCCGGAGTATCTGTCACTCCCCATTCCGGCGAGCGGATATGGTTACGTAGTTCCTCTGCGAAACACATTAGTCCTCGGAACCACTTATGAGCATTCCTATCAGAATGATCAACCCACAAAAGAGGGATCCAAAAACATTCTTGCGCTAACACAACAAATGGTGCCCTGCATAGAGACAGCAGATGTGCTTGATACAGCAGCAGGAATTAGAGTCGGGGTTCCTGGAACCCGGTTGCCGATGGTTGGCCCACTGTCTAGAAATGTATGGATCCTGACTGGACTTGGATCGAAGGGGTTGTTGTTTGGCGCACACATCGGCCGCAACCTGGTGAACTGGATAACTAATCCTGAACGTGTCCCCCACGAGCTACATTTGCAGAAAAAACGACGGCTTTGAGTAACCTTTACCCCTGAACAGTAGTTAAATGTCCAGATTCTCCCAAATTTGGGAGTTTGTAATTTTCATAACCTAACCTACAGGTATAACCATGTCTGAAGTTCTGAGCGCCAATACCGCTGCTATACTTGAAGATTCTGCAGAGAATCTCTTAACGCATAAGTGCGAAACCATCCCGCGCGAAAACCTGCATTTGCCCGGCCCAAACTTTATAGATAACGTTTGGGCGGCGTCAGATCGCACCCCTCGCGTACTGCGTTCGCTCCAGACACTTTTCGATTCGGGCCGACTGGCCGGAACAGGCTATGTGTCAATTCTTCCTGTTGACCAGGGGATTGAGCACGCTGCCGGTGCTTCCTTTGCCAAGAACCCCCTTTACTTCGATCCCGAGAATATAGTCCGTCTGGCTATCGAAGGGGGATGCAATGGAGTTGCCTCAACCTATGGTGTACTGGGATCCATCGCGCGCAAGTATGCGCACAAGATCCCCTTCATCCTGAAATTTAACCACAACGAGCTGTTAAGCTATCCCAACTCACACGATCAGGTACCCTTTGCGAGCATCCAAAATGCTTGGGATATGGGTTGTGTTGGTGTAGGAGCCACAGTCTACTACGGCTCCGAAAACTCCAATCGCCAGCTACAGGAAGTTTCAGAAGCGTTTGCCCTTGCGCATGAGCTTGGCATGCTAACGATCCTGTGGTGCTACGTGCGTAACAGTGCCTTCAAGATTAACGGCGTCAACCACGAAGCCTCAGCGGACCTCACCGGGCAGGCCAATCACCTGGGTGTGACCATAGAAGCTGATATTATAAAACAAAAGCAACCCACCTCAAATGGAGGTTACGCTGCCCTGAATTATGGTAGTTCCAGCTATGGTAAGTTTGATGAACGTATTTATACGCATCTGGCAAGCGACCATCCAATTGATCTGACCAGATATCAGATAGCCAACTGCTATATGGGACGTTGTGGGCTGATCAACTCCGGCGGTGCTTCAGGTTCGAACGACTTGCAGCAGGCGGTGAAGACTGCTGTCATCAACAAACGAGCTGGTGGGATGGGTCTGATCTCTGGACGCAAGGCCTTCCAACGCCCGATGAAAGACGGGATTGGCATCCTTAATGCTATTCAAGATGTCTACCTTGACAAATCTGTAACCGTCGCATAAGAGCCTGCATCAGCAGTAAACACCCATTGAAAAGCTGCGAGAACTGATCCGTAAACCTCATTCTTCCAGTAGAAAAGCTCGAGAAAGCCTAGGTTCTTGGCCACCATCGGGTATCCACATAGGAGACTGCCTTTCCGAAATGGCAGGTCCTGTGGTGGCCCACATGGCGTCAGCAACGATGTGTGCGCGTACACCCCATATAACTATGCAGCGTCATTGCTTCGACTGCAAGCATGAATGACAATGCCACAGGCGGCCGTGACGGCGGAGTACCCTTAGTTTGATCCCGCATCCTGAACCAGCAAGAGCAGGGAGAAAACGAATCAATTCAGCTCCTGCCGAACCACTTCTACCTGAGTGACAAGCTTGGACTCCGATGCGCCGCTGAATACGCCGCGTACCGGAGGAACATCGCCATAATCCCTCCCGGTTGCAACCCGGATGTGGCGCTCATCGCAGTCACCATCGTTGACGGGATCCACTCCAAACCATCCTGCTTCCGGCAACCAGCATTCAACCCACGCGTGACTCTCATTGTGTCCGACAGCATTGCTGTCCGGTCCAAGATATCCCGACACGTAACGCGAGGGAATGCCCCAGCTCCTCAGTATTGAAATCATCACATGGGCATAATCCTGGCACACGCCCCTACCACCTTCAAGTATATGATCTATTGGCGACTGCGCTGAGGTGCTCCCGGGCGCGTAGACGAAGGCCGCGCGTAGCGCCGCCTTAAGGTCTTGGATGCTGTTCAAGGGAGTGCTGCCTTTCTCTATCCCGAATTCCTTCATGAATCTCTTCAACGTAGCGGACGAAGGCCGTGCGAAGTGGCTGGGCTGGAGCATCATCCACTGTTGCGGGATACATATGGCAGATTCTAGCGAGGTCCAGCTTAAGACACCTATGGATTCGGGCAGCGGAGGTTGGCTAAGTACATCAACCTCAGAGAATGCGCGGATATGGAGTTCGTGATGCAGACCGGGTCGGTCAAAAAAATGCCCCCGGTTACCATAAGGGCCGGTAAAAGCAAAGATAGATCCCCCTGGATCAGTGCCAAGCGAAAAGCTGCGGACCAATTGGTTAAGACTACGAGCAGGTGCCAGAAAAAGCGTAATCACCGATCCAGTCACTGCACCTTCGTACGTGAATTTCAACTCGTGGCGTATTGTATAGCGAGCAGTCATGACGGTAGCCCCCGCTCCAGGGGATAATCCACGTATTCTGCGATGATGAGGTTGTGCAGCATACGGCATTCCTTAGCAAAGTCTTCCAAGAAATCCCGTGTATCCACATGCTCGGCGGGCGCCTGCAAGTCGGTCTCGATTGCGGCGGCTAGGCGCAATGCGTGGCGGTGAGGTGCTCTTAGCGGATACCGTCCACCCGCCGGATCTATACCCGACAGTAAGGACTGAACGCGCCGGATCGCGAAATTCAAGGAACACGGAATCTCAGGATTGGATAATAGGAATGCCAGCGCATGTGCAGGCCGAATCACCATTGAGTGCGTTCGGCAGTATGCCTCGTAGGCAGCGCACACCTCTAACAGTCCTGTCCACATTTGAGAATCCCCATTTGAAGGACGAGACCACGCTTGCAATAGGGCTGTCTGATGCTGCAGCCGTTCAACAAAGCGGCCTAACACAAGGAACCGCCAAGCATCGTCCCGTGACATCCTGGCTTCAACGACCCCGGATAAAAGCCGCAGTCGGTCTATGACCCCTGCCGGTAGCCTGTTGGGCCCTCGAGCCCAATACTCCGCAAAGTCGCAGTCTCTGAGCCAGAAAAAGCCGTCGTTGAGACATGTCCAAACCCGGACCGGTAGCCACGGACGAAGCTGCTTGGCATTATCGCGTGCGTTGGTCCAACTCTGGATGATGGCATCCGGGTTTGCGGGGTCCTCAATCAGGTGAGCAGCAAGTGCAAAGGCATCGGCAACCAAAAAGGCTTCTGCGTCGTCAGTAACCGTGGGAGATACTGGAGGCGGCTGTCCAAGTGCCGCATACAAGACCTGCCAGCCGTGTGCCAGCACGTCAACAGGAGTATCGACTAGGCGTGCAAGATGATAGTCCAACAGACGCGCCGTGTGCTCAGCACGCTCGAAATATCGACCCATCCAGTAAAAATCCGCAGCGGCTCTAGCCAGCATCATGTATCTCTTTCCTCGTCGTTAATAATCCACAAGTCCTTGCAGCCTCCGCCCTGACTCGAGTTAACGACTAGACTTCCCCGGCGAAGCGCGACGCGGCAGAGCCCCCCCGGCGCTATCCAGGTGTCTTTTCTTCCTTGCAGCACAAAGGGGCGGACATCCACATGGCGTGGCTCCAGCTTTCCGTCGGTAAAGCACGCTGCACGGGAAAGTGCAAGCGTCGGCTGGGAAATAAAATTCGCCGGGTCGCTTCGCAGCCGCTCGGCAAAATCCCTTTTCTCCTTTGCCGATGCATGTGGTCCGACCAACATCCCGTACCCCCCGGATCCCCCGACCTCCTTCACAACCAATTTGTCAAGATTTTCCAGTGTATAATTTAACCCCTCAGTGGTCCGGCAGAGGTAAGTCTCAACATTAGCAAGAATCGGATCCTCGGAAAGAAAGTATCGAATGAGGTCGGGTACGTAGGCATAAAGCGCCTTATCATCGGCCACGCCGGTACCAGGAGCATTGGCGATTACAACGTTCCCCGCCCTGTATGCATGGAATAGGCCTGGTACGCCCAAGAGGGAATCACTACGAAAAGTCACCGGATCCAGAAAGTCGTCGTCTACCCTTCGGTAGATCACATCAATTCTCTTAAGCCCGGCGACAGTTCGCATGAATACCAAACCGTCATGTACGACCAAGTCGCGTCCTTCAACGAGCTCGGCTCCCATCTCGCCCGCGAGAAAGGCATGTTCGTAGTACGCTGAGTTATACCGGCCGGGAGTCAGTACTGCTACCCGCGGCATCTGTGTCCAAGTCACGAGTGAGGCCAACTGTGAATAAAGTCGCTCTGGATATGGAAGGACCTCCCGCACATTATGTGCCCGGTACAGTCGTGGCATTGCCTGCTTTATTGCAGCACGACAGGCGAGCATGTAAGAGACTCCGGACGGCACACGGAGATTATCCTCGAGGACGGCAAATCCATCGAGGGTACGAACTATATCGGTGCCGCAAACGGACACGTAAGCATCGTGGGGAACCTTTGTGCCCAGCATCTCCATGCGGTACTGAGGACATCCCAGAACCAATTCATGGGGCACGATACCGTCTCGCAACGACCACCCTTCATGGTAAATATCCTTCAGGAACAGGTTGAGCGCGTGCAGGCGTTGTCGGAGCCCCCGGTCAATATGGTCCCATTCAGAAGCAGTCAGGATCCGCGGCACACAGTCAATAGGAATAATTTGTTCGGTGGCTTCTCCTGTACCGATGACAGTGAAGGTGATCCCCTCATGAAGGAATTGCCGCCGAACGCCGTCCTGAAGCTGCATCAACTGCTCCGGGGTGGCGTTGTTAAGTGCCGTGCCTAGTCGCTCCGTTGCCATCCGCAACGTCCCATCGCTGCGAAACATCTCGTCGCGAAAACGGCTGTCTATCGCATAATGGGTAAAAGCTCCTGTTCCAGCAACAGCGGGGCTGGCTGCGCTTGGCCTTACGCGATCGAACGATAGGTGCGCCGTGGTACTCAAACCACCGGGGCTTGATGTGGGTGCCGTCACTGGGGTATCTGTTTTCGACACAATCTCTCGTTCTTGCGAAAGTTACCCTTCATTATTCTGGACTAATCCGCGCTAGGTTCCCCTAATTTAGCCATTTCGGTATGGCACATTTCTGAATCCCTCTGAACCAGTTAAAGGTGACACAAGATGTTAAACCGGGATTGACATATCCATTGATGTTATCTTAGACCGCCGACGAACCAGATCCGCAAGAATGCTTGATTCTGGACGGTCTGTTGGATACACTGAATCCATTCCAGGTAGTGAACACTTTTTGACAATGGGCCATGTAACAATTGACGTGCTGGACGGTAGTGTATCCTTGACGGCTGGGAACCGTACCAAGGCCTTAGACTCATAAGGGTGTTAAATGCAGACAGGACAGAAATCGGACCTCGACCAACACACGTCGCATTTGCCGCGGTGGGCCCGAACACTTGCTAGAAAATATTTCACCAAAACGCTATCCCAGTTTGTCCTCCACGGCAACGTCCGAGACCTCGTTCGATATGAAAAGCCTGGTTCAGGCCGGATAAACTATATAGGCCTGACGCACTTCCTAGAGAAGGAATTATTTGCCGCCAGAGATATCGTGCTGTTTTATGACCGGGCAGCTGGGATTCATTTCCTAGATCATCAGGATGCGCAAAAGGATTTCAACCTTGCGGTAACCGGATATGACAGCGCGTTTGGAACTGAGTACGCCAGTAAACGCCCTCGAAGTCCTTCTCAGGTACTCCCGCTTTTGGATAATTACTTCCGTTTACGCTTGCGCTCAGGTAAAAGAATCGCCTGCATCATTGACTATGCGGAAACGGTCATCCCCATGGCTGAAGCGTCAATGTACTCGGCCGAAGATCGCAGCGCCTTGATCAGCCTGCAGCGCTGGGCGCATGATCCACTGTTCTTACGGCATGATTTTACCGTCTGTTTGATTGCGGAAAACCTGAATGATCTCAATCAACAACATGTGCAGAGCCCTTGGACCGCAGAAATAAATATCCCACTGCCCGACGAGAAAGAGCGTCTCGCCTTTGCCCAGTGGTCTATTGAAGGCCGGGAATCGCTCTTTGATCAATATTCTGATCTGGGTCACAAGCACTTGGCGCAGCACACTCCCGGTCTTGGGTACACGCAGTTACGTACGATTCTGGCGGATACGCTGGAAAACAAAACGCATCTCAGCTTCGAACATATGTCAACCCTCAAGAAGTCCCTGATTGAGGAAGCCGCATTCGGGATGCTGGAATTTGTGGAATCCAAAAACGGATTGGATGATGTAGCCGGGCATTCGGAAGCCAAAGCTCACTTGCGCCAGGCAGCCTATGCCCTGCGTCACAGAATACACGATGTGATGCCAATGGGATATCTGGTGAGTGGACCGGTCGGCACCGGAAAAACATTCCTGATCACATGTTTTGCCAACGAAATTGGCATTCCTATGGTTAAGCTGAAAAATTTCCGCTCCCAGTGGCAGGGGCAGACCGAGGGCAACCTGGAGCGGATATTGCACCTTCTGGAAGCCATGCCACCCGTGGCGGTCATGATTGACGAAGCCGATGCTGCACTGGGCAATCGTAGCGCAGAGGGGGACTCAGGAGTATCCAAACGTGTCTTCGGGCAGATTGCATCTTTCATGAGCAAGCCGGAACACCGTGGACGAATCATTTTCTTCCTGATCACTGCACGGCCTGATCTAATGCCGATAGACCTTAAGCGACAAGGCCGTGCGGAGGAGCACCTTGCACTCTTTTATCCCTCCACACCGGAAGACCGACTCGAACTTCTTCAAGTTATGATGCGCAGAACCGGCATCAATCTTCCAGAGAAAGATATACCCCCGGCACTGCTGAATGGAAACACAATCTACAGTGGCGCAGATATGGAAGCACTCTTGACCCGTGCAAAATTTCATGCCGCTGCAACCAATGAGGATCCAAGCGCAGTTACAGCAGAAATTCTGACATCCGTTGTCGAAGATTTTGTGCCACCAGCAAACAGCAAGGAGAAAGAATTACAGACATTGGTTGCCATTCTGGAGAGTACTAGCAAAAAATCCCTCCCCGAAATGTACAGATCAATGGATCGCACGAAAATTATTCGACGTGTAAATGAACTGAAAATGCAGGTCGTGTAATAGCGTCAGTAGAAATACTTAGCGTGGTTCACTATCTTCCTAGTCCCATATTTGTCCGCACCCTAATCATGCGTGTTCATCGCCGAATCATAATTGCTGTCCTTTCGTGTGCTGTACTGCTCGGCACATCTGTAAGGGCCCAGGTAAACAGCGGAGAGTCCATCCCGGACGTAACCCGCACGATTGTGCTTACCAATGCCCGCGTAGTTCAGGCTCCTGGGCAAATCCAGGAACGAACCAACGTGATCATTCGGGATGGCCTAATCACCACCATTGCCCCGGACGCAGCTATACCCTTTGATGCCATAGAAATACCCGCCGACTCTTTAACGGTCTATGCTGGTTTCATTGATGGACTCTCCCATACTGGCATTCCTGAGCCAAAAGAACAACCTAACCGGGAGCGACCTGACAACCCTGCTTATCCACCGGATGAAGAAGCCGGGATTCAACCACAGCAGGACGTGCGCAATCTGCTTGATCCAAAGGATAAGCGCATCACTGCCATGAGAGAAGCAGGCTTCACGGCTGCGCATGTCGTTCCAAGAGGACGTATGCTGCCCGGCGTTGGTGCAATCGTCCTTTTAGCCGGTGACGATGCCAATGAGATGGTCTATCGTGGAGAAACCGCCTTGTATGCACAACTCGCTGGAGCACGCAGAATGTACCCCGGTACAGACATGGCTGTCATCGCCAAACTGCGCCAGTTATACCGGGAAGCAGCACGACGCCAGAAGATCGAACAGCTGTATGCCGAAAATCCAGCCGGCCTGGAACGTCCACAGTACGATCCAGTGCTCTACGCAATGTTTCCAGTGCTGAATGGCGATAGACCAATCTTCTTTAACACAGAGAGCGTATTGGATTTGCACCGTGTGTTAGCCGTCCAACAGGAACTGGGCTTCCCGATGGTGCTCACCGGATTAACGCAAAGCTTTGATGCTGTCGATAAACTGAAATCAGCAAACCTGCCCATCCTGCTGACACTGGAACTACCAAAAGAGCCCGAGAACAGCGAACAAGAACAACCATCGGATTCCACAGAAGCCGCACCTACCGACGCTGCTGCGGAACTGCCCCAGATTGCAGAGCCAAGCTATAACGCAGACTTTCGTGTAACCTCATTGGCCGATGTTGCAGTAGAAAAAGAAAATCTGGAAGCCCGACGAGAAATGGCCTATAAGGCACATGTCGGCAATGCTGGTATGCTTGAATCCGAGGGGCTGACCTTTGGTTTTTCAACGGGAAGCGCAAAACCGGGTGATCTGTTGGGGAACGTGCGAAAAATGGTCGAGGAGGGTCTATCCGAAGATGCTGCTCTGGCAGCCCTCACCACAACGCCCGCTCAAATTCTCGGACTTACATCAAGTATGGGAACCGTTGAAGAAGGGAAACTCGGAAACCTTGTAGTAACAAAAGGCTCGATCTTCGACGAAGAAGGAGAGATTCGATACGTCTTTGTGGATGGCCGAAAGTATGAGATCGAACCGCCAAAAAAACGCTCTGGAAAAAACGCCGATGCCGACGTGAACCCTGCAGGGACGTGGAGCATAACCATCTCCACACCAGCTGGCGATATGGGTGGAACACTAACCATTGAGGGTTCAGATGACGACTGGTCAGGTAGCCTGAGCGTTGAGATCGAGCCAGGAGCCCTTCCACTTGAATACATTGTCTTGGACGGCAACGAGCTGACCTTCTCATTTGATGTACCCGATATGGGGACTGCTCAATCTTCACTGATCTTGGACGGCGAATCCTTGAATGGGTCTTTTGACGTACCAGGGTTGGGTACAGCAACCGTATCCGGTACGCGGACATCAGGTCCGGAAATGTCTACACAACACAATGATTAATGCAATGAAGTTCAAGCTTCTTTTTCTGAGTGCAGCATTTATCTTTGCGAGCAATTGTCTGGCACAGGTGCCGACCGGGGATGTGCTTGTTCGTGGCGGCACAGTACTCACCGTGACGAATGGGACGCTGGAAAACACAGATGTACTTATCCTGAATGGAATCATTACGGAGATAGGCGAAAACCTGAGCGCGCCGCAAGGTGTCTCTGTGGTTGATGCGGTAGGCATGTATGTGATGCCGGGGATTATTGACGCGCATTCGCATATCGGCATAAGCAATGTAAATGAGTCATCTGCACCAGTTACCGCCCAGGTATCCGTTGGTGATGTGCTCAATCCCTACAGCATTTCTATTTACCGCGCTTTGGCGGGAGGAGTAACCTCTTCCCATGTGATGCATGGATCCGCCAATGTGATCGGTGGACAGAATGAAACCATCAAGCACCGATGGGGACTCCTGGACCCAGATGAATTACGCATGGCGGACGCCCCACGCACGATCAAGTTTGCACTTGGTGAAAATCCTACTCGAGTTCACGGACAAGGCAGTAATAAACGCCCCGCATCACGTATGGGGGTCGAGTATGTATTGCGTGAGACCTTTGCAAAAGCGCAGCGCTATCAGGAAGCCTGGGCACGGTACGAAGAGGAAGCAAAATCGAATCCACGTGCGATTTCTCCCGCATACAACGGTCAGCTGGAAGTCATGAGCGACATTCTAACTGGCGATATTCTGATTCACTGCCACTCCTACCGCGCAGACGAGATCCTCATGTTGCTCGATGTGCTAGGGGATTTCGGTGTTGATCAGATCACGTTCCAGCATGTGAATGAAGGATTCAAGATCGCACCGGAGCTTGCCGAATTTGGCGCCAGTGCCTCTATCTTTGCCGACTGGTGGGCCTATAAATTCGAAGTCTACTATTCGACGGCCTATAACGCTGCTATTCTCACCCGTAACGGTGTTCTTACGTCCATCAACTCAGACTCAGGTGAACTTAACCGCCACCTGTATCATGAAGCGGCAAAATCACAGAAATACGGTGGGCTCTCTGACACCGAAGCCTTGTCTCTCATCACTATTAATCCTGCTAAACAACTCGGTATCGCCGATCGAATTGGTTCTATCGAGGTAGGTAAAGAGGGGGATCTCGCAATCTTTGACCGGCACCCCCTTTCAATCTATGCGGTCAACCAAAAAACAGTCGTCGACGGGATTACCTACTTTGATATCGAACGGGATGCCGATGATATGCGATTGAGCGTAGACCCAGAAAGCCCAATTGAGACAACGGTACTGCACTCACATGACGATACTCATCAGTGTCTGCACGAGGGGGCACTGGATCTTTACGACTTCCTGGAGAGCAACTAGTAATGACCTATTTGTATTCACTGCTTATCAGCGTGGTCTTATTGATCGCGCCGGCTAAAAATGAAGCTGTCGATACGATCACGGTGTTGACCAATGCACGTATCGTAACGATTACCCAGGGCACCATTGAAAATGGCACGATTGTCGTTGAGAATGGGATCATTGTCCAACTCGGTGCAGACGTTGACATACCGGACGGTGCACAGATTGTTGACCTAGCAGGGTTGACCATCTATCCCGGCATGATCGACTCAGGCACACAAATGGGACTTGTGGAAGTGGGATCACTACAAGAGACCCGGGACGCCTCAGAGCTCGGAGACCTGTCTCCCCAGATGAAAGCCCTGACTGCCGTGAACCCGAATGGCGTAGCCATCCCGGTTACAAGAGTCAACGGGATTACCACGGTACTTACCGTACCCTCCGGCGGCATGCTGCCTGGACAGGCAGCCCTGATTAACCTTCATGGTTATACCCCCCAGCAAATGTATGCCGGGTTCGAGGGGGTAGTTTTACAATTTCCTTCCACAGGACGTAGAGGACGGTTTGATTCGCGTTCGGAAGAAGATGTCGAAAAAGCAGCAACCGAAGCCCTGAAGAAGCTCAATGATACCTGGGACAGCGCGGAGCTGCATCACCGCATTGACTCCACCTATCAGGCACGCCCGGAAGATGGACGCAGACCCGAATATGTTCCATCTATGGAAGCTCTTGAGGGAGTTGTCCGTGGAGAACAGTCCCTTATCATCCAGGTGAACACTGCCAAAGATATCCTGTCTGCGCTTGACTGGATCAAGGCTCGGAATATGACGAACGTGATCTTCAGTGGACTGGCCGAAGGCTGGCGTGTTGCAGATAAGATCGCCGAAGCCGGGGTCCCGTGCCTAGTTGGACCGGTCCTCAGCATTCCAACACGGGCAAGTGACCGCTTCGACAAGGCATACAAAAATGCAGCCTTAATGCACGACGCCGGGGTTAAGATTGCCATCCGTTCGAATGATACTGCCAACGCACGTAACCTGCCCTATCATGCCGGCTTTGCCGCTGCGTACGGACTACCTGTAGAAGCAGCACTCCGTGCAGTAACGATCAATCCAGCTGAAATTTTTGGGGTGGATGACAGAGTGGGCTCACTTGAAGTAGGCAAAGAAGCCACTTTCTTCGTGGCAGATGGTGATCCCTTTGAAACCTCAACTACGATTCTCCATGTTTTTATTGCGGGATATCAGGTACCCATGGAGAGTCGACATACCCGACTTTATGAGGAGTTTCTAAACCGTAATCCCGGTCTGGATAAGCATAATCGCCAATAGCCCAGACTAACGAGGTTCTTGCACAGCTTTCGCAGAAAATAGCGTTATGTATGCGGACCGGTGGAGGACGTTAGTTGATGTAATTGTACCAGAGAACGTGCATGGTCGGTACATGCCTGCCGTTGCCCACTGAAAATGTAGACCCTCTGCCTTCGTGGGATCTTGCCGTGATGGATTTCGCTCATCATCTATTCGGTGGGCACGCACCGTTCCTTGGCTCTTGCTTCACAGAAAGCTTGGAACCACGGAGCCTAGCTCCTGTGTAACGCAGAGCTAGCTCCTTACTGTTTACGGAAGTAGGACCGAGTGCGCGCAAGGCGTCAAGGTCCAGCGTTGTCGCACCAGCAAAGCCTTCCCCAGAGACACAAAGCAAGGCGCGCATTAAGAAAACGGGCGATGGCGTGTGCGCGCGAGCCTCCAGGCATTGATGACCATCAGGTGCAACGGAAAGAACGAATTCAGGAACCAAGTTCCTCGCCTTGCATCCTTACAGAGAAACGTCCCCATGCCCATCAGAGGCTGTACAGGGCCTGATCTGCACTCCGTCCTATGCCCAGTTGTGTCGACCAAGGTGAAAACCTGTAGCCCTCTTACAAAATCCTAAAAATCGTCAATTCAGAAATTTTGCGAGGGATTTGGTAGGTATACCTAAACATGCTATGGGCAAACACAGAAGTTTTTCTCGCCTGAATTCTGGACTTACCGGAAGAGATCACTATAGCTCTACTTACTCTGACTCACTAAAACGACAAATAGACTGGCTTCGTAGGGGGGCGAACCAAAAGGCCAATGCAATCTGCATGTTGCTTAATCAAAATGGGTTGAAGCCTTCAAGCATTTTGGAGGTTGGCTGTGGCACTGGTGCAATAATCGCGGAACTGCAACGACGGGGCGTAGCCAAATCATATCATGCAATTGATTATTCCGCGGAAGCCATTGCGTTTGTAAAAAAAACCCTTCCAAATGTGCATTCAGTGGTAGGAGATATAGTGGATTGTGCTACGCTGTTTGGAGAACATAAATTTGACCTGATCATCCGCAGCCATGTTTTGGAACATCTTGAGAACCCCGAACGGTTCTTGCGGTCTTTATCTGATCTTAGCTGGACAAATTTTTTAGCGGAAGTTCCACTTGAAAACCTGTTTTTCGGGAGAATTAAGGGAAGGCTCCAAGATCGAGGGAAACATCCTGCTGGACATGTTCAATTCTTTAATAAGCAAGATTTCTTGACCCTACTTTCTAACAACGAGATGGATATATCTGATGAATATGTCTATGCACCATTCTTCAGCAGGGATACAATAAATTTTGCATATAGTGACGGCGGCCAACTACGAGAGCTCCTGAAGATGTGTACTGAACATTATTTCCCGAAATATTGCGGCGCGCTTTGGACTAAATTTTATCACGCTCATATGACTGTTCTATGCAAAAAGAACCAGAATTTGTTTAAGGTAGCACCGAAGGATGGACCAGAGTAGAGGTTTTAATCTGCATGCGAATGGGGCCATCCAAGATTGATTTTTAGTCTCCGACCAAATCTTTCGATTTTTCCCAGTGTAGGTCTAGCTCTTCCAGGTCGGCAGCCTTCATGTTGGGAACACATGCTTCCACGTATGCCAAGCGATTACGAAATCGGCGATTTGTGCCGCGAAGCGCATCCTCGGGATTAATTTGGTTCTTTCTCGCATAGTTGACCAGTGCAAAAAGCAGGTCACCCAACTCGTTTTCGCGTTCAGCATCCGATGCTGCTGCCTTGAATTCCTGAATCTCTTCTTCGACCTTAGCCCAGGTGCTTTCTTGATCTGGAAAGTCAAACCCGACGCTGGCAGCTTTTTCCTGCATCCTATAGGCACACAAGAGCGCCGGTAAACTGGCAGGTACACCACTTAGCACAGATGCACCCTGCCGTTCACTTGCCTTGAGTGATTCCCAATTCTGAAGTACTTCCTCAACTCCCGATACGGCAATATCACCAAAAACATGCGGATGTCGTCGAATCATCTTGTCAGTAACTGCAGAAACTACGCCGGCAAGATCAAACTGATCGGTCTCCTCTGCAATCACGCTGTGCATAACAATCTGCAATAGCAGATCACCCAACTCTATCCGCAGCTCCTGCATATCCTCCGAATCAAGTGCCTCAATGGTTTCGTAGGCCTCTTCGATTAATAAATGGCGCAAAGAAGCGTGGGTCTGCTTACGGTCCCAAGGACACTGTTTCCTAAGCTGGCGAACAACATTTACGAAAGCTATCCAATGGGGTACAGAATCATTGACTTCTGTGTATTCTTCATCAAATATCTCTGATAGCATGGGGAGAGGTGTGACTGGTGTTGGGGGCTTGTTCAGAAAGTACTGGATCGTATCTTATCGAACTCATTGTGAGACGTTTCCGCCTCTAACGCGTAAAAACCGCAATCTAGAACCGATAGTGCGTAAGAATCATGAACCTGCAAGATATAAGTATTAACAAGGTAGTTCTGATTGGACGACTGAGCAAAGAACCCGAGCTTCGCCATATCGCGAGCGGTACAGCGATTTGCCAATTACGTGTAGTAACTACAGAGAGCTATGTGAACCGAGAAGGTAATCCCGTGGAAAGGAGAGCATCACACACCGTGGTAGTTTGGGGGCAGAAGGGGGAAGCCTTAGCTAACCAGGTGCACACCAACACGCGTGTATTTGTGGAGGGAAGAATTCAAAATCGTTCCTACGAGAGTCAGCACGGCGAAACGAAGTGGGTAACCGAAATAGTAGCTTCAAATGCTTTCGCATTAGAACAGGGAGGTGGCAACTATGGACAACCTGCACCATCGGGCGCGTATGGTCAGCAACAGAGCGGTGGATATGGGCAACCGAGCGGTGGCTATACACAACCCCCACCAAGTGCCCCTCCGCAGCAACAGCCGGGCGGGGTACCATACGTACCTGAACAGCCCCCTCCCGTACAACAACCACCAACCGCACCCCCCACGACAACCGACAGTTCACCTCCGACAACCATTGTACCGGATGACGATCTGCCTTTCTAGATCGGAGATCTGCAACTAAGAGACGTCTATCTACTCTCCCAACACTTCATTGCCTGAGTTCGCATGTCGCTGGATCTCTCCGTAATGAACCCCATGAGTCTGGGTAACATCCGTAACACAAAGGCTTTCGCAATCGGCAAGTATTGTTTGTTAGCACAATAGTCTTATCCCTTTGCACTAAATTTCCCCTACCTGCACGCATACATTGCAGTGTGAGATAATCCGTTACAGCTAATCAAATAAATATTAGACCTATGGGATCAGTTAACGGCCGCGAACAATGGAGTGGACGACTCGGCTTTATTCTGGCTGCTGCTGGAAGTGCCATTGGACTCGGAAATATTTGGCGTTTTCCCTACTCTGTGGCTGAAGGCGGAGGAGGCCTTTTTGTCCTTATTTATCTGATTTTCGTTCTGGCAATCGGGCTACCGGTGCTTTTAGCTGAACTCTCCCTGGGACGCACCTCTCAACGTAACCCGGTAGGTGCGTTTAAGGCACTGGTCCCTGGTAAATTCTGGCCGTACGTGGGCGGACTTGGTGTCGTAACCGGTGCGGGAATCCTTGCGTTTTATTCGGTTATCGCCGGATGGACCGTGGGGTACCTTGGTAAAGCTGTGTCTGGAGAATTATCACAGGCACAGGATGGCGAAACGAGTGGTGCCATCTTTACGGAATTTGTAGCAGACCCCCTCTGGCCCATTCTGCTATGTGGCCTGTTTCTTCTGCTTACGCTGGTGGTCGTACGAGGAGGGGTATCCAAAGGCATTGAACGTGCGACCACGCTTTTGATGCCTGCACTCTTTGTTCTGCTGATCCTATTGGCCATTCGGGCAGTTACCTTGCCCGCCGGCATTGATGGACTCACCTATCTCTTTACACCGGACTGGTCCAAACTTAGCTTGAATGTTGTTATGGGAGCACTCGGACAGGCATTGTTTAGTCTAAGTTTGGGCATGGGCGCTATGATCACTTACGGATCCTATATGTCTAAGCGGGAAAATCTCTGGCAATCAGGTATTTTTGTTGCAATTGCGGATACTGGCATAGCTATACTGGCGGGCCTTATCATTTTCCCCGCTCTTTTCTTCGCGAATGCCGATCCCAGTGCTGGACCTGGTCTCGTGTTCGTGGTACTGCCTACCATCTTCAATCAGATGCCCTTGGGGACTCTATTTGCCACAGCATTTTTCTCATTGTTGGCTATCGCCGCGCTCACCTCCACTGTTAGCCTGTTAGAAGTGGTTGTTGCGTACTTCGTGGATGAAAAAGGATGGACCCGTAACCGGGCTGCCACCTTCGTCTGTGGAATCTGCTTTGCTCTGGCAGTACCGTCAGCCCTTGCATTCGGCGCAGTATCGGCACTTTCAGGTGGAGAGGGCGGGATTCTTCCATTTGGACTTGACTTCCTAACCCTGAACAATAACATCTGGGGAAATTATTCCCTGAGTATAGGGGCATTCCTGATTTGTATCGCGGTCGGATGGGTATGGGGTGTACCCAAACTGCTGGCGGCCCTCGAGGACGGCGGTGACCGCAAATTCTCAATGCCAGGGGGCCCGGTGGTAGGATTCCTGATCAAAGTTGTTTGCCCTTTGGCTGTACTCACTGTCCTCATTTTCATAATAGTAACCGGACAATATTTCTAGTCAAGCCACATCGGATCGTGGCTTGGCCCCAAGACTGATTCGTATGCACCAGACCGTTCTACAGTTTGGCACCTCCTGAAGGTTCTCCCATAGCTGCACTGAGCCTGCTGGCGCAATCTCACAGTGCACTGGTATCGCCAACCGAGATTGTTGTCTTCCTGCTGATGCTGCTAGCCAGCGCAGTTGTATCAGGTGCTGAGGTTGCACTCTTTTCGCTCCGCGCTACCGATCGCGAGACTCTCGCCACTCGTGGAGACCACCAAAGTCGACGCGTGCTCTCTCTTCTAGAAAATCCGCGCCGACTCCTGGTTACCATCCTGCTGCTCAATACACTCATCAACGTCTCAGCAGCTATCCTTGCAGCATTGGTGACCGAACGCGCAGCAGAAACTATGGGGCTAAGACCTGAATTTGTTTTTGCACTGGAGGTCGTCGCACTAACCTTCACATTACTGATTGTCTCGGAAATCACCCCTAAGCTGATCGCATCCAGGTATGCCCTCACCTATAGCCGTCGTGTGGCAGGAGTCCTTAAAATAGTCTCATGGCCGCTGTATCCCGTGACTACACTCCTTGCACGCATGACAACCCGCATACATGGAATTTATCACAATTGGAATGTAGACGAAAAACCGGATGTGCTTTCTTCTGACGATTTGCGAGTTATGGCTGAGATCGGCAAGGACCACGGATCACTGGAGGAAGATGAACATGGCTGGATTCAATCACTGCTTGACTTCGGTGAAACAACGGTTCGCGCCATTATGGTGAATCGCCTGGACATATCGGCTCTTCCTATAACCGCCTCCCTGAAAGAGGCCCTGGAATTAATTCGTATCTGCGGACATTCTCGACTGCCGCTCTACAGGGATCACCTGGACAATATTCAAGGTATTGTCTATGCCAAAGATCTGCTGCCCTTCGTGAACCAGCCTGATGCCGCGATTGATTGGACCCATCTAATGAGGCCACCTATTTTTGTGCCGCTCGGCCGAAAATTGGATGACCTTCTTCAGGATTTTCAACACCGTAAAACACACTTGGCCATAGTGGTAGACGAGTATGGAGGCACAGCAGGACTCGTAACACTGGATGATGTCCTAGAAGAAGTGGTTGGAGAAATAGAGGATGAGCACGACGAAGTCAGAGACACACTCATTACCTCCTTGGGTAACAACGAATACAGGATCGACGCCCGGATAAATCTGGACGACCTTAATGATGCGACGGACATCTCGCTGCCAACCGATACCTACGAATTTGAAACACTGGGCGGCCTTATATTTCACTTAGCCGGGGACATTCCCGAGCCGGGCTATACTACCGTGTATGACCGCTTGGAAATCTCCGTAGAGGAAGTAGAAAATAACCGGATTCGTCTGGTTCACATTCGGATTCGAACTGCTCCCAAGGAGTCAAACGGAATAATACGGTAATATCTGAAACCACGGCACAGTCACTGGATTTAACGGTCCATTAACCATCCTGTGCAGCTTGAGCTCGCATGGACAGTATACGTGACCATTGCGGCGTCTTTGGAATTTTTAATTCCCCAGAGGCTGCTCGACTTACCTACTTCGGTCTGCATGCCCTCCAACACAGGGGACAGGAATCCTGTGGTATAGTTGCGTCATCCTTTGATCCCGGCCGGCAGCGTCGTATCATGTCTTCTGTGCGGGACTTCGGGCTTGTCCTGGACGTCTTTGACGATCCTGCACTATTCAACGACCCGCTGAACGGTTCGTCGGCTATTGGCCATACGCGGTACTCCACCAGCGGGTCCGCTATCAAGCATGCCAATATTCAGCCTCTCCATGTCCAATACCGTGGAGGCAACCTTGCGATAGCTCACAACGGCAATCTTTCCAATGTTACCGAGCTTAGGGCTTCCTTCAGTGAGCGTGGCACGCTGTTTCAATCAACCTCTGATACGGAGCTCATCCTGCACCTGATTGCACAAAGCCGCCGCACCAAACAGATTGATCAAATTCTGGATGCCCTCGCACAGGTGGAGGGCGGATACGCCTTGGCCCTGCTCACGGACGACAGCCTGATTGCTGTTCGGGATCCTAACGGATTCCGCCCCCTTGCGCTGGGACGGATTCACAATTCAGACGAAAACGGCACAATGGCCTATTGTGTCGCCAGTGAAACCTGTGCCTTTGACATGATTGGAGCCGAGTATTTGCGTGATATCGATCCGGGAGAAATTATCACTATTGACCGGGAAGGCTGCAAAACAGGGCGCTTCCGTAGTGAGCATCTGAACAGCCGCCACGGCGTAAGTCAATGCATTTTCGAGTACATCTACTTCTCCCGACCAGACTCACGCATCTATGGTGAGATGGTCGATAAGGTGCGTCGTAAGTTTGGCAAACAGTTGGCTCACGATGCTCCAGTGCCACGCGTTCAGGCAGAAGAGAAGGCTCCCCTAGTGATCTCGGTCCCTGACTCTTCCAATACCGCCACACTTGGCTATGTAAGCGAATGCCAAAAACTCGGATACCGCTGCAAGTATGACATCGGCCTGATCCGTAACCACTACGTTGGTCGAACTTTCATTGCACCAGGACAAGATAGCCGTGAAATGCGTGTTCGGTGCAAGTTCAATACGGTCGACGGCCTTCTCAAAGACCGTATTGTCGTGGTAGTGGACGACTCAATAGTACGCGGAACAACGGCCAAGCCCCTAGTGAAGATGATCAAGGAAGCCGGGGCCAAAGAGGTTCACTTCCGTGTGGCCTCACCAACGGTCACGAATCCCTGCTTCTATGGCATGGATTTTCCAAGTAAGGAAGAGTTGCTCTCAAGTAAGTTTGACGACGTGACAGCCATTGGGGAATGGCTCGGGGTTGACTCCCTTGCCTACCTCACGATAGCGGGTCTGAAAAAGGCGGTGCGTGCTGCCCACGATAGCTCACACGGCTACTGTGATGCCTGTTTCACAGGCTCATATCCCGTGCCTGTAGACGCGTGCGCCAGCAAGGAAGCTTATGACTGACTGCTATGATCCGTCTGTTGGCGGCTCACACGTAGGCGGACGATTAGTGTCTGCCAGATAAACGATTTTCCACCCCTCGTCAGTCCGATAGAGTTGCATTGAGTTCACACCGCAGTGACTCATATTTTCGCCAAGAAAGAAAGCAAATTCCATCCAGGCTGAAGCCAACCGACCATCAATCGAGATATGAACATCCCAGATCCGTTCATCCCATACCTGATCATGTGGTGTACCGACAGCTCGTACAAATTGATCGGGTGGACCAACCCTGAAACCCTGGTCGCCTGCACGTCCCATGAGCGCGTCTTCATGCATCACGCTCCGTACCATCGTACTGTCACCTGCACGCATACCATCGAACAGGCGATCGATTACTGCCCTGACTTCGTCAAACTCTTCTGATTGGGCCTGCGCCGACGGAGCAAGCGTACCGGCTAGCACCATCAAACCCAGAGCGAGCGAAAAAGTGATCCTTTTCATTGATTGTATTTGTGTTGTTGCTCAGAACAACCCTTACTCGGGGATGTTCGTTCCATTTTTCGAGCCGTGATGGTATTTCCGTATTAAATTGATCTCCGGTACTCATAACACGCAGGAGATACATGCATCTTTTCCTGAGTAAACTGTCTGGCCCCCGCACTTGCATACATACTCAGAGGGTTTATCTCGACAGGTTCTTTGCTTCGAAATACCAATAAATCTATGTTCGCCGCGCTCGACCAGTCTGAACATCTGCGATATGCACGACAGATCGCCTTGGAGAAGGTTGGGATTGCCGGGCAGGAAAAACTCAAAGCATCCTCTGTTCTTATCGTTGGTGTAGGTGGACTGGGGTCATCATTGTCCTTGTACCTCACTGCTGCGGGTGTTGGGCATCTGGGGCTTGTTGATTTTGATGTCGTGTCAAAAAGCAATCTTCATCGGCAAATCCTGCACACAGATGAATTCCTGGAAGCATCTAAACTTGATTCGGCCCTCACTACCCTAGAAGCCCGTAACCCTCACATTAGAATAACCAGGCACAATGTTCGTCTGCAAAAAGAGAACGCAATGGATATTCTTCGAGGCTACGATATAGTTGCTGATTGTTCAGACAATTTTGCTACGCGTTACCTCGTCAATGATGCCTGCGTACTACTGGGGATCCCCAATGTGTACGGAAATGTCTATCAATTTGAGGGGCAGGTGACCGTTCTGTGTCACGCAAATGGCCCATGCTACCGTTGCCTCCATCCCACTCCACCCCCTGCCGGACTCGTACCTACCTGCGCGGAAAGTGGAGTACTCGGCGTACTTCCCGGTCTGATCGGTACACTCCAAGCGAACGAGGTTCTAAAACTGCTTCTTAACATCGGCCAGCCACTCATTGGACATATGACGCTGATCAACGCTTTAGATTCAGAATGGAAAAAACTGACCTTCCCAAAAAATGATGACTGCCACCTCTGTGGAAAATCCCCAACAATCAATGCTCTCATTGACTATGAGGAATTATGTGGAACAGCCCCCCACATCAGTGCAGCAGAACTGAGCACACTGAAGAATAACTGCACTCCTTTCTTTCTTCTTGACGTCCGGAGAACCGATGAGGCTGCAGCCATTAGTATGGGAGCCAACCAGCAAATATCGGTTGAGACACTCCCCGATAGGCTGTCAGAAATCAAAGCAACCTCCGACGAGCGAATCGTCGTACATTGTCAAACAGGCCTTCGATCCAGACATGCTGTACAAATACTGCACAACGCCGGGTATCCTCGCGCAGTGAGCCTGGATGGTGGCATTCTGGCTTGGATGGAGTTGCAGGCTGTCTAATCTGCAAGTGGTGAAGGTCGTGCTTGTCAGAATATTAACATATCCTTGTTGTTCGGCTTACCAAGTTGATGACTCCTGGACCAATTCCGCCGTTCTTTCCCTCCTGAGCGGCCGATTTTAGTTTTATTACCCTTTCCGGGAAAATCCAGTGTGGTACCAAAATTATCTGTTTTCTGACAACGCTGGATCGCCCCCCACAGTAAAAGATGACATACCAGCTGTTCCACAAGTATCTTGTGCTTGCTTCGAAAACTTCCACTGCTTTTGCCCAATAAGATCATGCAACGTCTGCTAACTGCCACCACTTCGGTAATTGTGTTCCTGATACTGAGCGTACAGCTGTCCGGTTATCAACCTGCAGACACCCCATCGAATGCCGCGACTAACACATCACTTTCTGAACATATCTCCAAGCGGACAGAAAATGATCGCCCGCCAAACTTTATAGTGATACTGGCAGACGATCTTGGTTACGGTGATTTGGGATCCTATGGTCAAAAGAAAATTCACACGCCGCGACTTGATCAAATGGCTGCGGAGGGAATGCGATTCACAAGCTTTTATGCCGGACACACTGTCTGTGCGCCATCCCGCATTGCTCTCCTGACAGGTGTAGACATGGCACATTCACGTACACGCTCCAATGCCGGCCCCGGGCTTCAGGAAACAGACGTAACCGTAGCTGAAGTACTCAAGGAAGCAGATTACGCCACGGGTATTTTCGGAAAATGGGGATTTGGGACGCCAGAAAACGGTGCACCGGACCGGCAGGGTTTCGATGAATTTCTGGGATACCTAGGGCACGTTCACGCACATTCATACTATACAGACCACCTGTTTGGCATCCAGAACGGCAAAACAGAGCGAGTGCCTGTTGATACGACGCAGTATACACCGGATCTGTTTACTGAAGCGGGCCTAGACTTCATTACGCGTCACCAAGATCGTCCATTCCTATTGTATCTCCCGTACCCGCTAGTGCATGCGGAGCTTCTGGTACCGTCAGAGTCCATGAGCCCCTATCAGGATAGCACCGGTCGCAGCCTCCTAATGCCAGAAAAACCATTTCCCTGCTGTGGTGTCATTGGTACCTATCGTGGACAGGAGCAACCCCATGCAGCATTTGCGGGTATGGTTTCCAGACTTGATCGAGATGTTGGTCAGATACTGGATCATCTCCGCAATCTTAAACTAAGTGACAACACGATCGTGTTGTTCACCAGCGACAATGGCCCCCATGTTGAAGGTGGTGCCGATCCTGGTTTCTTTGAAAGCAACGGCCCGCTGCGTGGGCTAAAACGTGATCTGTACGAGGGCGGTATCCGGGTACCTGCAATTGCCTGGGGACCCGGGATCATACCGGAAGGCATCGTGAGCAACCATCCCTGGGGAAGCTGGGATCTCCCTGCTACTCTTGCAGATTTTGCAGATACACCCGCACCACCCACCAACGGGCTTTCGATGCAAAATTTGCTGCGCGGTGACGGACCGGTAACCCAGCATGAGTATTTTTACTGGGAATTCAATAACCGTTGGGGTGGGCATTATGTGCAGGCCATCCGCCAGGACGATTGGAAACTCTTACGTTTTGTTGAGTCGGAACGGACCTGGATTGAACTGTACAACCTGCGTACAGACATTGGTGAATTCAATAACCTTGCCGCACATTATCCGGAGATAACGATGAGATTGAGTAACTTGATAGACAAGGTTCGTGTGGATCTATGATGCCGCGGGAGCCAATCATCAGAAAATATTGGTGATTTTTGCGTAGGGCTCAGCTACCTCCAAAACGTTGAACCAAGCAAGGCACAGCTGCAGGACCCGTGTACCCTATAGCAGCTATCCCGCTTCTGCATATGACAGGCGATGTTCCGTCGATATAGCGAATATCTTCGACAGTTGAAAGGGGGATGTGCAAGGGTCAACACGGCGTGTTGTCTGCGGCGTTCCACCTCACATGTATGGGCTGCCTCCATCGCTCCCAGTTGCAAACGCTCCAAGATGCGACTTGGTCTGGACTCGTGGGGCTTGACGATAGCGGCGAACCAGCGGTGCCGTTGATTCGTGGGACGCCGTCGTTATACGTGCGCGTGCGATAGGAAATCACATCGGTGTAGCGACACTATGTCAGGGGGAATTTCATAGCTGGATTGGGTTTGTGACACGAGACGCTCAACTATCTCTGCCCAGCTAGATTAGAATCAATCTCATTTGGGCTTGTGTATGACGACTTGCGGGAAGGGGTCGTTGGTAGTTGAGAACACATAGCCCGAATCAATACCTCGCACCACGCTCGGCGCAATCCCCAAGTACGTTCCTTCACCTGTCCGGGCATCAATCTTGAACAACGGCCCGTGGTCTGAAGTATTGTCGAAGCCCTCCTTTGCGAATGTCACGTAGTGCACATAGAAGTCGCCCGCCGGATCGGTAAAGATGGACCGAAGCAAGCTCTGGCCTGGCTCAGGTCGATGCCAGCCCCAAGCCCGATCAGAATACTCCGCCATGCGGACCGGATCAAAGTCAGCCAGTTTTACTTGCCACGCCATCTCGCCATCCTCCCTGTACCCGGTCACCACTGGCGAATTGAGCCGATTCAGGGCCACGATGCCGTGCGCCTCGCTGCAGGCAATAAGTCCATTCCGTGAAAACCTTTGCGAAAAGTACTGGCGTGGAGACTTGTAGTACTCCAGAAACGATGCTACGCGCTCGCCGCCATACGTGAACTTGTACAGCACACCCTCGACCCCTGGATCGTACCCATAGACCCAGAAGTGCCCGTTCATCGCGCAACCGTTGTGGGCGATCAAACCTGTGTAGAAGTTCCCCTTTGGCGTGACAGTGGACTCACCTTCAAGCTCAAAGGCCGTAACAAAGTCGCCAAAAGACCCGAGCACGAATACTGAACTTCCATTGTCCACGACGGAAATGTTGTCTGGCTCGTCACGGAACTCTCCCGGACCCTCGCCGGACCCGCCGAACGTGGTGAGCATGATTCCATCATAGTCATACAGACGGACCTCAACGTTTGCGGCGTCTACCACCAGCAGGGTTCCATTGCCCGTAAGCGCCAGGCTAACGACTCTGCCGAACATTTCATGGTACTCGCCATCAGCCACGCCGATGGTAATCTTCTCGTGACTGGCCTCGCCCATGAAGATCACATTGGGGTCCTCGTGCAAAATAAAGCGCGGATCGGTCACCTCCGGAATATTCTCTGCCGTAGGATGCAACTCCACGAGCTCGTACCGCTGCATTCCACTTGCGTTAGCCACGCCGGACGTGGACAGCAACAAGCCTGCCAGAGCCAGGCTTACTTGTATGATTCTATTCATAGGACATGTAGTCAGTTTGACCCCATTCTCGGCTCGAAGCCGCAGGGGTGGTATGTTATGCCAGTGGCTTTTCGTGAATAGGCGCACGACGTCGTAGATGATTGCTAGCAAGTGCAGAAACTCCTGGACTCTTCTAGTCATTAGATCTGCGGGGATACACGCACTCTCATACGCTTTGGAGGGATACACGTTCTTCTAACCCAAGCAGCGTACAGTTAAGTATATAAGCCCCTTAAATTTATCCACTTCTATTAACGCAGGTAGCGCATCACTGTATCTGTTGATGCGTGTTACCTCTTTGCAGCGGGACTAAGGAACTCTTTGGAGAACAACTGAAACGGGAGATGTGTCGCTAAACTGTGTTGTAGTCTGAGATAAGTCAGGAAAACAGCAGAGAAGCACTCTGAACTGGATTTGCTTCGGATACACTGGCATGATGGTGCCCACTTACGCCCCCTCCTCAGCACACAGAGTTCGCTAGGTTGCCAAATGTTAAGGCTTGGCTCGGTCTCATTTACATCCCTGATTATCATAGCCTAAATCCTCCACTGTAATTCACGCTAGATCTTTTTTATTCACCCAAAACGGACCAACTACCAAGATATCCATGTGCGTATCCTGGAAACACCTTATCGCATCCTCGGGTGTACAGACGATGGGCTCTCCGCGTACGTTGAAGCTTGTGTTGACCAGCACAGGACATCCGGTCAAAGCTTCAAATTCCTGCAGTAACTGGTAAAAGAGAGGATTACTCTGCTCACTTACCGTCTGAACACGGGCGGAACCGTCCACATGAGTCACAGCCGCTATCGGTGACTCTATATTCTGCTGCCGCTCCAAACCGTCCCCCTCGATGTGTGCATCCTGTACTTGCGAAGTTAAGAGCATGTACGGGCTCTCGCACGTCATTTTAAACCAGTCAGACGCTTTTTCGGCTAGCACAGCCGGAGCAAAGGGACGAAAACTTTCTCTGAACTTAATGGACTGGTTCACATGCCGCTGCATACGGAGTTGACGAGGATCTGCAAGAATACTGCGGTTACCCAATGCACGAGGACCATATTCCATGCGTCCCTGAAACCAGCCAACCACCTTCTGAGCCGATAAGGACTCAGCTGTTCGCTTACACAGCATTTCCTCACTGAGCTCTTCGTAGCGGATCGAAACAGTGTCCAGTGCGGCACGAATTTCGTCTGCGTCGTATGAGGGGCCAAGTTTGGCACCCTTCATTGCATCAGACGCACAAGGTTCACGAGGGGCCTGCGCATGGTCGTGCCAAGCCATCAATGCTGCTCCGAGTGCACCGCCTGAGTCGCCTGCGGCCGGCTGAATCCATATTTCCTCAAAAAGTCCTGATCGTAAGAGTTTGCCGTTAGCAACACAATTCAGGGCTACGCCACCGGCCATGCAAAGCTTACGCTCACCTGATTCCCCTGCGGCATGCCGAGCCATTCGTTGAACAACTTCTTCTGTGACAACCTGAATAGATCGCGCGAGATCAAGTTCTCTTTGGGTGATAGAAGATTCCGGACTGCGCGCCCGGCCACCAAAGAGGTCCTCGAAAGCGCGGGAGTACATCCGAAGACCCCATGGAAACGAGAAATAGCGAAGGTTCAATCGGTAAGAACCATCCTCCTTCAGATCAATGATCTCATTCAGAATCGTTTCTACATATCTTGGCTTACCGTACGGCGCTAGCCCCATGAGCTTGTACTCACCGGAGTTAACCCGAAAACCGCAATACCCCGTGAAGGTGCTGTACAATAGTCCCAACGAATGCGGAAAATGAATCTCCTCTTTGAGCACGATCCTGGACTGATTCCCTACTCCCACAGAAGTAGTAGCCCACTCCCCCACCCCATCCGTCGTTATGATTGCAGCGTGGTCGAACGGCGAGGGAAAGAAGGCACTGGCTGCATGGCTCTCGTGATGCTCACAAAAAAGTAAAGTACCACGAAAGTCGATTTCCTTGCGGAGAATTTCTGGAATCCACAGGCTTCGCTTCAGCCATACCGGCATTGCTTTGAGGAAGGAGGGGATCCCACGTGGTGCACCGGAGATGTACGTCTCCAAGAGTCTCTCAAATTTCAGAAACGGCTTGTCGTAATAGGATACTATACTCAGGTCCTTAGCCGTGATACCTGCATATCTGAGGCACCAGGCTATTGCATTGACGGGCAAAGACGCGTCATGCTTTATTCTTGTAAAGCGCTCCTCCTGAGCAGCCGCAACGATGATGCCGTCTTTTAGCAGGCAGGCGGCAGAATCATGGTACCAGCAACTAATACCCAGAATATATGTCACGCTTCCATCCACGCTGCAAGGCTGGTTTTCAGACGTTCGATCTCAGCCTTAGCGTCCCGCTCTTTCTGACGCTCACGTTCAACTACATTCGCTGGTGCACGGCTGATAAATTTCTCGTTCTGCAGCTTCTTCTGCACCCGAAGAAGAAACGCTTCTCTCTGGGCCAAGCTCTTGGCAAGCCGCTGTCGCTCCTCCAATGGATCAACCATACCTTGCACATAAATCAGCGCAGCTTCCACAACGGTCGAGGCACACTGCGGCGGTTTTGGTAAGTTCACGCCGACGCTCAGATGCGTCACGCGAGCTAGCTTCTCGAAATACCCCTTACATGCCAACATTCTATCGGCCAATTCTGGTTGTTCCTCCGATAAACTCAACGTAACCTCAATACTCTTGCCCGGAGCTACACCATACTTGCTACGCAGATGCCTGATTGCCGTCACCGTCTCCTGCAGGAATGCAAACTGTTCCGCGCCCGCTGTATCACGTTCACTCGTTGCAGTCGGCCACCTAGATACCATGCATGCTTCCCCTTCCGCACGAGGGCGGAGGCGATGCCACAGCTCCTCCGTGATAAATGGCATAAATGGATGGAGTAACTGGATCAGCTGCTCATAGATTTCGATGGAGAGGGCAATACTCTCCTCGGACATGACAGATTCGTGCTGCGGCTTGACCAACTCTAGATACCAATCACAGTAATCATTGCGAAAAGTGGTGTAGAGCAGGTTTGCAGCTTCATTCAATCTGTATTTAGTCAGTGCCTCTTCCACTGCCTCAATACATTCTGCAAGACGTGTGAGCATCCAGCGTTCGACCAGCTCAAACTCTTTGATTGATCTTGTGCGCCGGTAGTTCTTATCCGGTTGGATAAACCGACCGAACACATTGAACGCGTTCCAGATTTTGTTGGCGAAGTTGCGCCCCATTTCAAAGCCCGTAGGATCCAGTCGAATATCCTGACCCTGCGCACATAAAATCGTGAGATAGAATCGCACCGCGTCTGCTCCATACTTCTCAATCAATTCCAACGGATCAATCCCATTGCCGAGACTCTTGGACATCCACCGACCAAGTTTGTCTTTGATCATACCGGTAATGAAAATATCCCGGTAGGGTACCTCCCCCATAAAATAGAGCGAGGCCATGATCATACGGGCAATCCAGAAGAACAGGATGTCGTAGCCAGATACTAACACATGTGTTGGATGGAAGTATTTCAAATCAGCCTGGGTATCAGCGTCCTCATTCGGCCATCCGAGTGTAGCGAACGGGAAAAGCCAAGATGAAAACCATGTATCCAGCACATCTTCATCCTGTATCATACCCGGCTCGGGCTGCTCTACCGCCACCACAAACCCGCGGGTTTCATCAACCGCTCCACTTGAATCCGTATAGTACCAGACCGGAATACGATGTCCCCACCATAGTTGCCGACTGATACACCAGTCACGAATCTCTTCCAGCCAGCGGAAATATTCGTTTTCCCAGCGTCGTGGATGAAATTTTACAGTGCCGTCCCTGACTGCAGCGATCGCTGGCTCTGCGAGTGGCTTCATGCGAACAAACCACTGACGGGACAAAAGAGGTTCCACGACCGCCTTGGAGCGTTGCGAAACCGGTACTGTACTCTTGTATGGCTCGACTTTCTCGAGAAGTCCCTCCGCTTCCAAGTCTTTAACAATGATCGTTCGCGCCTCAAAGCGATCAATTCCCGCATAGATGCCTGCATGCTCGTTCATGGTTCCATCTTCCGCGATAACACTCAAAGCCTCCAATCCATGGCGCTTTCCAACTTCAAAATCATTCTTATCATGGCCGGGGGTAATCTTGAGCGCTCCTGTTCCAAATTCCTGTTGTACATAGTCGTCAGCTACAACTGGAATATGGCGCTGGGTAAGCGGTAATCTGACGCGCTTACCCACCAATTCTGCGTAGCGCCCGTCATCGGAATTAACGGCTACTGCTACGTCACCCAACATGGTTTCCGGTCGGGTTGTCGCCACTGTAATGTGACCACTCCCATCCTCTGTCGGATATCGGATGTACCACAGATAGCCATCCCGTTCGACATTATCCACTTCCTCATCAGAGAGTGCGGTCCGGTCCACCGGACACCAGTTCACGAGATAATGTCCACGATAGATGAGGCCTGCTTCATACAGCTTCACAAAAACATGCTGCACAGCTCTCACATACCCCGGATCCATGGTGAACCGTTCCCGCTCCCAGTCACATGAATCCCCCAAACGGCGTTTTTGTTGTAGGATTCGATCACCATATTCACTCACCCACTCCCAAACCTTTTCAATAAAGGCTTCACGGCCCAAATCAAACCGATTCTTGCCCTCTGTTTTCTTCAGTGTGCGCTCCACAACGTTTTGTGTCGCGATCCCCGCGTGATCTTTGCCAGGCATCCATAGCGCTTCCCTACCCTGCATACGACGCATACGTGTCAGAGCATCCTGAATCGTATCCTGCAGTGCATGCCCCATATGCAGTGCTCCTGTCACATTGGGAGGAGGCATCATAATCGTGTGGGGAGATCGTCCACTCACACGATCAGCCCGAAAGAAACCATTTGACTCCCAGTACTCATACCAACGAGCTTCGGTCGCCTTTGGATCGTAGGCCGCCGAACGGCCCCTCAAATCACTCATTTCCACGATAGTACTTGTTATGGCAGGCTATACCCGGGAGGCATTAGAAAAACGTACCATCATTTCTTCGAGGCTATCCGCACCATATCTCTCAAGGAACGCATTGGCTATCACCCAGGCTACTGTCGCTTCGGCTACCGTTGAAGCGGCCGGCACACTGGTCACATCGCTGCGCTCATAGCGCGTCGGTTGAGCCTCACCAGTTACCATATCTGCGGTTTCCAGCGGTTTGATGAGTGTGGGAATCGGCTTCATATAGCCCCGTATAATTATCGGCATCCCATTCGTCGTGCCACCTTCCAGTCCACCTGCACGATTAGATCTTCGTCGAAATACACCCTCATCGTCCCGGAAAATCTCATCGTGTACCTGGGAGCCTGGACGACGGGTATTTGCCATTCCATCACCAATTTCAACACCTTTCTGTGCCTGTATAGAAAGAATCGCCTGAGCTAATAGTCCAGTCAAACGCCGATCCCAGTGTACGTAGGATCCCAGGCCAGGCGGCACCCCCGTAACTACAACTTCGTAAATCCCTCCGAGTGAATCTCCAGATTTTTTGGTCTGTTTGATGTGATCTACACAAGTACGGCTAAGTTCTTCATCTAGCATGCGCACTTCGCTCTGATCTGCCAGACCGTTGATGTTCTCAGCCCCTTCAACTATGAGCGCTTCCCGCCGCTCACACCAGTCGGCTTCATGATCCCATCCGACTTCACCAATTTGAATAACATGACTGCCTACCTCGATCCCAAACTGTTTAAGCAGCTGGCGTGCAATCGAACAGCAGGCTACGCGCATGGCGGTCTCGCGCGCACTTGCACGATCAATAACGGATCGAAGGTCATTGAACCCATACTTTTGTGCCCCGACTAAGTCCGCATGGCCAGGCCGTGGCAAAGTTACCCGTGTGATATCCTCTCCTGTTCCATCAACGGCCATCACCTCCGGCCATCCACTTTTGTCCTTCTTGTAGGCCGCATTGTCCAATCGCAGTCCAATCGGGCTGGCAATGGTTTTCGAAAAACGCACCCCTGAGTAAATGTGGATTTTGTCACGCTCGAACTTAGCACGTCCGCCCCGGCCAAACCCCAACCAACGCCGGGCCAAGTGACGGTTGATATCTTTCGCAGTGAGCGGCACACCTGCGGGCATCCCTTCAACAATTCCCACCAGCGCCTCACCATGGGATTCACCAGCTGTCAAATATCGCAGCATCCGACGCCCGCTACCCTTTAAGCTCGCTCATATTTACCATCCGTGGAACGTTCCACTTATCACGAATGGAGAGTCTTACACTCTCGCCTGCACTATTCAGCGTTCTAACAGCCTGTTCGACTGAGTTGATCGCCTCCCCATTGATGCGTTCCAATAGAACATTTGCCTGCAAATGTTCTATCTCCTCCTGACGCATCACGCGCTGTATAATTACACCCTCAAAATTTCCGAACCGTTTCTCATCTTCCTCTCCCCATTTGTCCCGCAGCACAAGACCCCACTGATCTAAATATCTGGCAGTACTAACCTCTCTGCGTGGATAGTATCCCATTTCAGCCAACCAGGAAGCAACCTTTGGATGGTCCCGTCCAAGCAGTGTGAGTTGTAAGCTATCCACTCGACCTTCGCGCCAATACGCAACCTCTACTGTGGAGTTAGGACGTTGCAGCATAATTATACTTTGTAGTTCATTGGGTTCATTCACTGGCTGTCCGTTGATCTCAACGATCACATCCCCCGGCTGCAATCCAGCAATCTCCGCTGCACTTCCGCCATAAATCTGATCTATAAATACACCCTGAATCGTTGTCATCCCCAATGCTCGTGCCAGTTTTGCATGCACATTTGTGGGTATCACCCCTATGTAGCCCCGCCGAAATTCCCCAAATTCAATCAGATCACTGGCAACACGGATCATTAAATTGGCCGGAATAGCAAAACCATAACCCTCATAGAATCCGCTGTCCGTTGCTATCGCCGTATTGATGCCAATGAGTTCGCCACTGAGATTGACGAGTGCTCCACCAGAACTGCCAGGATTAATTGCTGCATCCGTCTGAATAAAGGCCTCTATTCCAAAACTCTCGTCAATAATGTTCATCGAACGACCGAGAGCGCTCACAATCCCCGCTGTAACGGTTGAATTGAGTTGTAACGGATTACCTACTGCTAAAACCCAGTCCCCCAGCTGCACAGTTTCTGAATCTCCAATCGTAATGGGTGCAACACGCTCTCCTGGGCGCAGGACAATCTGTATCACCGCAAGGTCTGTCGATGGATCTACACCTACCGTGTATGCCTCATACTCTCGCTTATCTGCAAATTTAATCTGCAGTTTCCCCGCATCCTCTACGAGGTGATAACTAGTTACAATGTGCCCTTGCGGGGTAATTACGACTCCACTACCCTCATTTTCGCGAAACATCTCTGAGTCGGGATCGGGCGAAGACCAGAAACGTGAAGACCAACTGGATTCGACATTAATGGAAACCACAGATTGGACTGTACGGCGGGCAACATCCCGGAATGCACTACCTGGGACAGGAAGTGCCAGCATCTCTGACTCCATCGCTTCTTCATCCGGACTTGTCCGTTCGACAAGACGGATATCCGCAAATTGGGAGCCTCGGGGAGCCGGCGGGTATGCAAGTAGCATAAAGAATATCCCAGCCAACAACCCTGCACTGACCAAACCAATCCCGATCAGGAGACGAAGTTGCTCGCGCTTGGATTCAATACGATATGTTGATGTTTCAGGATCCGGCATTGGGTTCGCTACTATGCGCCGTAGGTATTGTTTCGGCAAGCAACAAGATAGCCTCTCTGACCGCTTTCGAGATTGCTTTACGATCCATGCCTTGGGTTTCAATAAATGGGCCGATCCGCAACTCTATGTCCAGTCGACTGAAACCCGCCAGATAGTACACATGTCCAACAAACGTATCGTGATGTACGTGGGAAACTTTTTCCCGTCCTTCACTACCCTGCACTGCACGCCTGTTCAGACCGATCACATTTACAAATATTGGTTGCACACGCCCTTCATCCCAGCCTCTGATGCTTTCAAAGGCGCCCGTTTTGAATGGCAACAACACCTTACCATCACCTGTCGTACCTTCGGGGAATACCATAACCGAACCGCGTTCCATGAGACGTGCCCGGACCTGAGAGGCAAACGCTTTAACCTGTCCCTTACGGGATCTGTCAACCAACAGCATGGCATAGGTACGGCAGATCCACCCGACGATTGGCCAGCGTGTAATCTCTGCCTTGCCCGCGAAACAGACATCCAATTTGGATGCAAGGAATATTGGATCAAGTGCTGTCAAATGGTTGCTTACCCTTAACACACCTGGTGCCAATCTCGCTTCACTGGATGCCTTCACGTGGATATTCAGAACACGACAGAACAGGCGGGCTGCCATACCCTGACGTTTCATCCTGTAAGCCAAGCGCTCATCTCTGGGACGTAATGATGCCCCGATACTCGTATGAATACTACCAACTATGGTTAAGACCAATACGCATACGAGACGTAACCAAACCCACATTGCCTATACTCTAGCTTATAGTGAATATTTGAATTTCAATTAGCACGAACATTATACTGCGCTGCCATGCAGTTACACGAACATACGGACCTGAGTAAAGCTGCCCAACAATCAGTGGATATTACATTCTCCCTGACCGGGGATCCAAGGGTTAATTCGCGTGCACTCCGACAGTTGCGTTTGCTCTCCGAACTGGGCCTCAAAGTCCTGGTGTTGGGGCTTGGTACGCCAGTGGGAATGACCGAGATGAACATCAAGGGCATAACCCTCATATGCCTCCCCAGACCAACTGGGTCTGGCCCCCGGTTTTTCTGGCGTAATCATCGACAATTTAAATCTGCACTCAAATACATAAAATCAACTGTCTACCATGCAAGTGATCTGTATACCCTGCCTGCAATGCGCCAGGCTGCAGACCGTCACCATGCCCAACTGGTCTTTGACTCGCGTGAACTTTACACACACCTCCCCTCGACTACCCGGCGTCCATGGGTCCGTACCACTTGGGAGGTTATACAACACTTGCATATTCGTCGTGCCAACTGCGTCTACACGGTAAGCGAAAGCATTGCCCAATATCTACAAAAAAAATTCAATCTCAATAACATCTGCCTGATGCGCAATGTCCCTGCGCCACAAGCAGCCACCCCCACGCTCTCCTTGCGTGAGCGACTTGCATTGCCTCCAAACGTTACAATTATACTCTATCAGGGTAATCTGCAGAAGCACCGGGGAGCAACAATGATGGTCGAGGCAATGCTTCACACAGACAACGCTGTCCTGATTTTCATGGGTGGTGGACCTTTACGATCAGATATAGAATGTTTGGTTCACAGCCTTGAGTTGCAATCGAAAGTCTGCTTTATTGATCCTGTACCACCTAACAAACTTCTTTCAGTTACAGCATCCGCCGATCTCGGACTGACATTCCTGGAAGATTGTTGTCTGAACCACAGATATGCATTACCCAATAAGCTGTTTGAATATCTGGCAGCCGGTGTACCGGTCATTGCCAGCGATCTCCCTGAAATCTCGCAAATCATACAGCGTTTCAGCGTGGGTTGCGTAGTACCTCCCGGCAATGCACAAGCTCTGGCCGCTGCCTTGAACCGTGCTGTCAGTGACGCTGAGTTACGCCAAAAGTGGGCGATGAATACTCCTAATGTCCAAAAAGTTTTTAACTTTACTACAGAATCGGAACGTTTTATCGCCGCCTATCTCCCGCTCCTGAACAGATGACGCTGCATCGCACATTACTACTCGTAGTATTCCTGATCGCTGGATGCACCCGTGACGATGTAACGGAAACGACTGCGCCTGAACCTGAAGTATTGCCGACTCCCATGAGTTGGCCTACCTTCGATGAAGCCGTTGCAACCGCTGCCACAACGGGCAAGCCAATCCTTATTGACATCTATGCACCGTGGTGTGGATGGTGTCAAAAAATGCAGCAAGAGGTCTATACGGATGCTGCACTCGTTGCCTACGTTCAGGATAATTTCGCTTATGGACGGCTAAATATCGACGATGCCGAAACCCGGCATGACTTTCAGGGATATGACATTTCATCCATGGAACTGGGATATGCACTCGGGGCTGAAGGCACGCCCACTACAGTGTTCCTAGAGAGCGATGGCAGCTATATCACAAGGTGCCCTGGATATTGGGCAAAAGATGATTTCAGCTCCGCCCTTCGTTACGTAGCCACAGGAGCCTGGCAGCATACGTCATACTCCGAATTTTCACAATTCTGAATACAAACCGCTCCGCCTGCATAAATATCCGGACGGCGATGTTTAAGGAATAATTGTCGTGCATGGGATTCTTCGCAGCGCCTCAGGTCTAAGTCAGCATAAAGAATCGCCTCAGATATCTCGGGAGCCTGGGCCACAATTCTACCTGCCGGATCAACCACGAAGGATCCCCCACCAAAGGTTAAGATGTCTTCCTGTCCTACACGGTTGGCGAGCGCCATGTAGTAGCCATTCTGAAATGCTCCCACCTTCAACTCCGCTTCAAACAACCCTCCCGGCCACTCACCGAGTGCACCTGCCTGGGGGACAAGCACCACGTCCGCTCGCTGAAGGGCTAAGGCACGCAGGTATTCTCCGTAATGTCGGTCGTAGCAAATAGCTACACCAATCCGTCCGGCGGCAGTATTGTACACTGGAGCCCGATTACCCGCAGCCGTGTAGTAGTCCTGCTCATAGAATCCTTCGTATTGCGTGATGTGCATCATTCTTGTCACACCCAAGAGCGTACCGTCTGCATTGATCACCGGCGAAGCGTCAAAAGCGGTATTACCTTCCCGTGCGTACAGATTAAGGACCACAACTACCCCCAATCTTTTGGCCACTGCGCAGAATGCCTCTGTTGTACGACCAGGAATTTCTTCCGCGAGAGACAACGGTGGTAAATCATTCCCTCTACACTCAGGGTGATGCATCTTTCGGTGCTGAGGATAAAACGGTGTAAATGCAAGCTCTGGGTACACAACCAGGTTTGCCCCTGCCTGTGCGGCTGTCTCCAAGGACTTCAGCCCCTGAGCCAGGTTAGCTTCCACATCATTCGATGCTGAACATTGGATAAGCGCGAGCTTCATCAATTTAAGATGCTGTGGTCTACATCCTACTGCTGAACAAATGGTTTTCTTCAGAGCAGTTTGCCGATCACGAATCTGGGCAATCCTGCAAAATCCGGTTTGATCTGAACCTGTGAGACATCTTTTTGCTGCAGCAGCATACCGACGGAATCTGTATAATCGACATGAGTTTCCAGCACTAGCGTACCCCCTTGGCTTAGTAGACCAGTCCCAAGTCTTTCGGCTATGGCCCGGTAAAATACAAGAGGATCGTCACCACAAAACAGTGCGATACCCGGCTCGTAATCCCGTACTATCCGGGGCAGCTGTGAACGCTCTCCGTCTAGTATGTAAGGGGGATTAGCAATAATTAAGTCATATCCCGTACCAACTGTATGCACAAAATCATGGCTCAACAAATCTGCCATGATGAACCTGATATCAAGCCCATTTTTCTTGGCATTTTTCTTGGCGATCTGGAGTGCAGTGTCACTGATATCACAGGCTGTCACCTGGGCAGCAGGCAAAGCGTGCTTAATGCTCAGTGCAATGCATCCACTGCCGGTACCAATGTCCAACACTTTTAATGTACTTCCCGACCCGACAGCTTCAAGAGCGACCTCAATCATTTGCTCTGTTTCCGGTCGGGGTATCAGCACGGCAGGAGAAAGATACAGACGTAGCCCGCTAAATTCCGTGTGCCCTAATACGTACTGTACAGGTTCATGAGCAGCACAGCGTTGGGCTGCCTCCCGGATTCTGATTATATGATTCTGGTCCAGCCGGTCACCTTCGCGGCTAATTAAATGTGCTGGGCTACATCTGATTATATCGCAGAGAATCCATACTGCCGTATGTCGGGGAGATGGGATACTTGCCTGCTCCAACAAATTTTCCACTTCCCGAAATATGGTTTTTATATACATTCTTGGTGTGGAAATTCGATATTAAAGTATGAACTCCCAAGCATGTCTCGAACAGACTTTAATTGGGATCGGACTCGATCAAAGTTTTAACATTGAAGTGCTCATTTTATCCCGATCGGCAAAGCACATATTTCCCCCTGAGAATTGTGTCTGAGGAATTTTTTTGGGAAAATTGCGTGTCGACGGCATAGGGTTGCCTGGCTTGGCACCATGCCTCTCCGAAACTTACAATGGACTAGCGTTCATCCGACATAAACCATCCGGTCATTATTAAGCATTTTAATTGCCCATTCAACTCAGTCAGTTACCGCCCCTTTTACTCGTACCCGTCCAAAAGCGCTTCCGTTTGAATTCAGTTCAAGATACTAACCTGATTATGCTTGGACAACCTACTATAACAATCAAAATCGCCAAACAGCAAGTATATTGCGCGTCTATCTCATCTGAAATACTTAGATGCTCCCCCTTCTTTACGCCCTAAGTACACCAGTAATAGGAGCCCTCCTATACCCGGTACTACATGACCATCCAAAGCTTACACGTGTCTTCGACCGAAGTATGTATGTGATGGTGCCCCTGTTAGTACTGATTCAGGTATTCGGACATCAGATTGAGCATGATGGTTGGGAGCTGGGTAGCATTGTGACCCTCATGGGAATTATGGCGGTCGGACTTCTAACACCGATTGCGATCGAACACTTGTCCCGAGGTATTGCCCCAAAAACTGAAGCAGTGTCCGTCATTGCAGGATTTCTTGGACTTTTTCTGCATGCCCTTTTAGAAGGTGCAAGCCTGAATGCGGATCAGCCCATCGCCGTAGCCCCCATAGCGATCCATCGCCTCGCCGTAGGACTTATGATATGGTGGATTTTGCAACCTCGCTATGGTACAGTCATCGCTATGGTCGGCATTGCAGGACTTTTGCTGACTACCGCTACTGGGTTCTTTCTTTCTGGCGTATTGGCTAATGAGTTTGTGGGGAGCAATTACTTTCAAGCATTCGTGGCTGGCTCCTTATTGCATGTCATCTTTCACGAGAGCCATCATGGAAGTCCACACTCGCACAATGCATCAGGAAACAAGGATACTCACTCCCACCACGGACACAACCATTAGATCGATGTACATGAAAATTTCATGAAACACCCTTTAACCAGTGAGCAACAAATCAATTGACGATCCTTGAAGCCGATTTCTCCTACTTGCTCCTTCTCGATTGATTTGTGCAAACCCGAATCCAGAAACTTATAGGGAGCACGAAGAGCCTCCAACATGTTTAACTGAATTAATACCAGCAGCCGCATATGTCTACTCTCAATATCCTCCTCCTACAAATACGCAAACTTGATGACCCGATGCGCATCAGTGAGGTGGCCGCATTTGCTGATGCCGTGGACTGTTCACCAGAACAGATTACTGCCGCCGATTTGGTCAATGATCCACCTTCTCCCGAGATGCTCCGCATCGCAGATCTGGTGTTGATCGGAGGAGCTGGTGATTACTCTGTACCGGAGGGTGGCCCTTGGTTAGACCGTGCGCTGGATGCCATGCGCTCACTTTATGCGAAACGCAAACCGGTCTTTGCATCCTGCTGGGGCTTTCAAGCTATGGCCGCTGCCCTTGGTGGTTTGGTCGTTACTGATCCGCAACTGGCAGAACTGGGTACCCTTGAACTTTCTTTGACGAACGAGGGAGGAAAGGATCCCATTTTCAGTGAATTAGGAACCCCGTTCTTAGCCCATGTGGGACATCAGGATACTGTTATTCGCCTCCCCGAGGGCGCTGTTCAACTGGCAGGCACCCCCCTCGTAGAAAACCACGCGTTCTGTATGTCGGATGCTCCACTCTACTGCACGCAGTTTCATTCTGAACTCAAAGTGCCTCTGTTGGAGCAGCGGCTACGTGCCTACCCCCAGTATACCGAGAGTATTACCGGCATGTCGGTGGACGAACTTATCGAAACACTGCAGGAGACACCGGAAGCCAATAGCCTCATTCGGCGGTTCGTCAAGCACGTATTTGGAATTAGAGATGCTGTTAAGAGCTAGATGCGCCAGGATCGCGTCAAATGGCGTTTGTGCATAAGGATAGGGGTTTAATTGATTGATTTAAGGGGGTTATAGGGGGGTATATGGCAAAGTTTGGGAGTTATACGTAGATTCGGTAACCACAGGATTTATCGCCTGTCGTGATTCTTATCGCAATCATCTTCACAGAGCAATCGGGAGGGATACTGGATACTAAATAAAGTTCTGAAAGCGAATCATATGGCCATTGAACTTTCAAAGTATGATGGGCTGATGGCGGAAGTATTGAACTTCTTGAAGCTCAGGTCGCGGGAAAGTCAATAGAAGATTTAGAAGAGATAAGTGCTGAGAATTGACGATAAGCGAGGAACAAATAGCGAGAATGAACAGATGCAAGTTGAAATGCTCAGGTGTCAGTTAGGCAGCAATCCACGCCTCAATTCATGGTCAATTGTCGTGGGCGTCGGCTGGCTCATGGTAAGCGCGTGTGGCACCAACGAAGTTGCCGACCAAAACGCTGAGGCCAAGACATTGGTATTGACCGAATCCATGCGAATCGGTGATGAAGCGGAGGGTGATACCGTATTCTTCAACAATATCTGGGATATAGCGGTCGATTCAAGGGGACGTTTGTTTGTGGCTGACTTTGCAATGTATGGGTTTCGCGTGTTCACGAGCGATGGTTCGTTGATACGCGAAATCGGGCGCGAGGGCGAAGGCCCCGGTGAGTTTAGTATTTCACCGCACTTGTACGTAAGCCCACAAGACTCAGTATATGCCTACGATCTGGATAGTGACCGCCTGACCGTTTATGCACCCAGCGGCGACGTACTTGCCTACACGATGAAGCTCCCTACAGACGAAACCTCTGGCGCGAGGCCAACGGATATACTTGCCTCCCTCGAGACCGGGCTGCTGTTCGAGTACCTGCTTGTCTCGCCAAGGGGATCTGAAAATGAAGTAGATGGAATACTGGAAATCAAACTGGTGGACCACAATGGTCAATTCTTACGTGATTCCTTGGTGCTTACCCCTTCCATGCAAGTGACGACGATTTCTGACGACGGCTTTTCTATTCCGTTTCCTCGTCAGTTTGGGCGGAGATCGCTTCTGGCCCTAGCCTGAATTTCCAACCACGTTTTTTGCGGTCGGGTTCGGTATCCAGGCCTATGAGGATTTAGACATATTCAATGATGAGGTTTCGATCCTGCATCCAGGAGATTGGGCCTTGTGATCCG
>LXNI01000495.1_pt1 | contig 44435 bp, 36 predicted proteins | sample 809091 | NCBI WGS metagenome assembly LXNI01 (sample SAMN04870527, study PRJNA318959) | sponge metagenome | biome: 01000161; feature: marine sponge reef; material: water | host: Sarcotragus foetidus | place: Greece: Milos, Mediterranean Sea | collected 2013-05-29 | depth 5-7 m
AGTAGAGCGGCAGGAAGCGCAGATCGTGCAGTCCTGTATGACTTTAGACGATTCCCTGCCGTGATTCTGGCTGCCTCCAGTCCGCTGGGCCAGCCCCGCCAGCCGTCACGCTCGCGACCGGCGCGCGTGGCCGCGGCGGCCGTCCGCACCCACGCCGCGAGAAGGCCGGCCGTGAGGAGCGCCAGGACGGAGAACAGGTAGAGGCGTGGATCGCTCAGGGCGGTGGATCCTCGGACAGCGCCCGGTAGTACGCCTCCACGAGTTCGCGATATTCCTCGGGGACGTCATCCGACCCTGAGAGGAAGAAGCGCTCGATCTGCGAGCCCAGCTCACGGCGAAGGGCGAACTCGAAGTCCTTCAGGCCACGCAGCACGTCGGCCTGGAGCGCTGCAAGTTCCTCGGGATCGTCGAAGTCTCCCATGGTCCGCAGGCGGTCGAGGCCGGCGATTGCGCGGTCGAGGTCGCCGACGTCGACGCCCTCCTGGCCCAGTTCGTCGCGCAGGCGGCGCGCATCCTGCCCCCGCTGCCGGAACTCGCGCTGGAACTGGCGGACATCGTCGGGCGAAAGCCACGGTCCGCCGCCTCTGCCACCGCCCCCGCCGGGCGCGAACCCCTGGCCACCCTGCGGGGTCTGGCCGGGCTGCCCCGGCTGCCCGCCACGACCTCCCTGGCCTTGGCCCTCGCCCTGCTGCTGGCCGCCCTGCTGACCCTGGCCGCCCTGTTGACCCTCCCCGCCTTGCTCACCCTGGCCCTGCTGCTGGCCTTCGCCCTGTTGCCCGACCTGGCCTTCCTGACCCTGGCCTTCCTGACCCTCGCCTTCCTGACCCTCGCCCTCCTGCCCCTGCTGCAAGCGCTCCTGGAGTGATTCGAGGCCGCGGACGAGGTCCCGCGTCTCGTCCAGTTGCCGGCCGAGGCGGCGGGGGTCCGACTCGCCAAGCGCCTCCCGCGCGGCCTGGACCCGGGCCCGCACGTTCTCCGCGTCCCGGGTGATCTGTTCCTCGAAGTTCCGGACATACTCCTCGGATTGCGTACCGAGAACCCCTCGGGAGAACAGAAGCTTGTCCCGCAGCCGGCTCTCGCGGATCTCGGCCGCGGCTTCTCCCAGGCGGCGGGCCGCGTCCGGCTGATCCTGTCGCGCCTCGCGCGCCAAGCGGTCCAGATCGGTCTCCAGTTGGTCTACATCGCGGGCGAGTTCGCCCTTGCGTTCGCGCAGGCCGGCGACGCGGTCCCGGTCGCCGCCCGTCGGGTCCTCGTTCACGTCGCTCTGCAGTTCCCGCTGGCGCTCCGCGATGCGCTCGGCCCGCCGAGCCGCGTCCTCGACCTCCCGCTCCACCGCCGCGACCTGGCGATTCTCGAGCAGCCGGCGCGCCTCGCGCAGCCGGTCGAGGGCGTTCGAGGCCTCGGCCTGCCCCTGCCCCCGGCGTCCCTGCGCCTGCGCCCGCCGCATCTCGTCTGCCGCCTCCTGCAGCCGGCGCGCGGATTCCTCGACATCCGCCCGGTCGTCCTCGCGAGCCAGGCGCTGCAGTTGCCGAGCCAACTCCTCAGCCTGCTCGATCATCTGCTGCTGCTGGCCCTGGCCTCCGCCGGCGGCACCCCGCGGCTGCGCGGCCGCGCGCTCGTTCATCTGCTGCTGCCGCCGAGCCAGTTCCTCCAGCTTCTGCAGCGCTTCGTCGACCTCCTGATCCTGTTGCTGTTGCTGGCCCCGCTGAACGGTCTCGTACTGGTTCCGCAGGCGGTCCAGCTCCAGCTCGAACAAGTCGGCGAGTTCCTCGGCCCCCGACCCGACGCTCCCGGGACTACCTCCGCCGCCACCGCCGCCCTGCTGCACCTGGACATCGCGGAAGGCGGCTTCGGCGCGCTGCAGATGCTGGAGCGAGCGCTGCTCGGGCGCGAGCGCCTCCTGGAGCCGCCGCTCTCCCAGCTTCGTCTCGGCTTCCCGCATCGCGGGTGGCGCCTGCGGGAGTTCGCGGAAGACCGTCTCGAGCGCCGGATCGGCTGCCACGCCACGCTGCTGCATCTGCGCGATCAACTCTTCCACCTGCTGCCGCAGCCGCCCCTGCAAGAGCGTCAGCGTGGCCAGGTTCTCCGACATTTCCTCGTCGTCGAACTCGTCCTCGTCGCGGTCGAGGCGGAAGGTCGCGGCGACGATCTGTCGCTGCTGTTCGGACAGCTCGCCGCCCATGCCGGCCCCGCCGCCTCCGCCGCCGCCTCCCCCGCCCTGCTCGGCCTGGCGGAAGTCCCGGTCGAAGGGACGGATCTCGACGAAATAGATGTCCGAGCTTTCGACCCCGCCGCCGGGGCCGCCGGAACGCAGGTCCGTGGCGCGGGCGTAGTAGGAGAGGACGTCGCCCGGCTCGAGGCCGAACTCCTCGAGGAAGAAGGTGTGTCCGCCGGAGACTTGCGTGGTTCCGCCGCGCGTCGTGCCGTGGAGAACGCGGGACGATTCCTCCCCGCCGTTCACCGAGTAGAGTAGTTCCACCCGCCCGAGCCCGAAATCGTCCTCGGCCTCGACCTCCACGTACAGTTCCTCGATCGGGGAGAGGCGCGTATCCCGCCCCGGCTCGGCGACCCGGATCCCCGGCGGCTGGTCGTCCAGCGGTTCGACGAGGTAGTCGGGGGAGCCGATGACGAAGCGGTTGCCCGGACCCATGAATTCGATGCGGTAGAAGGTCTCGCCGGTCACCGTGAAGCTCGTCTCGAACGCACCATCCACGAGTTCGAGCGCCGTGCCCTCCTCCTCGCCGTCGAAGGCGAGCCGCGCCTCCTCCGTGGCCATCGTGGGCGTCACGCGAAGACGGACCTCGGTCCCCCGCAGCACCGCGATGTCACCGCCGTCCTCGACCGTCCGCGGGCTCAGCCCCGTGTAGGCGGGGAAGTGGTACTCGAGGTCGATCCGGTCCACGTAGGGAAGGTCGGCGACATCGATCGTGAACACCGGAGACCGGACGCCCTCGGAGGTCACCGTGTAGTCGGTGGGTTCGTCGAGGTCGAAGAGGAGGATCTCGAACGCGGCGCCCTCGGCAGCCGGCGTCATGAAGTAGCGTTCCCACACCTCCGACTCGCCGCGCTGCACGGCGATCTCCACTTCGTCCGTCTCGAACCCGTGCGGGAAGGCGCGCACCATTTGATCGGAGCCGCGCGCGATGAGCGCGTCGCCGGGTTCCACGGTGATCGCGTAGGGGTTGGCGGCGTCGGCGGTCTTCCACGGGCTCAGCAGGAGCGAGCCGGCGGTGCCCTGGAAGGCGGGGCCGAAGAGGGCGATGAGCAGCACGGCCGAGGCGACGCCCGCGAACCAGGCGGTCGAACGGCGCAGCCGGTCGCGCTCCACGCGGCGCCCCCGGTCCACACGGCGGGCCCGGCGGGCCGCGACATCCAGCAGACGAGCGTCGAGGCCGGAGCGCACACCCGGCGACCCGGCTCGCTCGATGGCTGCGAGGAACGCGGCCTTGAGCGATGGCTCGTGCTCCTCCAGGTAGAGCGCGACCTGCGCGTCCGAGACCCTGCGCAGGAGCGGGCGCACGACGAACCAGGCGACCAGGCCCGCAGCAGCGGCCCAGAGCAGGATGCGGAAGACGAGGACGGCGCCGTCGTCAAAGCGCAGCCGGTCGATCCCGAAGGTCGCGATGAAGAAGACGGCGAAGCCGATCCCCAGCGTCATGGCGACGCCCTGGATGAGCTGGCGCACGCGCCACCGGCGCCGCACGCCACGGACGATTTCGAGCAACTGGTGCTCCGTGTTCCGCGTCTTCGCCCATCGCTGCATCGTCATCCTCCCTTGCTTCCGGAAACCTGCCGGGCTCCGCCCCGGCTCCGGCCTCTATTCGTCAGGCGCCCGCCAGCCCGGATGCCGGGCGCTGGCGCGTCCAGCGGTTCGCCAGCACGCTCTCCACCCCCAGCACAAGCCCGGCAAGCACCAGGAGCACCCACCAGAATTCGGCGCGGCGCGGCACGGTCTCTTCGTCCGCGGTCACGCCGTTCTCGGCAGCCCCTCCCGCCGCCGGCGCGACGCCCGCCACGGCCTCCACCACGCGTTCCACCGCCACCGGGACCAAATCAGATTCGGTGATCGGAGGGTTGACCGCCACGGTGGTGGAGCGACTCGCATCATCGCGCGGCTCCACCTGGTAGAAGCCCGCGCGCGGAAACTCGATCCACGTCGGCCCTTCCCCGACTTCCACCGGCTGCCGGTCGCCGTCCGGGTCCACTACGACCCACTCCGCCGCGTCGCCATCGGACCCCGCGAGACCCGGCCCGCCCGCTCCTGCGAGCGCGGCGAGTTCGAGCACCCCGCCGGCCTCGATCCAGCGTTCCGGCTCCCGGTATCCGGTCGCGTGGAGCGCCAGCCGGTGCACGAAGGGGAGGAAGACGGGTTGCAGCGCGAGGTCGTTCCAGTAACGGTCGAGGGTCGACGTCCAGACCAGCACGCGGCCCTCGCCCACCGAATGTTCGAACAGGGCCGGCTCCCCGCTGTCGAAGCGGGCCGCGACCGTCGTGCCCTCGCGGGGCTCCAGACTCCACAAACGATCGAAGCGCGCGCCCGAAAAGTCCCCGCTGCGGGGACCGGAGAACAGCTCGAACACGGGGTGGTCGTAGTCGAGCCACGACAGTCGGCGGCCGTCAGCGGCATCCACGAGCGAGCCGGGGCCGGCGCCGAGCAGTTCCAGCCCGGCGTCGGACCAGCGATTCATGCTCGCGTCCCGCCCGAGGACGATGAGCAGGCCGCCGCCCGCACTCACCCACTCGCGCAACCGCCCGGCCCGGCCCGCGTCGGCCAGGTCGGCGTCGTTGAGGATCGCGAAGTCCACGGACGAGAGGGCGCCGGCGTCGAGACCCGCGGCCGGCGCGCGCGAAGTCTCGATCCGCGGCGCGTCGCCGATGCCGAGGGCGCGCTCGAGAAAGAGACTCCCTTCCGACCCGCTGCGGTTGTTCTCCAGGATCAGCGTGCGGAGCCCCGCTTCGGGCGCGGCCACGAAGCGGAACGCGTTGTCGATGGCCAGTCCGTCCTCCGGGACCGTCAGACGCCCGCGGCTCCGACCCTCCGGCAGGGCGAGATCGTCGAACACCGCCGTGCCGGTGCCGCGCGGCGGCATATCCACCGGAACCGTCGCCACCGCACGCCCCGCGATCTCTAGCGACACGGGGAGTCCCTCCACCGGCGCATCGCCCATGTTCGCGAGCCGGGCCAGGAGCCGGGCGCGCCCGCCGCCCGCCGCCCGCAGCGCCGCCTCCGCCAGAGCCACGTTCGCGGCCTCCTCCGGCGCGACGCTCGCCGCCCGCAGCGAGACCCCGTCGGGGAGCCGCACCCGGCCGCCGTCCTCCCACCCCGTACGCTGGAAGTCCGAGATGAGCACGACCTCCCGCGTCCGGTCCCCGGACTCCGAGAGGATCCGCCCCGCGAGCTGGATCCCCGCTTCGAGCCGCGTCCCCAGGTCGGTCGGCGACAGGTCCGCGAGGCCGTTCCGGGCGGCAACGAGATCGAGCGTCAACGGCGTCCGCTCCCGCGCCTGCTCATCGAACGTCGCCACGGCGACGCGATCCCCCTCCCCGAGGCCGTCGAGCACGGCGCGCGCGGAATCGAGCGCGGCCTCCCAGCGCCCCTCGTAGCCCAGGCTCGCCGACACGTCGAGGAGGATGGCGACATCGCGCTCCGAGCCTGCCTCCACCGCCGTCACCGAGTCGAAGAAAGGCCGGGAAAAGGCAAGCGCGAGCAGGATCACCGCGACGCACCGGAGCGCAAAGAGGAGCGGGTGCCGAATCCGTCGCCGGTTCATCGTCTTGAAGGGCAGCTTCCGCAGGAACATGAGCGACGGGAACACCGTCACACGGCTGCGCTGCCGATGCGTGAGGTGGATGATGATCGGGATCGAGAGGAACCCGAGCCCGGCCAGGAACCACGGGGCCAGCAGACTCATCGGTCCTTGCCCTTGAGGCGCCGCGACCGGTACGACAGGTAACGGAAGAGCACGGCGTCCAGCGGCGTCGAGGTGACGACGAGTTCGTGGTCGATCGCGCGCTCGACCATCAGCTTCGACATCTCGCCCACGTGCCCCTCCACCAGGGAGAGATACTCCTCCCGCATCACGTCCGGTGTCACCGGCAGCCGTTCACCCGTCTCGAGGTCCTCGAACGACCTCGCGGCCTCGAACGGAAAGTCGACCTCGGCGGGATCCAGGATGTGGAACACGATCACGTCGTGTCCCTTGCTGCGGAGCGCCCCCACCGAGTCGAGCACCGTCCCCGGCTCCGTGTAGAGGTCGGAGACGAGAACGACGATCCCCTTCCGGGTCAGGCTCTCCGCCACCTGCGTGAGGGGCCGCGTCAGTTCGCCCGCCGTCTCGGCTCGGATGCGGTCGAGCGCGGCCAGGATCAGGCGTCGGTGCCGGACGGAGGGGGGGATGTACTCGAGCAGCTTGTCATCGAAGATCGCGGCGCCCACGCGGTCGCGCTGGCTCGCCGAGAGATAGGCGAGGCAGGCCGTCAGGTAGCGCGCATAGTCGAGCTTCGTGATCCCGCGCGAGCCGTAGTCCATCGAACGGGAGGCGTCCATCGCGAAGAAGACGTTCGCGTTCGTCTCGGCCTCGTATTCCTTGATGTAGTGTCGGTCGGTGCGTCCGTAGACCTTCCAGTCGATCTTGCGGATGTCGTCGCCGGGCTGGTACTGGCGGTGCGCCGCGAAATCGAGCGACAGCCCGAGGAAGGGCGACCCGTGCGCGCCGGCGATGAAGCCCTCGACCACCGACCGCGCCACGAGTTCGAGGTTCCCGATCCGCGTGAGCACCGCCGGATCGAGGAACTGCGTCCCCGGGACCGTCCTCGAGACGATTCGCGCCCGCATGGTTCAGCCCGGCTCCCCGCTCACATCCCGGACTTCGGCGGCTTCACGTCGTCGAGGAGGCGTTCGACGAGGTCGTCCGTCGATACACGCTCGGATTCCGCGTGGAAGTTCGTCAGCACCCTGTGCCGGAAGACCGGGGCGCACAGCGCGCGCACGTCGTCGAACGACACGTTGATCTCGCCCCGCAACAGGGCCCGCGCCTTGCCGCCGAGCACGAGGTACTGCGCGGCGCGCACGCTCCCTCCGTAGGCCACGTACTGCTTCACGTAGTCGGGCGCGTCGTCGCGGGCGGGGCGGGTGCGCCGGGCCAACTGGACCGCGTAGCGCGCGACCGGCTCCGAGATCGGCACCTTCCGCACCAGGTGCTGGAAGCCCGCGATCGCCTCCGCCGACAGCACCGCCTGCGGGGGTTCGCCCTCGACCGTCGTCGTCTTGAGGATGACCTCCAGCTCCTCATCCTCGGGCAGGTAGCCGATGTTGATCTGGAACATGAAGCGGTCGAGCTGCGCCTCGGGCAGCGGATACGTGCCCTCCAACTCGATCGGATTCTGCGTGGCGAGGACGAAGAAGGGTTCGGGGAGGCCGTAGGTCCGGCCCTGGATCGTCACCTGCCTCTCCTCCATCGCCTCGAGGAGGGCGGCCTGCGTCTTGGGCGGCGTGCGGTTGATCTCGTCGGCCAGCACCACGTGCGCGAACAGCGGCCCCTGCATGAAGACGAGCTTGCGCTGTCCCGTCTCCGGGTCCTCCTGGATGATGTCCGTACCGGTGATGTCCGACGGCATGAGGTCCGGCGTGAACTGGATCCGGTTGAAGCTCAGGTGCAGCACGTCGGAGAGCGTCTGGATGAGGAGCGTCTTCGCGAGGCCGGGGACGCCCACGATGAGGCTGTTGCCCCCGGCGAAGAGCGAAATCAGAACCTGCTCGACGACATCGTCCTGGCCGATGATGACCTTCTTGAGTTCCGCGCGGACGGTTTCGGCGCTCTCGCGCAGGCGGTCGGCGAGTTCGGCGTCGTCCGGGGCCTCGGGCTGGGCTTCGGCCTTGATTTCGGCCTCTTCGGGCGCGTCGATCCAGCGGGGGTCGGCTTCCATGCCGGCTCCTTCCGGGTTCGGTGATGGGTTCAGTGTCTCGGCTCAGCGTGTCAGGGCGTATACCACATAGTTGACGCCCAGCTTGTACGCTTCGTTGGAGAGGGCGATGGGGACGAACCCCCGGTCCGACCACTCCATGTAGTCGCCAATGTCGTTGTCGTGATTAACGATGACCATAAGGCGGCCATCGGGATCGTTGTCCTCGAAGACCCCCCAGTAGCTCGCCACCCCGCCCCGGTAGGGGTGCGGCATCTCGATGTTGTGCTGCTCGAGGTGGAAGAACGAGTCGAAGATCGGGTGGCTCACGTCCAGTTCCACCAGTTCGAGTCCCGGGAGGAGGACGTTGAGCACCTCGCCGGTCCACCGCAGATCCCGCTCGCCACCCATGTCGTCGATGATGAGGAACCCGCCCTTGCGCAGATAGTTGCTCAGGTTCTCCGCCTCCGCCTCGTTCAGGCCCCAGTCGCCGGGCTCCGAGAGGTACGCCACGGGGAACTTGAACAGGTCGGGGTCGTCCATGGCGAGGACGTTGCCGCCGCCGCGCCGCGGCCCGATGGTCGTGAGCGCGTCCATGATCTCGCCGAAGTTGCGCTCGGCGGTGGGCCAGTCGTGCGACCAGCCGGGGTTCCAGCCCCAGCCACCCGTCCGGTAGTAGAGGCGGACGAAGGTGAACTCGCCGGTGTAGGGCGTGTTGTACTCCTGGTAGGCGGCGAGATCGTCCCCGAACCCGCCCCCCCGGCGTCCGCGCCCGCGCTGGCCCTCGAGGTCGGCCACGGCGACGAGCGTGAGGAGCGCCGCCAGGCAGCTGATCGCGAGCGTTCTCCGCCGCGCCGTCACGGGCCGTCCTCCGGGTCGCCGCGGATCTCGAGCAGGAGTTCGAGCGCGGCGCCGAAGTTGGGGGCGATCTCCAGCGCGTCGAGCACCGCGCTGCGCGCGCTTCGGGCGTCCCCACCCCGGTGCAGGGCGAGGGCGAGCCGGTAGTGGGCTTCGGCGAGGTCCGCCGGCTGCAGCGCCAGCAGCGCCCGCCGTTCGCGCGCCGCCTCGGTCCAGCGTTCGGCCCTCTCGTAGCTCGAGGCGAGCCGCGTGTGCAGGTCGAGGTGGAAGGGGTCGATCCAGATCGTGCGTTCCAGCACCTCGCGCGCGGCCGCATCATTGCCGAGCGACTGTTCGAGGTCGGCCAGCGCGAGGTGGGCTTCGAAGTGGTTCTCGTTGAGGGCGGTGTACGTCCGGTACGCCTCCGCGGCGCCCGCGAAGTCGCCCGCTTCGCGGCGGAGGTGGCCGAGAAGAAGGACCGGTGCGTCGAGCCCCGCGTATTCGGGGAAGATCTCGTGCGCCCTTTCGAGCGCCCGCAGCGCCTCTTCCCTCCGGCCGGCGCGCTGGGCTTCCGCCGCCGCCACGAGCAGTCCGGCGAAGGTGTCGGGGCCCGGCGGCCCCCCGGCTTCCTCGTCGCCCAGCGCCTGCAGCGTCGGGCCGAAGCGCGTCTCGATGTAGTCCCGCAGCTCCCGGTCGAGCGCCGGGAGCGTCGTCCCGAGCGCGTGTTCCACGACCTCCGGCGTCTCCAGCCCGTCCCGGTATCCCGCGAGCATGCCGAGGATCGCGTCGAAGCCGCGCGTCGCCTCGATCATCTCGCACAGGAGGGAAGCCATGTAGTAGGCGTGCTGCACCTGGCCGGGGTAGGCGGGCCGCACGAAACCGTAGTTGAAGCGCTCGAGCGAAGGCAGGCGCTCGTCCCGGAAGGCCGCGAGGAAGCCGGGGTCCACGTCGGAGCCCCAACCCTCCCGTGCATGCCGCTCGTCGAGGACCGCGAGCCCCTCGGAAAGCCAGCGGGGGACGCGGTGCTCGGTGTAGCCGAGCGTGAAGGCGTGCGAGATCTCGTGCCACAGCGTCGAGCCCCAGTTGAAGGCGCCGCCGGGGCGGGCCCCGGGAGAGTCCATGGCGAGGACGGAGCCGAAGCTCACGCCGAGCGCGCCGATGCCGGCGAGTCCGACCGTGCGCACGGAGAAGTCCGCGTGCCGGTCGTAGACCTCTACGGAGATCGGCGTCGGCGGCTCGAACCCATAGCGGGCCCTCAGGGCGTCGAAGGCTTCCTCGGCGAGCGCCGTGGCGTAGATCGAGAGGGCGCCGGCTTCCTTCGGGTGCATGGCGAAGCTGAAGCGCGGACTCTCCACCGTCTCGAACCCGGCCAGTTCCTCGAGAAGGTCGAGCGTATTGAACACCCAGACGTTGAAGGGGTCGCCTTCGAAGGAGGCCTCGAGGGTGGCCAGCCCCGCCTCCAGGTCGCCGACGCGGAGCTGGTTGAGGCCGAGTTCCGACATGCCGGGCCAGGACAGGGGATCGAGGGCCACCGCCTGCCGCGCAAACTCGACCGCGTCCCCGTAACGGTGCGTGCGGTAGGCGACCTGGGCGAGGGCCACGTAGAGGTCGGCGTGCCGCGGATCCAGCCCCAGCACGCGGTCGCGCGCCTCCGCGAATGCCGCCGCGTCTCCGCGGAGGTGGGCGGCGGCCGCGATCTCCGTCCATGCGGAGAGGGAGACGGGGTTCGTCTCCAGCGCGCGCCGGGCCTCCGCCTCGGCCTCGTCCACGTCCTCGAGTTCGAGATAGAGCCGCGCGAGGAAGGCGCGGGCTTCGGTGAAGCGGGGGTTCGTCTCCAGCGCCTGCTCGGCGAGTTCAAGCGCCTCCGTTGAACCGTCGAACTTCGCGCGGCGCGCCTTCGCCAGGAGGGCGCGTGCGTGGGCGGGATTCCGGGCCAGCGCTTCGTCGATCAGCGGCCCGGCCTCGAAGCTATCGTACTTGTCGAGGAAGAGGAGACCGAGGTCCGTGCGCGGCTCGGGGTCGCCGGGGTCGGCGGCGATCGCCTCCTCGAAGGCGCGCACCGCGTCGTGAAAGAGGTCGGGGTCGCGGGCTCCGAGGTAGGTGAGGGCGGCGCCGACGGCGCGCAGTTGCTCGGCGTCGAGGCGGCGCCCGCGATTGTAGAAGTCGATGAACCCGTCGAACAGGGCGAGGGCTTCCTCGCGCTCGCCGCGGTCGAAGAGGAGGCGGCCGAGGTCGAGCCGCGCGAGCTGGGCGTCTCCGGCCCGGCCTTCGATGGCCCGGCGGAAGTGCGCCTCGGCCTCATCGAGGCGGCCGAGCGCATGCAGCAGACTTCCGCGGGCGCGGGCGAGTTGCGTGTCGGCGCCGGCTCCCTGCGGGGCGCGCGCGGCGGCCCGGTCGAGCGCTTCGAGCGCGGATTCGTACTCTCCCGTGGCGGCGAGCGCCCGAGCCCACCCATGGGCGGAGGCCGGGAACTCGCGCCCGGAGCGGGCCAGCGACCGGTAGGCCGCAACGGCCTGCCCATAGTCGCCGGTCTGGTGCGCTTCGAGGGCAGCCGCCAAGGGTCCGCCGGCTTCATCGATGCTCGGGCGCTCCTGCGCGCGGCCCGGCAGCGGCGCCGTCGCGAGCGCTAGCGCCAGCGTGGGCAGAGCGAACCGCATCGGAGCCGCGGTGAGCCGGGCGGCCGGGCGGGGGATCAGCCGCACGGGTCGCTCCCGCCGTCGCGGAGGGCGCGGTTGATGCGGGCGAGTTCGACGAGGAGCGTCTCGAGCTGCGCGTCGTACTCCTCCTCCCCCATCTCGTCGCGGCGCGCCCGGAGGGCGGCGATCCCGTCTTCCACTTCGCGCTTCCGCTGCAGGAGGGCGGCCACGGCCGGGTCGTCCGCCGCCGCCCCCGCCAGCGCGGCCGGGGCCAGCGCGAGGAAGAAGCGGTTCGCGAGCGCCCCATCGGGTCCCTCCGGACTCGGCTCGAGCGATCCCTCGCCATCCCCGTCGTCGTCCAGCAGCGCGTGTTCGGTCAGCATCTCGTTGTCCCGCTCGTAGCGGCGGCGGACCTCGCCGGTCGCGTAGCGGAACGCCTCGAGCAGCGACACGCGCTCGTCCTTGTCCACGTCGGCCTCGTCGAGCGCGAAGGCGTCGATGAAGAAGCCGCCGAAGTGCGTTCGCTCTCGTTCGCGCGGGGAACGCGTGGCCGTCACGACGATGCGCCGCTCACCGGCGACCGCGGGCACGAACCCGCCGCTGGCGCTCGCCGCGTTCACCACCGCAACGGTCTGGGTCGGGAACGCGTGGAGCCACATCGAGAGCGTCTCCCCCGACAGGTCGGGGCCGGGCAGGCTGAAGCGCGATTCTTCGCCCCGACCGCTCCCGTGGCCGAGCAGGAGGATGAGCGCCACGTCCGAGGGCCCCGCCCGGTTGGCCATGGCGAGCACTTCCCGCTCCATGGCTTCCAGGGTGGCCCGGCCCGAGACACGGGGGGACAGCGCCTCGTCCTCGGCGAGCCACGCGACGGTCTCGCGAACGCCGAGGCGGCTGTCGAGCGCGTCGAGCAGAGACTCGGCTTCCGTCCGGAACTGCTCGGAGTACTCCGGCGCGCCCCCGAGACCGGTGACGACCAGCACATGGGTGCGCGGCGCGGTGGGCGCGGTCTGAACCGCGGCCGAGAGGTCGGACGCGGCGCCGGCGCCGAGGAGGAGGGCCGGGACGAGGACGGCGGGGACGGAAGCGATGCGCGCGCGCCGGATCACGCGAGATCCTTCCGCCGGCGGTACGCCCACTCCGCGCCCAGCAGACCCGCGAGGAGGAGGAAGAGGACGGGCATGTCCCACAGCGAGCGTTCCTCGTACACGGTGTCGCCGCTCTCCGTATAGCGGATCTCGTCGGCCAGCACCTGCGCATCATCCGCCGTGTAGAACCGCCCCCCCGTCTCGTCGGCGATCCGGCGCAGCAGTTCCGTGCGCCGTCCGGCTCCGAACTCCTCGATGCGGGGCGTCCCCGCCCGGAAGAAACCCGTTTCCTCGGCCACCTCGCGGCTCGCCTCGGCTCCCGCTCCCGGGCCCCCGACCCTGGCTCCATCCGCGCGCACCTGCACGCTGTACAGCCCCGGTTCCTCCGGTACGAACCGTCCCTCGTATTCGCCATCGCGCTCGACCGTCCAGTCGAGGCGGACCTCCGACTCGGCCCCGTCCGGCCCGGTGACCCTGGCGACGACGTCCGCCCCGTTCACGCGCAGGTAACGTTCATCCTCGACGTCGGCCCGGATCCGAAGCGGCTCGCCCATGGGCACCACATCTTCGCCCGAGTCGAGTTGGATGCGGCCCGGCGTGTCATGCACGAGCCAGCGCAGTAGCTGCCGCCAAAGCGTCTCGTGCGTCTCGTCCTCCAGGGGGATGTCCGCGTGCATCTGCCACAGCCACGAGTCCTGGGTGGCGAACACGATGGATGTCCCGCGCCCATATCTCTGGTGCGCCAGCAGGACGCGCGGCTCGCCCTCGACGGGCACGCCGTGCACGAGCGGGACGGCCCCCGGCTTCAGGTCGAACACCCGGTTCACGGAGGTGAGGGGGGGAAGCTCGGTCCAGCGCTCGGCCGAAGACTCGGCTGCCTCCGCGATCCTCATCGCCGCGTGCCGGCGCCCGGCCGGCGTGAGTTCGGCGGACACCTCCAGCACATCCGGCTCGCCGGTTGCCCCGAGCACGACCGGGAGGGCATCGGCCAGCGGCGTCCCGGTGTAGCCGCCCTCTCCCAGCGAACGCCGCCCGCCCAGCACGAGAAGTCCGCCCCCGCGCTGTCCCACGAAATCCGCCATCATCTGCAGCTGGTCGTGCGTGAAAAAGCTCGCCTCCACGCTCCCCAGGATCAGCCCGTCGTACTCGTACAACTCCTCGCGCGTGTCCGGGAACCCGCCCGCCAGTTCGCCCGGCCCCTCCACGTCGAGCCGCAGGTATTTTTCGTCGGCCGTCCTTAGGAGCGTCACGACGTGCAGGTTCTCGTCGTCCGCCACCGCGCGGCGCACGAACTTGTTCTCCGGCCGCGGCGACCCCTCGAAGTAGAGGATCTTCCGGCGCGTGTCTCCGACCTCGACCAGGACCTGGCGCTCGTTGTTCCCGGTGAGCGCCTCTCCCTCCTGCGGATCCACGAAGAAACGGATCGCGCGGGGTCCCGACTCCTCCAGCGTGAACTGGAGTTGCACCGCTTCCTCGCCGTCCGGCCCCAGCGTGAGGTCGCGCGTGCCGACGATGCGTCCCTCGTCCTCCACATCGAGCCGCACCGTGCGCCCGGCCAGCCCGGCATGGGAGACGATGACGTCGGCCACGATCGTCGTTCCCTCGAGCGCGGCCCGCGGCACCTCGACGCGCCGCACCTCGACATCGGGCGCGATGCGCTCCGAGCCCACGCCGATCGTGTACACGGGGATGCCGGCGGCGCGGGCCGAAAGCAGGGCCTCGGAGAGGGGCGGGGTCGCTTCGTCGTCGTTGTCCGCGCCGTCGGAGACGACGACGATCCCGGAGAGCGGGAGCCCGGCCATCTCCTGCTGCACGCGGGTGAGCCCCGCGGCGAGGTTCGTGCGGGGGCCGGTGAAGGCCATCGCCCCCGCCTCGTCGATCCGATCGGCGTCGGAATCGAAACCGTACATCCTCAGCCGGAAGCGGTCTTCGAGCGCCTGCCTCAGGGCGCCTTCGCCCTGCTGCGTGTCGAATGCCTGTTCATTCGCGTCGGCCGTGGTCGCGGGATCCATGGCCGCGGAGCCCTCGACTCCCGGGTCGGCGGCCAGGGGATCGGCGGGCGCGCCGTCCGTCCCGCCCGCCGGATCGCCTTCCTCGCCGCCGAAGAGGTCGAGCATGCGCTGAGCGCGCGTCTCCCCGCTTTCGTCCGCCACGCGCATGCTGCGCGAGTCGTCGAGGAGGACCGCCACGAAGTTCCGCCGCGGGACGACGGTCGAGACGAGGAGCACCGGGCGCAGCAGGAGGAAAGCGAGGACCCCGAGGGCGGCGGCCCGCAGACCCATGAGGACCCAGCGGTCGCGCGCCTCCACGGTGGGTCCGACGCGGCGGTACTCGAGCGCGAACCAGACCACGGCCCCGACGCCGAGGAAGACGAGAATCACCCCCCACCAGGGGGCGGCGAGGGAGAGTTCGCCGCGCTCGAACACGACCGGTCTGTATTTGAAGAGAAACTCGAACACGCCCTGGCCAGCCCTTCGTTTTCCCGAAGCGGTCGTCGGAACCGAGCGGCAGCGGGAGCGCCTCGCCCCGCGCGCGCGTCGGCTCCAACGTACAAGTCAGGTGTCCCTCTTAGAAACAAGGCCCGTCGGATGATCGTTGCCTGTCGGAGGGCGGCGTCAGGTTTGTGGTCGCCGGAGCGTTGTATTACCTGTGTACTACAGACGACCACGATACACGAGCGCACGGGAGCGAGGGCGATGGGCCTGCGGACGGTACGACTCAATGAAGAAGAAGAGGCGATTCTCGAGGACCTCCGACAAAAGACCGGCCACTCGATCTCGGAGGTGTTGAAGCAGGGTCTCCGATCCTACGACACGTACGTGAACGGCATCTGGCTCGGCGACCGGAAAAAAAAGGGCTTTGCCGAGACGTTTCGGCGCCACGGGCTGCCGCATGACGACGAACGCGCCGTCGCGCCCGCGCGCCGGGCGAAGGAAGCCGTCGTGGAAGTGATCCGCGAGCGGCACGCCCGGTGATCCTCGTCGACACGGGGCCTCTCGTGGCGGCGTTTGACCGATCAGATCCAGACCACGCGGCCTGTACCCGGATCCTGACGGCCCCGGACGACACGCTGAGCACGACCCTGCCGGTTCTCACCGAGGCGTTTCACCTGTTGAGACGTCCCCGGGGGACTCTTTCGGGCCTCATGGATGTCGTGAGCAATGGAGACCTTGGCCTGTCTCCGCTTGATGATGGAGATGTGCGAAGGTGCTTCGAACTCATGTTCCAGTACGCGGATGCTCCCATGGACTTCGCGGACGCATCGCTCGTCGCCGTGGGCGAGCGTTCCGGGACGGACAGAGTCTTCACCCTGGACCGCCGACACTTTCCCATCTACCGCATGAAGCGCGGACATCGGCATGTGCCCTTCACCATCATCGGGCCCGGCGCCGAACCGCCGATCGTGCGGGAAGGGGCGGATGCGGCTGCCAGGTACCTTTCGGCGCCGATGCCGCTACCCCCGGGCGCCGAGGACGTGTCGCACACGACGGATCGTCACCGTCTGGCTGAGCGCGCCTTGCGGGATGTCCGCGATGCGCTCGACCGGCTCGGCCGAACGCTGCGGACGTAGCAGGGGACTCGGGCGGCATCGGCCGCGGTCTACGCGAAGCCCTCCTTCTCGAGGTACGCCACCAGGGTGGCCGCGCACTGCGCCGGCTCCTCCAGCGGGAGGAAGTGCGTCGTGCGCGGGATGAAGTCGTACTCGAACCCGACGATCCCCTCCAGGTCGGCGCTGGGCATGGAGGAGAAGGCGAACAGCGGGTCGCCCGAGATCACCTTCACGGGGCAGGCGAACCGCGAGCGCTCCGGCTCCAGGCAGTAGGCGAAAGCGTACTGGAGCGCGTGGGCCTCCCACAGGCGCGGGCAGCGCAGTTCGTACCCGAGATCCCCCGATCCGTTGGCCTTGGAACGAAGCAGCGCCTGGCTCGCGAGTTCCGGGATCCCCGGCACCACGAGTTCGAACATCCACAGGCGGCGGATGTGCTCCACGAACGCCTCGCGGGTCGAGAAGTGATCCTCGCGGAACCGTGCCTGGGTACTGAGATGCCGCCACAGGGGTTCGGCTGCGTGGGGATCTCCGCTCGGCGGATACAGAGGCGGATCGAGGAGAACGAGTGCGGCGAAGCCGTGTCCCGGACGATCCTGCTGGAGCGCGGCCAGCGCCGACGCGAGATGGAACACGCCGACGGCCGGCTTCGCGCCGAAGGCGCGCTCGATCCCGAGGCGGACGCGTTCATGGTCCGCCGCGAAGACGGCGATGTTCTGGTGTCGCAGCTCGGACCGGGGGTTCCAGCCGTGGCTGCGCAGGTCGTAGAGGATGAGATCGAAGCGGGCGCTCAGCAGCCTCCAGAACGGGTAATAGAGGTCCGTCGCCAGTCCGTTGGCATGGCTCAGGACGAGACGGGGACCATCGGGGTTGCCGTGCCGCCTCAGAATGATCCGGGTGCCGCCGGTCACCTCGACTTCAGCCGTTTCCAGGGGCTCCGGTACGTTCCATATCTGCGTCAGTGAGTCCGTCAGTGCGTGCGTCAACATTGGATTTACCTCCCTCGCGTCTCCATCGAGACGACGTCCTTCCCTGAGGCTCGATACACCGTCGCGGCGTGAGAGTGTCCAATGTTCCCCTCGGAACGCTCGGCTCTGTGAGGCAGTACCACTTCTGTGCAGGACGGGAATTGGCGCGGTCGGACGGGACCGCGAGGAGGGATAGATGGTTCACCTGAAGATTCGTTTGCCTGACGAGCTTTTCGACCAACTGCAGACTGCCGGGACGGCGCTGGACCAGAACTGGGAGGAGATCATTCAGCGGGCGCTGGAGCGGTATCTGGACGACTTCGACGATGTCTCCGGCTCGGCCCGGAGGCTGCACCGCCGCAACGGTTCGGAGGAGACGGGGGCAGACCGCTCTAGACGACGGCAACCCCTTCGCGCGCCGTCAGATCGGTGTAGAGTTCGCTGAGCCGCTTCGTGAGGGGTCCCGGCGATCCGGCCCCGATCGCCCGCCCGTCGATCTCCGTCACGCTCGCCAGTTCCCCCATCGTGCCGGTGCAGAACGCTTCGTCCGCGCGGTAGGCCTCCGTGAGGGAGAGATCGTCCACCCGGCTCGGGATATCGTGCTCCGCGCACAGTTCGAGCACCGTGGCGCGGGTGATCCCCTCCGGACAGGCCACGGTACGGCTCGTCATCACCACGCCACCGGAGACGAAGAAGAGGTTCGTAGCGTTCGTCTCGGCGATGAAGCCGCGCTGGTCGAGCATCAGCGCGTCATCGGCGCCGGCCGCGTTCGCCTCGATCTTGGCCAGGATCGACTGGAGGAGATTGGCGTGATGGATCTTGGGATCCAGCGTGTCCGGCCCGAAGCGGCGCAGAGAACTCGTGATCAGCTTGAGGCCCGACCGGCCGTACACCGGCGCCTTGTGCTCGGCGAGTACGATGAGCGTGGGTCCCGACTGGTTGAGGCGCGGATCCATGCCGCTGGTGAACTTCACCCCCCGCGTCAGAGTGAGCCGGATGTGCACGCCGTCGCGCATTTCGTTTGCGGCGAGTGTGCGGCGGATCTCCCGGGTGATCTCCTCGTCGGGTGGGATCTCGGCGAAGGCGAGCGCCAGCGCCGAGGACCGGAGCCGGGCCAGGTGTTCCCGCAGCTTGAAGATGCGTCCGTCGTACAGACGGAGTCCCTCCCAAACGGCATCGCCCCCCTGCACTACCGAGTCGAAGGGGCTCACGCCCGCTTCGTCCCGGTGGACCAGGGTCCCGTTCACGTTGACGAGGAGATCGCGGTTCCGCTCGTCGAATCGTTGGAGCACTGGGCGAATCTCCGTTGCTTCAGGGTTGCGGCCGTCGCCCCGGCGCCTTCCGCCGGCTCCTCAAGATGTCGGCTGTGATCTCCTCCCCGCACTACCGGGCCGAAGGGTCTGAGACCTGTCTCGACCCGGTGGAGCAGATCCTCCCCTGGCCGCCGCGGGGCCGCGGAGTCGAGCAGCCCCTGTTCCTCGAGGAACGCCATCATGCGGTTGACGCACCTGGTGGGATTCTCGAGTGGCAGGAAGTGGGTCGTCCCGGACACGAACTCGTACCCCAACGCGTGCAGCCGCCCCACGTCCGTGCTCGGCAGGAAGCTGGACTCGAGCCGAGGGTCACCGCCTATGACCTTCACGGGGCAGGCGAGGCGCTCCGGGTCGGGCTCCACGCAGTGGGCGAACGCGTACTCGAGGGCGCGGGCCTCCAGCGCCGGCGGGCAGCGGAGTTCGTACCCGCCAGCGCGCGGACGGAGCAATGTCCTGCTGGCGAGTTCCGGGAGGCCGGACACGACGCGGTCGTAGGTCGAGATGCCGCGGAAGTAGGCCGCGAACTCCTCGCGCGTCCCGAACCGATGCCGGCGAAAGCGGGCGAGCATGCAAGCTCGCCGCAGCATGGACGCGGTCTCGTACGGATCGCCGTCCGGTGGATAGAGGGGCGGATCCAGGAGGACGAGGGCCGCGTACCCATGGCCCGGCGGATCGTGATGGAGCGCCGCCAGAGTCGATATCGAATGGAATACGCCGATGGCCGGTTTCGCCCCGAAGTGGAACTCGATCCCCCGCCGCACCCGCTCCTGGTCCGCCGCGAAGGTCGCGATGTTGTGGTGACGGAGCCTCGCCAACGGGTTCCAGCCGTGGCTCCGAAGGTCGTACAGCATGAGGTCGAAGCGGCCGAGCAGCAGCGACCAGAAGGGATAGTAGAGGTCCGCCGCCAGCCCGTTACCGTGGCTGAGAATGAGCCGCGGTCCCTCCGGGTTGCCGTGCCGCCGCACGATGATCCGCGCGCCGCCCGTGACCTCGATCCCGATCGTGTCCCGCGGTTGGGGTACATTCCACGTGTCCCGTGGTTGGGGCACGTTCCACATGTATGACGTCATCGGATGCCTCCTTGCTCTTCCGTGGAGACGTCCTACGTGATTTTGTATACCCGGCGCCGCCGCAGGGAGGTCCGGGAGGTCCTCACACACCTGCGTTCCGATACCCGGGGTTGGGACCGTGCTTACCGACTCGGCGGGGCATGCAGCGTGTCGGCAAGCTCGGCGGCCGGGAGCGCGCGCACCCTCTCGGCCAGTTGGTAGCGGTCTGTCCCGGCGTGGACGACATCGAGACGCTCGAGGCTGAGGGTCTCCAGTGCGGAACGCATCGACCGCGTGAGTCGCGGAGCCTCGGCGCGCTTGACCTGGAATCCGTACCGCCGGGCTCCGGCGACCACGAACAGATCCAGTTTCGCTCCCGTGTGGGTGGACCAGTGGAAGCACTCCTCGGGGGCTGCCCGCAGCAGATGGACGATCTGCCGGATGACGAACCCCTCCCAGGACGCGCCTACCTTGGGATGCGACACCACGTCCGTTCGGCTGGTGAGGCCGAGCAGCGCGTGCAGGACGCCTGAGTCGCCGATGTAGACCTTCGGCGAGCGCACCTGACGCTTGCTGATGTTCTCGAACCAGGGCGGCAGCTGCCGCACTACGAAGACCGATGTCAGGAGGTCAAGATACCGCCGAACCGTCGCGTGGGAGACGCCGAAGGCGCGTGCGAACTCGGCGCCGTTCCAGATCTGTCCGTGCCAGTGCGCGAGCATCGCCCAGAAACGGCGGAGCGTTGCCGATGGAATGGTGCTCCCGAGTTCCGGGAGGTCCCGCGCCAGCAGCGTGCGGATGAACCCGTCGCGCCATCGGCGGCTCGCGGGCTCCGATCGAGCGAGGTACGAGCGCGGGAACCCGCCGCGCAGCCAGAGACGCTCCAAGTCGTCCGCCTCGTTGAGGCCGCAGCCGTCGAGTTCGTGGAACGCGACCCGTCCGGCGAGCGACTCCGACGTCTGCCTCAGGAGTTCGGGCGAAGCGCTCCCCAGCACGAGGAAGCGGGCCGGAGGACCGGGACGGTCCGCGAGAACGCGCAGGAGCTGGAAGATGTCGGGCAGACGGTGGATTTCGTCCAGGACCACGAGACCCTCGAGCGGCCGCAGTTCCAGCCCGGGATCGTCCAGCCGCGCGAGATCGGCGGGATCCTCGAGGTCGAACCAGGCCACGGGTTCGGAGTACGCCGCCGCCAGCTGCCGGGCCAGTGTGGTCTTCCCCACCTGCCGCGCCCCCAGCAGGGCCACGACGGGGAACTCTCCCAGCAGCAGCCGGACGCGACTCAAGTCGTGCGCTCGGATGATCTCCATCATTGAAATATGATCATTGGCCGATCAGATTTCAATGATGTGGTCGCCAACCAGTTGTTTCTTGAGACGGTTGGATGGGTTCACGGGGGTACGGACAAATGTTCCGCATGGGCCCCGTTACCTCAGCATGCCTCAACCTTGTCGCTGGGACGGAAATGTGACATTCTGTCATCGTGGATCGACTTACATTGGAGAAGGGTAGGCCCATGTCTGCTTTCAGTCCAAGCGAGTTGCGAGAACTCAGAGAGAGTCTCGGTCTCTCCCAAGGGGCCCTCGCGGACTGGCTCGCGGTAAGCCGACGGACGATTCAGCGATGGGAGAACGGGGACACGGTTCCGAACCATGCCACGGTGCTCCTCCTCCGCCAAGCCGCAAGCGGACCAAACTCTGGCAGTGCCGGCCGACGGAAGCCCTCCAGTTTCACGTTCATCGATCTGTTCGCGGGAATCGGTGGCATGCGAATCGGTTTCGAGGCGAACGGCGGGCGGTGCATCTACACTTCCGAGTGGGACCGGTTCTGTCGGCAAACGTACACGGCGAACTTTCCCGAGACTCACGCGATCGCTGGAGACATTCGCGACATCGAGACGTCCGAGATCCCTTCTCACGACCTTCTGCTGGCCGGATTCCCGTGCCAGCCGTTCTCGGTTGCAGGCGTCTCGAAAAAGAACTCGCTTGGTCGACCCCATGGTTTCGCCGACGAGACGCAGGGAACGCTGTTCTTCGATATAGCCCGAATCCTGCGCGATCACCAACCGGTCGCCTTCCTCCTTGAGAACGTGAAACACCTCCAGGGCCATGATCAGGGCCGGACGATGGACGTGATTCTGAGAACCTTGGCGGACGAGCTGGGCTATTTCGTTACTACTCGTGTAATCGACGCGAAATCGTTCTTGCCGCAGCACCGCGAGAGAATCTTCATTGCGGGTTTCACGGAAGACACCGGCTTTTCGCTGAAGGACCTCGCACTCCCTGATCCAGCTAGGGGACCCAAGCTCGAGAGCGTGCTGCACCCGGAGGACGGCTCCGAGGAAGTGGAACCGCCCTACACAGAAGGCGCACTCGCTGGCGTATCGGCGAAGTACACATTGAGCGACCACCTCTGGTCCTACCTGCAAGAATACGCGCGCAAGCATAAGAGCCGCGGGAATGGATTCGGCTTCGGCCTCGTCGGTCCGGCAGATACGGCAAGAACTCTTTCTGCACGGTACTACAAAGACGGATCGGAGATTCTCGTCCGCCAAACCGGCTCGAATCCGAGGCGGCTGACGCCGCGAGAGTGCGCGCGGCTGATGGGATTCGATGCTCAGGGCCAGAACGAATTCGAGATTCCAGTATCGGATACGCAGGCGTACAAACAGTTCGGTAACGCCGTGGCCGTGCCGGTGATTTCCCACATCGCGGCCGCGATCGCGCCACATGTTGTATCGCTGGCCACCGACCCCGATCAGCTTGAGCTCTTGCCCCGACGCCAGACCGCTTGAAATGACCGACATCGTAGACGCCCGGACCCGCAGTGCGATGATGGCGGCGATCCGAAGCAAGGATACGAAGCCCGAACTGATCGTTCGCCGCTTCCTTCATCGCTCCGGCTTTCGTTTTCGCCTCCACCGCCACGATCTTCCGGGACGACCGGACATCGTTCTCACAAGATACCATACAGTCGTAGAAGTGCGAGGATGCTTCTGGCACCAGCACGAGGGCTGTCCGTTCGCGTACACGCCTCAGTCGAATCGGGAGTTTTGGCAGGCCAAGCTCAATGGGAACAGGGAAAGGGATATCCGAAATCTACGGCAACTCAGGGAGCTCGGCTGGCACGTTATCGAATTATGGGAATGCGAACTCCACGACGATGAGGTCCTAGGGACGCTCCCCGATTTGATCCGAAGTGTCCCACTCGCTCGTCGCCTAGGGAATCCTTGATGGAGGGGATCCTTGAACCAAGGCTAAGTCATCCAATCGATTCATGTGACTGCCTTACCGATCCTTGCCGGCAACCACGTCCGATCCAGCCTTTGGCCCTTTGCGTTTAGAAGTTCACTTCAGCAAGTCCCTGATTTCATCCACCGTGAGCGGGGGCGTGCGGCGATGCGCGACCGCGTGGCAGTTCGGACACAACGGAACCAAGTCCTGGAGCGGATTGACGATGTACGCTTCACGCACGGTCGACAACGGCTGGGTATGGTGTACTTCGATGAACCCTTCCGCCACCTGACCGTACCTTGCTCCAAACTCCAGACCGCAGGCCTTACACGACGTTCCGTGGATGGCGATTGCCGCCGCCCGGTTGCGTCGATCCCGCTCGTATCGGATCGCTTGTGTTTTCTTCGCCGCTCCCTCTTCCGCGCCCTCCGCAGCGTTAACCACCGACGACCCTTCGGCTTCTAACGGCGAGATCGCGAGTAGCGCCGCCACGAATCGCCGGGTCCAACCGCATACGGCATCCAACTCTTCCACCGTCCCGCCTCGATCAAGCTGCTGAAGCCTCTTGCTCAGCTTCAGATCAAAGCGGTTCCACTTCTTCCCCCACACGCTTTCATCATCCAACTCGGTCAAGTGTCCGTTGATGATGAACTGGACAGTTGCACCAAGCGCAACACTCTGCTCCAGTATCGCTTGGAAACCCGCACGGCCCGTCTCGCTCGTAGTTCCCATCGTCGCGATCAGTTCACCAGCAAACCTCTGAGGTTGGAACGACAGTCGAAGCCGTCGCCAGGTTGCTCGCACCCGAACGGCAAAGGCGTGTCCGTCCGGAACCTTGGCAGGCGTTAGGTCGATCAACCAGGCCCCGCTCGAATCCCTTTCCGCCGAACTCTCGAACTCCATCCCGACATCACTTGAAATCCGGCGCGCCAGTTCAGTGTGGTCGAGAGGCGTCACGAAGCCTCTCCCTCATCAAGCACCGGATCGGGAAGCGATTCCGCAAGTTTGCGCAGAATCCGGGACACTTCATAGCGCATGTCTTTTATTGCCTCTTCGGTTGCGTCTGCTGTTGTACTCAATTCAGCCACACATAGTGCCCAGAGGAGAGCGTCGAGACCTTGAACGGTTACGCTGCGATCGAGATTAGGGACATACATCTTCTCGTAATAGATGTGCTGTGTGTTGATCCTAACTGCCTTATGTCCTTCGATGATACCAGGTTCGAACAGTATGCCGTCCACGACATCGTCGGTGGGTTGGACAAAGACCGCCCCTGGCTTGCTCGGCCGCGTTATCTTCAGCCGTATTCTGTGCTCTCCGTACGGGTTCGATACGGTCACGGCTCCTGTTGTCTCGTCGACGACTCTTACGCGCGGCCCACCTACCGCCGCCTCTTTTGTTTTGATCGCCACGTTCGAGACGTCATGAGCGTCCTCGGCCTTCTTCCGGATTTTCTTGCTGACCCCGTAACGATAGCGACGGTTCGCCTCTCGACGCGGCGCAGGCAGGAGGGTGTCCTTCAGCTCCTTGATGAGTTCGTCCCGCAGGACAATTTGGGATTTCTTGACGTCGAGATGAAATGCCTGATCCAACCGGTGGTCGAAGGAAAACTCGACACGGATCAGTGAAAGGTGGGGTTCTACGGCGAACATCCGCAACCAACCGCCAGCATGTATGAGTCTTTGCTCACGATAAATATACAGTCCCTGTCGGTTCGACGAAATCTTTGCTGCCTTCGCCTTCTCCTCGCTCGAAAAGTCGGCCGCCCTAGGCAAGATGAACGCGCGAAGCAAGAACTCTGCCGTGGTCTCGGTTCCGTTCTCGTCGACGATGACAGCCACGGTCTCGTCGGCCACAATGTCGGAGAAGTCCGTCTGAAACGGATCCCACGGTTCCAGACGTCTTCCGTTGAGGACAATCGTCAGGTTCTGCGCTCGGTCGTCGTCCTGATCAAGGAAACGCTGAAACGTCATGGATAGGTGTTCGGCCAATTGCCCGCACTTCTTGGTAAGCGCCCTCTTCTGTGGTCCACCTCCCGGATTCTTGTAGGCACGTAGCAGTCGATCCACCTTGTCCCATCCGACTACTGTACCTGAGCCAACACCGGCTACTTCGTTCAAACGTCGAACGAGTCCCTCGTCCGGCTCGTCAGACTCCTGGAGCAGCCACTGGTTAGTGGATCCGACGTGATCGAGATCCCACGTCGCCATGGTAGGCAGTACACGCTCGGAGCCCCTCGACACGACCGAAAGGCGCCGACAGAAGGCGGTCGACGCAGTCTTGAGCCCCAAGCCGAACTTGCCTAGACTCGCGGGGTCCCGGCGCTTCGGGGCACCATACGTCATCGCCCTCTGCAACTCCTCACGGTTCATGCCACAGCCGTCGTCCGCAATCGTAAGGCGCACATTGCCCCGCACGTCCAACATGACTTGGATGTCAACTCTCGTGGCGCTGGCGGCAATCGAGTTGTCGACGAGGTCCGCTACTGCTGTTTGGAAAGTGTATCCCGTGTCGCGAAGTCCTTCTATCGTCCGTGCCGGATCGGGAATCAGCTCGACATCCTTAACGTGGCTCACGGTGCGTTACTACTCCTGTTCAAAGGTCAATAATTGCCCATCGTCCGCCAAGTCGCAGAATGGGTCGACCCGGCTCTCCGTAGTCGGACGCCTGATCCCCTTGACGTCTGTATGAGACGGAGTATGACCCGTCCAAGGCGCGCCGCAGTATCACGGCATCGCCGCCCACCAGGCCTGCTTCACGCAGATAACGCGTCATGCGTGTGAGACGGTACTCGTTGCGCGTGCCCCCAAAAAAACGATTGTTGTAGTAGATGAACGCAAACTCCCACTGTGTGCCGGAATCATCATGGAACAGGAGATGCACTCGCGGATTCTTATGGGATGAGTCTAACGGCGGGAAAAAGTCCAAGAGCTCAGACCTCTTAGGGATTAATAGACCAGCTTGATGGCTGCCGGTTTCACCGGTGTCATTGGCGCTCAGGACTTTGGTAATTGTCATCTCGTTCATGTGCGTACCATTCCGGACAGTGGTGACCTGTTCAAAGCAGCGAGGATGTCCCTACGATCTACCTCATCGCCCTCTACTCCCACAATCGCGGTTTCTGCGATTCGACGTTTACGTTGCAGCCGCTCAGCCATCACTTCCTCGACGGTGCCGGCGAACACAAGACGGCGAACCGTCACGGGCAGCGTTTGGCCACGGCGATGGGCTCTGGCCGCTGCCTGATCCTCAACGGCCGGATTCCACTCGGGACTATAGTGAATCACGTGGTTCGCTGCGGTGATGTTGAGCCCAGTACCACCTGCGCGGGGATTCAGCACCAGGACAGCCGGCCCCCGGTGTTGCGAAAACAGATCCAGAAGAGCTTGCCGTTCTTCGATTGGAAGACGTCCGTCGAGAGTTGCGGTCATTATGGCTGGGCCAAATCGCTCCCGGGAGCCGGTGATGATGCGGTCGGCCGTCGCGTTCCACGACGTGAACACCAACGCCTTCTCCCCCCAAGCGAAGATTTCGGATAACACTTCGAACAACCGACCCAGCTTCGTAAACTCACCCAGTCGTGCCCACTCGTCAGCCGCTCCCATTTCGGCGTAGGCGCAGAATTGTCGGAGCTTGGTGAGGCACACAAGGGTCGCCGCGGCACCGTATTCCCGCACCACGTTGACTCGCACTTCCTCGTACGCGAGAGCTTCTTCGTCGCTTAATTGCAGGGTTTCCACAATGTCGATTCTCTTGGGCAGATCTTCAGCGTGGTCTGCGATGCGGCGGCGAAGCAGCAGAGGTGAGATAAGGCGTTCGAGGCTAGCGGCACTCTCCTCATCATCGCCGTACCGCGTTTCGAAGTCGGCCAGCGTCCCGAGGTAGCCCGGTAATGCGAAATCCATAATTGACCACAGGTCGCGCAGACTGTTCTCAACAGGCGTTCCCGTAACGGCCAACGAAACCCTGCCGCCGATTTGCTTGACCGATCTTGTCCGCAGTGCTTCGGGATTCCGGATGTACTGGGCTTCATCCAAGACGACGACATCCCAATTCACCATCTTGAGCAGCGACAGATCGCGTACGGCCGTATCGTAGGACGTGATCACGATGTTGAACAACTTGAGGTCCGCCGGGAATCCGGTCCTCATGGCACCGTGGTGCTTACAGACTGTCAGGTCGGGACAGAACTTGGTGATCTCGCGAACCCAGTTCTCGAGAAGGGAGCCGGGTGCGACAACGAGAGTGTGTTCCGCCAACCCTTGCGCTCCCGGATCCCTCACGGTGCTGATGACCTGGAGAGTCTTTCCGAGACCCATCTCATCGCCCAACAGACCACCCAAGCCCTCTCGCGTGATGAAGCTGAGCCAGTGCCAGCCGTCGACTTGGTAGGGGAACAGCGTTGCGAGCACTCCCTTGGGTCTTCCCCTGCTCTCGGACCGACACAGCTGTCTGTACACGGCTGCATCTGATAGCCCGTCAACGACTGGTGCTCCTTGGGCTGCCGCTTTCCTGATCGTCAGCAGACTTCGGAGCGTCGAACATCGACCGCTAGTCGGATCGATCCCTGCTTCATGCAAGACAGAGATGACAGCTTCGCCATCGCCGGGCGTTACGGGATACCACATCCCATCATGCACGACGTGACCCCTCTCGACCACATTAGCGGAAACGGGGAACCGGACGCCCTGCTGCGTCCGCGCTTCGAACGTAACCCGATGGTCCCCCCCGTCAGAGGCCTCGGCCAAGACGGCCCGCAACTCGATGGGATACCGGCAAAATTGCAGTTCGGCGGCAGCACCCGATCGTCCGGGGAGTAGATCGGGCCATGGAGGTGACCCCTCGACGATCGAGGCGAAAATCTCTTCCACGCCCGCCGGAACGCGCTGGATTTCATCGTAGAGTTCCAAGATCTCGTTGGAAAGGACCCAACGCTTCACGTTACCCTCAAGTTCCCTTTTCCGGGGCGTCAGCGCAGTGCGGATCGCTTCGCTCCCCGGCGGCCCGAAGGTCCGTCGACCACAACGGAAACCCCGACCGGAGCGTAATCGCGGCAGGAGCCTTGCGCATGATGCGCAGATCATACATCGGTCAACGCTTCCTAGACGGGAGTTGGATTCGAATTGCGGGGCGACGGGCGTTCGGCGGCGCGCGTTCGATTTCCCGCTTCTTGGCTAGTTTAGAGGAGTTCCTTAGTGGAGCCATCCCACCGCCATGCTTGCCGGATCGTCTTATCGCGGCAACTTGGTCAGCATACGCTTCGAGCGCGCGTAACGTCTCCCTGAGTTGGGAGATCCTAGTGACCTTGTATGTGCTCCGAGCTTTCCACGCATCACCCTTCTTTTCCCATCGATATAGTTTGACGAACGGCTTACCGCTGCGGGGATCCTGAATCAGCAGCACCGCAGACCACCACGCTCCCCGCTTGCTGATGGTGGTTCCGTCAATCACATGGCTCTTGAAGTGGTCGCGGACCGGGAAGGCTTCGTCCATCGTTATGTGGCCTGTTTTTGGTTGGAGGGCACGAGCCTTGCAGGGGTGAGGGCAAAGCTGGTGGCATCGTCACGCAAACTCAAGTGCTCTCGGCAAGGGGACAGGGGTGCCCTGGGCAGACGGACCAATAGGAGCAAGTCTGTCCTCGTTGTGTAAGTTGTGGTTGCTGGCACCCACCCTGCGGTTCCTGCTAGGGACACCCCGCTAGCCCACGCAGAGTAGATCGCGCCTGCCGCAGATCTCTCATCGGAGGCCTGGCCCGATCGAAGCCTTCAGCCGATATCTCCGAGGGTTGGCTCTTCGGATGGTTGATACGCCTCCGGCGGTGACACACGTTGGAGTTTCGCCAAAGGGGCTGAACGCAACCCAGGGCGATGTTGCGGTAGGGGCCCACCGCATGGGGACGCGAAGGAAAGGGGTGAAACATGCCCGAGTGGGTCGGGACCGCCGTCTCCATCGGCGGAGCGGTGGTCGTGTGGACGTTCGTGGACATCCAGTGGATCCGAATGCGGCGCGATCGGAAGATCTCAGACCGTGAGCGCAGGCACCGGGAATTCAAGGCGACGATCGATCGGAAGTATCTGGAACTCCAGCGCGAGGTCTACCACGAGATTCGGCGCGAGATCCGAAACGAATTGCGGTATGAGCTTCGCCACGAGATCCGCAGCGAATTCGAGAACATGGAGCGGCGACTCGGCGGCCGCATCGACGCCGTCAACCGGCGACGCCTTGAGACCTCCGCAGTCGGCCGCGGCCAACCGGAATACGGGGGCCGACTCTCGGAGTGGGTTGCCCGCGTCCCACCCTCCGACTGACCTTCTCAAGCTGCGAATTCCACCCACAACGCTGCCGAACGACAAAAGCTGACAAGGTGCGATCATGATCGAGTCCCTTCGGTTCCAGGCGAACCCGCACGCCCGCCACGGCGTCCTCTCGCGGTTCCCCACCCTCCTCCTCGCTCTGGCGGCGACTCTCGGCGCCCTGGGCGCTCCCGGCGCGCTCGGCGGCCCCGGGACGCTCGCCGCCCAGGAGGATGACGACGCGGACGATCCGCCCGAGCTGAACTCCGGGTTCATCTCCGGGATCCGGTGGCGGAGCATCGGTCCCGCGGTCGCCTCGGGGCGGATCGCCGATATCGCTGTGGATCCCACGGACCGCAGTGTGTGGTACGTCGCGGCCTCATCCGGGAACGTGTGGAAGACGACGAACGCGGGGACGACCTGGACGCCGATCTTCGACAACTACGGGTCGTACTCGATCGGGGCCATCGCGCTCGATCCCAACAACCATCTCACGCTCTGGGTGGGGACGGGGGAGAACAACGGGCAGCGCTCGGTCGGCTACGGGGACGGCGTCTACAAGTCGATCGACGGCGGGCGCTCGTTTCGGAACATGGGGCTCGAGACCTCCGAGCACATCGGGAAGATCCAGGTCCACCCGGACGATTCCGATGTCGTCTTCGTGGCTGCGCAGGGACCGCTGTGGAACGCGGGCGGCGAGCGCGGGCTGTACCGGACGACCGACGGCGGCGAGACGTGGGAACCCGTGCTCGAGATCGACGAGCACACGGGGGTGAACGAGGTCTACTTCGACCCGCGGAACCCGGACGTGATGTACGCGACCTCGTGGCAGCGGCGACGCCACCAGTGGACGATGATCGACGGCGGGCCGGGCTCGGGGATCCACAAGTCCACCGATGGCGGGAACACGTGGCGCGAGATCAACCGCGGCCTCCCCTCGGGGGACAAGGGGCGCATCGGGTTCGCGATCTCACCGCAGAACCCGGATGTCCTGTACGCGATCGTGGAGGCGAGCGGCGACGCCGGCGGCACCTTCCGCTCGGAGAACATGGGGGAGAACTGGTCGCGCACCTCGCGCTACCAGTCGGGCGCGCCCATGTACTACCACGAACTGTACGCGGACCCGCACCGCTTCGACCGCATCTACTCGCTCGACACCTTCGTGCAGATGTCGGAGGACGGCGGCGAGACGTGGGGACGGCTCCCCACGCAGGGGGTCCACGTCGACCACCACGCGATCGCCTTCGACCCGGACGACCCGGAGCACCTCATCCTCGGCAACGACGGGGGGCTGTACGAGACGCGCGACTTCGGTGAGAGCTGGCACTTCTTCGCCAACCTGCCGCTCACGCAGTACTACAAGGTCGCGACCTCGAACGACGAGCCCTTCTACTACGTGTACGGGGGGACGCAGGACAACAACACGTGGGGCGGCCCGTCGCAGACGCTCGACAACGCGGGGATCCGGAACTCGCACTGGTACGTGACGCTGGGCGGCGACGGCTTCGACCCCGTCATCGACCCCGAGAACCCGGACATCATCTACTCGCAGCTCCAGAACGGCGTCCTGTCGCGCTTCGACCGCGTCTCGAAGGAGCGGCTCGACATCCAGCCGCAGGAGGACGCCGACGGTCCCCCGCTGCGCTGGTACTGGGACGCGGGACTCCACATGTCTCCGCACGACAACCACCGTCTCTACTACGGGGCGCAGATCCTCTTCCAGTCGGACGACCAGGCCTCGACGTGGCGGCCGATCTCGGGCGACCTCACGCGCAACATCGACCGCAACCAGCTCGAGGTGATGGGGCGCGTGTGGAGCGTGGACGCGGTGGGCAAGAACCGCTCGACCTCGGTGTTCGGGCACATCGTGGCGATCTCCGAGTCGCCGCTCGCGGAGGGGCTCATCTACGTGGGCACGGACGACGGGCTCGTGCAGGTGACGGAGGATGGGGGCGAGAACTGGCGCGCGGTGGAGAGTTTCCCGGGGGTGCCGGACACGAGCTTCGTGCACGACGTGGAGGCGTCGCTGCACGACCCCAACACCGTGTTCGCCGTCATCAACAACTTCAAGCGCGGCGACTTCCGGCCCTACGTGCTCAAGTCGACGGATCGGGGGATGACGTGGACCTCGATTTCGGGAGACCTGCCGGAGAACGGGCCCGCGTTCTCGATCGTGCAGGACCACGTGGAGCCGAATCTTCTCTTCCTGGGGACGGAATTCTCGGCCTTCACGTCCGTGAACGGGGGAGAGTCGTGGCTCGAACTGGGGACGGGACTGCCGACGATCCCGGTGCGCGAACTGGAGATCCAGAAGCGGGAGGATGATCTGGTCGCGGCCACCTTCGGGCGCTCGTTCTACGTGGTCGACGACTACACCCCGCTGCGCGAACTCGCGGCGCGTTCGGACGAGATCCTCGCCTCGGAGGGGCACATCTTCGAGGTGAAGGACGGGAAGATGTTCCTGAGGTGGAGCCCGGGCGGGACGAGCGGGTCGGACTTCTACACGGCCGACAACCCGCCGTTCGGGGCCACGTTCACCTACTACGTGGGCGAGACGCTCAGGACGCGGGAGGCGGCGCGGCAGGCGGAGGAGCGGCGGGCGCAACGGCGGGGGGACGACACGCCGTACCCGACGTGGGAGGAACTCGAGGCGGAGGACCGGGAGGAGGCGCCGCGGGTGTTCCTCACGATCCGGGACGCGGACGGGAACATCGTGAACACGGTGAACGGGTCGACATCGCGGGGGATGCGCCGGGCGACCTGGAATTACCGGTACCCGGGCTACAACCCGGTGACGGGCGGCGGTGGTGGCGGGGGCGGCTTTGGCGGGTTCGGCGGCGGGGGCGGCAACGGGCCCATGGCGCTGCCGGGGAGCTACACGGTGTCGCTCTCGCAGCGCGTGGACGGCGAGGTGACCGAGCTGGCCGGGCCGGTGCCGTTCGAGATCGCGCCCATGGGGGGCTCGGCGATCCCACCCCAGGACCGGGCGGCCGTGCTCGCCTTCCAGCGGGAGACCGGGGAGCTGCTCCGCGCCGTCACCGGGACGCAGCGTGTGGCGGCGGCCGCGATGGCCCGCATCTCGGCCATGAAGCAGGCCCTGGACCGCTGGCCGTCGGCGGACCCGACCCTGCGCAACGACGCCCGGGCGCTGGAGCTGCGGCTCCTCGACCTGCAGGAAACGCTGAACGGCTCCCGCACCCGGGCCGCCCGCGCCGAGCCGGAGATGCCGGGGATCGTGTCCCGCGTGAACCAGGTCGTGCGCGGCCACTGGAACGGCCTGCACGGCCCCACGCAGACGCACCGCGAGCAGTACCGCATCGCGAATGACGCGTTCACCGCGCTCTACCCCGACATGCAGCAGTTGATCGAGACGGATCTGCCGGCTTTGGAGGCGCGTCTGGAGGCCGCGGGAGTGCCGTGGACGACGGGCCGCGCGCTCCCCGACTGGCCACCGAACGAGTAGCGGGTAGCCGAGGCGGGGGCGCGCCCGCGTGAAGATTCTCTCGTACTTGTGGAAGACGATCGGGCCCCGGCGGGTGGGGCTCGTCGTCATGTGCGTGTACACGGCGTGGCTCGTCCTCTTCTACAGTTACCACTGGGTGGACGGGATCAACCTCCTCATCCACGAGGCGGGGCACGTCGTCTTCTCCCTGTTTGGAGAAACACTCGGCGTGCTGGCGGGACCGGTGCTGCAGCTCGCCGTGCCGTTTTTCATCACATTCCGGCTCTGGCGGCGGGGAGAGTCCGTTCCGGCGGCCGTGTGCGCCCTGTGGTCGGCCGAGAGCCTCATGTACACGGCGGAGTACATGGCCGACGCGAACCGCCTCGCCCTCCCCCTGATCGGAGGCCACCCGCACGACTGGCGCCTGCTGCTGGAGCGCGCCGGCGCCCTGGAGTCCGCCGAGGAAATCGGCCTCGCGCTGCACCTCCTGGCCAGCGCCGCCGCGGTCGCCGCCGTGTGGTGGACGATCCGCCTTGAATCGGAAGACACCACTTAATGTAAGTAGTTACGGGTAGCTACCTACCATGGCATGAGATCCGTAGGGAATTCCGACGAATACCTCACCGTTCCTCCATCCACCGCTGCTCCAGCTGCCGAAAGGTCTCGGTGAGTTCCGCGCGCAGCTCGGCGAACTGTTCGCGGAGATCCGGGCGGCCCTGCAGCCGCAGAAAGAGGACGGTGTCCTCGCTTACCTCGCGGGCGAGTTCCATCCACAGCATGGCCACGAAGCCGCACACCGGAGCCAGCACGCCCGCCACCGCGGCGACCGTCCACCCCCCCGCGACGTAGCCCAGTACGAGCCACAGGATCCAGGCCGCCGACGTCCCGGCCAGGAGCGTCGCCAGCTTGACCGTCGCGGTGACCTCGAGCTGCGGCTTCACGCGCCGGACGACGAAGCCGGGAAGTCGGACTACGGGAGCCCATAGCAGGGATCCGGCCACCGCGAGGGGAAGTCCGAGCGCCAGGAGCGTCCCGCGCACCAGGACGTATTTTGCCACCGGGAGGAAGCTGTAGCGGGGGGGCACGTCTCCTTCCCCGGCGCGGAGTTCGGCGTTCAACTCGGCGTACTGCTCCACCTTCTCAAGCAGCCGGCGGTGTTCGTCCGGGTACGCCTCGCGGATCCATTCCAGCCCCCTCGCAAACCGCTGCAGGCGGGGGAAACGCGTCCCCAGCCGTTCCCGGACCCGCCACGGAACCCACCGCGACTCCCGCACGTAGAGCTGCTCCGCCACCTCCACGAGGATCCGGTCGCGGTGGCGATCGAAGTTCAGCGTCTGGCGGCGGATCCCCTCCCCGATTCGATCTGTGAGTCGGCGCCCCGCGGCGACGGGATCCTCCCTGTACGCTTCCTTCAGGTCCGCGCACCCGAACGCCTCGCCGAAGCGCACGGCGACCTCGGTTCTCGCCAGCTCCTTGGCCGAGTAGGTGATGCCCACCGGAACGATCGACAACCCGAGCCCCCAGTCGGCACCCTCCTCCGCCTGCAGGGCGATCCGCGCGGTGCCCGTGCGGAACTCCGCCAGGCGCGTCTCGGAGTGGCTCTTGCCCTCGGGATAGATCTGGATGGCGCCGCCCCCGTGGAGCGCGTCGACCGCAGACCTGAACATCTCCTCGTTGCGGTGCATCGCGTCGGGATCGTCCTCCCTCCGGTGGACCGGTATGCCGCCCATCGCGCGCAGCACCGGCCCCAGAAGGAACCGGTCGAAGAGCGGTGCGCGACCCAGCGGCCGCGTGATCCGGTCGCTGCAGCGGAAGATCAGCATCGCGTCGACAAGGCTGTTCGGATGGTTCGCCGCCACGATCAGCGGGCCTCCGGGGAGCGGAGGCCCGTGCCGGTCCACTCGGTAGAAGAGCGCGGCAGCGGTTCCGGTGATGCCGGCGATCAGCCTGGGGATTGGATCCAGATTCCCTCCTCCATCCACACGGAATCCTCATCCACGAGGCGGGCCCCTCTACCCTGCGGCGCTGGACCATCCACCGCCAGACCACCCAGTTCGCGTTCCGAGCCCAGTCCGGACCCCGTTGCGTGGTAGAGGGCTTGCAGTGCCTCCCGATCCGAAGCGACATCCGCAGCGGCCGGCCCCGCGCAGGTAGCGGCGAGGGAGGCGTCCACACTGAGTACTGTGAGTTCGGCCAGTGCTCCCAGCTCCGGGGGGATCCCGCCAGTGCCGGGCCACATCGTGCAGGTGGCCAGGGTTGAACGCCAACCGGCATCGCCCTGGAGTGGCTGGACCGTTCGACTGGCTTCGCGTGTATTTGTGCAGAGGATGTCCAAGAAGACGCGTGACGCATCGGATGGGGGGGAGTCTTAGATGCGCTTGCCCTGGGCGGCTGCCGAAGCATACGGGTGCGAGGCCCACTATGTCGGGGATGACTTGATCGGTGGCGAAGGCGCCGACACACGCGGCGGCCCGGCCATCCGTTCCCAACTCTTCAGCCGCAATTTGGCGATCCTGCTGTTCGCGCAGGCAGTGTCGGTCACCGGCTGGTTCGCAGTCGTCACGGCTGGCGGCATCCTTGGCCGTAGCCTGGCGGCAAACCCGGCCCTGGCGACCTTGCCGATGTCACTGCTCATCGTGGGCACGGCCGTTTCCACTTTCATCGCTTCGTGGACCATGGCGCGCGTGGGCCGCGCCCGCGGCTTTGCGATTGGCGCCACGGTGGGCGCCTCCGGAGCAGCCTGTGCTTTCCTTGCAACCCTGACTCACAACTTCGCGCTGCTTTGCGGCGCCGCGATCACGATCGGCTGCGCGGCCGCGTTTTCCAAGCAATACCGCTTTGCCGCCGCTGAATGTGTCGATGCGGCGGCCGCACCAAAAGCGATCTCAATCGTGCTCTTGGGCTCCATCTTTGGCGCTTTCCTCGGCCCGGGACTGATGTCGTGGGGCGAGGCCTGGGTCGCAGGCGTACCGTTCGGTGGCTCATTCGCCGCGATTGCGGGGTGCTATCTGCTTGGCGCTGCCGTCCTCCTTGCCTTCCGGCCGATGACTTCCTCGAACGACGAAGAAACAACCGGGGGCGCTCGCCCTCTGCGCGTCATAGCTCGCGGCCGCTTCTTTATCGCGGCCGTCACGGGGGCGGCGATAGGGACGGGCGTCATGTCTCTCGTGATGACGGCCGCACCGCTGGCCATGAATGTTGTCGACGGGTATTCCCTGGCGGCAACGGCGGCGATCATCCAGGCCCATGTGGTGGCCATGTACCTTCCTTCATTGTTCAGTGGTGCTCTCATCGGACGCTTCGGCGCCGTGCGGGTGATGATTGGGGGAGCGGCGCTGCTTGGCATCACCCTGGTTGCGGGCCTGGCGGGCCGCCACATGCTGCACTACGGTCTGGCCATGGTGGCGCTCGGCGTCGGCTGGAATGTCCTCTATGTTGGAGGAACGACGCTACTGGCCCGAGCCTATCGCCCAGCCGAACGCTTCCGTGTCCAGGCGCTGAACGATTTCAGTATTATGGTTGTCTCGGCCTCTGCCTCCTTGATTGCGGGGGCAGTCATGCAGCTGCTTGGCTGGAACGGGGTGCTCTACGCCTCGATTCCCGCCATCCTCGTTGGGGCTATGGTTATTCTCTGGAAGGGATCGGGACATGGCCATGAAGAATCCACCGGTCCAGGTTCGGGACCAAGCCGCCTGAGCCTTCGGTGGGTGTGCCCCACCCCGGTCGCACACCCGGGCGGCAACGGGGGCCGTGCCAACTCCAAGTTCGGCGCGTCCGGATGAGGCGTCGGCCCCATCCCCGAGTTTCACGGAAAACTAACCGTCCGTGAAAGCGGGACAGCTCCATTGACTACGGCGACTCGCGGCCTCAGCCGCCTGCCCTGCGGAGATAGCGGCGACCGAGGCGAGCCATCCGTTCGTCCCCGAGACCCTTCGCCTCGCCGATCAGAGCCTCAATGTGCGGAACCAGGGCGGGGTCGCCCCAGTCGTAGCCGGTCGCGGTCTCGGCGCTCTGCGTGTTGCCGATGTGGGCGCCTTCGAGGAGGGCGCGCGCCGCGGCCGCCGGATAACGCGGCGACTCACGCGGGGGGAGCGTGTAGCGCGGCTCGGGTTCGTGGGTCGCGTCCTCGTTGACGAAGGCTCGAGACATGGGTCGGGTGGCTGGTCTCCGGACGATCCGGTCCGGCCCCGGTCGGATTCCCGCCGTCGGCCGGCTAGTGGACGACCGCGCCGGCCCGCGCCTGTGCGGGCGCCTTGCCCCCGGTGCTCTTGAGGTAGGCGTACGGGTCGTGTTCGATCGCGCCCTCGGGCAGGAACTCCCACAGCGGACCGAGGTCGTGCTTCAGGCGGTCGACGAAGAACGGCGGTATTTCCTGTGTCTCCCCCTCGAAGTAATCCCGAAACTTCCTGTCCGTCTTGAGGTTGTCGCGCACCGCAGTGTAGTAGGCGATCCGGCCGTTCCCCTCCGAGGAGAGCGCGCGCACCGCGTTCAGCATTCTCGGTATCCCGCCCCGGTTCGCCTTCAGCCGACGCCAGACCGCCCGCTTCGAGAAGCTGTAACTGGTGAGGTCGATCACGTGGTCGTAGAACTCGATCCACTCGTAGTTCTTCGGCTTCAGGTTCATCGCGTGATTGTTGTTGAGGAAATGGAACGGGAAGCCGAGCACCCGCCCCTCCTGCTGGTACTCGAGGTTGAGCGGCGCCGCTTCCCCGAACGACGTCAGCAGGGAGTAGCCGGGGAAGGCGGCGGGTGAGGCGTCGAGAAATCGCTTCGTGAGTTCGAACGGCTCGGGGCCTTCGTCGCAGTCCAGGCCCATGACGAAATTGGTCTGGAGATAGGGGATGTAGCTCGTGATGAGATTCGAGTGTTCGGACACCTGCCGAACCTTCTCGATGCCGTGACGGTTCCGGGACTTCGACTTGTTCCCCAGCATGTACCACGACTCGATGCCGGGGAGCATCGCGCGGAACCCGGCCTTCGCGAGGCGCTTGAGCCGCGGCTCGGGCAGGAGCGAGAGGCTGCTCTCGGCGACGAACTCGATCGTCCCCGGGGGGACGGCCTCCTCGATGGCCCCCAGTATGTCGTCGAAGCGGACGCCGAAGTTGGGGTCGTGCCAGCCGACGATCGGTCTCTTCATCTTCCTGGCGAGAAACCGGAGGTCGTCCCGTATCTCGTCGAAGTCGAGCGGCTGGTAGGGGATGACCGAGTCGATGCAGAAGCTGCACGTGTACGGGCACCCGAGGCTGCCGAGCATGGGGACGATCTTGAACAGCGGCGCCTTCTGGAGCGTCGGCTCGATGAACTTCCAGCGCGCGCGCACCCCGGGCAGCGAGAGCGGCTGCGTCTCGGCGGTCACGTGGCGGCCGAGCGGGCGCTGCGGCTGGCAGTCGTCCAGGACTCCGTTGAGCGTCTCCTTGTCCGTGAATCCGAACACGTAGTCGAAGTACTTCTGCGCATCCTGGGGATAGCAGCGCGCGTGCGGACCGCCGATGCAGGTGACGGCGCCCCGGCGGCGGAACATCTCGCTGATCGCGTACGCGAGCTGGGCTCCCTGGGAGAAGGCGCTCACGAAGAGCAGATCGATATCTTGCGGGAGTTCCTCGACGAGGTCCTCGAAGCCGGTGTAGCAGACGAGGCTCACGTCGTGCCCGGCTTCCTCGCACCATGCGCCGAGAACCTGCGGCATGATGCTCGCGAGGTTCGCGTGCATCACCTTGGCGTAAAGGGCCTTCGTGGGTCCCTTTGAGACGAGGTCCACGATTCCTACGCGGAGCTTGCGCAACGACGATCCTCTCGGAATGGGTACACGCGTGGCGGGGTCGAGAGCGCCTCGGAACGGGGCAAACTAGGTATTGGCCGCGCTCGGCGGCAATCGGGAGGGCGAAAAAATGTCGGAAACGGACGAGAACTCCGGGGCCGCGGCTGGCCGCGTGAGAGTCTGGAGCGGGGACATCACGACGCTGGAGGTGGACGCGATCGTGAACGCGGCGAACGAGACGCTGCGCGGCGGGGGAGGCGTGGATGGCGCGATCCATCAGGCGGCCGGACCGGAACTCCTCAGGGCCTGCCTCGCACTTCCGGAGACCGAGGACGACGTGCGTTGTCCCACGGGTGAGGCGCGGATCACACCGGGGTTCGGTCTGCCCGCGCGCTACGTGATCCACACGGTAGGACCCGTCTGGGACGGCGGCTGGCGGGGAGAGCCCATCCTGCTCGCCTCGTGTTACCGGCAGTCGTTGCGCGTGGCGGCGGAAGCGGGGCTGTGCAGCGTCGCGTTTCCGGCGGTCAGCTGCGGCGCGTACGGATATCCGATCCCGGAGGCGTGTCGCATCGCGGTCGAGACGGTCGTGGGCGCGCTGGCGGGCGACGACACGGTTGAAGAAGTGACGCTGGTCGCGTGGGGGGTCGCGGTTCGAAGCGCGCTGGACGAGGCGCTCGCCCGAGCTACTCGCACGCCTCCGCGTTGACGCGCACGTACTCTCTCACGAACTCGTCCAGCATCCTGGCGACCAGGTCCGTGACGGGCCGCCCATCGCGTCCGAGATAAAAGCCGATCCCCTGTTGCGGCGTCTCCCACGTCGGGGCCCAGTTCAACCATTCCAGGGCGGCGCCGAGAGAGTCCGTCGAGAGGCGCCCGGGGGTTCGCATCCGGGGATCGCTCTGATGGTCGTAAACGAGCTTCAGGAGACGCAAACGGATGACGTAAACGGTCACTACGGCGCTGGCGGAGAGTCTCTGCGCACTGACGAAAACGGACAACTGGAGCGTGGACGCCCGTGGCGTGCCGGCGGGGGCGTCGATCCCGGCCGCCTGCAGCCGGCTCGTCGCCATGCTCTCCACGGAGGGTGTCGTGATGCCGGCCGGCCCGCCCGAGTTGGTGACAAAGACCTCGACCGGGACGGGGCGGCAGGCGGCGAACAGGGCGAACCGATCTCTGTTCGAGGGAGATCCCTGGGCGGCCGTCTCGGCAGGCACCAGCAGACCGAAGACGACGGCTGGAACGAGCAGCTTCAGGGGAATCACGAACGATTCACGATCGAGGGAGGTCCTTGCCCGGCGAGTCGCCAACCATCTACGAATGGACAACCTGATCCCGTCCGTTCCCTTTGCGCCAGATTCGGCGCCGGATTCCCGCGCCACACTCCGCGCAGGATTCCGGCCAGGATCCGCCCCAAACTCCGAGGAGAATAGCCAGTGACCGCTTCGGCCGATCGAGAGTGCAGCGTCACGAGAGTGATCCCCGCGCCGCCGGAAGCGGTGTTTCGCGCCTGGACGGAACCGGACCGGATCCGGCAGTGGTCCTGTCCTCCGGGCGCGACGATCCGTGACTCGCAGGTCGATCTGGTCCCGGGTGGACCCTACCGCCTTCTCATCGAGGCGGAGGAGGGGACGCTCCACACGGCGTTCGGCGTGTACAGGGAGGTCGATCCTCCGCACCGGCTCGTGTACACCTGGGACTGGGAAGAGCCGGAATCCGCGGTCGGGGAGACGGTCGTCACAGTCGAATTCCTGGCTGACGGAGCGTCGACGGAGGTCGTCGTCGCGCACGAGGGCTTCCCCGCCGCCGAGGCCGCCGAGGGACACCGGCTCGGTTGGACGTGGTCGCTGGAGCGCCTGGAGGGACTGTTCCGTTGATCGGGCCGGACGGCTAGCCAGGTCTCCGCGCGAGCACGAAGTACATGGGGGTGAAGATCCCGAGCCGGCCGGCCTCGGCGTAAGCGGAAGCGGCGCGGTTCATGAGGCTTGACACGAGCACGCTCCCCCGGGGCACGATCCGCAGTTTCTCCAGCGCCCACAGCCAGCTGTGCGTCACGCCGCGTCCAAGCCTCGAACTCCGGAACGTGGCGAGCGAGAAGCCGGACCCTTCCAGCGGCGCGTACCAGGGGATCTCGAACAGACGGTCCTCGGCGATGTCCCGTGCCTCCGACAGTTCGAACCCGACTTCTTCCAGCGACGCACGGACGTCACGCGGAAGGGCAAGGCCGGGCAAACCGCCACTGACCTCCATTTCCGCCTTGAGGCTCCTGTGGTGCGGATCCTCCGCGTCGAATCGATCGGTGAGAATGCAGTCGTAGGCCGCGAACAGGCCCCCGGGTTTCAGGAGACGAAAGGCCTCGCCGTACACATCCGCCTTGTTCGGCGCGTAGCATGTGGTCTCGATCGCGAAGACGGCGTCGAAGGAACTGTCGGGAGCCGGCACGTCCACGAAATCGCACTCGATGAACTCCCCATGGTCTCCCAGGCCCGCCTCGTCGGTCAGCTTCCGGGCCTTCTCGAGTTGATAGGCGTTGTTGTTGACGCCCACGATCCTTGCCCCCGTAAAGCGGATGATCTCGCGCAGGGGGCCTCCGATCCCACAACCCAGATCCGCGGCAACCATCCCGGGACCCAGGTGGAGCCTGTGGGCGAGGTAGTGTTCGTGGCGAGCGAGCGAGGCCTCGAAACTCTCCCCCGGTGCACGCATCGCGAAATGGAAGGATCTGCTCCAACCGTACTGGAAGAAATCGGTCGCGAGGTCGTAGTAGGTGCGGACGAAGTTGGCGTGATCGGTCTTTCTTTCCTCCCTCTCGCCTTCGTCCGCTTCGCTCCAGGTCTTGCCCGCGTAGCGGCGCAGGTAGCCCTCCATGTTGGACACGACGCTTCCCTTGTCCGCCACGCCCCGGAGCAATCTCGAGAGTCTGGCCGCCATATCCCACCTCCCTGCTGGGAGCCCATCTTGGGTGCACCCGAATGATGCCCCCAGATTGACGATTGGCGCCTGTCGGGACAACGTGGAGTTCTTCCACGTTCCGTGATGCCCCTCTGATCTTGAAGAGGACACTGCTTCGTGCGTTCCCGCTCCCCGGCCCCCGCCGCGAAGGATCTGTCCGCCCGCGGCATTTTCGCGTTCTGGGCGCCGCTCGCCGCCACGTGGCTGATGATGGCGGTCGAGGGGCCGTACTTGGCGGCGGTCGTGGCCCGGTTGCCGGAGCCCACGCTGGGGTTGGCGGCCTACGGCGTGGCCGTCGCGCTGGCCGTGCTGATGGAGGCGCCGGTCATCATGCTGTTGAGCGCCTCGACCGCGCTCGTGGACGACGCGGTCTCCTATCGGCGGTTGCGGACCTTCGCGCACGGGTTGAACGCCTTCTCTACGCTGTTGTTGCTCGTCGTGCTCGTGCCTGCGGTGCACCGGGGGCTCATGCTGGGCGTCCTCGGACTGCCGGAGGAGCTGGCGCGCCTGACGTACGGGGCGCTGTGGTGCTTTCTGCCGTGGCCGGCCGCGATCGGCTACCGGCGCTTCTGGCAGGGCGTGCTCATCAGGTCCGGACGAACGCGGCTCGTCGCGGGCGGGACGGTCGTTCGGCTCGTCGCCATGTCGGCGGCCGCGCTCGTGCTTGCCCTGGCCACGGATCTCCCCGGCGCCGCGGTCGGAGCTTCCGCGCTGTCGTTCGGCGTCGTCACGGAGGCGGTGGTGGCGCGCTGGATGGCGCGGCAAGCCATTCGCGACCTGCTTGTCCCGGCCGACCGGCGGGCGGGCGCGACCGCGCCGCCGCTGGTCTCGGCGGACCCGCACGACATCGCGGAGATCGGACGGGCGGGCGTCTCGACCGCCGATCCGGAGGCGGGCGCCGCGGCCGAGGGCGGCGAACTGCGCTTCGCCGAAATCGGACGCTTCTACGTTCCCCTGATGCTCACGTCGCTGATCGGGATCGCGATCCAGCCGATGCTCACCTTCTTCATGGGTCGTGCCGCCTCGCCGGTCGAATCGCTGGCCGTGTTCCCGGTCGTACACTCGCTCGGGTTCGTCTTCCGCTCCGTGGGTCTCAGCTTCCAGGATGCGGTCATCGCGCTTCTGGGCCGAGGCGACGAGGGCTACGCGGAGATCCGCCGGTTCGCGATCGGGCTCGGGGCAGTGCTCTCGGGCATCCTCGGGCTCATCGCGTTCACGCCGCTATCCCACTACTGGTTCGTCCACGTCTCCGGGCTCAGCCCGGTACTGGCCGACTTCGCGATCCCCGCAGCGCAGGTTCTGACGCCCGTTCCCTTCCTCGGCGTCCTCCTGTCGCTGCAGCGGGGCGCGCTGATCCGGCACCGGACGACGGGCCCGATCATCGTCGGGACCGCAGCGGAAATCACGGCCGTGGCCATCGTCTTCGTCGCGGTCGGCTGGGGGCTGGGCTGGGTCGGCGTGACCGCCGCCTTCACCGGCTTTCTGTTGGGCCGTCTGACCGCCAATATCTATCTGACACCCAGGGTGCGGGCGGCCAGGCGGAGAGCGGCCGGCGCCAGGACGGACGGGGAGGCCGGGACGTCCCGGGAATCAACGGATTCGCGGGATCGGGGGTCTTCTGAATAGCGCGCGAGGCCGGCTGGACGCGAGTGATCGGCGGCTTCCGGTGACAGTGATCGAGGAGGTACGGAAATGATCCATCGAATTCGGATCGCCGCTCTGGCGGCGGCAGGGTTTGCGACTGCGGCGACCTTCGTCGGCTCCGCGGAAGTGGCGGCCCAGGACCACACGGCGGCCACCGACGTTCTCACCATCGAGGAATGGACGGTGCCCTACCCCGAGAGCCGGCCGCGCGACCCGTTCGTCGGACCGGACGGTCGCGTCTGGTTCGTGGGACAGGCCGCGCACTACGCGGCCGTGCTCGACCCGGCCAGCGGCGAGTTCAAGCGCTACGACATGGACGACGGCACGGGGCCCCACAACCTGATCGTCGACGACGACGGAATGGTCTACTATGCCGGCAACCGGGCGAACCACATCGGCATCATCGACCCGGCCACGGGCGAGATCGACAAGATCATGATGCCCGACGAGCGGGCCCGGGATCCGCACACGCTGATCTGGGATGAGAACGGCGACATCTGGTTCTCGGTGCAGGGCGGGAACCTGATCGGCTTCCTCGACAAGGAGTCGAGAGAGGTGCGGCTGGTGGAGGCGCCCGAGGTCGAGACGCGCCGCGGCATGGGTTCGAGCCGTCCGTACGGGGTCAAGCTGGACTCGGAGAACCGGCCCTGGATCGCGCACTTCAACACGAATCTGATCGGCATGGTGGAGCCGTCGTCGTTCGAACTCATCGGCTACGACCTGCCCGAGGGCGCGCGGCCGCGCCGTCTGGTCATCGACTCGAAAGACCGGATCTGGTACGTGGACTACAGCCGGGGGAAGATCGGCCTCGTCGTCGAGGGTGGCGGGTTCCAGCGGGAATACGACCTGCCGGCGGGAGAGGAGTCCCGGCCGTACGGCGTGGCGATCGACAAGTACGACGTGGTGTGGCTGGTCGAGACGGGAATCCAGCCGAACCGGTTCGTCGGCTTCGACACGGACACCGAGGAGTTCGTGGGCACGCTCGACGTCCCGAGCGGGGGCGGCACGATCCGGCACATGTACTACGACCCGTCCACGGACTCAATCTGGTTCGGGGCCGACGTGAACACGGTCGGGCGGGCGGTGGTGTCGCCGCGCTCGCGCTGATGTCCCTCCCGGGGCCCGCGGCCGCGCTCTGCGCCGCGGGCCTCATCGCGATGGCCACGGCTGCCGCGGTCCCGCCGGTGCACATCGAAGGACCGCCTCCGGGCCACACCGGGGGCTTCGGGGAACCCACCTGCGCCACCTGTCACATCGGCGCGCCACTCAACGAACCGGGCTCGACCCTCGAGGTGCTCGGACTCGACGCCGGCTACCGCCCGGGGCAACGGCATCCGGTGACGATCCGTTTCGAGAGCTTCGACATGCTAGCGGCCGGCTTCCAGGGATCGTTCCGCTTCGCAGACGGGCACCGGCGCGGCGCGGGGGCTGGTCAGGTCCGGTCACTCGACGACAGGGTCACCGTCGCGCGCGGGGAGGACGGGGGCCCGGAATACGTCCAGCACACGCGCGCCGGCTCCGCGCCGACGGACGGCGTCGCGGAGTGGACCTTCGAATGGCGGGCGCCCGACGCGGACGCGCCGGTCCTGCTCCATCTCGCCGCGAACTCGGGTGGCGGGGACGACTCCCCGCTCGACGACCTCGTCTACACGCTCTCCGTCACGCTGAGCCCGTTGTCTCCCGCCCCCTGAGACGTTCCCGCGGGGTCTATCTCCTCTCCTCACCCAGGGCGCGATAGGTCACGACGTCGAGACCGCCGAGCCGCCCAAGCGCCGCCGG
>LXNI01000496.1_pt1 | contig 44419 bp, 38 predicted proteins | sample 809091 | NCBI WGS metagenome assembly LXNI01 (sample SAMN04870527, study PRJNA318959) | sponge metagenome | biome: 01000161; feature: marine sponge reef; material: water | host: Sarcotragus foetidus | place: Greece: Milos, Mediterranean Sea | collected 2013-05-29 | depth 5-7 m
ATCCGGCGCCGGTCTCCTTCAGCAGGAAGTCGGATCCAGCTTCCAGCACTTCGGTCGGTGTCGGAAACGCCCGCGCGCTGGAGCCTTCGACGGTGGGCCCCAACATGGTCAAGGCTTCGACCATGCGCTTGGTCCGCTCCCAGGTGATGTTGGTGGTGCAGATGCCTTTCATCACGTCTTCCCAGAGGTCCGGACTACGCAGCAGCCGGCCCGCGCCGACCTCGGCCACCGGCCGAAGCGCGCGCGAGCGGCGGCAGCGGGCGTGGAAGTCCGTCAGGTCCTCGTCCAGGCGCAGCATGCGCCGGGTGCGAGCGGTCAACTCTCCGGCATCCGCTGCTGAAGGTGCTGGCAGGGCCTTCATGTCAACGCTAGGCTGTCCGTCGCCGAGGTCAGGAGCGGCCCGCAGGCGCACGGTGTAAACGGCCCCCGACGGCAGCCGGTCGATGCGCTCCAGCGTCTCCGAATCCGCCAGCCAGCGAAAGGGCGCCAGCGCGTACCAGCCGTGCAAAAGGGCCGCCGTCCACAGGCTGAACGGGGGATTGACCGCCAGGCGCAGCGCTGGCGCGGCGCCAACGGCCACCGGCTAGCGCTCGATGATCTCGATCGTGGAGATTCGAACCTCTTCGAGCGGTTGCGAGCGCTCACCGCTCGGTTTTGCCGTCACCGGCACGCTCTCCAGCGCCTGCAGCGCGGATTCACCGCCCGACATCTGCCCGAAGAGCGAGTAGTCGGGGCTCAGCCGTCCCTGCTCCGTCAGGTTGTCGAACACGATGAAGAACTGTGACCCGTTGGTGCCGGGACCCGCGTTCGCCATGGCCAGCGAGCCGCGGATGTAGGGACCGCTGGGCGTCTCGATGTCGTACTTGTAGCCGGGGCCGCCGCTGCCGGTTCCGGTGGGGTCGCCGCTTTGCCCCATGAACCCGGGGATGATGCGGTGGAAGATCACGCCGTCGAAGTAGCCCTCGCGGGCGAGGAAGACGAAGCTGTTGACCGCCAGCGGCGACTCGTCCGCCAGCAGATCGAACGTCATGTCGCCCAGGTTGGTCTTGATCACGGCCGAATAGCCCTTGCCGGCCTCGATGACTGTGCCGGGATGAGCCGAATACTGTTTCACACCACCCTCCGCGGGTTCTGAAGTCTCGGCGGCGGGTTCGGCTTCACCGCACGCCGCCAGCGCGATGAGCAGCAGTCCAATTGCCAGGAGCCGTCGCATACGAACACCCTCGGGAACCGTCGCTGATCATTGTAAGCGGAGGGCTCTGTCCGTCGCGGCGCCCGATCACGAGTTAGGACGATGCGAGTGATCGGCACGGCGACTCGCAGTCCTTAGGTGGAGAGTGAATGCCAACTGCGGTGATGTGACCTCGTCAAGCTCGAGGGCACTTCTGCAATGGCTCGAGTGGGCCAACCTAGCCCATGGCATTGTACCAACTTCACAAATCTATGCCGGACGCATCGTTATTGGGCAACGCGATTGGTATCTCGGACTAATCGCCATGGTCAGCGAACATTAAATCGTCCAATAGTCCAAGATTAAACCCGAAGTAAAAGTCCAAGATTGACCGGAAATGGTTCACTGAACTAATGGAGCTATACAGCACACTATTTCCGCCGTCTGGCAAATAAAATGCTGCCAGGATAGCGTGCACATCATGTTCGCCATGAGCCGCAGCAGCGTGATCGCCGGCAATGACAATGACGGGTTTTTCGACGTGATTTTCCAGAATACTATCAACCATCCTTAGTGCGAGCGAGTTAATGAAGACCAACTGGCCAATGTACGCATTGGGCACCGTGGGATCATGTATGTCGCTAAACCCATGATTGACTCGGTGAGAAATTAGCATGTTCCCGTGGCGATCGAACGTTGCTGGCTGGTGCGGCTTAACGATGTGAGCAAATATAAACTTTGGACCAGATGCATATATTGGCTCGGAGAGAACCTCGAACATTTGCAGTGTACGTTCCGGTGACCAATAGTCGTAAGGAGTGTTGGTAGGTGGGCTAATTCGATGACCGATTACCGGACGCAGAGCCGTGGTCCCAAGGAGGGAGCGAAGAAAGCCAAAGGAAAGCTTCCCTGCGTCCTGCGTGGAGCGGATGCAGGAGGAATAGTCGGTGTCGTCCTCGGCCTGGGATTCGATCACGCCTGAGGGTGTAAATGTCAGGATGATGTCCGCTTGCGGTGCGCAGCTGGTTGCGACGTACCCTGACTCGAGGTGCACGAAGGTATATCCAAGGCTCTTGAGTGTTGTCGTTAAGGTGTTTTGTTGCACAAGATTGATTCCATCACTCTTGGTCTTTGGGACTCGAGATCCTAAGTGGTTGAGGTAGTTGAGGTTAAGGGTTGAGGCCAGAGAATCTATAGTGTTAGTATAGTTACTCGTTGCCTCTCTTGCAATAAAAAACCCACGCCGTTCAAGCTGCCTCAGAAAGTTTGAATTGTCAAACCCGCTCAGCGTGTCGTGCCGCCCGTATGCGTCGAGAACGATATAGTAGATGTCAGGACGATTGCTGCTAAGAGTTGATGTCTGGAGAGGACGAGGAGACAGGCGGGGCGTGCGCGCGGACGAACTGAACGACGTCTCCGCTACGGTTATTATCTGAAACAGGAGCAATATGCCAGATGTGATGTTGAGAATCGGTACCGTCGAAAATACGAAGTCTCGGTTTCGGACGGCTGTCCCGATAGCAGCGGCAGCGAGTATCGTAGCGGCAGGGAACAGCACTTGATCGTTAAGGCGTGCGTCGAGTGCTTGCTCGACGTGTTCGTATGCAAAGACGGCGACAGTGACGGTGGTCACAGCCGCCGCTGCTCGATGCCAGTCTCTCAGAATAAGCCGCAGGCTGGCCATGGCGAGAGTCACCACCAAAAGGATGCCAGTTGCTGGAACTAGGGCCTCACGTACGGTGAAGTGAAGCGGATTGATAGCCAGGAAATGCAGGACGGGAATCAGCGCTGCCAACCAGGGGTATCAGGGCATCGCGAGCACACGGACACGACCCGTCGGTGGACTGCCTGCGTATGCTTCGCGGTTCAGCCAGCCGAGCCGACGACGCCAGACCGCTGCTTGCCGCGTCAGGCGCTTCCCTGCGGTGCCAGCACGCCGCAGGCCGCCCAACGCCCCCACGCGGGGATTCGCCAAGGCCGTCAGTCCGGTCAGGGCGAGGGCCAGGATTAGCTGGACGCGCGCTTCCGGCTGGCCGTGAAGCGCCGCTCGAAGGCCGCTGCTGGTCACTTGATGCACAAAGGCCAGGGGCCCGCTGCCGGCGTCGGGGACGCCGTTTAGCGCTAAGTTCGAATGTTCAGGTTGAGCGTGAGCCAGCCCATACCTGACAGGGCGCCGTTCGAAGGCTGCCACCTCAAGCTGCAAGAGCAGCCGCTGACCTTCAGACACGTCATAGCTGGGAAACGTCAGGCTTCGTGCTACCGGGGTGTATAGAGGCGTCGCATCGATGGTTGTCTGCCGCAACACGTCCTTTGTGGACGCATCCACTAGCGAGGCCTCTAGGGTGAGTTCGCCTCCATCGAGGGCTGACGAAACCCAGATCTGAAATTGGCCTATAGTTCCGCTCAGTGGTCCGAGATCCTGCTGCACTGCCCACCCGGGCCAAGCAGTCAGGACATCACCGGCGGGCTGACCGCTCGAAGCCGTCGCGTACATGACCTGGGGCACCAGGCTCGCCCAAAGCCAGAGTGCCCCTGCCGCGAATGCCAGCCAGAGTGATCTACCCACGGGTCACGCGAGCCCAGAAGCCGTGTGAACCGGCGCCGAATGGTCGATTGTGGTGGTCAGGCGGCGTCACAGGCCTCACCGGACGGCTGTCAAGTGTTTAACTGACGTCAGTCGCAACTGCGCCGGGACTGTGGAGGACTGCGCCGCCACGCAATGTCCGTCGCTGCTCATGCGGGTCGTTCTCAACCAAGCTCGTGAGAATCTACGCGTCATAGACGCTCGTGAACCTCGGAGGTTTCTGGGGTACGTACGGCGAGGTGTTCGCGTCAGGCGCCGGGTGGCGACCGAAGGTTGACGGAGTAGGTCGGGTGCCGGCCTGTATCGCGACCTCAGCGGGTCGCGCGCCGCGCTGACAGTTCGGCGGAATAGCGGGCATCACCCTGATCCGCTATTCGGTGCCTGACCAGCGGTCGACCTGGCTGAGGCTCCGTTGGTAGGCGAGGTACTCGTCCTTGGTCATGCGCGGCTGGAAGTTGTCAAGCACCCGTCGTGCCTCCTGCGCGCCGTTGCCCAGCAGGTCGGCGGCCATCCAGGCCAGGGCCTTGGCCGGTTCCAGGTAGGCCATCTGCGGGTCGTCGATCAACCAGTCCACCGCGTGGTTGCTGCCCACGGCGCCGGCCATTGAGGGGTGCAATGCCGGCATGATGTGCGAGACATCGCCCATGTCGGTCGACCCGGTGCGGTGCCCCTGCCGCCGCGCCTGGGGCTCGCCGTGTACGACGCGCTGGTTGGCCAGGAACAGCTCGGCCAGGTCCTGGTCGTTGACCAGCGGCAGGTATCCGGGAAGCGTGATGATCACCACTTCGGCGCCCAGCGCCATGGCGCCGGCCTTGAGCGCGCGGTCCACCTTGGCAGCCGCCGCGTCGATGGCATCCGTCGTCTTGCCTCGCACGTAGGTTTCCAGCGTCACGTCGGACGGAATCACGTTCACCAGGTCACCGCCGCGGGTGATGATGGGGTGCACCCGGATCGCGTCGTCGTCGCGGAAGGTCTCACGCACGGCGTTGATGGCCGCCAGGCCGATGTGGGCGGCATAAAGGGCATTGACGCCCAGGTGGGGCGCGCCGCCGGCGTGCGCGGCTTTGCCGATGTAGCGGATCTGCTTGACCACGCAGCCGTTGTTCGAGGCGGTGACGGACGCCATGCCGTTCTCGTCGGGCCGCGAGTGGGTGTGGATCATCATGGCCAGGTCCACGTCGTCGAACTCGCCGCGGGCGATCAACTCGGGCTTGCCGCCCAGGAACTCCAGTTCGCCCTCCTGCACCAGCCCGTGGCGGTACTCGACCTCCACGTATTCCTCGGCTGGCACGGCAAAGAGCACGATGGAGCCACAGAGGTCTCGCAGGATGGTGGGATCGCTGAGTGCGGCCGCCGCGCCCATCAGCCCGGCGATCTGCGCGTTATGCCCGCAGGCGTGGGCGGCGTGGGTTTCCGGGTTCTCCATCGGGTGCCCGGCCACCACCAGCGCGTCCAATTCGCCGATCAACGCAAGGGTAGGACCGGGCCGCCCCGTGTCGATGCGGGCCTTGACCCCGGTGCGGGCCAGCCCGTCCCGGTAGTCGAGTTCCAACTCATCGAACTTGCGCTGCACCAGCGCTGCGGTCTCGAACTCCTTAAAACCCAGTTCCGGGTTGCGCATGATCGTTTCGCCGACCTCGACGATGTCGTCGCGATGCGACTCCACAACGGCGGCAATGCGCTCTTTCAGATCGGCGCTGGCGGACATGCCCGTACACCTTGGGGGTTTGGCACGGGCAGTCTGCCACGGGCGTGGAGAAACCGGGCGCTAGAACATTGTTCGGCATGGAACCCTTCTTTTGTTCGGTTTTAGTACGGTATTCTGGTTTCCCGTATTCCCCAGGGTGTTCCGCTGGCTCTTCCCGACACCGAGCGTCCCGCCGCGTTGCGGGTGGCTGTGAATGAAATCGAACAGCGCTGGGGACTGCATGCCGCGGGGCGGCTGTTTGGGGTTAGTGCGCGGGAGGCCGGGTTTTCGACCGGCATCGGGGCGCTGGACCAGGCAACCGGGTTCGAAGGGATTCCCAGGGGGCGCCTGAGCGAGCTGACCGGGCCAGCGGGCAGCGGGGCGCTGACGCTGGGGTTGCGGGTGCTGGGCGCGGCGCTGGAGGGCGGCGGGCTGGCGGCCTGCGTGGATCTGGCCGGGACGTTCGCGCCTACCGCGAGCGTGACGCTGGGGCTGGATCTGTCGCGGCTGGTGGTGGTGCGTCCGCCGGACGCCGAGGCGGCGTTGCAGGCGGCCGCAACGTTGCTGCGTAGCAACGCCTTCGATGCCGTGCTGCTGGACCTGGAAACCGCCCGGCCGCGCGCCAACCGGTGGTCGCAGCTGGCCGACTTGGCCGGACGCGGGGCGGCGAGCCTGATCGCAGTGACAGCGGCCGGCAACCAGCGCGTTGCCGGACTGCCTTATCTGGCCTCATTGCGCCTGGGCGTGGCCTGCCGGGGCTGGCGCTGGCAGCGCAGCCGCCTGACCCAAGTACCCAGTGGGCTGACGCTGGAGGTTCGGGTGTTGAAGTCCCGCAGCAACACGGGCGTTCAGCACCTCGTGATCGATTGTCCGTTTGTGAGGAGATTCAGTGGACCGCAAGACGCTCTGCCTATGGATTCCGCGCTTTCGAACCACGGTGGAAGCGCAGACGCAGCCGTCATGGTCGGCGCGACCGCTGGCGATCTACGCGCGGCAAGCTAATCAGCGGCGGCTAATCGAGGTTTCCGAGGCTGCCTACGCTGCGGGACTGCGGCCAGGGATGGCGGTTAAGGAAGCGGCGCAGCGCTGTCCGCAGGGCGTTTACGTTCCCGACGATCCGCCACGCTACGCCCAAGCGTTCGAGGCGGTCCTGGACGTGCTGGACCGGGTTTCACCCGTGGTAGAGGACGCCGGGGTGGGGCTGGCGTTTGCGGACGGGGCCGGCCTGGAGCCGCTGTACGGTCCCGACGCGGCGCTGGGCGCGCGAGTGCGCCGCGACGTGGAAGCGGCGACGGGGCAGGCGGCCCAGGTCGGCCTGGCAGCGGGACGGCTGGCGGCGGAGATTGCGGCGCGTGGGGCGGGGGATGTGGGCGTTGCGGTGGTTTCGGAAGAGGACCGGGCGTACCTGGCCGAGCAACCGGTCGACCGGCTGCCGCTGGACGAGCGGACGCTGCGGCAGTTGAGCATGCTGGGCGTCGTCACGATCGGCGCGTTTGCCGATCTGCCGTCGAACGCCGTACGGACGCGTTGGGGGATCGAGGGCGCGCAGGCGTGGCGGCTGGCTCACGGCGAGGACCCGCACGTCCTCGAGGGCCGGTCACAACCGATCGTTCTCAATGAAGCGATCGACTTCGAGTGGGAAGAACACAACGTCGACCGGCTAACCTTCGCGCTGCAGGCTCTGGCGCAACGCTTGGCCGCGCGGCTGGCGAGGCGGGGGCTGATGACGCAGCAGGTCAACAGCCGGATCGAGCGGGCCGACGGCACGGTCCAGCGGTTCTCACTGGCCCTTCCCGAGCCATCCGGCAACGCCACAACCCTGCGAGATGCGGCCCGCTGGCGCCTGGAAGCGTGGGCCGGCGACATGCAGGCCGAGGCCGCCGTGCCGGAAATCGCATCCCACCAGCCCGGCGTCGTCCGTATCTGCCTGAACGTGGAGCACCTGGTTCCGGGGGCCGGCACGCAGCGGTCGCTGCTGGGCAACCGGTCGGAGCGCGCGGCGCGCGCCAACCATGCGATCAGCCGCCTGCGGGCGCAGCTGGGCGACGACGCGGTGTTTCGCACGGAGTTGCGCGCCGATGCCTGGACGCTCGAGACGGCCAGCCGCCGGATTGACGCCTACGTGGAAGCGGGCGCCCAGCGCGACACACCAACGCTCTCCCCGGCATGGCTGGCCGGACTGGCGGGGGCACACGGCCTGACGCGGCTTTTCACCCCGCCCCGTCCGGTCCGTATCAGCAGGATCGACGGCGCAAGCCGGGTGACGCTTGATGGAAAAACTCGGAAGGTCGTTGCCCGCTACGGACCGCAGCGAATGCAGACCGGATGGTGGGCGGAACCGGTCGACCGCGACTATCTGCACGTGCGGCTGGACGACGACCGCGGGCTGGTGCTCTACCGCGAACGCGCTCAGGGGCGCTGGTTTGCCCAAGGAGCCCTGGATTGACCTGCCCCGCCTACGCGGAACTGCACGCGCACAGCAACTTTTCCTTTTTGGACGGGGCATCGCATCCCGAGGAAATGGCGGCGCGGGCCGCCGAGCTTGGGTTGCGGGCGCTGGCGATCACGGATCACGACGGGGTGTATGGGGCGGTGCGGTTTTCCTACGCGGCGCGGGAGGTTGGCTTGCAGCCGATCGTGGGCATGGAGGCCAGCATGGCCGGGGGACATCACCTGACGCTGCTGGCGCGCGACCGGGAGGGCTACGCCAACATTTGCCGGCTGGCGACCGCGGGGCACCACGACCAGCCGAAGGGGACGGCGGAACTGGACCTGGACACCCTGGCGCGACACACGCGCAGCCTGGTGGGGCTTTCGGGCTGCCTGCAGGGGGCGATTCCGGATGCGGCGCTGCGTGGCGACAACCGGCAGGCTATCGAGCTTGCAGGCAGGTATGCCGAGATGTTCGAGGAGGGCTGCTTTTTCCTGGAACTCCAGGACCATCGCTTAGAGGCGGAGTACCTAGCCAACGCAGGGTTGCTCGATGTCGCGCAGTCCACTGGCTTGCCGGTCGTGGCTACCAACAACGCTCACTACCACGACCGGGCGCGCGCGCGGCTGCAGGACGTGCTGGTGTGTATCAAGCACACCGTCACGCTGGAAACGGCGGGGCGGCGGCTGCGGCCCAATCACGAGTTCGTACTGAAGTCCGCCACGGAGATGGCGCGGCTCTTTGCCGGCGTTCCCGAGGCGGTCAGCAACACCCTGCGGATTGCCGAGATGTGCGAGTTCGACCTGAGCCGCAAGCTGGAATACGGCTTGCCCACGTTTCCCACGCCCGAGGGCGAGTCGGAATACCGATACATGGAGCGCCTGGTCTGGGAGGGCGTGCAACGGCGCTACCCCAAGCTGGACGCCACGGTGCGCCAGCGCGTGCGGCAGGAACTGCGGTACGTCGAGGATCAGGGGCTGGCGGGGTATTTCCTGACCGTCCGGGACCTGGTGGCCTTCTGCCACGACAACGACATCCTGGTCAACACCCGCGGCTCGGCGCCGGGGTCGATCCTCTGTTATGTGCTGGAGATCTCGATGGTGGATCCCATCGCGGCCGGACTGATGTTCGAGCGGTTCATGTCCACGGAGCGCAATGAGCCGCCCGACATCGACTTGGACATCGAGCACCAGGAACGCGAGCGGGTGATCCAGTACGTCTACCAGCGCTACGGCCGGCAGCGGGCGGCGATGGTGGCGAACGTGATTTGCTTTCGCGGGCGCTCGGCGATCCGCGACGTGGGGAAGGCGCTGGGGCTGCCGCCGGCCCAGGTGGACCGGCTGGCGCAGCGCTTGCAGTGGCATCCGAGCGTGGAGATGCCAGATCCGGATCAAGCCGGTGGTGAGGTGCCGCGCGAGGTTTCGAGCCGCGTGGGGCGCGACCTGCTGGAGCTCAGCCGGCAGATCGTGGACTTTCCGCGGCACCTGGGGATCCATACCGGAGGGATGATCATCTCGTCGCGCCCGCTGGACGCCTCGGTGCCGATCGAGCCGGCGACGATGGAGGGTCGCAGCGTGGCGCAGTGGGACAAGGACGATTGCGCGGACGCTGGCCTGCTGAAGATTGATCTACTGGGGCTGGGGATGCTGACGCTGGTGCAGCGAGCCTTCCGGCTGATCGAGCAACGGCACGGTCGGCGCCTGGCGCTAGCGGATTTCACATTCAACGATCCCAAGGTTTACGACGCGGTCTGCGCAGCCGACACCATTGGCCTGTTCCAGGTGGAAAGCCGCGCCCAGATGCACGTGCTCCCGCAGACGCGGCCGCGGTGCTTCTACGATCTGGTGGTGCAGGTGGCGATCATCCGGCCGGGCCCGATGACCACCAAGATGCACCGGCGTTGGATTCTGCGCCGCCTCGGTCAGGAGGCGACCGACTCGGTGTGGCCCGGGCTGGCGTCGGTGCTGCAACGCACGTTGGGGCTGCCGATCTTCCAGGAGCAGTGCCTGCAGATCGCAATGGTGGCGGCCGGATTTTCGGCAACCAAGGCCGACGCGCTGCGACGAGCGATGAGCCGCAAGCGTTCCCTGGCGCACATCCAGGCGCTGCAGGAGGACCTGATGCAGGGGATGGCCCGCAACGGCATCCCGGCCGCGACGGCGGAGCAGATATATACGCAGATCGAAGGCTACGCGGGCTACGGGTTTCCCGAGGCGCACTCCTGCGCGTTCGCGCTGCTGGTGTACGTATCGGCGTGGCTGAAGGTGTATTACCACGCCGAGTTCACCTGCGCGATTCTCAACAGCCAGCCGATGGGCTTCTACAGCCCGCACACGCTGGTGGGCGACGCCCAGCGGCACGGGGTGAAGGTGCACTCCGTGGACATCCAGCGCAGCCGCTTCGAGTGCACGCTAGAGCCGGACGGCGCGGTGCGGATGGGCTATCGGTACGTGGAAAGTCTGGGAGACAACCATCGTGAGCGGTTGGACGGCGAGGTCGCCCGTGGGCCATATCGCTCGCTGGAGGCCTTTTGCCGCCGTACCCGGTTACCCCGCAAGGCCCTGGAATCGCTGGCCATGGCCGGCGCTTTTCGAGGTCTTGGGTTGAAGCGGCGCGCGGCACTCTGGCAGGTGCAGGCCTACGCTCCCGCAGCTCATGGCGGGGAACTGCCGGGACTGGCGGCTGAACTGGAGGAGCCGGTCACGCTGCCCCCGGCCGACGCGCTGGTGCAGGCCCGGATGGACTTTGCCGCCACCGGCTTCTCGACTCGCTGGCGCGGGCTGGAGTTTCTGCGGTCCAAGCTGTCCGAGGCCGGTGTGCTGCGTGCTTCCGACCTGCCGGCTCTCGCCGCCGGCCGGCGGCGCACAGGCCGGAGCGATTTGTCGCAGTCACAGGCACCTACCAGTCGACGTCCTGCTCACATCCGCCGGGTCTCGATTCCAGCAGGCATGCATCGGCAGAGCTGGCGCACGCGTGAACGCCTCGCCAGTGGTGGGCTACCGCGTGATCGAGATGGCCCGCCCGGCCACCACGCCCCGGGACGCTATGGCGAGAACGCCCGTCGCGCCGGGAACAGCTACGACGGGCGGGGCAGCGGCTGGCAGTTCCAGGGCCTGGGGGATAGCGGCGTGCCGGACTCCCTGCGTGAACAGGCCCGCACGGGAATCATGGTCACGGTGGCTGGGATCGTGCTCAACCGCCAACACCCGCCAACCGCGCACGAATACACCTTCCTGACTCTGGAAGATGAAACCGGGTTGGTGAACGTGATCGTCCGCCCGGATGTATTCACCCGCTATCAGCGCGCGGTTCTGGATTCCCCAGTGATGATGGTTGACGGTGAACTTCAGGACGAGCACGGGTCGGTGCAGGTGATGGCCGAGACTTGTAGGCCGGTCTCATCCAACTACCTGGGCACGCCGCCGTCACGCGACTGGCAGTAGCTCAAACGCGAAAACGTCAGGGGCGGCAATGCGCTCTTTCAAATCGGCGCTGGCGGACATGCCCGTACACCTTGGGGTTCCGGAGTGAGCAGTCTGCCACGGGGCCGCCGTCAGGAGAGACGTGAGAAGTGAAGAGGCCGACACTCCCCGAGGGCACGCCTCGGCCGCACCCGCTCAGGGGAGTCGGCCGTCAGCCGCTTTCCTCCTCGATCTGCGCGAGTACGCCCAGATAGACCGCGCGCACGGCAAAGGCTCGTCGCGCATCGCCCACCACCTCCTCGAAGAACTCGTCGCGGAACTCGCGGTTCGTCAGGACGCTGATCATGAAATAGAAGCCCGAGAACGAAGCCAGGAAGATGGCCACCTGCAGCAGCTCCACGGTCACCGCCGTTCCCAGCCAGCGAACGTCCAGCAGCACCCGCGGAGTGCTTTGGGTCCATGACGAGATCTTGCTCCAGTCCATCGCAATCACCCCGAAGACAAAGAAGAACACTCCCACAAGCGTGCTGACGAACAGGACCCGCAGCGCCAGCGCGACGAGCACGACGAGGCCGACGTTCGCCCATTGCCCGCGTCTGAGCGGCGCGTCCATTCTCAGCGAGCCGCAGGAGCGGCCCAGGCCGGCGACGGGAGTCCCCTGCACAAGCTCCATCACCCGCTCGGGACGTTCGAAGGTTGCAAGATCGCTGAGTTCGAGCGGCAGCCGGAAGATCAGGAACACTCCTGCCACCAGCGCGAAAAGCCCGATCAATGCACCCAGGAGCCCGCGCTCGAGCGTGCCTGCCAGCTGCCAAACCTCGGCGTTGACGAATAGAAACGTCATGAAAATGAGCAGCAGCGGCAGGGCCCGCGCGAAGAGCCCCAGCACATCCCCGATGTCGCGGATGAGCCGCCGCGCACCCCAGCGCAGAATAGGCACCAGCGCAAAGCCCACCGTGACATAGGCGCCCAGCAGCAGTAGGGCGTTCACTCCGATATCGCCAACCGCAGACGCCCAGTCTCCCAGAATGAAGCCGTTGAGCGCCGGCGCCGTCAGCAGGAACACGAGCACCTCCACCGCTCCCACCTCCTCCGGCAGCGACAGTAGCTTCCGGTGCCGCAGGGCGTTGAGGCCCGTCCAGACTGCCGTCACCGCCGCTGTCGCACCGACGACTGAGAGCACGCCCGCCCACCACGGCCAGTCCAGGCTGAAGTTCAGGAGTATCTGCAGGGCCAGCACGGCAATGAGAAACGGCAGGGTGCGGGTCAGAATGTCTCGCCGGGTGCTGTAGTCCTCGATGAGGTGGGGCACGCCCTGCCGGCGAAACCAAGCCTCGGTGGCCTCGATGGTCTCGCCGGGCGTGGATTGCGCGTTCACACTTCGCGGCCCTCGGCCAGTTCCCACAGGCGGGCCAGGGCGTTGGCCAGGTGCATCTGGCGGGGGGTGCGGCAGCGGACGGCCAGCAGGCCGGGACTGGCCACCACCACGGCCAGGCACTTGGCCCGGCTGGTGGCCACGTTCAGGCGGTTGAGGCTGTACAGGAACTCCATCCCGCGAGGAGCGTCATCGGCGGAACTGGTGGCCATGGAATAGATGGAGATTGGAGCCTCCTGGCCCTGGAACTTGTCGACCGTGCCGATACGCAGCCCCTTGAGTTCTGGCCTTGACCCGAGCTCGCGGATCTGCCGGTTATAGGGCGTGATGATGAGTACGTCGTGGTCGGTCAATCCCTGAGACGCGCCCTCGGCGTCGGTCCATGACGGGTGCGCGCGCAGCAGCCGCCCCACCTGCCCGGCGATTGCCGCGGCTTCTTCCACCGAGTCGCTGACCCGCCGCTCGTGCGATACCGCCACGAAGCGCAGCCCGGTGCCGTCAAACGGGGTGGCGCCGTCCAGGTCCAGGTTCTCGCGGCCGGGATGCGAGCGCAGGCTGTCCTCGTAAAACACCTCGGACGTGAACTTGCAGATGCTCGGATGCAGCCGCCAGGTGCCATCCAGGAACAGGCCGAATTCCCTGGGCATGACCCGAGCGCCGTCCAGTAAGTGCGCCAACACCGAGCGGTCCGCGCCCGGCGGGTGGACACCCTGCAAGGGTTGATCCAGCTGTTGTGGATCGCCCAGCAGCAACAGGCTCTTGGCGCACGGCGACGCGGCCAGGGCATCGGCCAGCGACATTTGCCCGGCCTCATCAATGCAAAGCACATCCACCGCGCCTAGCGCCTTTTCGCTCGCCCAAAGCCAGGTCGTGCCGCCAACGACGTCCAGGGATCCTGCAGTCAGGCTGCCGCAAGCGTCGTCGGTACTTTCAAGGTGCTGGAAGCTCTTTAAGGCTGGCTCGTCGTTGGTGCGCTGGCCGATCCTGACGTCAATTCCCCTGGCCTCAGCGACCCGCGCCGTTTTGTCCAGCAGTTCGCCGATGACCTTGTGACTGTTCGCCGTCACGCCCACGCGCTTCCCGGCCTCCACCAGGTCCACGATCATCTCGGCGCCCACCGTGCTCTTGCCTGAGCCGGGCGGTCCCTGGACGGCCAGATAGCTGTCCTCCAGCGCCTCCGCCAGCCGGCGCGCGGCCTCCTGGGCGTTGTCGTCTTCCGCGCTCAGCGGCGCGCCCTCGGCCTGGCCAAGGCGCGGCGGTCGGCGCATCAGCAGATCGCGCGCCGCCTGGTTCGGCCCGTCGGCGTCGATTCCGTTGTCGACGACCCACTCGGTCAGACGCTTCAGGCTGCCGGGCTTCGGCCGCGGGGTGACGTAGTTGAACTGGATGAGCGATGTGGGTTCTGGCGCAGGCCGCGATGAACTGAGCCGCAACTCAATTTCGCAGGTCTCGTCGTCAAGACGAACGATCCGTCCGGCGTCTTTCCCGTCCTGCGTCCGAACCGAATCGCCGGCCGAGAGCTTGTGGTCCTGTTCCGCGAATCGAAACCGGTAGAACGTGGACCGGGCCCGCGGGCTGGGGTCCGGCCGTGCGTCAAGGAAGGTGAGCCGCCCGAGCACATCGGTCTCATCCGCGCGCTCGTCCTCGGTCAGTTCGTCCTTCAGGTGGAAATACCGCCACCACACGGCCTTGTGCTCGCGGCGGTGCCAGTCGACGAGCTGCGCCAGCAGCCAACGCCCGCGTTGGGCCGGGTCTTCCAGTGTTGTGCCGTCCGTCAGGTCCTTCGGCAGGTCTTCTGTTAGCCGATCCACCAGTTCCTGCACTGCCTGCTGCTCTTCGGAGTCCTCGGTTTCATCGGGTTCGATGACCGTCGGCCGCGGCAGGGCCTCCGCGCCTACTTCCATCACCAGCGCCGCTCGTTGCTTCTCCAGCCACTCGCGCAGGTACCAGGTGGAGATGCAGTCGTCGCGGTTGTAGGCCTTAATCTGCTCCAAGAGTGCGTCCCGGTCGGTGTCCGGTTCCGGCTCCAGCCAGTGCTCGAACTCCACGATGCTCTCGCCCGCGTCGCGCAGGTCGATCTCTCGCTTGAAGCCGTAAAGCGGTTCCAGCCGCTTGATCGAGTAGCTCTCGACGGAGGCCCGAATCCCCTGCCGCACCACCCGGTAAAGGTCCACGAACACCTGCCCGCGCAGCAGCTGGTCCACCTCGGATTCGCGCGTAGCGTAGCGCCCCGCCAGCCGCTTCATAGCCGTGGTCTCATAGGGCGCGTAGTGGTAGACGTGCATGCCCGGGTAGGCCGTCCAGCGGTCCATGATCAGGTCGATACAGTCCTCGAACGCCTGCCGCTCGGCCGCCGTCGTCACGTTGCCGTCCTCGATAGACCAGAACGCATGAAACGTTGGCTCTCCCGCCGCGTCGGGCAGCCCCGGCTCTATGGCCCCAAAGAGGTAGTCGATCCCGTCGACCTCATCCGATCCGTAGAAGGGATCCCCCTCCAGGTCCAGGAATAGGTCCCCTGGCGATGGTTCCGGCAATGCCCACAGTCCTCGATCCGGCACCAGCGCCTTGTCGCGGTCGCGTTCGGGCGGAATGCGCTCCGAGATCACCCGGCCCTCGCCGCGCACCTGGATCGCCGCCTGCGCCTGCACCCGCGCCAGCGCCTCCTGGCTGACGCCCTCCACTCGCTCCGGCAGCGGCGGCGACGGGTTGGCCAGCCCGCGGCGGGTTGTGATCTCGATGTCTTGAAGCGCGCGGCGCTGGCGCGAACTCAGGTTCGCGACCAGCGACAGGTCGTCCTCCCGCCGCCACTGGGCGCGACACTCCAGCGTCCAGCTACAGAAGTCGCAGTGCCCCACCGGCTCGGGCTTCGTCGGGACCGGATAGACCTCGTCCGGGCTGTCCAGCAACGCCTCGAACTCCCGCGCCACCAGCCGGTAGTAGGCCGCGTAGTCCGCCACCCGCATGCTCACCGTCTCGCGCTGGACGCCGCCCAGCACCAGGTGCATCCGCTCCGGCAGCCGCCCCTGCATGGCGCCCAGCAGATCCGAATACATGCATATCTGCAGCACGGCGGGGGCCGAGGGCTGGCGAGCCAGCTTGGTGTCCCAGACCTCATAACTCCAAGGCCCAAGCTCACTAGGCTCGTCGACCCGCCGCAGAAAGTCCGCATATCCCAGGCGCCGTGCGTCCAGCAACACGCCCTGATAAATCACGTCCACGCCCGAACGCATGGCGTCTAACGTAGCTGCGTGTTCCGGCCGAACCTGTCGCGACGGCGAGACGGTGTCGGGCGGCCGGATTTCGGCAATCTCCCGGCCCTCGTCGCGCAGCGTCTCCAGAAAGCGCGCCTCGTACTCCTGGCCGCGCCGGGCCATGCGGTCCAGCACGGGGTCGTCGCGGACCGGACGCCGGACCTCCGGCACCAGCGTCGCCGCACGCTCCAGGTTCGCCAGGTGCCGGCACTCCAGGAAGCCCACCAGGTCCGTCGCCGAATAGGCGAGACGCTGGTCAATCAGTTGCATTGCAGAGTCATCCGCCCGTCCGCCACGGCCGGCGACGCTCGCCCCGGCCCCAAGCATGTGCAATCAGCGCAAACGCGCCGCGGGCATGCTACGCGAGCCGCACCCCACGAAGCCGCCGCGCTTTCTGATCAGTCCGCCGCCGCCGCCTCGCCAATGGCACGCTCCATGTCGTCTAGCGACACCGGCGGCCCGTCGTACTCAAGCACGCCGTACAGCCGCTGGATTGGCCTCACGGCGCGGATACGAACCTCTCCGTCCAAGATGAAGTACCGCAACCGGTCGCCCGGCTGAAGCTCTAGCGCGTCACGCACCGCCTTAGGCAACGTTGTCCGCCCGTCGGCTGCCAGCTTCGATTCAATCACCTGGACTCCTCGGTCTTAGGTGCACGTGTCCTGACAGCAATACATAGCACTGGAAAGGCGCAATTCACAGCCGCGCGTTCGTCGGCCGCCTCTCGGCCTGCCTGGACGGCTACTCTCGCCACATGCCACGTTGCCTTCGATTGCATTGATCCACGCCACAGCCTTGACCTGGCGTCGCCTGCGCCTGCCGGGCGGGTCGGTTGCGGTTCCCGCCCGCGCCGACCAGCCGGCCGGTGAGCTGGACCAGGAATTGCGCCTTCTCATGCGCGCGCTGGACCGGCAGCCGGAAGCGCCGCTACTGGAAGTCGCCGCCTGGGACGCCGCTCTGTCCGCCGCCGCGACCGCCGCGGGCTGGTCGGACGACGGCATGCTGGTTCCGCTGAACCTTGGTGCTTCCGAGAGTTGTCAGGCTGGGGCCGGCGCCTGGACGGTGCTGCCGCTGGACGACCTGCTGCCGGCAGAGGCCAACTTCGCCGTGGTCCGCGCGCCGCACTGGCTGGGCCGCGCAGGGGTCGAGTGGGTGGTTCGGGCTGCTGCAAAGGCCCTGCCGCCGGGCGGCCTGCTGGCTCTGCTGGGCGATCGTGCCCGCGGCGTCGAGTCCCTCCGCCGTCGCCTGCCGCCTGTGATTGGTCCCGTGGTCGAGCGAGCCGCAGGCGAACACCGCCGCCTCTATCTGTTCGAGCGCCGGGTCGACGATCCGCCGCCCCAGCAATTCGCGTGGACGTCCATCCAGCGAATTGCCGGACGCGACATCACCCTCTGCCAGCACCCGACCCTCTTCTCACCCGCCCGCGTCGACCCGGCCACGGCGCTGCTGGCCGAAAACCTGCCGGACCAGGACGGCCGCTGGCTCGATCTCGGCTGCGGCTCAGGCGTGCTTACCGTGGCCGCCGCGCGCTCCGACCGTGAACTGACCGCCGTCGACTGGAGCTACGCCGCCGTGGAAACCACCCGCCGAACCTTGTCGGCCAATGGCCTAACGGCGAATGTGCTTCTGTCCGATGGCGTGCCGGCCGGTCTGGAGCCGTTTGACGTGGTTCTCTGCTACCCGCCGTTCCACGTGGGGCCGCGCGTGGACCACGGTCCCGCTGCCCGTCTCATCCAGTCCGCCCGCGACTGCCTATTACCGGACGGTGAGCTGCGCGTGGTCCTCACCAGCGCCCAGAGCCCGCGCGACCTCCTTGCGCCAGATTTCCGCGAAATGAGGCTGGTCGCCAGCGACCACGGCTCTCAGGTCTTCAGCTGTCGGCAGCCGACGACCGCGCAGAATCGCCGTCGCTGACCGGCATTAAGACCGGAAGTCGAAAACCACCTTGGCGCCGGCGCCGGACTTCGCCGTCATCACGGCCTCGACGGCGTCGTTCAAGTCGAAGGTGTGCGTGATGATCGGCTCGACATTGATTTGGGGAATCAGATTCAGGGCCCGCTCGAAGGTATGCACGCGGGTGTTGCTGCCCACGATCGTGCGTTCGCGCGCAAAGAAATCGAATAGCCGTAGTTCGAACCTCTCGGACGGGTTGCCCACGCTGATGACCAGCACGGTGCCGGAGTCGCGCACGGTGTCCAGGCACGCTTGAAAAGCAGGTCCGGCCCCGGCCGCCTCGACGGCCAGGTCCGCGCCATAACCGTCCGTCAGGCTGCGCGCGGCCTCCACCGGGTCATCCCGCCTGGGGTCCAGCACCACGTCCGCGCCCAGCGTGGCGGCCAGCTCGCGGCGGGTCGCGCCGGGTTCGCTCACGATGGTCTGTCCCGCCCCCTGGTGCTTCGCGACCTCCAGGGCCAGCAGCCCGATCGGCCCGGCGCCGGCGATGAATACCGTGTCGCCGGGATTGACGGTCACCCGATCGAAGCCACGCACCACGCAAGCCAGCGGTTCGGCCAGGCTGGCCGTGCGCATATCCGCGCCGGGCGGCAGCGGCGTGACGTGGTGGCGGTTGGCGATGACCACGTCCGACCACGCGCCCCAGGCCATTGGCATTCGGTTCGAGCAGAAGTTCAGCATCCCGCGATCGCACTCCGGGCAGTCCTCGCAGGAGTTGTTGGGCTCCACCGCCACGGCGCCGCCGGGCTTCAGGTCATGCACCCCGGGGCCAACGGCCTGCACCGTGGCCGTGAACTCGTGCCCGGGGATCCATGGCTCCGATCGCTCCGGGAACCACGCATCGAACTGCCAGCCGTCCCAGTAGTGCAGGTCGGTCCCGCAGATGCCGGATACCGCGACCTGCAGCACCACCTCGCCGGCTTCGGGCTCGCGGACGTCGCGCGACTCCAGTCGCAGGTCGCCCGGCCCGTAAAGTACCGCGGCTCGCGTTTGCCTGGACTGCATACGCCTCCGGCTCCCCAAGAGCGGTCCCCCGGCACGCTATCCGAGCGGACGACGTGGCGCAACAACGCGCAGGATTCGTCCCCCTCCGATACCATGAACCGCACGAGCGTGCGTCGGCCGCCCCGGCGCCACGGGTGATGGGATCAGGCGCATGGCCAACGACCAGGCAAAGGCGATCGACTCCGCGATTCAACAGATCGAGCGCAAGTTCGGGACCGGCTCGGTCATGCGCATGGGCGCCATGCAGGCCGACGCGGTGCCTGCGGTCTCGACCGGTTCGTTGTCCCTGGACGTGGCCCTGGGCGTGGGCGGATTGCCCCGGGGTCGCGTAGTTGAGATCTTCGGCCCGGAAGCGTCCGGCAAGACTACCCTCGCGCTGCACGTCGTGGCCGAGGTGCAGAAGGCCGGTGGCGCCGCGGTCTACGTGGACGTTGAGCACGCCATGGACCCCACCTACGCCGAGGCTCTGGGCGTGGACGTGGGCGAGTTGATCGTGTCCCAGCCCAACGCCGGCGAAGAGGCCCTGGAAATCACCGACGTCTTCGTCCGCAGCAATGCCGTGGACCTCGTCGTGGTCGACTCGGTCGCCGCGCTGGTGCCGCGCGCCGAGATCGACGGCGACATGGGCGACACGCAGGTGGGTCTGCAGGCGCGCCTCATGTCCCAGGCCATGCGCAAGCTGACCGCCAACATCAGCCGCTCGCGCACCATCGTCATCTTCATCAACCAGTTGCGCGAGAAAATCGGCGTCATGTTCGGCAACCCGGAAACCACGCCCGGCGGCCGCGCGCTGAAGTTCTACTCGTCAGTCCGCCTGGATATCCGGCGCATCGGGCAGATCAAGAAGGGGACCGATGTCATCGGTGCGCGCACCCGCGTGCGGGTCGTCAAGAACAAGGTCGCGCCGCCTTTCCGCTTCTGCGAGTTCGACATGATGTTCGGCCAGGGCATTTCCTGGGAAGGCGACCTGCTGACGCTGGGCGTGGACCAGGGCGTACTCACCAAGAGCGGCGCGCACTACAGCTACGACAGCACCCGGCTGGGCATGGGTCGCGAGAACGCCAAGGCCTTCCTGCGCGAGAACGCGGACATCGCCCAGGAGATCAGCGCGGAGCTTCGCGAGATGCTGCTCGCGCCGCCCGCCAGCGCCCAGTCAAACGGTAGCGGGAGCGCCCAAGCGGCCGCCGCGTCGTAGCTGAGTCCCCACGGCATGGCGTCCAACCAGCACCCGGTGATCGCCGCTGTCAGTGGCCAGCACATGGACGAGGCCGTGGTGACCACGGCTGCCCTGCTGGCGCGCGCCCACCACACGTCGGTCCTGCTGCTGCACGTCATCGAAGTCAGCCACCGCCTGCCCGTGAACGTCTCCAGCGACGAGATGCTGGGTCAGGCCGAGTCGGTTCTTGAAAACGCCCGAAGCTTGCTGCCATCCAACGGTGAGTCGGTACGTACCGAGATCAAGCAGGCCCGCTCCGCGTTCAGCGCCATCGTGGAAACCAGCCTGGCCGAGGAGGCCGATACGATCGTGGTCGGCGCGCACCGATTTCTGGGCGAACACGACTGCGATCTCGGCCGCACCGCCACGCACGTCCTCCGCCACGCCGTAACGCCGGTCGTCGTCTGCTACGACCCGATACGCTGACCCGTGGCGCTGCTGCGCGGAAAGGGAATCGGCATGGCGGATGAAGGTCTGATGGTCTTCGGCTGCCGCGGACACCCCGTGCTGACCGACGGCATCTGCCGTGAACTGGACTGCAGTCCCGGCGAAATTGAGATATTCGAGTACGGCAACGACAACACCTTCGTCCGTGTCATGGAGAACGTCCGCGAAGCCGACGTGTTCGTCGTGCAGACCTCAAGGCGCCCGGTCAACCACTCGGTGATGGAACTCTTCATCACCATCGACGCCATGCGACGAGCGTCGGCGGCGCGCGTGACCGCCGTGCTGCCCTACTTTCCGTACATGCGCTCCGACAAAAAAGACCAGCCGCGAGTGCCGATCACGGCCCGGCTGGTGGCGGATCTGCTGACCACGGCTGGCGCCGACCGAGTGCTCACGCTGGATCTTCACGCCGACCAGATCGGCGGTTTCTTCAGCACGCCCAGCGATCACCTCACCGGCATGCCGCTGCTCACGGACTACTTCGCCGGACTTGATATCGACGATCTGGTCGTCGTGGGCGATACCGGTCGCATCAAGGCGGCCAGCGAATGCGCCCGCCGCCTGCGGACTCAGTTGGCCGTGCTGGACAAGTTCCGCGACCCCATCACTTCCGATGTGACCATCCGCGGTTTGGCCGGCGATGTGCGCGGACGCACGGTGCTCTACGTCGAGGATGAGGTCGTGACCGGCCAGTCCATCCGCGAGGGCTTGCGCGAAGTTCTGCGCCACAAGCCACGCGCCATCTACGCCGCTTGCGTCCACCCCGTGTTCGTGGACCAGGCGTACGAACTGATCGAGGATTCGCCCCTGGAGGAGATGGTTGTCACCGACAGCGTGCCGCTGAATCCGGACCTTCCGAGCGGCAAGATCCACGTGATTTCGGTGGCGCCCATGCTGGCGGAGGCCATCCGCCGCATCCACACCGGCGAGTCGGTGAGCGCCCTCTTCGCGGACGCGACGGTGCACTGATGTCTGACCTGAAAACCCGGCTCACCATCGAGAAGTCCGAGGCTCGCGGCCGCCGCGGCATGGCGGCCACCAAGCACGAGGCCGCCAGCGCGGTGGGCGTGGAGGTGCTGGCCGCCGGCGGATCCGCCGTGGACGCCGCGGTGGCGGCCGCCCTGGCGGTGGGCGTGGTGGAACCCTGGAGCAGCGGCATCGGGGGCGGCGGCTACGCCGTGGTTTCAGGGCCCGATCTGGCCGAAGTCGTGGCCTTCCCCATGCGCTCCGGTTCCGGCGCAACCCCGGACCGCTACCCGCGCGATGGCCGCTCCAACGTCAGCGCCTTCCTCTGGGACGGCGTGGTGGACGACGCCAACATCCATGGGTACCGGGCCATGGGCGTGCCGGGCGCCATGGCCGGCCTGGGCCTGCTGCACGAGCGCCACGGCCGCCTGCCCTGGCGCGACCTGGTGGGCCCCGCTGTCGCCCTGGCGCGCGATGGCTTTGAGCTCGGCTGGTTCGACTTGATGTACATGGAGTCATTCGCGGCCGCCGGCCGCCGTCATCCGGAGCTGCAGCGCAATTTCTACCCCAACGGTGAACCGCCGCAGTCCGACCACATGGAGAGAATCCGCATCACCCAGCCGGAACTGGCCGTCACGCTGGACGTCCTGGCGGAGGATGGGGTGGAGGCCTTCTATCGGGGCGACATCGCGGCGGCCATCGCCGCCGCCTGCGCCGAGAACGACGGGGTGATCGAGCGCGCCGACCTGGCCGCCTACCGCGCCAGCGTCTCGCCGCCGCTGACAACCACCTACCGCGGCGCCGAAGTCCTCACGCCGGGACCCGGCTGCGCCGGACCCACGACCATCGAGACGCTCAACATCTACGAGCGCGCCGCGACCGCCGAACTGGCACACGACGACGTGGAGCGCCTGCACGCCTATCTCTGGTCCTCCCGCCTGGCCTTTGCCGACCGCTTCCACTTCATGACCGATCCCGAACGGGCCGACGCCCCTTGGGAGGCGTTGGCGTCCAAGCAGTACGCCGCTTCGCGTGCTGCCCGGATTGACCCCAAGGCCCCGCCCCCTATCCCTGCCGCCGGCGACGCCTGGGCTTACCAGGACCCGGCCCGCGCGCTCGAACGCCAGAAGTCCGAGACCTCCACCACGCACCTCTGCACCGCCGACGCCGATGGCACGCTCGTGTCGCTGACCAACACCCTCGGCGGCTCCTGGGGTTCGGAAGTCGTGGCGGGCGAGACCGGCATCGTTTGGAATAACGGCATGTTCTGGTTCGATCCGGTGCCCGGACGTCCCAACTCGGTCGCTCCCAACCGCACCGGCCTCAACAACATGACGCCCACGATCGTGCGCGCGCCGGACGGCCGCACGCTGGCCGTTGGCGCCTCCGGCGGGCGGCGTATCACCAACTGCCTCACCCAGCTCATCGCGCACGTGTTTGACTTCGGCATGGGCGCCCAGGAAGCCGTGGCCGCGCCGCGCCTGGATGCCAGCACCCCCTGGGTCACGGTGGATCCGCGTTTCGGCGAAAAGACCATCGCCAACTTGCGGTCGCGCGGCTGGGACGTGCGTGTACCCGCGTACCCCGGCCGCACCGCCTTTGCCAGCCCCGCCATCATCCTGCGCGACCCCGACGGTGGCCTCGGCGCCGGCGTGGACGTCTTCCACAGCGCCTCCGCCCAGGGACTCTGAACCCACGTCAAACCAGCACGGGCGTCGACTGTGTTCGAATACTTCCCGATGAGCCGAATCGCTCGCCGTACTGTTAAGCCGATGACATCGATAGCTGAATTCGCATGAGGAAGTCCATCCGGATAACGCGCCGACGAATGCTCACCGCCACGCTGGGCGGCGCTGCGCTTGTCGGGCTGGCAGCCTGCGGCGAGGATATGCTGTCGCCACCGGCGGTTGAATCGGCAGCTTCACCGCCAGCCGCGCCGTCAACAGCTTCGCCAGCGGTGCAAGCTGCGACTCCGGCGGCGGCCAGCGCGTCGCCCGCCACCGGCCCACCAGCCGGGACCCGGCTGGCCGACTTCGCGGCCCGCGCGCGGCAGGCCCAGGGCGACATCGGCATCCTGCCGCCGGCGCCCGCAAGCGCGTCCGACAGCCCGATCGCCCTCCCGGCCGAAATCGTGGCCGCACGGGCCGAGCGGCTGGTGACGCTCAGCGACCGCGACCAGCTGTCCGCCACCGCCTGGCGCAACATCGGTTGGAAGACCGACTTCGACACGTCGCTGGTCAACTTCGAAGAGATCTTCTCCGGCGGCGTACCCCGCGACGGCATCCCGCCCATCGACGAGCCGAAGTTCACCGACTTCGCGGAAGCCGTTCAGTTCGTCGCCGGACGCGAGCCGGTGATCGCGCTGCGCGTCAACGGCGAGGCGCGCGCCTATCCCCTGCAGATTCTGACCTTCCACGAGATCGTGAACGATGTCATCGGCGGGCGGCCCGTCGCCGTCACGTTCTGCCCGCTGTGCAACTCGTCGGTGGTGTTCGACCGCGAGGTTTTCGGGTCGGTCCTGCGCTTCGGCGTCTCCGGCAACTTGCGCAACAGCGACCTCATCATGTGGGACGACGTCACCGAGACCTGGTGGCAGCAGCTGACGGGCGAGGGCCTGGTTGGCCACCTGGCCGGAGTGACACTGACGTTCCTGCCATCGCAGCTGATCGCGTTCGACGAGTTCAAGGCCGCCTTTCCCGATGGCCAGGTCCTTTCCCGCGACACGGGTTTCTCGCGCCCCTATGGCCGCAATCCGTACGGTGGGTACGACACCGTCGACGACCGCCCCTTCCAGTCCGAGGGTCGCCTGGAGGAACGACCGTTCCTGTTCCAGGGCCGCCTGGACACCCGCTTGCGGGCGACTGAGCGTGTCGTGGCGCTGGAGATCAACGGTGAAGCCGTGGCTTACCCGTTCACTGCACTGAGCGAGCAGCCTGTCGTCAACGATGAGGTTGGCGGTGAGAAGATCGTCGTGCTCTGGACGCCTAATACCGTGTCGGCGCTGGATAAGACATCGATTGCCGACTCCGGCGCGGTTGGGTCGGGTGTGGCGTATGGACGGGTGGTCGACGGACGCGAGCTGAACTTTGTCGTTCAGGAAAATACGTTCAAGGACCAGGAGACGGGATCGACGTGGGACATCGCAGGCCGCGCGCTGAGCGGACCGCTGGCCGGCAAGGAACTGCCGCCGCTGGTGCACGCCAATCACTTCTGGTTCGCCTGGGCGGCCTTCAGGCCCGCGACGCGGGTATTCAGCGCCGGCGCAAGCTCCTGATCCGGCGGATCGGCCGCAGGCGCCTGCTGACCCTGGCGTCGGCGGCCGGCCTGACCCTCGCCGCCTGCGGCGACTCGGCTGCCAGCGCACCGACCACCGAGCCGCCCGACGGTTCGGGCGCGTCTGAACAGCCGCCCTTCACAGCGGTGATCCCCCCCGACACGTCCATCGCGGGTGCCGCAAGTCGTATGCGGTTGCCGCCCAAGGTCATCGCGGCTCGCCAGCCGACGCTGCTGGCAGCCACGCCGGCCGATCTGCGTCGGACCGACGAGCTGCGTGGCCAGGGTTGGAACACCAGTTTCCAGATAGCCAGCGTTGCTCTTGCGGAGATCCACTCCAGCAATCCCGAAGGCTATCGGGCTCACCCGATCGATAGGCCGCGCTTCGACGATGTCTGGGAGGCTGATGCCTTCCTCGACCCTCGCGACCCAGTGATTGCGGTCACCGTCGGACCAGCCACACGCGCCTATCCCCTGCGATTCCTTGTGTGGCACGAGGTCGTCAACGACCTTGTCGACGGGCATCCGCTGCTAGTCACATTCGACCCACGAACCAATGCGAGTCGGGTATTTGAGCGCCGCCTCCTTGGTGCGGCCATGCGGTTCCGAGCGGCCGACATCCTGCACCGGGGCGGGCGTCTGCTATGGGACTCCTTGACCCAAAGCTGGTGGCGCCAGTTCACGGGGGAGGCCATCGTCGGCGACTACACGGGCTTGAGACTTTCGCCGCGTCCATCACTGCTGATGAGCTTTGCGGAGTTCGGGCAGATGTTCCCCCTGGGCCGCATTCTCGACCCTGCGAGCCGTCCCGAAGCCGACGAAAGGTCGGACTACGGCGCTTCCAACTACGGGGGCTACGACCGCCCGAATCCACCGCCCTTTTTCGACGGCGTGCTCGATCCCCGACTAGAACCAATGGCACGCGTCCTGGCGCTGGAACTCAACGGCGAAGCCGTGGCCTTTGACTTCATTCACCTGGCCAGCCAGCGCGTCGTGAACCGCGACGAGGGCGGCCAGCCGATCGTGGCCTTCTGGTCGTCGGGCGCCCTGTCAGTGCAGGACACACCTAGGATTGCCGATGCGCGCGACGTGGGCATGGCCGCCGCCCATGGCCGCGAGCTCGATGGCCGTGTGCTCACCTTCGAATTCGCCGCCGGCGCCTTCAGCGATCGCGAGACCGGCAGCGTCTGGAGCCTCAGCGGCCGCGCCCTGTCGGGCGCGCTCACCGGCGCGCAACTACCGCCACTGCTGCACAGCACGCCCTTCTGGTTTGCCTGGGCGGCGCACCATCCGCAGACGCGACTGGTAACGAGCCCCACATAAGGTCCAGCCAGCCCGGTTGCTAGCCTCTAGTCCTCGTTAGTTCCCCGGCCTCTCTACCTCATGGGTTTTCGGCACGGGCCTCCGTCGGGACGAGGGGGCTTTAGTCCCCGCGAGTACCTGCGCGCCCTCAGCACCACCTTCGCCTACACGCCGCGCGTGCTGGGCATGGTCTGGCAGACCAGTCCCGGCTTCACCGCCGGGGTGGCCGCCATCACGGCCGTTCGCGCCCTCATTCCGGCGGCGACCATCTGGCTGACCAAGCTGGTCATCGACGCGGTCGTCGAGGCCATCGCTGTCGGCGGCACCGGCGAATCGGTCAACCGAGCGGTCATGCTCGTGGTCGTGCAGCTGGCCCTGGCCCTGGTGGCCACCGCGCTCGACCACGGCGGCAGCGCGCTGCGGGCCATGCTCGGCGACCGCTTCTCGAACCGGATCAACATCATGATCCTCGAAAAGGCCGAAACCCTGGACTTGGCCTACTTCGAGGACTCGACCTTCTACGACATGCTGGAGCGGGCCCGCCGCGAAGCCAACATGCGCCCGACCGGCCTGGTCACGAACGCCTTTTCCCTGGCCGGCAGTCTGATCCAGCTGATTTCGGTGGCGGCGCTGCTGGCCTCGCTGGCCTGGTGGATTCTGCTGGTCGTGGCGGTCACCTCCATCCCCTACCTCGGCGCGGACATGTGGTTCGCCCGCCTCAGTCACCGCATGCAGTGGCGGCGCGCTCCGGACGCCCGCCGGCTCTGGTACCTCGGCTACGTGATGACCTCGGACGAGACGGTCAAGGAAGTCCGCCTCTTCGACCTCGGCGGCCACCTCCTTGACCAGTACCGCCGCACCTTCGCCCGCTTCTACCGCGAGAACCGCAAGCTCACCATCTCCCGCGAGAGCGTCACCTTCGTCCTGGGCATCCTCTCGGCGGGCACCGCCTCCGGCCTCTACATCTTCGTGGCGCTGGCCACCATCGCCGGTCGCCTGACCCTGGGCGACCTGACGCTCTATCACCAGGCGCTGGTTCAGACCCAGGAGCGCTTGCGAATGATCTTTGCCAGCGTCAACTCGATGTACGAGGCCAACCTGTTTCTGACCAACCTGTTCGATTTCCTGGCCTTTGAGCCGGACATTCGATCCGACCCCGGCCGCCACGCCGTTCCCCGGCCCATCAAGGACGGGATTGAGCTCCGCGACGTCAACTTCGCGTATCCGGGCGTCCGCGAGCCGGTGCTGCGCGGCATCAACCTGAAGGTGAACACGGGGGAGACCATCGCGCTGGTCGGCGCCAACGGCGCGGGCAAGACCACCATCGTCAAGCTGCTGACTCGACTCTACGACCCATCCGCCGGCCGGGTGCTGATCGACGGGCTCGATATGCGCGTCTACGACGTGGCCAGTGTGCGCAGCCAGATCGGCGCGATCTTCCAGGACTTTGTGCGCTATCACGCCACCGCCGGCGACAACATCGGCTACGGCAACTTGCCCGTGAAAGACACGCCCGGCCTGGTCGAGTCCGCCGCCCACCGCAGCGGCGCCGCCGAGGCCATCGAAGGCCTGCCCCGCACCTACGACACCACCCTGGGCCGCTGGTGGGGCGACGGTACCGAACTCTCCGGCGGCGAGTGGCAAAAGATCGCCTTGGCCCGCGGCTACATGCGCGACGCCCAACTCCTGATCCTGGACGAACCCACCTCGTCCTTGGACGCCCGCTCCGAGTACGAGGTTTTCCAGCGCTTCAAGGAACTCGTCGCCGGCCGCATGGCCGTGCTGATTTCACACCGCTTCTCCACCGTCCGCATGGCCGACCGCATCTACGTCATCGAGGACGGCCAGGTCTCCGAGCACGGCACCCACGAGGAACTCATCGCCCTCGACGGCACCTACGCCACCTGGTTCGGCATGCAGGCCTCCGCCTATCAATAGCCAGCCTTGGCGACTAACCGTACGATCGCAGCTAGAACTTCTGTGGGAGGCGTGTGATGTCTGAAACAGCGACGTTGAAGGTTGGTGACGAGGCCCCCGACTTCGAGCTTCCGTCGAAACCCAGGGGCGAGGAACCGTTCAAGCTGAGCGACCACCGAGGATCGACGGTCGTGATCAACTTCGTGCCGGCGGCGTTCTCACCGACGTGCAGCAACCAGCTCCCCATCATCGAGGAGAAGCTGGCCGGACTCGCCGACACGGTGACGGTCGCGATCTCCACGGACAACGGCTGGTCGCAAAAGGCCTGGGCCGAGCAAACCGGCGTGAGCTATCCCCTGCTCAGCGACTTCAACCCGCTCGGCGCGACAGCCAGCGCCTACGGCGTTTTTCTCGAGGCGTCGAACATCGCCAACCGCGTGGTCATCGTGGTCGACGCCGATGGCAAGGTCGTCCACATCGAGACCGCGCCCGACGTGCCGGAACTACCCGACTACGACCCCGTCATGGCTTGCCTGGCCGACTGACCTCCAGGGGCGTTGGTTGCGGTAGCTGAGCTTGCGCGACCTACCTTGAACTCGGCTTCGGCAAGAACGGGATCAGCGAGCTGGCCAGCGCGGAAATGTTCCGGCTCTGCACCCACACGGTGCCCATGCCACGGAACTTCATCACCAGGCCCTCGCCGCCGCCGATCAGCGAGCGGATGCCGCCCACCTTGCCGATGCTGTAGTCCACGCCTTCGGTGAACGCCACCATGTGGCCGGTGTCCACCACCAGTTCGGAACCGTGCGTGACCTCCAGCTCCTTGACCGCGCCGTAGGAGTCGAACCAGATTGTGCCGCCGCCGCTGTCGGAGTACGCCCGCAGCAGGAACAGGCCCTCGCCGCTGAACAGGCCGCGCCCGCCCGAAAAGCTGGTGTCCAGCTCCACGCCGCCCGTGGAGGCCAGGAAGGAGCCGGACTGGACGATCAGGCTCTCGCCCCCACCCAGTTCATGACCCACGATGTCCCCGGGCACGGGCGGAGCGAGGCTCACCCAGCCGTTGCCGGGCCCTTCGCAGGTGAAGGTGTTCACGAAGAACGACTCGCCGCCCATCATGCGCTTCAGGCCGCCGAATACCCCGCCGCTGCCCATGCCGGTGGTCATCTCCACGTCCTGCTGGGCCACCATGGCCCCCGGCTCCGCCTTTATCGACTCACCGCTGGACAACTCCAGCGTCAGCATCGTGTAGGCCGGGTTGTACTCGATCTCGGTCCGCATACATGAATCTCCAGGTTCACTCGCTACAGCCAGTGTAGGCGCGTGATTCAGCCCCACGACCAACTGACAGCCCCCCATCCGTGCGTCACAATCAATCCAGCTTTCGTCGCCTCACTAGGAGAAATTTCCCGTGCAGTTCCCCAACCCCGTCCGGCAGAAGATTCAGGCCGGTGAGCCCTCATACGGATCGTTCCTGAACCTGGTTTCGCCCATCGCCGCCGAGGCGCTCATCGAAGCCGGGTACGAGTGGCTGGCCGTGGACGTTGAGCACGCCCAGTGGGACATCGGCACGACCACCGAGGCCTTCCGCGCCATCGAGTCACGCGGCGGCATTCCCATGGCGCGCGTGGAGTCGCACGACCGCGTCGTCCTGGCCCGCACGCTGGACGCCGGGGCCATGGGCGTAATCGTCCCCCACGTCAGCACCGTCGAAGAGGCCGAGGCCATCGCGGACGCCTGCCGCTATCCCCCCGTCGGCCACCGATCCGCCGGCTCCGGTCGCGCCACCATCAACATGGCCGACCGCGACCGCATCAATGACGAACTGCTGGTCTGCCCGCAGATCGAGGACATGGAAGGCGTCAACAACATCGAGGCCATCATGGCCGTCGACGGCATCGACGTGGCCTTCATCGGGCCCAATGACCTGGCCATCTCGATGGGCCTCAGTACGTCCGAGGCCTTTGTTGACCCGGACCACGTGGCCGCCATCGACGCGATCCTGGCCGGCGCCCAGGCCAACGGCAAGCCCGCCGGCACGCCGATTTCGGACGTGGCCAAGGCCCGCGAACTGGTCGAGCAGGGCTTCACCCTCATCGACTTCGGCAACGACCTGCGCATGCTCACCACCGCCGCCAGCGACGCCCTCGCGGGCATGAAGGCCTGACGCCAACGGCCATGAACTACGTCACCAACGAAAAGGTCGCGGTCATGGGTGCCGCCGGCGCCGTGGGCTCAAACATCGTCCAGTCGCTGCTGGCCACCGGCGCCGCCAATCGCATCGCCATGTTCGACCCCTTTGGGCCGGGCCTGGAAGGCGCTGCGGCCGAGATTCACCACTGCGGTTTTCCCAACGCCGAGGTCACCTGGACCACCGACGCCGCTGAAGCCTTGACCGACGCGACCTACGTGCTCAGTTCCGGCGGCGCGCCGCGCCGCGAGGGCATGACCCGCGAAGACCTGCTGCGCGGCAACGCCGAAATCGCCGCCCAACTCGGCCGCGACATCGCCGCCAACGCGGCGGACGCCAGGCTGGTCGTGATCGTCTTCAATCCGGCGGACATCACCGGGCTGGTCACCCTGGTGCATTCGGGCTTGCCCGCCGCGCGCGTCAGCACCCTGGCCGGCCTGGACAGCACCCGCCTGCAGACGCGCCTGGCCGAGCACTTCGGTGTACTCCAGCACCAGGTCACCGGTTGCCGCACCTACGGCGGCCACGGCCAGGAGATGGCGCTGTTCAAGGGCGAAACCCGCATCGACGGCGTGCTGCTCAACGATGTCATCGCAGGCAGCGCCTCGGTCAACGGCGTCGGCCTGGACGCCGAGGGCTGGTCGGCCATCCGCCAGGACGTGCTGGACGGCGGCTCGCGCATCATCAAGCTGCGCGGGCGCTCATCCTTCCAGTCGCCCGGCCACCAGACGGCCATGATGGTGCACGCCGCCGCCGGCGGTTCCACCTTCGAGTGGCCCTGCGGCGCCTACCTGACCGGCGAGCCCTACTCGCACGTGATGATGGCCATGCCGGCGGAACTGGGGCCGGACGGCGTGAGCTGGTCTCTCCCGCAAGGTGACGCCGCCGAGCTGGCGGAACTCGACGCCGCCTACGCCCACCTCCAGGCGTTGCGCGACGAAACCATCGGCATGGGCCTCATCCCGCCCGTCGACGAATGGTCCTCCGTCAACCCCAACCTGGCCTGACGGCGGCTAGCTGAGGATCCGCAGCACCTCTTCGGGCATCAGCCGCCCGACGTTGGTGGCGCTGTACACCGCGTGTTCGATTACGCGGTTTGCGTCCAGTACGAACGCGCTGGCCTGGTGTGACTGCCGATCCTCGTTCCGGTAGGCCCCCAGCGCGTCCACCGAGTCCGGGTAGGCCAGGTCGCCCACCAGCGGCACGTCCACCTGCAAACGCTTGCGCGTGGCCGCGGCGTCCGCGGCCGAGTCGACTGACAGACCCACCACCTGCACGCCCAGCGCGGTAAAGGCGTCCAGCACGTAGCTATAGGCGACCAACTGCCGCCGGCAATGCGATCACCAGTGGCCGCGGTAGAACAGCAGCACCGCCGGCCCGGCGTCCAGGTCGTCCGGAATCCGGGCCGGTCGGCCGTCGTCCCAGCGCCCCGTCAGTTCGGGAAATCGGTCGCCCACGTTCAATCGCGTCATGGCGGTCATCCTCTCCAGCGCGGCACCCGCAGCGTGGCGGCTTGCACTTCGGTGGTCAACTCGTTGCCGTGTGAGCATCGCCTCTTCCCGTCGCCGCTCCGGTCTGCCAGAATCGGTCAGCCCACATTGCCTGCACGCGAGTGAATCCCATGACAACCGAGCAGCCCAACATCACCGCCTACCTGAAGCCCGTCTGCGGCTGGAGCGCCGGCGTCCGCGCCGTTATGGACAAGTACGACTTGGCCTACGAGGACAAGGACATCATTAACAACGCGACCAACTACTACGAGATGGTCGCCAAGAGCGGCCAGCCGCTCTCACCCTGCGTGATCGTCGACGGCCGCATGCTGGCCGACGTCAGCGGCGAGGAAGTGGAAGCCTGGCTGGCCGACAAGGGCTACATCCAGCAAAACAACCTCCCCACCCCCGTCCCCCTCGACCGCGCCTGCCCCGACGAACTCCACGCGGCCAGCGTCACCTTCGAGGAATAGGCTCAGACCGCAACGCGACTCCTGCTGCGCAGCGGCTCGGCTGGAGGGTGTCCGGCACGCAAGGCTGAGTTCTGCCCGGGGTTGCCCAGCGGTCGACGAGCCTTTGGCCTAGCCCCGCAACTCCGCTCCCAACCGATGCTGCAACGCCCGCACCACCCGGTTGTGGGCCCGATCTGCTTGCTTGTCGGTTAGCGTCCGGTCCGGCGCGGCGTAGCTGAGGGCGTAGGCCAGGCTGCGCTTGCTGGCTGGGATCTGTTCGCCCCGGTACTCGTCGAACAGGCGGGCTGACTGCAGCAGTGGGCGGCCGGCGCGCAGGATGGCGTCGTACACCTCCGCCTGCGTCACCTCGGCGTCCACCACGATCGCCAGATCGCGTAGAGCCGACGGGTATTCCGACCAGGCGCTGAACGACGGCGGGCCGGCGGAGGCCGCGCGTACGGCGGGCATGTCCACCAGCAGCGCCCAGGCTCGTTCGTCCAGGTCGAAGGCCTCGGCGACTTCCGCGTCCACCTCCCCATAGGCGGCCAGCACTCGGTCCTGGTAGGTCACGGCGGCCGCGGCGCCGGCGGCAAACGTCGGATGCTGGAGCCCATCGTGACTGGCCTCGGCGGTCGGCACCCCCGAGCGCGAAAGCAATTCGTCCACCACGCCACGTACGAACGGCAACTCCACCACTCCGGTTTCGTTCCAGCGGTTGGCGCTGACCCGGTCGCCGATTACAGCGGTCAGGAAGTTCGGCTCCTCCGGCAAGTCGCCGTCGCGCGCCAGGAACGACGGCTGATAGTCGAAGAGCAACAGGTCGCGGTCGGCGTGCCGCCGGTTGGCCCGCAGGGTTTCCAGCATGGTGCCCAGCCCGGTCAGCCGCAGGGCGTTCTCTTCCATCGACAGCGGATTCCGCAGCCGCAGTGGCTCGCGGTCCAGCGGCAGCAGCCGGTCGGCCAGGGCCCGTCCGGCGTCGTTCATCGCCGTCTCGCGAACTGCCGCCCAGGCGTCGGCGTCTCCCAGCGGCGCCTCCGGCGGAGTGTCCAGCAGGTCCGGCGGCAGCAGCCGCGACATGCGCACCTCGTTGGTCAGCGCGTAGGTCACACATTCGGAGAACCCCAGGCCCGCCATCACGTCGCGCGCTTCGTCGTCGCGTTCGTCGATCTCGCCCGGCGCCAGGTCCATCACCTGGCCGGTCGGTAGCGTGTCGGGAATTCGCTCGTAACCGACCAGGCGCGCCACTTCTTCCACCACGTCCGCCGGCGCGGTCACGTCGCGTCGCCAGAACGGCGGCGTCACACGCAACTCGTCGCCGTCTTCCTCCAACCCAAACTCCAGCGCGCTCAGCGCCTGCCGAACCTCGCTTCGGTCGTAGGCCACGCCCATCAGCCGCTCGATGCGGTCGAACGCCAGCGACACCGGTGTCGGATCCGAAGGTGCCGGGTAGGCGTCGGCCGTCAGGAATTCGCCCCGGCCCGCACCAATCTCCTCGATCAGTTGCACGCAGCGCCGCAGCGCCAGCACGGTCAGTTCCGGCGGTAAACCCTTCTCGAAGCGTCGCGACGCCTCGCTGCGCAGGTTCAGGCGATGCGCCGTGCGCCGGATGCTGACCGGATCGAACGTGGCCGACTCCAACAGCACTGTCGCTGTCGTGTCGGTGACCTCGGTATCCAGGCCGCCCATCACGCCGGCCAGGGCCACCGGGCCCTCGGCGTCCACGATGCACAGCGTCTCGGGCGTCAGCTCGCGGTCCTGGCCGTCCAGGGTCACCAGGCGTTCGCCGGACCGCGGCGTGCGAACCCCGATGAACCCACCGCGCACGGTGTTCCAGTCAAAGGCGTGCAGCGGCTGGCCAAGTTCCAGCATCACGTAGTTCGTGGCGTCCACGATCGTGCTGATCGGGCGCACTCCCGCCTGTTCCAACCGGTCCCGCATCCAGGCCGGCGACTCGCCCACCGCTACGTCATGGACTAAAGCGGCCGAATACCGCGCGCAGAGCGCCGGATCGTCGATCTGGAGCTCCACCGGTTGGTCCGATCCGCCGTCGCTCGAACGTGCGTCCGGAATCGGCGAGCGAACCCTGGTTCCGTACAGCGCGGCCGCCTCGCGGGCGATGCCCAGCACCGACAGCGCGTCCGGGCGATTGGCCTTGAGTTCGAACTCGAGCACCTCGCCGCCCAGCGCTTCGGCCAGCGGACGGCCCGGCGGCACGTCGGGATCCAGCACCAGGATGCCCTCGTGGTCGTCGCTGATACCCAGTTCCTTGGTGGAGCACAACATTCCGCGCGAGACCACGCCCCGAATGCGGGTCGGCTTCAGTTCCTTCAGCACCGGCTCGTCGGCATAAGGGTCCCAGAGCGCGGCGCCCGAGGGCGCGAAAGCGATCCGGTCGCCCACCTTGAAGTTCCAGGCGCCGCAGACAACCTGGATCTCCTCGCTGCCCGTATTCACGGTCGGCAGGTTCAGGCGGTCGGCGTTGGGGTGCGGGTCGATGCGCACGACCTCGCCCACCACGATGCGGTCCCAGTGTTCGCCGGCGCGGTGGATCGCTCCGACCTCGAAGCCCGCATTGGTCAGGCGCGTGGCCACGTCGTCAACCGACGCCTCGATCCCCGTCAGTTCGCACAGCCACTCGAAGGGAACGCGCATGGCTCAGCGCAACTGCCGCAGGAACCGCAGGTCGTTGCGGTAGAAGGACCGGATGTCGGTCACGCCGTACTTGAGCATGGCAATCCGCTCCACGCCCATGCCGAAGGCGAAGCCCTGGTACACGTCCGGGTCGTACCCCACGTCGGCCAGCACCTTTGGATGCACCATGCCGGAACCCAGGATCTCGATCCAGCCGGTCCCGCCGCACACCGGGCAGCCGTCGCCGTCGCAGGCGTGGCATGACATCTCGGCTTCGGCGCTGGGCTCCGTGAACGGGAAGTAGCTGGCCCGAATCCGCAGCTCGCGGTCGGGGCCGAACATCGCCCGCACGAAATACGTCAGCGTCCCGCGCAGGTCGGCCATCGTGATGTGCTTATCGATCGCCAGGCCCTCCACCTGCATGAACTCGGCTTCGTGCGAGGCGTCGCGGTCTTCGTAGCGGTAGACCTTGCCCGGCACGATCACCCGCACCGGCGGCTGGATCTGTTCCATTACCCGCGCTTGCACTGGTGACGTGTGGGTTCGTAGCAGCAGCTCGCCCGGCCGGGCCTTGTCGTCGATGTGAAACGTGTCCCACATGTCCCGCGCCGGGTGGTCCGCCGGGATGTTCAGAAGCTCGAAGTTGTACCGGTCCCACTCCACCTCGGGGCCGCTGACGGCCCGGAAGCCCAGCGGCGCCAGTACGCGGCGGATCTCGCGCAGCGTTCGCGTCAGTGGATGCAGGCTGCCCAGGCGCACCGGATAACCGGGCATGGTCACGTCCATCTGCGCGCCGTCGGCGCTGCGACGCAGCTCCGCCTGGCGGGACTCGAAGGCCGATTCCAGTTCGCGGCGCGCCGCGTTGGCCGCCTGGCCGGCGGCTCGGCGTTCTTCGCGGGGCAGGCTCCCGACCGACCGCAGCAAGCCGGTGACCTCGCTGCGCCGCCCCAGGTGCGTGACGCGCCACTGCTCCAGCGCCGCGTCGTCCGTGGCGGCGGACAGTTCCGCGCGCGCGGCGCTCAGCAGGGCGTCAAGTCGCTCTTGCACCGTCGGGTCAGCTTTGGGGGGCTGCCGCGCGCTGCCGCGCGGCCTCGAACAGGATAACGGCGGCCGCGGCGCCCGCGTTCAGCGATTCGACGCCGCGCAGCATCGGTACGCCCACCGTCCCCCGGCAGGCGGCCCGCCAGGCGTCGGAGACGCCCCGCGTTTCCGCGCCCACCACCAGTCCGGAAGGGCCCGTCCAGCTGATGCCGTGGTAAGCGATCTTGGCGTCGGCTGCTGCAACGTAAAGGTCCACGGCCTCCGCCAATGGCGGTAGGTCGTCCGGCGTGGCCGCGTCATGAATCGGAACCCTGAAGTGCGAACCCACGCCGGCCCGCAGCGCCTTGGGCCCGAACGGGTCCGCGCTGCCCGGCGTGCGCACGATCATCGTCGCGCCCGCCGCCGCCCCTGACCGCACCAGCGTCCCCACGTTCCCGGGATCCTGAACACCGTCGACAACCAGAATCAGCGGAGTGCCGTCGATTTCGGCAACCTGCGGTCGACGCCCGATGGCCACGATGGCTTGTCGCGAGGCGCTGTCCGCGGCCGCCGCCAGCACGTGCGGCGCGGCCGTCAGTACCTGGGCGCCGGCCGCTCCGGCGGTGTCCGCAGCCGCCTTGACGTCAGGCTTGGGGTAGTCCGCCACCAGGACGGTCTGAAGGACGCCGGCCTGCGCGGCCTCCAGCACCAGCCGCGGACCCTCTAACAGGATCAGTCCGTCGCGCTTGCGAACCGCGGCCCGATGCAGCCGACGCGCCAACGCCACCTGCGGGTTCCGAACGCTGGTAATCATGGCGGGAGCGCCCCCCGCGCCGGGACTATGCCGCGCTAGGCCGCGGCCCGGGCGGTGTCGGCGAGGGCTTCGAAGGCTTCTGGCTCGTTGGCTGCCAAGTCCGCCAGCGCCTTCCGGTCCAGCGTGACCTTCGCGGCCTGCAAGCCACGGATGAACGTGCTGTAGGTCAGCCCGTGCAGGCGGGCACCGGCGTTGATGCGCATGATCCACAGGCGACGCATCTCCCGCTTGCGTGCGCGTCGGTCGCGGTAGGCGTACTGTCGCGCGTGCATGAGCTCCTCATGCGCTGCGCGGAAGTGCCGGCTGCGCGCGCCGCGATGACCGCGGATAGCCTTTAGGACCTTCTTATGACGGCGGCGCTTGGTCACGCCGCGCTTAACGCGAGCCATTCGTCCGACTCAGTTCGTCGCCAGCAGGCGTTCCGCCTGCCGTCGCTGCCCCGGCGGCAGCGAGTGTTCGTGATTCTTCGCCCGACGAGCGCGACGGCTCTTGCGCCGCCGGTACGGACCGGCCCACGACTTGGCGGACGTGATCTTCCCGCGCCGCGTGCGGCGCAGGCGTTTGACGGCAGCTTTGCGAGTTTTGAGTTTCGGCATTTGGGGGACAAAAAGGACGCGACACATGGAACGGCGTCGCGCTTACGCGGAGCTTAACACAGGTCAGCGGCGGTCCAGCCGCGCCACTCAATTCTGTTGCCAGCCTCGTCGCGCGCTCCTTACGCTAACCAAGCCCCTTCCCACCCGTCGCCTGGTCGTGGCGCCGGCGCGGTACCAGCCACCACTCGGCCGCTGCATGCGAATCGCCGTTCTCACCGACGTTCACGCCAACCTGACGGCCTTGCGCGCGGTACTGGACGACATCCAGGCGCAGGGTCCATATCAACTCGTCGTCTCTGCTGGTGACCAGATCTGCGGCGGTCCGCGTCCTCTGGAAACCTGGGACGCGTTGGAGGCCGCCGGCGTGACGATGCTCAAAGGCGACACCGAACGCGATCTGGAAATCGGTTCGTTCAAGGCCGTCCCCGGCCGCGGGCTGCGTCGCGACCTGATCCTGGCCGTGTTCGACTGGACGATGAAGCGCGTCCCCGAGGACCTCCGCCAGAGCGCCGCGTCCCTCCCCAGACGTCTGCGGCTGCAGGTCGACAGTGGTCCCGAGCTAATGCTCGCCCACGCCAACGGCATCAACCTGCATGAGTTCATTTGGGCCGACACGCCTGCAGCCGAGCTCGAGCGCCTGATCGGCCCGAACCCGCCGGCCTTGATGGTCGTGGGGCACATCCATGCCCCGCTTGAGCTGGAATTCGAGACCACTACCATCCTGCGCCCCGGCAGCGTCGGCCTGAAATACGAGCCGCAGTGGGCCGACGTGGCCCACTGGGCCGAGGTCTGGTGGGACGCGCAACGCGCCGCCTGGGCCCATCGCGTGCACCAGGTCGAATGGGACCACCGCCTCGAAATCGAAGCCGGCCGCGCCGTCAACTACCCCGGCGTCCGCATCCTCCCCGGCTACGCTGGCTAGCCCCGCGGCCGGTACAGAGCGATGCTCGGGTCTTGTCGCGCCCCGAACCGGCTGCCAAGCTTGCTAGCGAACCTAGAAAGCGAGATTCCCCGTGGCTACCACAACTCCCGACCAGGTCCGAGACCAGCTACGCACCGTGATCGATCCGGAGATCGGCATCAACATTGTCGACCTGGGCCTGATCTATGAAGTCGACGTTATTCCCTACGAGCCCGGAGAAGGCGAACCTGCGGCCGCCGCCGGCGACGAGCGCGCTACCGTCACCATGACCCTCACCACTCCCGGCTGTCCGGCCGGCCCGTACATCCTGCAGCAGGTCAAGCAGGAAACCGAGTCCCTGGACCACGTCCGCAAGGCCGAGATCGATCTCACCTTCAATCCCATGTGGAGCGAAGAGATGATGAGCGAGGACGTGCGCTGGATCCTCGGCCGCTAGTCCACGCTGCCTGAGCCTTTCCCGATGCGTGCCCCGACGACGCGGCGTGGAGCGGTCTTCCTCAGCCGCCGGACGCTTCTGGCGGGCGCGGCGCTCACCGCCGCTGGCGCGGCCCTCACCGCCTGCGGATTCGCCGGCGTCAGCCGTCGCGATCCCACCAACGCCCCCTTCATGCACGGCCTCACCCTGGCCGGACTCAAAGGAACCGACTTCGGCGGTCAGCGAGCCGAGCGGCTGATTGCCTCCACAGCGGACGCCGGCGCCGACTGGATCTCGGTCGCCCCCGGCTGGTACCAGTCAGCGCAAGACGCGAACCACGTCCGCCCCGATCCAACGCGCACACCGCCCGACGACGACGTCCGACGCCTGATCGACCGTGCCCGCACCGACGGCCTGCGCGTCATGCTCAAGCCGTTTGTCGACAGCGACGACGGCACCTGGCGCGCCGAGATACGGCCTGCGGACCCCGCTGCCTGGTTCGCCGACTACTCGTCCATGGCGCACCACTACGCTGGCGTGGCGGAAAGTTCCGGTGCCGACCTCTTCTGTCTCGGCAGCGACCTTGGGTTCTCAGAGAACGCCATGGCCACCGAATGGCGCACGTTGATCGAGGGCGTGCGTCGCCGCTTCAGCGGACCGCTCACCTACGCGGCCAGCCACGCGTCGTCCGACGGCGCAGGGGGATATGACGCGGTGCCTTTCTGGGACGACCTGGACTTCATCGGCATCAACGCCTACTTCCCGCTGGCCGACCGTCTCATCAGTCACGCTCAACTCGCCGATGCCTGGAACGTTTGGCTGGAAGAAATCGAGACCTGGCGGACGCGTCAGAAGCTCGACCGCCCGGTCATCTTCACCGAACTCGGCTACCGCAGCGCCGCCACCGCCGCTGTCCAGCCGCGCGCCGCCGACCCGGTCAAGCCGCACGAAATCGATCCCGATCTCCAGGCCAACCTCTACACCGCATTCTTCGGCCTGCCCTACCGCCGCGAGGCTCTGCAGGGCGTGTTCTGGTGGCGCTGGGATCCCGAGGCAACCGACCCTAAGGGCGGCTCCTTTCCGCCCAACGGCAAGCCGGCCGAAGCCGTGCTCCGCCGCGCCTACACCGCGGCTGCCCGCCGCCCGACCCACTCAGCCTCAGATTCATGACCAACCCTCGATCAGACCATCTCAACCACTGGTCCCCGCCATGCGCCTGAGCTACACCAAGCTCTCCCTGTACGAGTTCTGCCCCTACGCCTACCGCTACCGCTACGTCGAGCGCACCCCCATCCGGTTCTCGCCCCGGCTCACCGTAGGCGCCATCGTCCACTCGGTCCTGAACCGCGCCTTCGAACGACTGCGCGACGGCGTCCGCCTCACCCGCGACGACCTGCACGAACTCCACGCCGCCTACTGGCGCGACGCCCCGCGCCTCAACCGCGAGCGCTTCCCCGACATCTGGGAACGCGGCCACGAGCTCCTCGACGGCTTCTGGTCCGCTCGCGGCCACGCCCCGGGCCGCCCCGTCATGCTGGAACGCCGCTTCCGCCTGAGGCTGCGGCCGGACGACGCCCACACCGTGGAAGGCATCATCGACCGGGTCGACGAGCGCCGAGACGGCCTCGAAGTCATCGACTACAAGAGCGGCAGCCGCCCGTCGAAACTCCCCGGCCGCCTCCGCACCCAGCTCCACACCTACGCCCTCGCGCTCGAACGCGGATTCAACAGTGCCGTCTCGCGTCTCACGGTCTACTACCTCACGGACAACCAGGGCATCTCCGAGTCACCGGACCCCGCGGTTGCCGACGACGTGCTCAACCGGTACCAGGCGCTGGCGCAGCGCGTGGGTGCCTCCGACTTCGATCCAACGCCAGGCACACACTGCCGCTACTGCGACTACAACGACCGCTGCGCCTACCGCTGGACCGACGACGCCAACGAGGGCCGCGAAACAAGGGCCGCTAGCTGATCAGACGCCCGCGGCGTCACCCAATACTCCGCCCAGCCCGCGTCCCGTCTAGGCCAGCCGACCGTTAGTCGCGAACTGGCAGACGCCCGCTTCGCAGTGACGGTCGCGGATGTGCGCCTCAAACTCGTCGCGGAACGCCCGCACGGCCCCGCGCACCGGCTGGTGCGCAAACTGCCCCAGCCCGCAGAACGAGGCCATCATGCTCGCACCCAGGTCCTCCAGCAGATCCAGGTCGTCCAGCGAGCCCTGCCCGTGCATGATCCGCTCGCAAATCTGAACTAGATTGGGTGCGCCCTCGCGGCAGGGAATGCAGAAGCCGCAACTCTCCTCCTCAAAGAAGAGCGCATCCCGATAGGCCGCGTCCACCATGCACACCGTGTCGTCGTAGACCACCACCCCGCCGGTGCCCATGATCGTGCCCAGCGCACCCATGGACTGAGGTTCCAATGCCGCGTCCAGATGCTCTGGACCCAGCGCCGCCGACGATGCGCCGCCGGGCTTGAAGCCCTTCAGCGGTCGCCCGTCCAGAACCCCGCCGCCGTAGTCGTAGATCAGTTCGCGCGCGGTGGTGCCCAGCGGCAACTCGTGCACGCCCGGCTTCGCCACGCGGCCCGACAGGCAGTACATCTTCGTGCCGGTCGCCTCGCCGTGGCCCAGGTTCTGGAACCACTCGGCCCCGTTCTGAATAATCGCCGGCGCCGCCGACAGCGTTTCCACGTTGTTGATAGCCGTCGGCAGCCCCCACACGCCCACGTTGGTTGGGAACGGCGGCTTATAGCGCGGGTTTCCGCGCTTGCCTTCCAGCGAATTGAACAGCGCCGTTTCCTCGCCCACGATGTAGGCCCCTGCCCCGCGGCGGAACGTGACCTCGAAGTCGAAGCCTTCCTTGCCCAGAATGCTCTGGCCCAGGTAGCCCGCCTCGTACGCCTCGCGGATCGCCGCTTGCGTGCGCTCGTGTGCCAGCCCGTACTCGCCGCGGATGTACACGTACCCCAGCGTGGCGTTGCAGGAGTAGGCCGCGATCAGCATCCCCTCCAGCATCAGGTGCGGGTCCAGCTCCAGCGAGTAGCGGTTCACATAGGTGCCCGGTTCGCTCTCGTCGCCGTTGATCACCACGTAGCGCGGCGTCTTGGGATCGCCCCGCACGAACTGCCACTTCAGCCCCGTCGGGAAGAACGCCCCGCCGCGTCCGCTCAGCCCGGACTCCTTCACCAGGTCCGAGACGTCCTCGGGCGTCATCTCATTCAGAACCTTCTCCAGCGCCTGGTACCCACCCGCCTTGCGATAGCTTTCCAGCGTCCACGACTGCGGATTGCCGAAGTTCTTGGTGACGACGAGTTCCATCAGGCTTCTCGCGCGCGCAGGTCGGCCAGCAGGCTGCGGGCTTTCTCCGCGTCAAGCGGACCGTGCTGCTCCAGGTTCACCAGTGCGGCCGGCTGCAGATCGCACAGCCCCAGGCACGAAACCGACTCGGTCTCGAAGAGACCGTCCTCGGTCACGTCACCCACGCGCGTGCCCAGCGCCTCGTTGAAGGCCTGCAGCACCGCCGGGGCGCCCGAAATATGGCAGCTAAGGTCCCGGCACACCCGTAGCACGTACTTGGCCGAGGGCTTGCGGTGGAACATCGTGTAGAACGTCAGGACGCCAAAGACTTCGCTCTCCGGCAGCCGAAGCTCCTCGGCAATCATCGTCACGGCCTCTGGCGGCACGTACGAGAAGACGTCCTGCGCCGCGTAGAGCGCTTCCAGCGTGGCGCCCGGCTCATCCTTCAGGTCGGCCAGGCGCGCTCGCAGGTCGTCGAGCTTGGCGTGGTCCCCGGGCGCAAGCGTCGAGCGACGCGGCGCGCCAGCATGAATCGCCATTGGGCCTCCCGCGGCTAAGGGGCGAGCGGCGGCGAACGCCTGCAACCTCTGGGCGCCGCACGCCGGCAACAGGAAGCGGAGTCTACCACCGGCCAATTTCCGCCACTGCCGCGTCCGGCAGGCTGTCAGACGCGCTACCCTCGCGCACTTGCCTCGCCGGAGAGCCGCCCATGGCGCTTACGCGGGAACAGGCCCGCGAACTCCGCAGCCTCATGCAAAGCTGGACCCGAGCCTCGAATGACGTCGCCGAGCACCTGCGCGGCGTATCGGTCAGTAGCGATGGCCTGGACTTGAAGGCGCTGCGTGCGGCCGTAGACCGTCGCTCCGAAATGGAGGAACTCCTGATGTCGTTCTGGTCTCGATCCACGGCGGCCTGACATGTCGACCCGTATAGACACGGACCTTCCCTTCTCGGTCGGCGTGGTCAACAGCGAAATCTCGTCCGACGTAGACGTCGGCGTGGCCGTTGCCGCCGACCTCGGTATGTCCCAGATCGAAATCGAGGACTTCTGGGGCCGCGCGGCCGATGAGTGCGACGACCCCCTAATTGAACGCACACGCAACGCCGTCGAGCGCGGCGGGCTCTATGTGTCATCCGTCGGCACGCAGGCCTTCAAGGTCCTCATCCTGCCGCCCGGCGACGTACGCGATCCGACCGCAATTGACGGTTGGGAGCAGCACCGCATCGAGCTCGAAGGCGGCATCCGAGTCGCCAAGGCCTTGGATTCGCCCTTTGTCCGGATATTCTCCTGCCGCCGCAACGACATGATCGGCATGGGCAATCCCAGCCCACGCCTACCCAATGGCGGACCGCTGCCTGACGACCGCCTGGCCAGAATCGTCACCGTCCTGCGCGACGCCGGCGATCGCGCCGACGCCGCTGACGTGACGCTCCTGGTCGAGAATGTCCGTAGCTGCTGGGGCAACACCGCCGTCAACACCGTGCGCATCCTGGAAGCCACCGACCACCCCCGCGTCAAGCTGAACTGGGACCCATCCAACGACTTCGTGTCCGGCGGCAACCCGTACCCGACCGGCTACGAAGTTGCCCGCCCCTGGTCCGAGCACGTCCACATCAAGGACGCCCGCGTGGTCGATCACGAGTCCGGCCTGATCGCCTGGGAGTGCGTCGGCCGTGGCGAGGTCGACTTCGTCGGCCAGCTTCGCGCCCTTATCGACGAGGGTTTCGCGGGCGCGGTCAACCTGGAAACCCACTGGCATCCCGAGGACCGCAGCAAGGAAGCCAACTCCCGCGAGTCCTTCGCCGGCATGCTGAAAGCTCTTGAGCTCGCCCAACGCAGCGGTGTCTGAAACGCCCGTACTATCCCGCGGCGATGCGCCGGTCACCGATGACGAGATTGCTGCCGGCCACGCTGCCGTCGGTTACGTCAATGGACTGATCCAGGGCGCCGCCGGTCCGACCACTCAGCGCACGCTGGAGCAGTCCATCCAGGCCGGTGAACGACGGCTGGACCGCTTTCGCCGCTTCCTGGCTACCCTCGGCAACCCGCAGAACGGCCTCCGCTGCGTGCACGTTGGCGGAACCTCCGGTAAGGGCTCCGTCGCCGCCAAGCTGGCGGCCGGCCTGTCCGCCGCCGGCCTCCGCACCGGCCTGCACTGCACGCCCTACCTCCAGACCGCCCTGGAAAAGTTCGTCTGCGACGCCCAACTGGCCCGGCCCTCGGACCTGGTCGACTTGGTCGAATGGATCCGCCCGCACGTGGACCGCTTCGCCGCCACCGACCCCGACGGCCCGCCCACCTACGGCATGGTTTGGGTGGCGCTCACCCTGGAGCACTTCGCTCGCGCCCGGGTCGACATCGCCGTAATGGAAGTCGGCGCCGGCGGTCGCTTTGATCTGTCCAACGTTGTCCAGCCCGATCTGGCGATCATTACCAGCGTGGGTCGCGACCACCTCAAGAGCCTCGGCGGCACGCTCGAGACCGTCGCCTGGCACAAGGCCGGCATCTTCAAGCCCGGCGCCGCCGCCATGTGCGGCCCGCTCCCGCCCGAGGCCCAATCGCCCGTGCGCGAAGCCGCGGCCGCCATCGGCCAAC
>LXNI01000497.1_pt1 | contig 44319 bp, 20 predicted proteins | sample 809091 | NCBI WGS metagenome assembly LXNI01 (sample SAMN04870527, study PRJNA318959) | sponge metagenome | biome: 01000161; feature: marine sponge reef; material: water | host: Sarcotragus foetidus | place: Greece: Milos, Mediterranean Sea | collected 2013-05-29 | depth 5-7 m
CAAGTTCGGCTGCCCTCTCCGTGAAGGTGCCATCGCCGTTGGACATAAACAGCCGTGATGGATCGTCGTGGAACTGAGGCCGCGGTTCCTGGTAACCATTGGTATGGAAGAGATCTACGTGTCCGTCATTATCAAAATCAGAAAAGCAGGCACCCCAGCCCCAGTCACCCTCCCGGACACCAGCTTCATCGGTGACATCTTCAAAAGTACCCTGGCCATCCCTGTTGCGGTACATTCTATTGCCCGAGCCGTTGGACGATGCACCGGTGTCCCAGATACTGGACACAAACCAGTCCATGTCTCCATCCCGATCGTAGTCAGCGACAGCGGAGCCCATACCATTCTCGTCCGAAATCTCTGCGGTGGTGAAATCAAAAAAAGTATCACCACCGACTGCATTCTGTAACACCTGGCTGGACTCCCAGTCGCCGGCGATCAGGAGATCCGGAAAGCCATCAGAATTAAAGTCGGTAAATGTCGGGGTAAAGGAGTATTCAGATTCCAGGTTGTCTGCTGCCACTGTCACTTTTATGGGCACTCGAAAGCTGACGTCGGTGAATACGCCTGCACCATTGTTTCTCCAAAGATACTGGGTTTCACCGTCGGTATTTCCTGTACCCCAGTGAGCGAAAAAGAGGTCCAGATCGCCATCACGATCATAGTCAGCAGCAGCCATGGACCAGGTTGCGGTTCGGTTGTTGATTTCTGTGACGTCAGTCCACTGAAAATAGCCAGTCCTGTCATTGAAAAAAACCTCGACGCCCTCATACTGCGCTGAGATGAAATCCTTGAAGCCATCAACATTAATATCGATGAAGTAACCGGCGAGATCCATCCCCATCAATTCGATGCCCCTGTCCTCACGTTCCACAAAAGTCTCACCATCGAAGCTGAAGAGTTTTCCAAAGGTACTGTGTCCATGGGCTACGTAGAGTTCGGGCTGACCGTCGTTGTCGGTGTCCGCCAGTGCAAGACCACCAGCTGTTTTTTCAGCTTCAGTCAGGGTTGTGTCAGCGACGCTGGCGTCATAACAGAGCCCCAGATCAGTGGTGACGTTTCTGAAAAAACTACCAGCCTCGCTGGTACCCTCACAATGTGCCAGGGGTCCTGGTGGTTCTTCGTTGTCATTGCTGCTGTCGCCACCGTCGTTCCCGTTGCCAGGGGGGGTTGGCGCAGGAGAGGGGGAACTCCCGCCACCGCCGCCGCACGCTGAGATGGCGAACAAAAGGACCAGATAAGGCAGGCAGTCAAGGCGTCGTTTCCGCATCGGTCAGGGATGCTCAATCTCGACGACCTGATCCACGGCGATATTCTCGACCCGTGAAGTCGCCCGTTCCGGGCCTGGCCAAATGACCTCGATAGCGGCGACTTCGTTATCCTCCCCCAGTCCAAAGTGCAGCCGCTGTGGTCCCTGTGACAGATACCAGGTGCCTAGCTGCACTTCCTGCATCTGGCTGCCGGATGCAGAAATGACCGTAACGCGAGCACCGATGGCATCAGGATTCTTGCCCGATCCGGTAAGATCGATCATCAAATAATGGTTGGTATTGTCCGACTCATTTTTGTAAACGGTCGGTCCTGTACCATTGTTGGCGATGAATATGTCCAGTTTGCCGTCATTGTCATAGTCGACGCAGGCAACACCACGTCCCTGGCCGGTATGCAGAATGCCGGCAGATTCTGATTGCTCGGTAAAGGTCCCATCGCCATTGGACATAAACAGTCGTGACGGGTCCTCCAGGTAACGCTCACCGTACTCTTCCATACCATTGGTATGAAACAGATCCAGGTAGCCGTCATTATCGAAATCGGCAAAACAGCTGCCCCAGCCCCAATAGCCATCACGTACACCAGCCTCATCGGTGACGTCCTCGAAGTTTCCCAGACCATCGACATTGCGATACAGCCGATTACCCGTGTCGTCCTCATCACTGTCATCGCCATCGTGAATGCTGGAGACGAACCAGTCCAGGTCGCCGTCACGATCGTAATCGGCAACGGCATTACCCATGCCATTTTCATCAGAGATGACCGAGGTGGTAGCGTCGGTAAAGGTCTGACCGGCATCGTTGCGCAGGACCTGGCTGTAGGAGAAGTCGCTGACCAGCAGCATGTCCGGATAACCATCCGAGTCGATATCTGCAAACGTGGGGGTGAAAGAGTTTTCCGGCGCAATGCCAGCTGACGACTCCTCATCGCTGATCGCGACGTTTGCCGTGACATCAGTGAAGAAACCCGAGCCATCGTTCTGCCACAAGTATTGAGTCAGTGCTTCGTCCAGCCGCCAGTTTGATCCCCAATGACTAAAGAACAGATCAATGTCGCCATCCACGTCATAGTCAGCAGCGGCAAGGGAGAAAGTCGAACGATCGTGATAGATATTGGTGCTGGTGGTTGCTTCAACGAAATAACCGGTCTGGTCGTTCATGAATACCTCGATGCTCTCAGTTTGTACCGAGACGAAATCTTTCCAGCCATCTGCGTCTACATCGACAAAATAACCAGCCCTATCCAGATCAAAGGGTTCGATACCGTTATTGTCAGCAAGCGCAACGAACTGCTCGCCATTGTAAGTGAACAACCTGCCCCGCTCATTGCGTCCGTGGGCGACGTACAGTTCCAGGGTACCATCATTATCGATGTCATCCAGCGACACGCCACCACTCACGCGGAATATTTCTGGCGCGCTCACGTCGTCATTGGAGATTAAATAGCGGAGACCGAGAGCACTGGTGCGATCCCGAAACAGCAGTGTCGACGTTGGATCGCCGATACCATCTCCGGGATCAATCGTGTTAGTGGGTGGATTATTGGCGCTACCCCCGCTACCACCACCACAAGACACCATTGTGGATAGGCAGAGCGCACAAAGCAAACGTGTTGTTACCTTAATCAGCATATCGTTAAGACACTGGCCGTGACGCGATATTCAACAGAGAAAACGCACCGCCAGGATACCCGGACGGTGCGTTGAATTGATCATCAAGCCCGTTAGGACGGGCTTGATCTCGAACCTGATTACCTGCGGTAGGTAATATTCAGGCCAACTTCACGTGGTTCGACCACAGTACCCCAGGCGCCAATCCCTTCCCGGGGCGACCAGTTCTGCAGGCCAGCCTGATCCAGGAGGTTTTGCACGTACAGAGAGACACTGTACGACTGATCCGGGGAACGCCAGATGGCACGAAGGTCCCATCGCTTGAAGGGATGAATCGCGTAGGCATCCTGGTTACCCAGTTCCACGTACTTCTTGCCGGTGTAGCTGTATATGCTTAACACTTCCAGGCTGCCCCATTCCGCAGGTAGAGGGGTATCGTAGGCCAGAGTCAACGAGGTCTTGTGCTCAGCCTGGTTCGGGAGCTGGTGGCCACCGAAGTTAAGGGTCTGATTCTTGATCCAGATAGGCCCTACCGTATTACCCTGGGCATCGACGTAGTTGATCTGCGCCCATGGCGCCGAAGGTGCCCCGACGATGTCATAGGTATAGATCGCTTCGTATTCGCCAATACTGGAATCCAGCCAGTTGTAGAAGCCACGAAGCGTCAGTGTATCAGTGATGCGCCAGGCGCCTTCCAACTCAATACCGCCAATCGTCGTACCGTCGATTCCGGTGATCGCGTTGGTTGTTGGCCTACCGGGTTGCGCTGCTAATTCATCAGCGGTTTTCCAGCGACTGGCAAAAACCCAGTAGGGGTCGAATTCCTGATGGAAGTATGTCGCAGACAACTGCAAGGTATTGTCGAAATACAGGCCTTTAGCACCTACTTCATAATTGATCATCTGCTCGGCTTCCCATGCCCAGGGTGCGGCCGCAGTAGACCAACCAAAGAAGCCGCCTGCACGGGAACCGGTTGAAACACGACCGTAATACATGATGTTGTCATTGGGCGTATATTCCACCCCGACGTTCCAGGTCGTTTCATCCCAGGTGTGTCCTTGTTTGGCTTCATATCCTGCAATGGAGCCGTCCCGCATCACCACGTTGACGATGGCAAAACAATCCCTGGACTCGTTAGCTCCGCAGTTCTGAGATGGATCCTCCGTGACCCGGGCAAATATAGTCGAGCTCGCGGAGGAGGCGCCATTGCTGGCACGAGCCTTCTCGTCGACATCGTTACGAATGCCGCCGAAAGCTTTCCAGGTCTCGTTGAACGCAAATTCGAGGTTGAAGTAAACCCCCTGTGAGCTGTACTGCGAGTTACCCATAAAGTTGCCGTTGAGGCCATTGGGATTGGAGGTCCAATTCGCTATGCCCGTATTGGAAAGGCTAAGGGCTTCAGGAGAACCCGGGCAGGCCTTGAGCCCAGAGAATGGCGCATTTGCCATGGCCTCATCGGACGTCCGCAGATCCCGCAGCAGCATGTTCTGGCCACCGCTCAGGCTGCCGCCTGGACCATACAGCGCCTCGAGGTTGGCGTTACAATCGGCCGAGGTGTCCTGCCACCGCCAGTCATTCGCAGAAGACCCCAGATTGTAATTCCGGGCATCATAAGGCTCCTCGCCATCGATATAGGTTGCACCAAGATGGAAGTTGAGTTTGCCGTCGAAATTCGACACCAGAGAAATCTCGTGACTGGTCTGATCGGAAGTGAAGTTGTAGTTCGATATGTTGCTGGAAAAACTGCCGTTTCCACCTTCGTCAAGGGCACAATAGCGGCTGGTCTGGCCTGCCTGCAGCATGCCGCTCAACACCTTGGGATGGTTGAAAGGACAAACGCCACCACCGGTTCTACCGGTTCTATCACTGTCGTTAACGTTGTCCTGAACCACTTCGCGCCAGCCGAACCGATAGTTTGCGGTCAGTCCATCAGACACTTTAAAAGTTACGTCGATACCTGCGCTATCTGCTGAGTTGTCGGTCTTCAGCGGGGCATCGAGCCAGACGATATGTCGCAGGTCATCGGGATCGCAAATGACATTGGCAGGGTCCCGGGTACCATCCTGGCTGATGTTATCGCAGTTTGCCGTTGTCGGTATGCCCGGTGATCCGAAGTAAGGGTTCCTTCCACAGATATGGATGCCCTGCTCTATGTTCAATGGACAGATCGGGTCATTCCTTCCCGTAGGTATCATGCCGCCAACCTGGTTGAACTCATTTAGCGTGTCTACTGCACCAAGTGGCAGGGAGACATTGGGTGTTCCCTTGTCCGTTTGTGCGGAGTAGCGCGCAACAACATCCCAGCGATCGTTCTTCCAGCGAAGTTGCGGTGACCAGATAAACTGATCCGGTTCACCTGCGTCTGGTCCTGGGCCGAGATTCGGAACCTGTCCATCGCCGGTCAGGCTGCTGACCCGCAGACGATAGCTGAAATCACTGTCGCCTATCGGTCCACCAAACGCTACCTGATACTGCTGCGTGAACTGGTCGGTAAACTCAGCCATTGCTGTTAAATCGAATACGTCCGTCGGCTTCTTGGTATGGAAGCTGATGGATCCGGACAGTGCGGACTTGCCACCCGTCGTGCCCTGTGGACCGCGTGCAACCTCAACCCGCTCGACATCAAAAAAACCGTCAGTGCCGTAGGTTTGATCGGTCCATACTCCGTCAACGTAAACAGCAACAGATGTGTCACTGAAAAAGTTCACGGCGCGCTCCGAGCCAATGCCACGCATATAGAAATGATCATCCTCACCCTTACCACCCCCCTGGGTTCGGTTACCAACCTGAAGACCCGGCACCAGGGCTTCGAGGTCACCCTCGTTCTGGATACCGAGATTCACGATCAGTTGTTCATTGAAACCGGTGACCGTCATGGCTCTGTCCATGACATTGGTGTCGCCTCGTTCGGCGGTCACGATGACTTCTTCGATATAGTTAGATTCTTCTTCGGTGTCGTCGGCCGATAAAGCAGCTGGAAATCCCGTAAAGGTCAGTGCTAATCCCATTGACACGATTTGTAGACTTCTGTTCATGTTGCTCCCCTTGAAATAATTTGTTTCACCAAAAAAATTTATTTCACCTAAATAGAGGCGTTCTAACGCGCACACGGTCAAAGCATACCCCCAAAAGGTCCGTAACTCTATGCTACCTATATTACACAATATTTCATGAAAATTACACGATAGTTCATGGAGTTCCCCCATTTTACTGGACGCATATCACCAGGATCAAATCCGAAAACTCCCATCAAACACACACTATTCCCGACATACAGCAGATGGCTTTGGGGTGTTCATTTGCGTAAGCATAATGTCGGAGCGCCGAACTGGAGGAGAGAGACTACAGGCTCTCGGGGGGGAAGCGCGGGAATCCCGGAGGGACGCGCAGACGCTGAAGCAAATGAATGCCCCAAAGCCATCTGCGAACACACTCGTTAATGAAACAAGCTCTTTTCAAACATGACGCAGAAAATCCAGGTAAGCCGACCTGTTTGCTCCGTGACAGCGGCAGGGCGGGTTTTTGGCCCTCTGAAGGCTCTCAACGAAGACAGAGCGATTACCAGCACCAGAACAAGACCCATTCCTGCTATCTTCAATTAATTCACGTGGTTATTCCGCCCCAGGACCCGGCGTTGCAAGATAAAACATATTAGTTTTATGATGAAACCTTGATATGCCCGGCGAGGAGAAGTGAAAATGCAGCCTGTCTGTTTGGTTATCGGTGCTGGTGCAGGCATCGGTGGCAATGTTGGTAAACGTTTTGCACAGGCCGGCTACCACGCCGTGTTATGTCGACGCAGCGACCAAGATGGCCTCAACAAACTGGTTTCTGACATTGAGTCTGAAGGTGGCCTGGCGTCCGGATTCCTGCTCGACGCCACTAAAGATGGCACCATAGAAGAACGGGTAGCCGCGGTTGAAGCGGACCTCGGTCCGATAGAAGTGGCTCTCTACAATCTCGGCGCCCAGATTGGCAACAGGGCTTTGACTGAGACCAGTTACAAGGCATATGAATTGGGTTGGCGTCTGGGCAACTTTGGTTTGTTTCGTCTTGCATCTGCAGTTTGTCCGCTCATGGAAGAACGGGGCAAGGGCACGATTCTTGTCACTTCAGCAACCTCAGCAGTACGGGGAAACGCTGGCCAGCACTCTCACGCCGCGGCGATGGGTGGCCGGCGCATGCTCTGTCAGTCACTGAATGCCGAGTTTGCCGCCAAGGGAATACACGTCGCCCACATCCTGGTAGACGGCGCAGTCGATGCACCCGATACGCTGGGAAAGATGCTTGGCGCAGAACAATATCAGCGAATGCGAGAGGAACGAGGCATGGAACATGACGGTATGATGCTGCCGGCCAAGATGGCCGAAACTTACTTTCACATCGCACAACAACATCGATCGACGTGGACACACGAACTCGACCTGCGGTCATTCTCTGATCTCGCGTGGTGGAATCATTAGGAGATAAATACATGGCAAAATTAGAGTTTCACTTTGACTTCGGCAGCCCCAATGCCTATCTGTCACATTTAGTAATACCGCAAATCGAACAACGTACCGGAGCCAGCTTTGAATACGTTCCTGTACTACTGGGTGGGGTGTTTAAAGCCACCAACAACGTCTCGCCGGCAATATCGCTGCAGGGGATCAAGAACAAACCCGAATACACCAGACTCGAGACCGAGCGGTGGCTTGCCCGGTATGGCGTAGAGGCGCCAGTGCCAAACCCTCACTTCCCCGTCAACACCTTGAAGATTATGCGCGGCGCCATTTTTGCACAACAAACCGACTACTTTGATCGTTACGTAGATGAGGTATACCGTCATATGTGGCGCAACGCACGCAAGATGGATGACGTTGACATTATCGCATTGAGCATGAAGGAATCCGGATTGCCTTCTCAGGAGATTCTTGACGGTATGAATGATCCTGAGGTAAAGCAGCAACTCATTCGCAACACCGGGGAATCTGTCGGGCGTGGTACGTTCGGTTCACCAACGTTCTATGTGGATGATGAGATCTATTTTGGCAAGGACACGCTGCGAGACGTAGAGGCAGCGCTTGCAGGTAATTCCGGGACTACTACAACAGGAAATCCAGAATGAGGTTGGTGGACTCAATGAGCCGCTGGTCACGCGGGCGTAGATCCGGGGAGAAGGCTTCACCGGTGAGGTGCTGTAGTCCCTGGATGTATCGAACGGCGATCTCGTTTGACTGCTCCCTGGAGAACTTCTGTCCCTCCTCTTTCACCATACCCCGAGCGAACTCCTTCGAGAACGACACCGGTTTGCCATTCTCGGTCAGGATAGCACCGTCCTCGTCCACCCTCCAGAACCGGGAGGAATCCATGGTGTAGAGTTCGTCTGCGGACACGATTTGGCCATCGGTGTTGATTCCGTGTTCAGTCTTGGTATCGACTAGCACCATACCTCTCTGAGCCAGATACTGCGTTACGATACCGAAGGCCATCAGGGACGCATTGCGGATATGCATATACTGACCCTCCGTGCAGACACCGTCCTGGATCAGGTAATCCAGATCAGTAGTGTGGTCGACCTCTTCCTTCGTGCTCGGAGTATCTATGATATAGGGAAGGATTCCATCGGGCTCCAAGGTAGTGACATCAAGCTGGTGCCCCGCATAAGTCATTGTACTTTGACCCTTATCCTTCGCTGCCAACCAATGCTGGTACAGCGAGGTTGAGGTTGAGCTCTTCGCCATATAGAGGCGAAGAACATTCTCCACCTTCAAGAGATTGAGATTCTCGGCGGGGATCACGGTGGAGGCCGGGGAAAGCCCATCCACTTCAAACTGTGAAGATCCCAGCACGGGCTTCACCAGCTGGTGCATGTGGTCATGGTTAAACGCAAGGACCTGGTCCTTGAAAGGGATCACACCCCGATTAACGTCGTGTGTGGAGATTCGATTGTTTCGATACATCAATCGAATCGGCTTCCCGGACGACGTTTTTAAGTCGGCGCCGTACACGGAATCGGACACTTTGCCTTCGAGCACTACACAGCCGCTCAGGCGTGGAAACTCGCCGTCTTCGATCAGCTGCTTCACACTACGGCCTTCGTTCACTGAGGCTCCATGAGCCCTCACCAGTTCACGGATTTCTTCTTCATTTAGCATGGGTAAAATACTGTATACCTGTCAAAGTTTGGCGTCTGGGCATTCGATCCAAATTTCCTTTGTATCGAACAGTTCTGGACGCCATGTTATGGCGACGATCTGTCCAGAAAAAGGCCAATTGTGAAATCTTAAAGGACACTTGGGAGCATTGACAAGTTTATGTAACCCTGGATCTAAAAAAGGGGTCATATAGGCCCAGTGTACCATTCTGACGCCACTGACAACTGCAACTCACACAAGAACGATCTTTTGGGCACATCTTTTTGGCCGCAAACTACCACGATTTGCACGGCACCCTTTTGCTTCGCATATTTCTGACTCTCATGACATGTTCCTTTTTCGACATGTCGTCGCCGTGCCCATTATCCAAGCGTTCACTGCCAAACAGAACCCAAGCCAGATCAAGCGCTATTTGGAGCTTCCTCTAAACGCCGGAAATAGCGGCGCTTTTTCTAAACCACCCCATCGTTTGCTTAATACCTCTCCCATGTCTCTCGCCAGCAAGGCAATTGCGGGATAACGCGAAAGCTCTTCAAGGGTGTTCGCGATTTGGTCAAACCACAACAATGTTCGCTGTCGAACCGTAGCCAGTTCAGGATGCAATTCATGATCGATCGGTTCCTCAATCAAGCGCTTACCTCCCACCAAAAAGCCTAGCCACCAAGCGCATCCAGATGCAATGCCATCATAGTATTTTCGATCATCTTGTGCAGCTCTGATATGTTGACACAGTTGAACTCGATACGCATTCTCGATCTGTGCAATAGTGTTCGATGGAATACGTGCCACCTGCCAGCATGTTGGAAAAGGAATACGCCAGATCACGGCATCAATAAACGATGGCGCGATAAACGCATTGTCAAGGTCGATGAAACAACCTCCCTCTTTCCGCGTTGCAAAGTTCTCAGGGCATGGATCACCATGGACAATCGTGCGAAACCCGGATTCTGACTCCCTCCATACGAACAGTTCCTGGAATTCGACGAGAGCTGCCGCTGAGTTTATTTCCAGCGCTCCAGTTACGTTGAGGATTACAGTTAGACTAATATTAGTAGGTAGAAAGTCTTGTCGTATAGTTGGTGGATTATGTTGACTCGACCAGCCATGCAATTTAGCCATACTTGCCGCCATATCAACAAGTCCTGCTGTTGCAGCTTCCGGGTCTGCACCCAACAAGAGTTGGTCTACAGTATCCAACCCGACGTCTTCTGACAGAATCAGCTTGTGCTGTTCGTTATATCCCAAGATTCCTGGGACGACACCACAGTCGGCAAAGAACTTGTAGATGCTAACTTGACGAGTTTGTTTGACGTACGCCGAAAATGACTCAGCTTGCACTTGCCATACATTGTGGCCGGAAATTTCCCTCAAACTGAATTCCCTGTATTCTCCAAGATGGGAATAAAGAATCTGCTCGACGCATTCTTTAATAGCCTTATCCATCTACAACCCGCATTGCTGAATCTACTATAGTATACCAACCTAAAGGTCGTTGGGCGGTTAGCGAAAAAAGGGGCGATTCGTCCATCGAATTCAGACTCCGGCCAAATGCAACGGCCACCTGGCCTGCTGATTACGCTATCATCTGGCGGACAGAATACGATGATGTCGCATGTCAAACACTGTTGTCCTTATCCTATGCCAGCGGCTTTCCCCAAGTAACCCTCGCCTCTAATTGGAAACTGAGAAGTCCCTCATCATCAACAAAATCAGATAAGATATCCGATAGTTCATTGTCAAATGCTCTGACGTTGTCTTCTCCCATGTGTTCCTTGGACATGCTTTCTCTCGAATGAAAGGACTGAACATAGTCTGTAAGTGATTGCGAGAAACTTACCGGTGTCGTCCGCTTAGCTCCAATCAGGTATAAATGCCCTCTATGTACGAGTTCTTGAATCAGATCAATCTGCTCATGGTGTCTATTGGTGGAATATTTGTGAATCAGTAAAAGCTCGGGATCATGCCAAGGTGACCCGACAGGACGATCTCCATCAATGATTACAAGGCACCCGTCTGTCGTTAACACTTCCTTGAATCTTGGAAAAACCACATCCCACTCCATCCAATGGATACTTGCACCAGCCGTCACCATATCGTAGGGCGGATATAACTGCACTTCCTCAACAGGTCCACTGATCCACCGGAGATTTGGGTGATTACCATTGATAAGCGACTTTCCCACTCGGATCATTTCCTGCGAAAAGTCAACGGCATTAACTTTCTCTACGTGATTGACAAGCGTGCGTGCTATTTTTCCGTGACCACATCCGACATCTAATACTCTTCCCGGTGATTCTTCCAGCAAACTTAGAAGTATCCTATACGTCTCATCTGGATAGGGAGGTCGGAACTCGTATGTTTCCGCCAAACTTTGATTCTTGAATCGGGACGCGTAATCGTCACCGTATTGTCGTGGTCTGGTAATTTTCATGTTTCAATCTATTCCATTGGATAAACGCTGATATTCAAGAAACTTCTCTTGAACCAATCCGTTAGCGAAAAGGCTTTTGCTCAGATCAAAGCCCTCCCTGATCGAGTCTGTCTGTCCAAAACAGTAGAAAGCTGCACCAGCATTCAAACACACGAGGTCCAAGATTGGTTCTGGAGTTTGGTTTTGTAGAAGAGATAGGAAGATTTCTGCGTTCTCGTCACTATCACCCCCGGGAATTGTGCTGTAGTCCTGTTCAGTGATTCCGAATTCCCAAGGCGTAATTTCATATTCTCTGGTCACATTACCTGCTCGTTCAAATATATGCGGAAAAAAGGGGTCAGGTCCATTTTATCTGTCTTTTTCTTCTCCTGAGGAAAATGGACCTGACCCCTTTTTTGTGGACCCCTTTTTTGTGGTTGGGCACGAAACGGGCACGAAAAATCTCCTCCTTATTGATCAGCTCGCTTTTGCTTGAGGAGGCTTAATCAGAGATTCTGCGGGAATACCCAGTTCTTCATGTAACTTCCAGATCATCTTCAGAGTGAGAGAGCGCTTGTGATTCAGTATTTCATACACACGATTACTTTTTCCTATCATCGGTTCAAGATCCTTGACAGTCAGGCCGCGTCGTTCCATCTCAAATTTGATTGCTTCGACCGGGTCCGGTAATTCCATGGGATAGCGCTTGGCTTCGTAAGCTTCAACAAGCGTAGTGAGGACATCCAGTCGTTCACCCTCTGGGGAATCGAGTTCAGCATCCATCAGTGATTCAATTTCACGTAGAACTGCTCGATAGTCTGCTTCGGTTCTAATCGGTTTGATATCCATGGTTCGAGTCTCTTGCTGAATAGTTTGCGCATCAATTTCGTCGTACTGCTTGTGGGTGCCAATAAAACGGACATATACCACTCTGTAGTCATAGTTGATCCACACCACCAAACGGTACTTGTTGCCTGCAATGTTGAACACTGCCCGTCCGTATTTAAGAATGCTTGCATTGCCGAAATCCCGCTTCACCTCAATGGGTGCTGCCCAATCGGCTTTCAGTGTATGTCGGTACCAGGCTAACGTAGGATCTTTCGCATCCAGGTATCGAGGATTTTCTTCCCAGAAAGCTTTGAGTGTTGACAGGGCAATGATTCTCACCGGGAAATTTTAGTCCCAAAATGGGACTGCTGTCTAGTTTCCTACTCTAGGAAATGTATCATAGATTCCGTGGGTTGCCTGCAGTCCCCTTCGGCTGATCTGGACTTGTGACGGATGACTCAACTTTCGGTGATTTGGCCATCGAATTCAGACTCCGGCCGAATGCGACGGCCACCGGAGCGTATTCGATGCTCTTGAATTCAAAATAGTGTTGTTGGATGGTCAGTCAGATCTGCTGGCGGTGAACGGTTATGTGAGTCACCCGGCTGATTCAGACCCAAATCCTTCAGGATCTTCTGGATAACGTCAGGGTCTTCGATTGACGCGATGATCCGGACAGGCCCACCGCGCCAGTTTCAGAGTGTCTTGGCCGTCGATTTCGAATTTTCATGGTCCTCCTGCCGGGAGGTGTCTCTCGGGACATCCTCGGTCTGGCTGAAGACATAGCCCGGACGCAGGCGAAGATTGTCGGGGAATTTTTGACGAGGATGGAACGGCAACTTTGGATAGCCTGCGCCACCATCGTTAGCCGCTTCCTGGCCAGCGGGTGAGTTCAGCACACAGGTGGCATGGATAGCCGCCTCGGACGGCAACTCGATCATGTCATCGCCGTTTCCGGAGCCCTTGCGCACTGGTTCCGGCAGACCGAGGCGCTCGTACTGTTCGGCTGGGCACTCGTTGCGCGCCATCTCACGCAACATCAGCGTGATCATGTGCGCCTCTTTTTTCTCGTCGGTAACAGGATTGGTCTGGCCCGGATCGTTCTGTACATCGAACAGCAGTGTCGACAATCGTCCCCTGCCGACTGGGTTGTCCTTGGAGGTCATCCTGGGCGGCGTTCTGGTTGGAATCTTCATGACCTGGCAGCCTTTCATGAACCCGAATCCCTCGACTTTCTCCCAGCGCTGCAGCTCTCGAGGCGAAAACAGATTCTTCATATGGGCGGGCATCAGGGTGTAGTCATGGAGCGGCGTGTTGTCGGGGGTGACGTTGGCCCGCATGTAGGTGTACTGCCCATCGGTGACATTCACGTGGCCCCCCATGACACCGTAGAGGGATGCATCGCGCACCGGTTCGTCACTTAGCATGCGCTGGCGCAGGGTGTGCCCCTGCATGTCCTGCGGCCGTTCTATAGCAAAAAAATCCAGTACGGTTGGCGCAATGTCGATCGTCTGCGCCAGCGCATCACGTGTTTTGCCGACACAGTCCGGGATGCGCGGGTCATAGACCCAGAAGGGGATGTGCGCCACTTCCTGGAAAAACGGATTCATGACCTTTGCCCACCAGTCGTGTTCCCCCATGAGAAAACCGTGATCGGTGTTCACCAGCAGTAGCGTGTCCTGCCACAGATCGTACTTGTCAAAGGCATTGAGCACCCGCCCAAGCTGCTGATCGCAGAAGGTGACGAGCGCGGCATACATATAGCGGATGTGGGCAATGGTCTGATCGTCCTCCCGAACCTCCCGGTAGGGTGGCCAGTCAAACGCCGGACCATCGTACTCGTGAGGATAGATATCCTGGAATTCCTGCTGGGTGAAGAACGGCTCGTGCGGGTCGAAGGTCTCGATCTGCAGAAACCAGTTGTCTGCCTGATGATTACGCTCGATGAACTCCAGACCCAGACTGAACGTGCGGTGCTGGGGCTGGCGCTCGGCCCGATCCATGTATTCACGATTAATGTTGTCCTGTTTCATACCGGGTAAGCGCTGGCTTTCCGGCCAGCGGTCACTGCCGTAATCGGGATCGCGCAGCTTTTCCACATCACCTTTCCACTTGTCGCCCTCCTGGCCACGCACCAGGTCAAAAGTTGTGTAGCGTTGGTGGTAGGTGGCGCCGCCGTCTTCCCAGTAGTGGTGATGATCGGTCACCTTGTGTGAATGAACGCCGTTGGCATTGAGTATCTCGGGCATGGAGTCATCGAAAGGTTCGAGGGGTCCCCAGGAGCGATGCAGGAAGTTGTAGCGCCCGGTATGCATTTCCCGGCGTGCCGGCATACACGGCATGGAGCCAACATAGAAATTATTGAACTGGATGCTGCGCGCCGCCAACCGCTGAAAGTTGGGTGCCTTGATCCACTCATTGCCGTAGGTTGGCATAAAATGACGACACAGTGTGTCGTACATGACGACAACGCAACGCTTCTTCTGGCTCATGTGGTTCTCTCTATACTGGCGACTGCAACGTGACGACGTACGCATCACGAACCATAACAAACCGGAATCGCCACCGCCACCGCTATGCCAGGTGATGGGTCGGAGGAGGGTAAATGGGGGCAGGTCAGTTGGATTGAAACCAAAGGGACGACCGACAAAGGGGGATAAATGGACCTGACCCTTTTTTTTTACTTTTTTTCGTTGGATTGAAACCAAAGGGACGACCGACAAAAGGGGGATAAATGGACCTGACCCCTTTTTTCACTTGCCAGTGCTGTAGGAAATGGCCTGTAGCTAACCCCACCTTACTTGCAGATTTCTCAAAATTGGGCGTTAATGGTTCCTATAATCGACGAGCAAGGCGAAAGCCTGGAAGGACACGGGTGCGGATTCCGGTGGCGATTTCAACAAAGTGACGGGGAGGTCGATGGCAAGGATGCGTTTGTGATGTATTACGCGTATACGCACGCGAACCAGGTGGGACGGGAACACCGGCGGCATGGAGCGGTATCGGCAATTACTGCTGGCGGCCTTTACCAACAAGGGCAATTCCACGGATAAAGATCTGAAAGCCATACTGAGAAGGACCAACAAGTTCAAGGAAGAGTCCGGTTGATGCCCGGGTCATAGAATGCGCGGGTGCGTTTCATGCACCATGCAGGATTCGAATATAGGGGTACGTCTCGAATGCAAGAAAGCGTTAGCGGAACTGGCCAAAGCCGGTTTGTGTCGGTAGTCGCGCTGTTGTTGTGCGCGGCTATTCCGCACGGCGTTTACGCACAGGCTCCTCTACCCGGCGTATTCACCGAAGTTCAGACCACCATCGCACCTCGCATCAGCCCGGCATTGGAGCCGGCCACCATACGTAGCCGCGTGGTACAGGTGGATACGCAGAAGATCACCGCTGCGCGCCGCGGACGAGAAGCACTCAAGCTCAACCTTTTCGATGATGAAGTCGTCGGAATCGCCATCAAACGGGTACGGCCGACCCGCTCGGGTTACTTCATCTCAGGAACCCCCGAGGGCAAGGAATGGGGGGAAGTGCGCCTGGTGGTCAACGGCCCAGTCATGGTGGGGACAGTCGTGACCCCCGAGGGTGAATTCACGATTCGGTCGGCTGGAAACGGAAGGCATGTCATCCGTCAAATTGATCCGACAAAGAAACCGTTCGAATGCGGCGTGGAGGATACTCCGACTCCAGCTCAGTCGCTGAATGCCTTATCTTCCATTGATCCGCTGACGGCCGACGCTTTGCCATCGCAAATGCCTCAAGTGGACGAGTTGCCCACCGAAGACGGCTCGGAAATCAGAGTTCTGATTGTCTATACGCCGGCTCTCCAGGCACGGCAAGGGGGTGCGGCGGGGATGCGCGCTCTGATCGACCTCATGATCCAATCCGCCAATCAGACCTTTGAAGATGGCGGGATCAATCCACGGCTGGTGCTGGCGCACACGACCCTGGTGGACTACGTGGCTCAGCGGACCGACACGGACCTGATTCGTCTGAGAGATCAGGACGACGGAAATATGGACGAAATTCACACACTCCGCAACAAACATGCGGCCGACCTGGTACATCTGCTAACCGAATCCAGGACCGGTCCGGCGGGTTCCGCCCTCCGAATCAAAGGCGAGTCGTTGAGATACGCGGACGATGTGGGCTTTGCGGTCACGGCGACTGCTCACGAGGAAACGTTTACCCACGAGACGGGGCACAACCTGGGACTTCGCCATGATCGGTACGTCGATACACCCGCGGGCGCGATCTATCCCTATGCTTTCGGATACGTAAACAGGAAAGCGTTTGAACCGGATGCTACGATCGAGTCTCGCTGGCGGACGGTCATGGCGTATGGCGATCGGTGCCATGATGAGGAGGTCTACTGCCCCAGGCTGCTGCGTTTCTCCAATCCCGACCAGACTCACCTGGGGGATCCGCTGGGTGTTCCCGCGGACGATACAACAACCGGACCTGACGGTCCCGCGGATGCGCGCTTGACAATCAATAATTCCTCACCTTGGGTGGCTTCGTTTCGATCCTGGGCATGCACGGATTTCTTCGTGTCGCCCGAAACGAGTCTTGCACCGGTCGGCGGGGGCGAAATCGTGCTCAAGGTAGAAGCGGGTCCTGGCTGCCTATGGGAGGCTGAAGCCCAGGCCGAGTACCTGACCATCCATACGGAAATGCCCGTCGCGGGTTCCAACTTCCTGAATTTGAGTATTGATGCGAATCAAAGCGGTGCGGAACGCAGTGCTACGCTGAGCGTGGCGGGGAAGACGATTACGGTGCGCCAGCTTGCAACCTCGGATGGCGTTTGTGGCCGCACATCGGCCGTTATGGAAACACTTTCCAGAGTAGCGGGTTTTTCCGGCGCTTCGCAGTGTGACCAGGTCACCGAGGCGCACCTGGAGAGCATAAGCACTTTGAAATTGAACTCTCTGGGCCTGAAGTCGCTGAAACAGGGAGATTTTGAGGGTCTTGATGCGCTGACAATTCTCAACCTGAGTAGCAACCAGCTAACGGACTTACCCGCAGGCCTGTTCAAGGGTCTTTCCAGCCTTGAGCATCTTTTTCTTTCCCACAACCAATTGTCCGCATTGCCTTCAAGCCTGTTTGCTGAACTGCCCGAATTGAAACATTTGATACTCAGTAACAACCAGTTGAAGAACCTGCCCGAAGGCCAGTTTGCCGGGCTTTCCAACCTGGAAGAACTGAGTCTGGACTACAACACACTTACCCGATTGCCTGAGGGCCTGTTTTCCGATCTTTCCGATCTGGAACAACTCAATCTGTTTGACAACCAGATAGCCGAGTTACCGGCCGACATGTTTGCCGGGCTTTCCAAGCTTCAGCAATTGTATCTGGGTTCCAATCCTTTCACCTCACTGCCGGATGGTATTTTCACCGATCTCTCCCGGCTGGAGCTTCTCAGCTTCAGGAACACCTCGGTAATCGAATTGTCCGCAAGTGTTTTCGCTGGCCTTTCAAGCCTGCGGAATCTGGACCTGACCCTAAATCCCCTGACTGAGTTACCGGATGGCATCTTCGCTGACTTGCCGATGCTGGAGCGACTAATTCTTTGGGGCAGCTCATTGACTGAACTGCGGGCAGGAGTGTTTGCTCATCTGTCCCGTCTCCGGATTCTGGACCTGAACGAAAACGATTTGAGTGATCTCCCTGAGGATATCTTTGCCGGTCTTTCCAGCCTGGAACGACTTGTACTGAGCCGAAATCAATTGGCTGAACTGCCACCCGGCATCTTTTCTGGGCTTGGCTCACTCAAGGAACTCCACCTTGACCGAAATCAGTTGGCAGGACTGCCACCCGGCATCTTTTCTGGGCTTGGCTCACTCAAGGTACTCCGCCTTGAACGAAATACAGTTGACCCGTTGCCGGTTCTGCTGTCTCTCAAAAAGGTGGGGAACAGCCAATTCAAGGCGATTGCGCCTGTGGGTGCGCCGTTTAACCTTGTCCTTGAAGTCAACGCAAATGAAGGTGGTGCGCTTGAAGACGCTGCCACTTCCGTCACCATCCCGGCGGGCGCATTGGAGAGCGAGCCGATCGGCGTGTTGCGAAAGGAGGGGACCGGTGGGGCCGTTAACGTGGACATCGGCGCATTTCCCTCTATACCGTCTGATCATTCCGGATATTTCCTCAAGAAAGACCAAGACCTGCCCCGTTGGATTCTCGCATCAGACAACCCGGCCGATGCGTCCTTGATCGATCTCTCACTCAACGGCGGGGAGCTGGAGCCGGATTTTTCCGCGGAAACCTCCAAGTACACGGTATCGGTGGCGAACGCCTTGTCAAAAACTACCATCACGCCCACCACGAGCAACCCGGGCGCTTCGGTGACGTTCCTTGGAGCGAGCGAACAGACGCTGGAAGACGCCGACCCGGATGTGGAAGGGCAGCAGGTGAATCTCATTGTGGGCGACAATACCATCGAGATTGCGGTTACGGCCGTAGACGGGGCGACAACAGAGCGCTACACGCTTACGGTTACCCGCGAAGAAAACAACTGCGACCGGACCGCGCAGGCACTGGATGCAATTGTGGAGGCGATACCAGGCGTTGACGAGTGCGGCTACGTGACCGCCGCGCATTTGTCCGGGATCACGAAGCTTGACTTATCAGGGCGCGGCATTGCATCTCTGCAGTCCGGTGATTTCGGTGGTCTCACCGGACTGGAAAGACTAGAGCTCTTTGATAACCAGTTGTCCGACTTACCCGATGACATATTTTCCGGCCTTCCGGCACTCTATGAACTAAGGTTGTACGGTAACCAACTGGAAGACTTGCCGGTCGATATATTTTCGGAGTTGTCTTCACTTCGTTTACTCCACCTGAGCGGTAACCAGCTTCGTCTTCTTCCCCGCGGCATTTTCTCCGGACTTGCACGGCTTGAAAGCCTCACGTTGTATGGCAACCAATTATCCAGTTTGCCTGCCGATTTGTTTTCGGGATTGTCCCGGCTTCAAGTTCTTCTGCTGGACGACAATAAGCTGCAAAGCCTTCCGGCTGATCTGTTTAAAGGATTGGACGCGCTTGCTACTCTTTGGATCCGACAAAACGAGCTGAGCAGTCTGCCGGATAACCTGTTTTCGGGATTGTCCCGGCTTCAATTTCTTCTGCTGGACAACAATAAGCTGCAAAGCCTTCCGGCTGATCTGTTTAAAGGATTGGACGCGCTTCGTACCCTTTGGATATCAGGAAACGAGCTGAGCAGTCTGCCGGTGGGAGTGTTTTCAGATCTGGCTGAACTTCAAGACCTTTCATTGAACAACAATCGGTTGACAAGTGTGCCGGATGGTTTGTTTTCCGGGTTGCGTTCGCTGAGAACGCTTACTCTATACCATCGGCACGGTAATTTTCCACTTACCCTGTCTCTGGAAAAGGTTGGAGAAGGCCGGTTTCGGGCGAAAGTGCCCAGCGGTGCACCGTTATCACTGGAAATTCCGATCAATGTGAGTAACGGCGGCCAGTTCCAGGGGGAAGCTGAGTCGGTAACTGTATCCGTGGGCGAGAGTGAAAGCGCACCTGCCACGATTACTCGCCTGGCTAACACAACACAGGCCGTGACCGTGGATATCGGGACGATTCCCGGCCTGCCGGATACGCATAACGGGTATGAATTCAGGAAAGATGAGACCTTGCCGCTTGAAATCCTGGCGGCGGTACGCACCGACGATGCCTCGCTCAAGCATCTATCGATAAGCGTGGGAACGCTTGATCCTTCTTTTTTACCAGACTCGACCGGCTATTCAACACTTGTTGCTAACGCCGTGACCTCGATCACGATCACCGCAACGCTGAACAATCCCGGTGCAATGGTCGAGTTTCTGGATGCAGCCGACCGGGCGCTGGCGGATGCCAACGCAAGCACAGACGGCCATCAGGCGAATCTCAATGTCGGCGAGAACACGATCAAGGTAAAAGTCACTTCCAACGATGCGACGGAAACGCGGACCTATGTGATGGTTATTACTCGCGACGGCGCCGCGGGTGTTTGCTTTCGTACGGCGCTGGTGCGCGACGCGATTGTGGAAGAGGTTTCGGGTGTTTCGTCATGTGCCCTGGTAACGGATGCACATCTGTCTCGGATCACCGCGCTCGACCTGAGCAATAAAGGTATTTCGTCTTTGAAGTCGGGCGATTTCTCTGGATTGGCGGCGCTGGCCACCCTTCTATTGGACGATAACCAGCTGATGAGTCTGCCCCAGGGTGTGTTCTCCGGACTCACGTCGCTTCAGACCTTCAGCCTTTCGGGCAACCTGGTCGATCCACTGCCGCTGCTCGTTTCCCTTACAAAGGTTGAGGACAGCCAATTCAAGGCGGTATCGGCAACTGGTGCGCCGTTCGCGCTGGAACTGCCAGTTAGTGTCAACAGCGCTGGAACAATTGAGGGCGGCGCGACCAGTCTGACCATTCCTGCCGGCGCTCTGGAAAGCGCGGCGCTGCGAGTAACGCGAGTCGCGGGTACGGTAGAGGCAGTTTACGTGGATGTCGGCGCGCTACCGTCATTGCCCCACAACCATGACGGTTACATACTGGAAAAGGACGCCGGGTTACCTCTTGAAATTCCCTTGCCCGTGGTTGCAGTGCCTCTGGATCAAGTTACAGGCGTGGTGGTCACTGCAAGCGTCGAAGAGATCGGGGTTTCCTGGGTGGAGAATTCGGAGGCTGATGGATACAAAGTGCAGTGGAAGTCGGGAGCGGAGGAATATGGCGAAGAGCGTCAGGCCGTCGTTTCCGGTGGTGATGTGGTCAACTACACGATTACCGGCTTGACAGCCGGCACGGAGTATTCGATCCGCGTCATTGCAACCAGGGAGAACGCCGATGACGGTCCACCTTCGGAGGAGGTGACCGGCACACCGCTGGCAATGCCTGCGTCTCAAGTGCAGCAAGTTGAGGTCACGGCGGGGATTGAGCAATTGGATGTGTCGTGGTCGGCGCTGCCGGAGGCTGACGGCTACAAGGTGCAATGGAAGTCGGGTGAGGAGGACTACGCCGACTCGCGCCAGGCAGTGCTTGCAGATGGCGAAAATGTCAGCTACACGATTACCGGGTTGGATGCAGGGACGCAATTCACAGTGCGGGTGATTGCGACCCGTCAAAACGCCGAGGACGGAGCTCCGTCGAGCGAAGTTGTTGGGGTGCCGAAAGCTTCCCCTGCAGCGCAGGTGACTGATGTTGAGATTACCGTCGGCGTCGAGCGTTTGGATGTGTCCTGGACCGCGGCGTCCAACGCTGATGGTTACAAGGTGCAGTGGAAGTCGGGAGCGGAGGAGTATGATGGGTCCCGCGAAGCAGTGCTTGTCGACAGTGACACAGTGAGCTACACGATTACCGGCTTGACCGGCGGCACGGAGTATTCCGTTCGCGTCATTGCGACCCGGACCAACGCCGACGACGGGGCGCCTTCGAGCGAAGTCACCGGCGTTCCCCTATCAGTGCCCCCGGCGCAGGTGACCGGTCTTAAGATCACGGTTGGCGTGGAGCAGTTGGACCTGTCCTGGGTCGCCGTTTCCGATGCCGATGGTTACAAGGTGCAGTGGAAATCGGGAGCGGAGGACTACGGCGACTCTCGCCAGGCGGTGCTTACAGGAGGCGAGACGAACAGCTACACGATAACGGGCTTGACCGGCGGCACGGAGTATTCCGTTCGTGTGATTGCGACGAAGGAACACGCCGACGACGGGGCGCCTTCGGAGGAAGTAACCGGCATACCGAAGGCGCAGCCTCCCGCGCAGGTGACGAGCGTGGCCGTCGAGCCCGGCTTTGAGGAACTGGAGGTGTCGTGGGACGTTGTTTCCGGCGCCGATGGCTACAAGGTGCAGTGGAAATCCGGGACCGGGGACTACGACGAAGCCCGCCAGGTCGCGCTACCGGGCGGCGATACGACCCGCTACACGATCATGGATCTGACCGCCGATACCCAATACACCATTCGCGTCATCGCGACCAGGGAACACGCGGACGATGGCATGCCCTCCGAAGAAGTCACGGCCATGCCGGTATCCCCGGACCCGGATGTGAACAGCGACGGGATGCTGGATGGCAACGACGCCTTGATCCTGTATCACTCGTATGCGTCGGCGAACCAGCTGGGCGATGGTGAGACCGGCGGCACCGCCGAGTCGCGCGAATCGCTGCTGGCGGGGTATTCCGGCAAGGACGATCCGACGGACGACGAACTCAAGGCGATGATCCGCAAGGCGAATGCCTGGAAGGAAGCCGGTGTCGATGCGGGCGGTGACATCAACGAAGACGGTGCGATCGATGGAGATGATGCGGTTGTGATGTATTACGCATATGCGACCGAGAGTCTCGTGGGAGATGGTGAGACCGGCGGCACCGAGCGTTTCCGTCGCTTGTTGCTGGCGGCGTATGCCAGCCAGGAGAACCCCACTGACGAGGATCTCAAGGCCATGCTGCGACGCGCCAACAAGCTGCGCGAGAATTTCGGCTGAGGCAATAGCACCGGCTTTGTTGCCTGGTCCCTGGGAGAGAGGGCTTCCAGCTCCCAGGGTAATCGTGCAACTAATTGCAAAGCACGTGTACGCCGGATATTGTATAAGCGGGCGATGGAAGGAGGTTCCGTGTTCGCGATCCACAAATCCGGCCTGGCGACAGGCTGCCTGGCGCTTTGTCTGGCGATGTTTCCGGCTGACGGCGCGCACGCGGCCACCTGGACGTTCACGCCCGAGCTGAAGCGCCTGGATGCCGAAGGCAACGAGCTGTCCACCGGCCCGGTGGACATCGCCCGGCAAGAGAGCCTGTTGGTGGGTGTGTACATCCGAGTCACAACCGACGGCGCAGCGCCGGTGGACGATACGCACCTGGGCTTTGAGTCTTTCAGCGGTGCGATTCATTTTGCAAGCGACGAACTGGAGTCTACCGACATCGGACCAGTCGTCCGTTCGCTGCGTGGGGGTCAAGGCTGGCAACGGCGTATGGCCAATGCTTCCTTCGATCCGGTCGCCGATGGCTGGCTGGGTCCTCCCGAAGAGACTGACAATGAGACCAGCTGGATCGCCTTCTGGTCAGATCCGACCAATGCCCGCTCCAATCCACGCGGAGCCTGGTGCGCCGCGGAGAACGGCAGTTGCAGCATCTTTGTCGGCGTGCTGGCGATATCGGTCGCGCATCTGCCTCAGGATGCGGTCGGCAACCTGTCACTGCGCATTGGCGGCGTGACTTCTGCTGAAGAATCCGTTGCCGTGAGCGCCATGTTCGGCCGCGCCGACGAGAGCGTCCAACCCGGCAACACGATTACCTACAACCTTTGCCCTGTGTCCGGATGTGCGGTTGCCGATGAGAGCACCGGGCCGGACCGCGAGTCGCGCGCACTGGCGATGAAGTTCGCGCTGGCGAGTTTCGGTCGCGAGGTCGGCGGCAACGTGGTGGACATGATCGGCGAGCGGGCCGCCATGATCGGCGCCGGGCCGGCCGAGAGGTACATTGCGCTCGGTGGCCGTCCGCTGGACCTCAACGCCCTCGGCTTAGGCGACGACGCAGGTAGTGGCGCCTCGGGCTGGTACAGCAGTGCAATGGAACTGCTGGGCGTGAACCTCAACGGTCGGGAAGGCCTTGCCTGGGAGGCTGCGCGGGCCACCGGCTTGTCATCAGGGCACCTGAACTTTGACTTGCTGCCGAATGCGCGCGATCTGCTTACAGGCAGTTCGTTCGAGGTTGCGCTGGGTGGCGAAGACAGCGGCGCACCCGGCGCCTGGACGCTGTGGGGCGTGGGCGGCGACATGGATGCCTTCGGAGGACAACCGGACGAACGCTTTTCGATGGACGGCGAGGTATTCGCGGGTCACATCGGACTCGACTACCGCTTCAGCAGCGCTATGCTGGCGGGTGTGATAGTCAGCCACAGCAAGGGCGACGTGGACTACCGCTTCAGCAGTCCGGTCGGTGACGACGGCGGCATTGAGATGCAACTTACCAGCGCCCATCCCTATTTGCACTGGTCGCCCATTCATGGGCTTGGCGTTTGGGGCTCCGTAGGCTTCGGCCGCGGCGCCGCCAAGCTGACCGACGAGAAGGGTGCGGTCGACACCGGCATATCGATGCACATGACGGCATTGGGCGCCCGCCAGGAACTGATGCCGATCGGACGCTTCGCTCTGGCGATCAAGGCAGATGCCTTCCTCGTTCAAATGGAAGCCGATAAGCACAAAGATCTGTCGGCAATCGCAGCGGACACTTCACGTATGCGCCTGGCGCTGGAAGGCAGCCGCAGCTTCGAGTTCGAGGGTGGCTCTCTGCTGACCGGCACCCTGGAACTGGGCGGACTGGCGGATGCCGGTGATGCCGAGACGGGTGCTGGCGCAGAGGTGGGCGCCGGCCTTGCCTACCAGCACCCTGGCGGCATTGACATCCAGGCTCGCGGGCACATGCTGCTGACGCACGAAGAGAGCGAGTTCGAGCAATGGGGCGCGAGCCTTTCGGTGACCTACGACTGGGACGCCCGGGGCGAGGGATTGTTCTTCTCGTTGTTCCCCACCTGGGGTGCACCCGCCACCGGCGCAGAAGGTATATGGGAAACGACCCGGGTGGCGGAGACCTTCCTGGCCGGCGAGACCGAACAGGGCATGAACATCGACACCCGTGTCGGCTACGGCATGAATCTGCCCAATGGCCATGGACTGCTGACCGTGTTCGGTGAGATGGGCAAGCTAACAGGTGCACCACCGCACCTCAGATTAGGTACGCAGCTCGCAAGGCTGGAAATGCAACAATCAGCAATGAACCTTGAGATATTCGCGGAGCGCATGGGTGCGGGATACGGCACGGAACCGGCATACGGCATCGTAATCAACGCCCGCGGGGAATTCTAGACTACCGCACCCGACGTAGCACTGACAGACCCCTTTTACTGACCCCTTTTTTCTGAAAGTTACCATGTAAACTCCGCGGTCATGTAGCATAGTTGAAATCCACTTCTCAGAATATTTCTGTGACTCGTAGTGCCAAAATGGGTATCTGTCAATGCAAGTGAACATCCCCTGTTAAAAGCAGCGTTTAAACGTGTTTTGAGTAACATGCCATGGCATCCCAGGCCACGAAATTCAGGTAGTGTGACAGCATTGGACAACCAGGCAGTCTTCTCGTAAAAGAAAATTGATGCTCTGGCAACGGCGATCCCGTCGATAATTACAACGTAAAAATAAAACCTTGATCCGACAATTTCCTTCTCAATTTTTTTTACTTGCGTCGGTAGTACTTTGCCGCCTGACTGCTTCATCAGCTTCAATAGTTTGCTGACATTATTTTTAGTGATTTTTTCAACTTGTATACAGTTGGGTTCGTTTGCTTCTTTGGGTATCGCTGCGAATAGACAATCCGGTTCAGATAACTGGAAGCCTTTTCGATAAAGGGCTGAAACAAGCGTGGGTGACTGCAGGTGCGGCGGTAAGCTAACGGTAAAGTGCAGATTACTTTTTTTAAACCAGGTCAGGATCTCGTCCAGGCGAGCTTCGTCTCCCTCTGATAAGCCTATTACGCGATTGTAGTAGTTTGATGTTGGGTGATTCTTGTCCTTGAAAGCCAGGGCATTGCCGAATCTTTTTTCTTCCAACGAGCTTTTAGCCATGAGTGAATATTCATTGTTAAATCGAGTGAAACTACGATCTAAGGTATTCGTGATATAGTCCAGGTCGTTGAGAGAAAGTATTGGGGTAACGGTCTGCTCTACAGGCTCCATGAGAATATCTTTATTTTAACGTATCGTAATCGTATCAATTTTTTGAATTTTCGGACAGATAAGTGTGCTGGGAATTACAACTGCCTTCGGAAGATCATCCCTACGGTAATATGGTGAAAACAATAGACCCGTCCTTCGAACTCCCCATCATGACACCCTGCGTATTCTGCGAACTGTTGGCTGGCAGGGTTGACAAGGGACTTGTGGAAGAAACCGGGAAAAAGGGTCAGGGAACTTCCCGATTTTGGTAGTAGGTTTCTGCGATGGAAAATGCTTCATCCAACACCAATGATTGTACGTCCCGCCGGCGTATTTCCAATACTCTGGCATATTGCTTCTTGATGGGCAGATCGAGTTCCACGACCTGTCCAAAAGCGACTTCACTGTCAAAGGCCACGCGCGGGCCGTATCCGAGCAGGTTATTAGAGTGAATCAACAGATCTTTTGCCATCTGTTGGGAGCCTGCTGCAATATAGTGCGCATCGCCCAGGAGATTTTCGTCTCGTCCTTTGAATTGAGGAACATAGGGAGCGCCCACGGGGGTTGCAGTGTTCCTCACCCAGCTGTATTTTTTGAGTTCTTTAATCGGCACAGGGCCATCGTACTGGCTGAGCGGATGATCAACGGAACAGATCACGCGAAACTCAGTTCTGCCCAGGACATTTCCAATCAGAGTGGCAGGCAGGGTTTCCGGCGGTCTTCCTGCAACAAACGCTACGTCCACTTCACCTTTTTCGACCTGTGAGCGAAAGGTTTCGAAGTGTCCCTCGACAAAAGTTACTGTGAGTTGCGGATATCGCTCGAGGAGGGCCTGGTGTAATGCTGCGATAAACCCGGTGGGCCTCACTTCGCCAACACCGATAATGATGAATGTCGGCACACCGTTCAGTTCCGCCTGGGCCAGTCGCAATTGTCCAAGGATGTGCTTTGCGTTCCTGTAAAAATCCTGCCCTCTCGTGTTGGGTTTCATCCCTCGACCATCACGATCGAACAGTGGCACACCCAGTTGAGTTTCCAAACGCTTGATGCTGCCAGAGAGTCCCGGCTGGGAAATATTCTGGTTTTTTGCCGCCGCGTGAACTGTACCCAGTTCCACCAGCGCAATCAGATGCTTAAGCTGTCGGATATCCATAACAATGGATTATCAATAACCTTGTCCGGTAAAACAACACCTTATTATACTCCAGTAAAAACGGAAGGCGATGGTCCGATCCTCCAGTTCTGACTCCGGCCAGGCGTAGTTAAATTTTTACAGTGAAGCATCACCTGGATGCTGTCCGGGAACAGACTGACTAACTAGCGAGGAGGATGGGCGGCGACGTCTATTCCTTGCGACCTTCGACCAGCATGACCAGCGTTGGCAGCAGCAGCAGGGTAGCCAGGGTGGCGAATATCAGGCCACCGAGCATGCTCACGACAAACGGAACCAGGAAAATCAGTTCATCGCCACGTTCGTACAGTAACGGGGACAATCCCAGGATAGTCGTGAGACTCGTCAGGAGAACGGCCCGGAAGCGGTGGCGGGTCGCCGCCGATGCTGCAGCTATAGCCGGGAACATGTCATTTTCAACGCGAATACGGTTGTATCGATCCAGCAGTACCAGGGCATCGTTCACGGCAATACCGGCAACGCCGACCACGCCAAATATCGACATGGCGGTAAAATCCCAGCCCAGCAGCCAATGGCTGAGGACTGCGCCGGAGAACGCCATCGGAATACCGGCAACGGCGATCACCGGTTTCCAGTAACTGCGCAGAAATGCGGCGATGAGCGCATACATGGCAATCAGCACCATGGGGATCAATAAAGCCAGGGTTTTCAATAATTCCCGCTCATCGCGTGCTACCTGGTCGATCTCAATCCTGAGACTGGGATACTTTGCCAGCAGTTCGGGAAACAGTTCTTTCCTGACAATATTCCTGGCCTGTCTGGGTGTAATAACCGAAGCATCGGCGCGTCCGCTTACCATTGCGGTTTGTTTACCGTCAATGCGAATCACCTGGGTCAGTTCACGTTTTTCAGTGATGCGCGCCACCATGGACAGTGGAAGCTCTCCGGCAGCGCCGGGTCGCTGGATATGCTCTTCGGCAAGTTCACGCAAACTGTCCCGCCGGTGCTCCGGGTACCTCACCACGACTTTGATCTCTTCATTGCCGCGTTGTATCCGCTGTATCTCGGCCCCATGGAAACTTGCCCGCAACTGCGCACCGATAGCAGCCGGCGTCAATCCCGCAGCAATTCCGGCCGGTGTAACCTCAATTTCAAAATGCCGTTTGCCAAGTGACAGACTATCGGAAACTTCGTACAGACCCGGGACAGAAGAAAAAGCGGATTTCAGATCGGCCGTTGCCTGCTGAAGAACCGCGGGATCTTCATGTTTCAGCGCGTATGCAACCCCTGGACGTGTGATCCTGCTCGTAGTACGGAAATTGACTTTCTCCAGGTAGGAAATATCGCCGATTTCCCGGCGCCACAGCCTTTCAATGTCCTGGGGCGATACCGTGCGGACCGGTCTTTTGTTGAGATGTACCCTGACCGACGCCATATGACTGGCATTGAAGTCCTGATCCAGCGCTGCCGCTGATATGAGGTTACCGACCAGCATGCTGACCGAGTGGATCGGCGTCCCGCCAAGCTTTTCATTCACGGCATGCGCGGCATTCACAAATCTCTCGGCAGTTGCGAGAGTGACGTCAAAGGGCGCGCCCGGCGGGAGGTGAATATCGGCCTGGACATTATCGCTGACATTTGCCGCCGTATCGAAAATGAGCAGGCGAACGTTGTCAGTACGAAGCAACGCCAGCGCGAAAATTATCAGCAGTATCCCGCTTGCCAGTGTAATAAAAGTGTGTCTTACGGACCAGGAAACCGTGGGCACCACCACCTGGTCGCGAAACTCGTCCAGCCTGCGGCTGATCCTGTTCTGAAGCACGCTCAACGGCGGTACGCTCCAGCGGCCCTCGTGCGACAAGTGGGCGGGCAGGATAAAGAAGGCTTCTATCAACGACACGACGAGGACGAAAGCCGCTATATAGGGGAATACACTTACGACCTGGTAGAAGCCCGCGGTGACGAATAGAAACGGAAAAAAAGCAAACAGCGTCGTCAGTACCCCGATGGTTATCGGCCCTACTACGGCTTGCGCACCGGAAATGGCTGCATCCAGGGTGTTTTTACCGCTCTGCCGTTCCTCGGCAATACTCTCTCCAACCACCACCGCATCGTCTACGACAATTCCGATCATCAGGAAAAACCCGAAGATGGTAGCCATATTCAGCGTCATGTCTGCTGGCCCGAAAAACATGAGCGCGCCGATCATGGACAACGGGATACCAACGGTTATCCATACTGCAACGCGCAGGTCGAACACGAGAACCAGGCAGATGAATACCAGTAAAATACCAAGCACGGCGTTCCCGATAATCTCCGATATCCTGTCAATCGCAGGCTGTGCCCTGTCGTTCCAGACTGAGACCGTTACCTGGGGGGGAGCTCCATAGTTCGCAAGCCAGTTCTTGATCTCCTCACCCATTGCAACGATTGACTGCTGCTTGGCCGAGTCAATCCGCACAAAAACTGCAGGCGTGCCGTTGAACTCGGAGACAACATCCTCATCACTGAGACCATCGCGTATTTCCGCTACGTCACCCAGTGTGACGATAGTGCCGTTAAGCCGCGTAATCAGCGGTATGTCCTTATACTCATCCCCGCTCTGGCGTTTTGAAACCGTATGCAGGATCACGCCGCCGGAATCGGTCCTCAATTCACCGAATGTCATGTTTACGGAGGCGCGCCGTGTCTTTGTCACTATATCAGCGATGGACAGGTTATGGCGCTGCAGGTCCTCCTCGTTCAGCTCTATGCTTATCTCCCGGTCGCGGGTTCCCAGCAACTTTACCTGCGAAACAGACGGCAACTCCAGCAAGTCATCGCGTAACGCCTCCGCGACACGCCGCAGTTCTCTCTCTCCGACGACGTCGGATGAAACAGCCAGGGTCATGACTTCATACCCGAGTTGCTCAAGCTTTACTTCCGGTTGATCCGCAGACCCGGGTGGAAAACTGTCAATGCTGTCTACCGCTTCCCGCACGTCTTGCAGGACCGAGTCAGGATTGGCAAAGGTCGCCAGTTCGACCTTGACCTCTCCCAGGCCTTCGCTGGCAGTGCTGACAACCCGCTCAGCGCCGGGAATGCCGATTACACTGTGTTCGATTCGGCGGTTTATGTCTTCCGACACTTCCTGGGGAGATGACCCGGGCGACCGCACCTTGACAGTCACCGTACGCAGGTCGATTTCAGGGTAAATCTGGACGGCTATCTGTTGCGCGGACAGCAGACCTCCGACGATCAGGAATGCCATGAGCAGGTTAGCGGCAATGGGGTTTTTTTGCGAAATAAGCAATGAGTCCTGATCTCATGATTGCACCGTTTTTTCTGGTTGGGGACCTTTACGGCCGGGAATAGGGTCTGTTATTGCGCTGCTTCAGCTTCGGCAACCAATACCGCCAGCCCCTCTGCGGCACCGGGCAGGGTTCCTGTGACGACACCCTCACCTGCATCGAATGCCTCCACTACCATGCCGGCGGCGGAGTGACCAAGCGCTTGCACGCTGATTGAACGCAAAACACCGTCCCGAACCGTCCAGACACTGTCACCTGGCTGCAGGACGGCATCCGGCAGAACGTAGACGTCCTGGTATTCGGGTCCCTGTATCTCAACCTCGACGAACGTGCCCGGCAGGGGCAGCGACTCCAGCGGCCGGTCCTGTACGAATTTCAAGAACAGTGAAGCAAGGCGCGTTTGCGGTGCAACTACCGATGACACGCGCTCGACTCTGGCAGCGTATTCTTCCGTACGGGTGTGAATACTGGCGGTACGGCCAGTCGCGGGTGTCAGGTATTGCAGAACTTTCGGATCGACCGGGGCGTCAACCTGCAACATTTCCGGTTGATAAACCATGCCCAATACCGAGGCACGAGCGTCGACTCCTTCAACGGGACCGACCAGTTCCCCCACCGAAACGGATGACGATACCACCCTGGCGTTGTAGGGAAGGGAAATTTCGGTACGCTCGAGGTCAAGTTGCGCAAGCTTGAGTTCAGCCCGGGCTGCCCCAAGTCTTGCCTCCACGCTGCCGGTATTTTGTGCGGACAGTCGCGCTTCCGCTTCCTTGACGGCCATTTCCGCCGCTTCCACCTTAAGCTCGTACCGGGCCGGCTCAATCCTGACGAACGTCTCGTTTGCCACAATGGACCCACCGTTGGCAAATTCGGGGGAAACCCAGGCTACACGTCCCACAACTTCAGAACGCACAGCCACCTGGTCGTATGCCCTGACTGCGCCGGTCAGCTTCACCGTCAGCGCCTGCCCGGTGGATGCGGGCCAGATCACATTGACGACCGGTTTGCTGGCGACCACATCCTCACCGGCTGAAGTGTCAAGGATGACGCGACCCGGCGCCCGGGCAAAGTACAAGGCAGTTACAATCAGAATGAGAATAATACCCAGTTGGGCATAACCGAACCACGCGGGACGGGCAGTACGGTCTTCAGGGCCGTTTGTTTGTTGCTGCATGTAATTTTCCTGATGTTGAAGGGTGCTGCAAACACTAAACCATCGCTTCGTACCGCTGCAAGTGCAGGATATGTAATTCCTGCTCAGGTACGAAATGCTATGTCTTTTACGGAACTTGTCAATACTTTTGTATATAGGTTCGACTCAATGCCGGATTCCAGGAAGCGCTGAAATTCCCCGGCATTGCCGCCGTCAATACGTCCCCCGAGACCGGCAACCAAACCCCTATTGACCGTTCCCACTGTACGTCTATTCCTGCCCCCATGTGAAGCTCCTTCCTCTCGGATACATTACCATAGGCTAAACGTTCTTTATTATATACAATGCCTTATGCAAATCCTGGCAGTTGGCTATCCCCTGGCGACAGGTCACGGCGGGAGAAGGACACTATGAGTACAGAGCAGTCTGCGGATATTTCACACGCTCCTGTGTCTGAGCCAGATGATCGGAATCGCTCAGGGTCACAATTCGGTGAGCCGATAGCCGTTGTCGGCATGGCATGCCGCTTCCCTGGTGCGCATGATGTTGCGGCCTTCTGGCGTCTGCTGGAAGCGGGTGAGAATGCAGTCAGCGAGGGCGTTCCGGGTTCCGGCGTTGGGCGCGTCGGCAAGTTGTTCCAGGACGCCGCAGCTCTGAGAGAGGCGTGTCGTTTCGTCGGTTTCATAGACGATGTTGACCGGTTCGATGCCCCTTTTTTCCGCATTTCGCCAGTCGAGGCGCAGCTGCTGGACCCCCAACAGCGACTGATGCTGGAAACGAGCTGGCATGCGCTCGAAGACGCGGGAATAGACCCCGATAGATTGAAGGGCAGTCGCACCGGAGTGTATGCCGGAATCAGTACCAATGACTACCGGGGGGTCATACTGGAAGCCATTGATGCCACCGAGCCGGCCTCTAGTCTGTACGCAGTCAGCGGTACATCCTACAACACCGCCATCGGGCGGGTTGCATTCGCCCTTGGCCTGCAGGGGCCGGCGATTGCAGTGGACACTGCCTGCTCGTCGTCCCTTGTGGCAATGCATCAGGCAGTGGCCGGCCTGCAACGTGGAGAGGCCGACCTCGCGCTGGCGGGCGGGGTACACACCATCCTGTCAGGGAAGCTGCTGGAACTGCGTGCAAATGCGGGCATGCTGGCCCCGGATGGGCGCTGCAAGACTTTTGATGCCGCCGCCAACGGCTATGTACGCGGCGAGGGCTGCGGCATACTGGTTCTCAAGCGGCTGAGCGAAGCGGAGGCTGACGGCGATCGAATCTGGGGTGTCATTCGCGGCTCTGCGCTGAACCAGGACGGTGCGAGCACAGGACTGACCGTGCCGAACGGGGAGGCACAGGAACAGGTCATTGAGGCGGCATTACTCAGGGCAGGCATACTGCCGTCGCAGGTGGACTATGTGGAAGCGCACGGCACGGGAACACCGGTGGGTGACCCGATCGAGCTACGGGCAATGGCGGCGGCCTACGGGAAGGGACGCGAGGTGGAGCGACCACTGCTGATTGGCTCCGTGAAGACGAACTTCGGACACCTGGAGGCGGCGGCGGGAGTTGCCGGGGTGATGAAGGTCTTGCTGGCGCTGAATCATGGGCTCATCCCGAAGCATCTGAATTTCCACAATCCGACGCCGGCGGTTGATTGGCGACAACTTCCTTTGCAGGTTACTGCGGCGGCAACGGAGTGGCCGCTAATGTCCGACCGAGCGCCACTGGCGGGCGTGAACAGTTTCGGCTGGTCAGGCACAAACGCGCATGTTGTGATGGAGGGCTACGGCACGCTGCAGAGAACAACTGACGGATTACGTGACGGGAAGTGGCCCACAGGTTCCCCGCAGCATATCGCCGTTTCTTTACCCGAGGCGATCGCGGACCCGGCGGTGGCAGCGCCCGCACCGCGGGCAACTCGGCTGCTGCCCTTGTCAGGCAAGACAGACAAAGCCCTGCGGGAACTGGCAGGACTCTATCTGGCGTGGCTTGATGGGCACTCCACAGACCTGGAATCTGCAGACTCCGCCGCTTCGCCTCTCCTCTCGGATATGGCGTGGACGGCAGGCGCGGGACGCAGCCAATTCGCTCACCGCGTGGGCGTTACTTTCAGAGACGCCGAGTCGCTGCGCGCCGGGCTGAAGGCGGTTGTGGAGGGCGAAGACAATACGGCGACGAAAGCAGCGACGAAAGTGGCTTTCGTATACACGGGTCAGGGCAGCCAGTGGATGGGCATGGGCAAGACCCTGTACGCACGCGAGCCGGCGGTGCGCGCCATTTTCGACCGGTGCGAGCGGGTCATGCTGGAGGAGCGAGGTACTTCGCTGCTGGACGTCATACTCGGCGGGGAAGGAGCGGAAGGCGACCTGAGCGATACCGCCTGGATACAGCCTGCCGTCTATACCCTGGAGTGCGCGCTGACTGCATTGTGGCGTAGCATCGGAGTTGAACCGAGCGTCGTCATCGGGCACAGCCTGGGCGAATTTGCTGCAGCGCAGGCTGCCGGCGTGATCGGGTTGGAAGATGGTCTGCGGTTCGTGGCAAAACGCGGCGCCCTGCTTTCGTCAATGCCTGAGTCAGGTACGATGGCGGCGGTGTTCGCTCCGCAGGATACAGTGGTGGCGGCGGTTGATGAATACAATGCGTCATCCGACGGCGTGGGTTTGAGCCTCGCCGTTGACAACGGCATTCATCAGGTCATTAGCGGGCTCAACGCGGCAGTGCAGGCGGTCTCGGAGCGTTTCGAGGCCGCAGAGGTTACCGTCAGACCGTTAACCAGAAATCAGGCCTTCCACAGCGCTTTGGTGGAGCCCGTGCTGGATGACCTGGAAGAAGCGTATCAGGATGTTGCGGTCTCGCCGCCGTCCGTGGATCTGGTGAGCAACGTCACGGGCAGCGTGGTTACACCGGACGAGAGGCTTGATGGCACATACTGGCGTCGGCATGTGCGCCAGGCCGTGCAGTTCCGCAGAGGCATTGGAACGCTGGCGGAACTGGGCGTCGATCTGGTCATAGAGTTGGGTCCACATGCTGTGCTGGGTCCATTGGTGTCTCTGGTCTGGTATGACGTGGCGGATGGTGCGCAAGACCCCATCGTCCTTGAGAGTTTGCTGCGTCCAGCCAAGGATGCGCTGCCGTCAACATACGATGAGGACTTCATGGCTGCCGTTGCGGGCGCATACGAGGCGGGGCTTCCTCTTGCCTTCGAGGGACTTTTCGCGGGAGAAGAGCGGCGCAGGATTGGGCTGCCGGGCTACCCCTTTCAGCGAGAGCGGCACTGGATCGAGGCGCCACGGCGCAGGCGCGCGGCCGCCGGGCATCCGCTGCTGGGCACAAGGCACGAGTCGCCACGTGGCGAGGTGATGTTCGAGACGGAAATGTTCCCTTCCGACCCATCCTGGCTGAACGACCATCGCGCCTTTGGGCGGGTGATAATGCCGGGCGCGTTGTATGGCGCAATGGCGGCAGCGGCGGCGCTGGCAGAAGGCGCGCAGTCGGTAGACGTGGAGGAATTGCAACTGCACAGCGCGATGGTCTTTGCGGAGGAGGACAGCGAGGACCATCCTGAGCAGAGTGGGCGAAAAATCCAGGCTGTGCTGAGCGCGTTCGAGGACGGGAACGCGCGGCAAATTGAAATATTCAGTAAGGGCAAGTCCGAAGAGGGCTGGACACTACACGCACAGAGCAAGGCATCGCTGGATGTCAGGGCGCGCGGGACTACCAATCGCATTGATGTGGACGGATTGAAGTCGGGCATGCCTTCGCAGGACATCACGGCCTTCTATCGCGCACGGGCAGATGCCAGTATCAACCTGGGCACAACGTTCCGTACGCTTCAGGCACTCTGGGCAGCGAATGGCGAGGCGGTTGGCGAGGTCGTCCTGCCGGAAGCCGTTGACAGTAGCGGCATCAGCCTGCATCCAATTCTGCTTGACGGCTGTTTCCAGGTTTTTTCGGCGGCGCGTCATTCCACCAGGGACGAAGACGAGGTTACCTACCTGCCCTTCGGATGGGAACGCTTATGGCTGCGGCAGGAACTGCCTCAGCGCTTAATCTGTCACGCCCGTGTACGAGAGAGCGCACGCGACCCAGAGCGGGACGAAGGACGGAACGAGACACCGGAAGTGTTGAGCGGCGATCTGCAATTCTATACGCCGGACGGGTTGGAAGTTGGCGGATTGAGCGGATACACGGTGAAGCGTGCCACCCGTACGGCCTTGCTTTCCGCGACGGAAGGCCTGCAAGACCTCCTGTACGAAGTCGTCTGGCGCGACAAACTCCTCGCGCCCGCAATGCCGCCCGCAGATTTCCTTCCGAGTCTGGCAACAGTAGCAGCCCGTTCCACACCGTACTCCGAATTCCTTTCGGCGGAGGGTGTCGAAACGGAAGAAAGAGTCGCCTCGTATATTGACTTGGAGTGCTTGGCGCAGTCCTATGCGCTCTCAACTCTCTATCGGTTGGGGTGGAAACGCAAGGTGGGCGAAACGATAGAGCCGGATGCCTTGCGGCAGGAGTTGCAAGTCGTGGCGGAGCACAGGCGGCTGTTCCGCCGCATACTGGAGATTCTGGCCAAGTCCGGTGTGCTGGAAGAGGTGGACGAAGGGTTTATGGTGAAAGTCGGGCAAGATGCCCCGTTGCCTGAAGGGCTGCAGAGTAACCCTGAAGCCTTTGCGACCGAGATGCTTACGCGCCATCCGCACTGTGTAACCGAGATCAGGCTGTTTGGACGGAGCGGTGGTGCACTTTCAGAGGTGCTACTCGGCAGAGAGGACCCGTTGACACTGTTATTCAGCAGTGGAGACCCAAGTGCGGCCGATATGTACCGGGATGCACCCGTATGGCGAGCGGCTAACAGTATGATTGGGGCAGCGACCGCAACACTCGTAGGTGAACTGCCCGTAGGTAGAAGACTGCGCATATTGGAGGTGGGAGCGGGTGTCGGGTCGGCGACGGCGACGGTGTTACCAGAGCTTCCGGTCGGACGGTTTGACTACACATATACGGACATATCGGCGGGCTTTTTTGCGGAAGCGGAGAGGCGTTTCAGCGACAGCGACGCGCCTATCAAATACCGAGTGCTGGATATAGAAGTGGACCCGGTGGCTCAGGGCTTTAAGCCTCACGAATACGATCTGGTGATTGCTGCCAATGTGTTGCACGCCACGCGCTATCTGCCGGAAACGCTTCGTCACTGCCGGAATCTCCTCGCCCCATCGGGTCTGCTCGTAGCCCTCGAGAACCATCGCGGCGAAGCTTGGCTGGACCTGGCTTTCGGACAGTTGGACGGTTGGTGGCGGTTTGCCGACACTTACCGTACCCATCACGCTCTGGTGGGGCCGGAGGTGTGGACGCAGGCGCTTCTCGACGCAGGTTTCGAGGAAGTAGAGATACTGGGACCGGAAGAATCCGACTCGAGCGGGTTGCCTGACCGAGGTGTAATCGTAGCACGGGGACCGGCGGAAGTAACGGAATCGCCAGGAGTATGGTTCTTGGTGGGTGACTGTGGCGGCACGGCAGATGGGCTAGCAGAGGAATTGGCCGCCTGTAACCAGACAGTCCTGCTCACAGGTAAAGAAGCGCAGGTGGGTGGGGAATTGGGGAAAGAATGGTCTGGAATTGTCAAGGTACCCGTGGAGATGGATCGTCGAGAGTCGTGGCACTCTCTTCTCCAAGGTCTCCCTCAGGATCTGCCACTCAAAGGTGTGGTCCATCTCGTGGCACTGGATGGGCACGGGGTACAAGCGACAACCGCTGAGTTTGCACAAGATGCGAAACAGGCAGGGGCCAGCGCATTGGCGGTAACGCAGGGCATTGCAGACGCCGACGTCACACCCACCAGCGGCGTATGGTTTGTAACACGCGGCGCACAGGCACTGGAACGGGAGCGTCTCGGCGAACTCGCAGGCGCAGTGCTGTGGGGTTTTGGTAAAGTAGTGTCGCGGGAAGCGCCCCATTTACAGCCCAGGATGATTGATTTGGACCCCGAAGCACCGGTGCCGCTATCCGATCTTGTTAATGAACTGCTGCATCCCGACCCGGAGACTCACATAGCGTACCGTCGGGGAATCCGCCGGGCGGTCCGTCTCGTGCGTAGCGAGGCCAATACTGAGCGGATGACCTTTCCTGACGAACCGAATTGGCTGATTGCGCCCAATGAAGGGGGCGCTTTAGAAGGGTTGCAAGTTGAGCCTTTGCCGTCGCGTCCCTTGGAACGGGGAGAAGTTCGCGTAGCGGTCGAGGCTGCCGGGCTTAATTTGTGGGATGTTTTTCGTGCGCTGGGTGTCATCGAAGAAGGCTCGTTGGGCGGGGAGATGTGTGGACGGATACTCGAAATCGCTCCCGACGTGTCGAGCGTGTCGGTGGGTGACCGCGTGGCTGGATTCGCCTTTGGCACCTTCAGGTCAGAGGCGGTCATGCGGGAGGAGTTGGTGACGCCTGTGCCTTCAGAGATTCCGCTAACGGCGCTGGCGACGGTGCCGACTGCGTTTGTATCGGCCGCATTGTCGTTCGATTTCGCGGGGCTGAGGGCCGGCGACCGGGTGCTAATCCATACCGCATCAGGGGGCGTGGGATTGGCAGCTCTCCAGTTAGCACATGCTGTTGGATCGGAAGTGTTCGCCACAACGAGTGCTCCGAAACAGGCGTATCTACGCTCGCTAGGTGTGAAGCACGTGTTCGATAGCCGGCAGACGAAATTCGGGCGGGAAATTCTGGAAGCCACCAGCGGCGAAGGCGTTCATGTGGTGCTGAACAGTTTGACGGGGGAAGGTTTCATCGATACGAGCTTGTCCTGTTTAGCACAGGGCGGCCGCTTTGTAGAGATGTCCAATCAGAACATCCTGAGCAAGGAGGAGATGGCGGCGGTGCGCCCGGATGTAGCCTACTCCATCCTGGAGTTGGATAGCCTGAAAGAGCGCGACCCTGCGTTACCGGGTCACGCCCTCAAGAGTGTAATGGAGCGTCTTGCCGCCGGAGAGTTGAAACCTCTTGTGCATAGCCGGTGGTCACTGACCGAGGCTGGATCAGCAATGGATTTCATGCGTACAGCACGGCACATCGGAAAGAATGTCCTCACCATGCCACCCCTGGCGCGAGGACGGTTACGGGGGGACAGGACCTACCTGGTGACAGGCGGATTGGGTGGTATTGGCTGTGCACTGGCTGACTGGCTGGCAGAACGGGGCGCGGGCGCAATCGTGCTGAACGGACGTCGTGATCCCGACCCAGAGGCCAAAGAAGCCATAAATGCGCTACGCGAACGCGGTGTCACGGTGCAGGTGGAGATCGCAGACGTGACGGACACGACGGCTGTGGACGCGATGCTGGAGCGTCTCGATGCCACGCTGCCCCCACTCGCGGGCGTCATTCACAGTGTAGGCGTTCTGTCCGATGCTACGCTGACGAATCAGAGTTGGGACAGTTTCCAGCAGGTGCTGTGGCCGAAGATGCTGGGTGCATGGCATCTGCATCGCGCGACCGCCCACTGCGACCTGGACTTGTTCGTCCTGTTCTCCAGTATCACCGGCGTTCTGGGGAACTCCGGCCAGGCGAATCACGCGGCGGCGAACGCATTTCTTGATCAACTCGCAGCCCATCGGCGCGCGCTCGGTCTGCCTGGGCAGACGATCGCGTGGGGAGCCTGGTCGGGTCTCGGCGAAGCTGAGGAACAGCGAGAGCGCATCGAAAAACAACTGGAGGCGGCGGGCACAGGCTGGATAACGCCGCAGCAGGGGCTGCGCGCGCTTGAAACGCTGGTACGGCAGGATATTCCGGCTGGCATGGTGGCGGTAGTGGACTGGCCGACATTCGTAAAGGGGCACGGTGAAGTTCCGCCATTCCTGGAAGAGCTGTTATCTACATCCACAAGCGATGCGGACGAATCGGAGGAATTGGCGGAAGACGTGTTGTCGCAGTTGCGCGCCTCACCGCGAACCGAGTCAGAGAGCATCCTGGTATCGTTCCTGCAAAAGGAACTCCAGGCGGTGATGGGGCTGTCCAGTCTATCCTCGACCTCAGTCGGCTTCTTCGATCTGGGGATGGACTCGCTGATGGCAGTGGAACTGAGAAACCGGCTCAACCGCGCATTCGCGGGAGAGTATGTCGTCTCCAACACGGCGGTCTTCGACTACCCTGACATCACGACCCTGGCCCGCTATCTGGCGGACGAACTCGGTCAACTGAGCGAAGGCGGTGGGGCAGCCTCCCCGCCCGAAACATCCGCACCTGAATCGCGCCCACCCGTCGCCACTGAGGATGACGATATAGCGATAGTCGGCATGGCGTGCCGCTTCCCCCACGCGAAAAACCTTTCCGAATACTGGCATCTCCTGGAATCTGGCACTGACGCGGTGACCGACGGACGCCAGGACGGTGGAGACCCGGACCCTGAGGACGCCGCAGACTCTGAGGACACCGCCCACTTGCGCGGTGCGTTTGTTGAGGACATAGAGTGGTTCGACTCACGCTTCTTCCGTATTGCGCCAATAGAAGCGCGCATGATGGACCCACGCCAGCGTATGATGCTGGAGACGAGCTGGGAGGCTGTTGAAGACGCTGGAATCGCTCCGGATAGTCTGCGGGGCAGCCGTACCGGCGTGTATGCCGGAGTCGGTGACAGCGAATATCAACATCTGATCGAAGCCGGCGGCAAGGCGGGCAGCCACCTCGGCACAACAGCAAGTGTCACCGCCGGACGGGTCGCATTCGTGCTGGGTCTGGAAGGCCCGGCAATGGCCATCGATATGGCCTGCGCCTCGTCACTGGCCGCGGTGCATCAAGCCGTCGCCGGGCTCCAGCGGGGAGAGGTAGACCTGGCTCTCGCCGGAGGCGCGCAGGTGGTGCTATCGCGAGGCGTTTCCAGATTCATGCTGGATGTGGGGATGTTATCGCCGAGTGGACAGTGCCGCCCCCTCGATGCGTCTGCAGACGGCCATGTGCGCGGCGAGGGCTGTGGCATGCTCGTTTTGAAACGGCTGAGCGAGGCGGAGGTGGACGGCGATCGCATATGGGGCGTCATCAAAGGTTCTGCCGTTAACCAGAACGGGGCGAGCGCGGGACTGACTGTCCCAAACGGCCCGGCACAGGAGCGGGTTATGGAGGCGGCGCTTGCACAGGCTGGTCTCACCGGGGCGGATGTGGACTATCTCGAAGCCCATGCGACGGGCTCCCAATTAGGCGACGCAATTGAAGTACACGCCGCCGGCTCGGTCTACGGCAGCGGGCGCGCCGCCGACCGCCCACTGCTGATGGGCACTGTAAAGTCGAACATCGGACATCTGGAGGCGGCGGCGGGCGTTGCCGGCCTGATAAAGGCTGTGCTGGCGATGAAGCAGGGCGTCATTCCACAACATCTGCACTTCAGGAAGCCGAATCCAAAAATCGACTGGGACCGACTGCCCGTGCGGGTAACTGCTGAAAAGACCGACTGGCCACTCCATCCGGACAGACCGCCGCGTGTGGCAGTGAGCGCGTTCGGCATGTCGGGCACAAACGCGCATATGGTGGTGGAAGGCTACGGAAGTGAGAAAGACGATTCCGGCACGGACGCTGGAGTGCAGTCGTTTGGGGGCGCTGCACAGCAGATTCCCGTTTTTCTGCCAGGGCCGGTTGCGCACCTGCCGCTGGCCACGGACGGACTAGCGGAGCGCACAGTGCGCCTGCTGCCGCTGTCGGGCAAGTCGGACGGCGCCCTGCGGGACTTGGCAGGGAAGTACCTGTCGTGGCTTGACGAACGTCTTGCTGCGTTGTCGCCTGAAGCTCCTGCCCTTGCCGACATGGCGTGGTTGGCGAGTGTCGGACGCAGCCATTTTGACCATCGCGCGGGTGTGGTATTCCGGGATGTGCAGTCCCTGCGTGCAGAGTTGACGAGACTCATGGGAACCGACGCCGCGTCTGATAAGCCGGCGCCGCAACCCGCAACGAGAGTTGCCTTCGTGTACACGGGCGAGGGTAGTCAGTGGATTGGTATGGGCGAAGCACTGTACGATAGCGAGCCGGTCGTGCGTGCTGTTCTGGACCATTGTGACGCCGTGGTGCGCGCAGAGCGGGGAGCGTCGCTACTGGATGTGATGTTCGGGCGTGCCGGAACCACGGGCGATTTGCATGACGTGGTGTGGGCACAGCCAGCCCTGTATGTGCTGGAATGCGCGCTGACGGCGCTGTGGGCGAGCGTTGAGACGCGCCCGCATGTCGTGCTGGGGCATGGCACGGGTGAGATCGCCGCGGCGCAGGCGGCGGGAGTCTTCACCCTGGAGGACGGATTGCGCTTTGCCCTGGCTCGCGCCACGCTGATGTCGACGCTGCCGGGAGTAGACCCGAATCAGGCCTGGAACGGGCTGGAAACGGCACTCGCAGAGGGTGCGGTCTCACCTCCAGCCCTGACTCTGGTGAGCGGCGTTACGGGGCAGGTTGTGGATGCGGACAGGTCACTCGACGGGGCATACTGGCGCACGCAGGCGCGCGAGACTGCGGCTTTCAGCGCAGGTGTCTCCACGCTTGCCGAGCTGGGAGTGGATGCGGTGGTGGAGATCGGCCCTGACGTGGTATTGGGCCCGCAGTTGAGTCTTGCATGGCCGGACTCATCGGAAGTAGAAGAAGCCACCCCCTCACCGTTGGTGCTGGCGAGCCTGAGGCGACCATCCGACGAGGATTCAGAGGGTGGAACCGAGTTTATGGAGGCAGTTGCAGGGGTGTATGAGGCGGGGCTGGCGCTTGCCTTTGAGGGCATGTTCACCGGTGAGGCGCGCCGCCGCATCTCGCTGCCGGGTTATCCGTTCCAGCGCAGGCGTCACTGGGTGTAACCGGGGTTGTGGTATCGTGCGGAAAACGTCAGGAATATTGATTGACGTGAGCATTTGAACATTGATAACGTACCGGCTGAATTTTCTGAAGACTCAAGCAGAGAGGATTGTATAGTATGGCTTCAATTGAAGAGCGGCTGAGACAACTCGCGGACGAAAACCTGGAAGTTGATGGACAGCCAGTAGGCAAGTTGCTGGATCCCGGCAAGAGTATTGCTGACCTGGGGGTCTCCTCTATGGATATAGTAGCATTCGTCAAAGTGATCGAACAGGAGTTCAATGTCTCGTTCACTCCTGAAACGATCGCGGAGATGCGGAATTTTGGTGACTTGATCGCATATCTGGAGGCCAACGCCGCTTAACCCTCACGCCGGCGGAGGTAACCTGTCGCAAATGTCCGCTTCCGCTGCAAGTTGCTGGTGGAGTAACTTCCGTAAAGTCGGGTCCGCTACCGTCATACATATAGACCTGACACCTCATGCCAGCCGTGAGGCGTCATCCTTGTTATGGCTGAACGAGGAAGAACGGACGCGCTGGCGCCAATATCCGCTCCCAGGTCCTCGTCGCAGGTTCGCTTTGTGTCGTGCCGCGCTACGGGCTATCCTGTGCAGCCAGCTCGGTTGCAGCAATGAACGCCTCAGCTTCAGCGCATCCTCCCATGGAAAGCCGTACGCATTAGTGGACAAGGCGCCGGCAGCCATCAGCTTCAACCTCAGTCACAGCGGAAAGCATGGCCTGGTAGCTTTTGCTTCCCATGGACGGCTGGGCGTGGATGTGGAGGGACTCGTCGCCCGAAAGGATTTTGACGAGTTGAGTGCAGCCGTGTTCGGTCCTCATGAACAGTCCGTCTTTACAGGCACGCGTGGATGCGACAGGGTTCAGCTATTCTTCAGACTCTGGACCATCAAGGAGTCGCTGATCAAGGCGCTGGGCATGGGATTTTCCTTTGATGTGTCCCAGTTTGAAGTGCCACCAGCCTTGCATCAGGGGAGGATGAGTCTATTTTGCTTTCCACAACTGCCGGCAGTGCGCTGGCGCGTCGAATACATTGGCAACGAGGATTTCTCTGCAGCCCTCGCGCACGAGCTTGTGCCGTCCCAATTCAAAGCCCGGTCATGATAGCGGCGGAATGTTGACGTACCAGAAAGACGAGGGGTTCTGTCAATGACTTCAGAAATCGTATGGGAGTTACCTGAACCGCTTTCCACGCACGACGTGCGCGTGGACGACGACACCATTATCACGCTGCGGCAACATGGAAACCCGTCAGGCCCACGACTCGTTCTGAGCCACGGCAACGGTCTTGCCATCGACCTGTATTATCCTTTCTGGTCGCTCCTGACCGACGATTTCGACCTGATAATCTACGACCTCAGAAACCATGGGTGGAATCCGGTCGGTGATCTCCAAAACCATAATGTTCCAACATTGGCGCAGGACAATGACACCATTCTTGAGGCTCTCGACCACCACTATGGGCCAAAGCCCAGAATTGGGGTGTTCCACTCAATTGCGGCTCTGACGACCCTGCTGTCGCCCAAAAAGGGCAGCGATTTTGCAGCGCGCGTTTTGTTTGATCCGCCGCTCTGCAAGTCTGGCCGGAGCTATAAGGATTTTGAAGATATCGCAACACGTATGGCCAAAAGGGTCCGCCGTCGTACGAATCGATTTCAATCTCCGCAACAACTGGCTGACATTCTTCCTTACATTCCAGATTTCCAGCGAATGGTGCCAGGGGTATTCGAGCTTTTTGCCAGAACAACCCTGCGTGAGAGCGCGAATGGAGAAGAGTATGAGCTTTGCTGTCCGCCTGAGTATGAGGCGCAGATAATGGAGTACGCCAGCCCCTTTGCCATGCTCGTGGACTTTCAGTCGCTGCTAACCCGGATATTGCACGAGTGTGCTAATTTGGCAGGGATCCGTGATATTTGCGCTGTAGCGGGGCGTGACAGTTTCGACCGAGCGGGAACCGGGTCATTTGATGCGGTATTCGGGTTGTGAGCTG
>LXNI01000498.1_pt1 | contig 44309 bp, 31 predicted proteins | sample 809091 | NCBI WGS metagenome assembly LXNI01 (sample SAMN04870527, study PRJNA318959) | sponge metagenome | biome: 01000161; feature: marine sponge reef; material: water | host: Sarcotragus foetidus | place: Greece: Milos, Mediterranean Sea | collected 2013-05-29 | depth 5-7 m
CTACATCGAAGGGTTCTACAACCCACACCGGCGGCACTCCACCATCGGATACCACTCACCCAACAACTACGAAAGGAGCACCCACACCGCCCCAGCTACTACCTTGACCCCCTAACCGAAAACCGTCCACAAAAGCGGGGCAACTCCATATTGTGTGACGCTACTTCTCACCCACCTAGGCGACTAGGGCATTGCTACCCTCCGCGCGGTGGGCAGGTTCACCAGATCCCTACAAACCCTCATCGTGCTCATCGTGCTCATCGTGCTCATCGTCCTCATCTTCGCCCATGTCCGCATCCTCCAGTCCCGCCGAACCATCGAGGACCACACCAGCGGGCTCGTGTTCACCACCGTCGAAAACGGGGAACCCGACGACATGACCAACATCACTGCTCCACCACCAAGATCCGACCCCGAAGGATGGTTCGACGGTTCGTTCGACTCCTTCGACGACCGGCTCGAAGCCCGGCTGCTAGCCGTCGACGCCTTCGCCGGCCTCACCGTCAGATGCGACACCGGTAACCGCCCAGCCGAAATGACCGTCCACTACGACCCGTTCCCAGACAGCAACGTCGGATACCCCTACAGAGAACGGTGGGAATTCTTCACCGACGGGGAACGGCCCGGCCTCAGAAGTGACGACGTCGACGCGCTCGGCGACCCCATCACAGAACCTCTACGTCACGCGCTCCTGACCGAACAGTGGCTGATCTACGAAGTCGACGCCCATCTGGGCAGCCAACGACGCTACCCGCCGCTCGTGTACCGCTACCGGGCCACCTTCGACCTCACCGAAAACAGAGAAGTCGTCGCCGACGTCCTCGCACGCTGCGGACGCCAATAGGACAGATCAACCAAGCAAATCCCGATGCTGGGGACATAGGAACTCAATCGCCGCGGCCAACAACCTCGTATCACCCGGCCGCTCCTCGGCGCGGCTCCGGTTGTACTGCTTTCTAGTTGTGGGTCGAGGTGTGGGACCGTAGTCCCTAAAACCTATATCTACCTGGGATTTTACACCGCATCCTAAGCGGTAGGTCGCAGGTTCGAATCCTGCCGCGGGCGCACCGTTCCTTATCAGTTCATACTGCCCTTTAACTGGTGTCCAACTTGCGGTTATCCGCCGGGGTGGGGTTGTTGAGGGTGGTACCTGTCGAGGAATTGCTGGTAGGCCCGCTGTTGTTGCTGGTGGGGGCTGTGGTATTCGACGTCGGTGGGGTGGCGGTATTGGGTCCAGGTTCGGGGTGGTAGGAGTCGGCGGCGGTGTGGCGGTGTGTTCGGGTCGATTTGGTGTCCCCTTCGATGGATGGCGATGTGGTGGTGGTACCAGCAGAGGGTCGCCAGGTTGTCGGCGGTGTCGGGACCGCCGTCGCGTTTGGGGATGACATGGTGGGTTTGGAGCCGATAGCTGTTCTGGCAGGAGTCGATGACGCATTTCCGGTCCCTGGCGAGCACCGCTCGGCGCAGCCGCTTCGGGACCTGCCGGCGGGTTGGCCCGGTGTCCACGACCTGGCCGGCCTCGAGGGTGACCTGTTCGCTGCGTCCTTCGCATTCGACCGTCTCGACCGTTTGGGGGCCGACCCGGGGGCCTCCGAACAGTTCCACGCCCCGGGTGTCTTCTGATTCGTCGCCGAGGGGTTGGTCCTTGACCAACATGATGACAGGTTCCCGCCCGGCCGGATCGCCCGGTTGGAGATCTTGGTCCAAGTCGTCCTGGGCCATGGTGGTCAGGCCGATGGCCTGTTTCTGACCCGGGCTCAGCTCGGAGTCTTCCTCGGACGCGAGGGGTGGGATCTGGTCGGCTCGCCTGTCTAGGGCCTGGCGCACCACTTGGCCGTCCGTGGCGGTGAGCCGCCCCGACAGGTGCCACACGGCGCCGTCTTCGGACACTCGCAGATTCACGTACTGCCGCTCGAACGCCTCGCGTTCGTCTCCTCGGCTGAGTTTCCGGTATTTGGCGGCCAGTTTCTTCACCCCCGCCAGGTCCAAATCAACCGACCCGGCGACGTCGGAAGCGTTCGCTCCTGCTTGGATGAGCCGCTGCTCGGCAACAGTCCGGTCGAAGGGCAGATGCCCTCTTCGGATGAGGTCTATGACGTCGTCGTCCAGCCGCCGGGCCAGGTAGGCGAGGTCCCGGGCGACCGTATGGGGTATGTCGAGGCGTGACGCTGTCCAGTCCGCGAGGGAGCGGTACCCGTCGCGTACGGTTCCGCGTCGGCGGATCACCATCTTGAGCCAGGCCAACTGGCGACCTCGCAGCCGGTCGATCTCGGCTTGGTCGTCTTTGAGGTTGTTCTCGGCGACGAGTACGGGGTCGGCGTCGTGGAACGCTGTTCCTTCATACATGTCAACCAACATAACGAGCTCCTGTGACAAACACCGGCGTATCATGAAGATGACAGAATAAATATGAACGGATAAGGCGTCACGGTTGAATTAGCGAACCCCGGAACACGACCATTGAAGCCCTGACCACGACCGCCCGACTGCCTCGGATCCCGCTCCCATATCCCACAGCCCTAGCTGAACGGGACCTGGTGGCGACGATCACTCCCCACCGAAACCGGATGCGCCGCCAGTGACAAGGTGTTCAACGCCAAGGAGCGCATGTCATTCCAGCGTATTGGAATCGGCCGGGATGGAGTTTGGAAGCGCGGGAGTCCGCGGGACCGGATGGCGTCCAAGCGGCGGCCTCCAGCGGCTCAGTGAACGCGCCGCCGCCCAGCTGGTGCGAGGCAAGCCAGGCTCTCTACGGTCGGCAATACGAACGGGAGATCCAGTGCGTCAATCTGCGATTCCACATACTGTCGTGCGCTCGCAAAGAGGTCCGAAACTTCGAGCGCCAGTTCGGTATCGGTGAATACGAAGCTGCGTGGTTTGTCGGCGAGCGGGTTAAGGCGATGTACCAGTTCCCAATCACGAATCAGGTTCCAGTCGCCGTCCGCGCCCGATTGGGCACCGACTACGGTGCCGCGGATGGGACCATCGGAGCCGGTGATGCGATCGTGCACACTGAATACGAAGATGGGAGCGTCTAGGCCACGGATCGCGGCGAAAGCCCCGGTCAGATCCACAGCATCCCGGACCGCCCGGTCGACAACCCGCAGCCCGACTCCTGCTACGTCTTCCCCTTCCTTGGGCTGCGGTTCCCGGGCGAAGAGAAGCTCATAGCGGTCGACGGTGGAGATCACGAAGTCGTCCTTCCATTCCTCCGGTGGTCGGAACGACAGGCGAAGGTCGTCCGCCTGGTCGGGCCGCCGACCTCGGACGGCGAGGATCGCTTTGACAAACGGCACAAGATCCGGCAGATCCACGCGCGGGATCTGGCCTGCCACGGCTCCGAAGTCGAACCGGGCGACATGGCCGACTAGGTCTCGCACGGTGTGGACAGCGTCCTCGCTGCCGAAAGTCGCGGTTTCGGCATCGAACCAATCGTCGAGCGTTTGGTCCCCGAGGGCGGCGGAATCGGCATCGGAGAATACCTTGGTGAACATGCCTGGGGATGCCATCCCGATTACGAGTTGGCGAATGTCCTCGGGGTCGTCCATTGCGCCTTGGAAGGCCAGGCTGATCCGCGCAAGCTTCTCGTCCAAGAGATCCCAGATCCGGCTCTCCACCGTGTCTGGGTTTCTCACCGTTACCACATCGACGGGATCGGTCTGGCCGTATCGGCTCACGCGTCCAACACGCTGGTGCAGGCGCATCGGGTTCCAGGGCAGATCCACATGAACCAGGGCGCTGCAATTCTCCTGAAGGTCTACGCCCTCGCCGGCCGCTTCCGTAGATACGAGAAACCGAACTTCTCCCCGGTTGAAGCGTGCTGCCGCGAGGCGCCGGTCTTCGGTTAGACGGGAAACCGTGCCGGACGAGTCTTGCACATCCTCGAGCAAACCATCGCCGTTGATAAACGTCACACAGCCGTCACCGTAACGTTCGTGCAATGCGCTCATGAGTAGCGCCTGGGTTGCTTTGTATTCGGTGAAGAACAGCACGGATCTGTCGGGGAAGCACTCTTCGACCACCGTCAGGATGCGCGCTATTTTCGTCTCGTCGGTGACCTCGCTTGCCACTGCGAGCAATTCCTCGAGTGCCGGGATCTCGTTGGGGTTGAGGTCGACTCCGGTTAGATGCTCTACGACCCGTTCTTCCAGCCGACTGATCTCGTCCAGATTTGCCGGGTCGTCCTCAGATCGCAACTCCTGCAAGAGCACCAGGTCCTTCCGCGCTTCTTCCAACCTGGCCTTCGCGTCGCGGAGCCGGGTGAGCCGTCGAGCTAGCGCCCGCCGTACTGCCGCCACGGAGCTTGACGCGAGCTTCTGCATCGTGATGAGGATCAGGATCACCATGCGTCGATCTTGGAATCCAAGACTTGCGGCATAGGCTTTGCCCGTCGTGATGAACTGCGTGAGCTGCTCGTAGAAACGCGTCTCTTCCGGTGAGTAGGCGTACGTCTCCCGCCTGGATCGCACCGGAGTGAACAGCGGCGCCCCCGACATGTCCGTGACGGAGTTCTTGTTGTTGCGAATCATGACGGTGCGGAGTTTCTTGATCTGCTCTTCGAGAGGCTGTTCGGGATCGAAGTCGTCGGGTCGAAGCAGCTTCAGCAGGGACAGGAATCCTCTGTCTCTGCCACGATGGGGGGTACCGGTGAACAGCACCATGGACTGGACCTTGCCACGTTCTTGCAGGCGTTCGACAAGTTGATACGACAGCGTGCGGTGGCCTTGGTCGTCCACGTTCATGTGATGGGCTTCGTCGATGAGCACGAGATCCCACGGTTTGGCGTCGAGCAGGCGTTCCCAACGATTGCCCTTGTCGAGCCGCAGCGTCTGGGCCGAGGCGATTACGCGGTCTTGGGTATTCCAGAAGTCGGATGTTGCTGTGTCGGCGGCGGCAACGTAGATCGAGATCCGGATGTCGAACATTTCGCGCAATCGCACCTGCCACTGTTCGACCAGGCTCGCGGGCGCGAGTATCAGTAGTCGACGCACACGGCCCGCCGAAAGCAGCGGCGTGAGGATGAGGCCTGCTTCGATGGTCTTGCCAAGCCCGACATCGTCGGCCACGAGCCACCGTGTGGGCCACGATTCGAGGACACGCTTGCAGACCCAGAGTTGGTGCGGCAGCAAGTCGATGCGTGATCGGGAAAAGACGCCCCAAGCGTCGTTGACCGAACGAATACACGCGCCGAGGACTCGGGTGACGACATGCAGCGCGGGATCGAGCCGCCCGGCTGCCATCCGATCCGCCAGACCGTCGATGAGTTCGAGGTCGGCCGCCAGACATTCCTCTATCCCGTGCTCAAAGCGAGCGACGACGCTCTCGACCTGATCCACCAGGACGTGGCCGATCCCAAAGCGGGGATGCCGGACTGCCGCGTTCGCATCGAAGGGCGCCATCACTACTCCAAGCCGAACCGACGGCGCAGATCCGGGTTCGAAGCCACATGGCGGATAGGTATGTCAAACGCACGATGGAGGTTCGGCGTAGCCGTGCCTAACTTGGACGCCATAAAGCCGGAGATGGCGCGTGCCTTCTCCGGGTTGGAAATGCCGTCAGCCGGACGGCCAAGGCCGAACGGTTCCAGAACGCGAAACACTTCATCCGATGGCATCCAGCAATCCGGGTACAGATGTTCACCCTCGACAACCTTCAGCCGCACGAGTTCCCGTAGCACCCAATGACGACCCATATCAAGCGGCGCCTGCGGTGCATCGAAGCGGGTACCGGCTCCTGTCATGGCTGGATCCTTTCTCGGCGCAAGCAAGAGAGCGATGTCGTACATTGTCACCGGGCGTTGTCCAGCAGACTTCAGCAACCGGATATATACCTCCCGAAATCGACTTAGCTGGTAGATCGCTGGAAACAGTGACATCCACTGCGAATAGGCTCGTTCGGCGTCTTGCCATTCCCGCAGCATCCGCATCCAGGCCCCCGCATCTTCGGGGGTCTTGAGTACATTCCAGTATCCGTGGTCGTGGACCAACTCAAGGAATGTACGATGTTGACGGTCCTTGGTACGACCAAGCCTTTGGCAGGCACCCAGAACCAGCAGTGCAAGCCAGTGATCTTCTGATCCGGCTTGGAGTCGGTCTGAAACGTCGCCGTCTCGCCGCAGCCACTCCGGCCAAGCCCGCCCTTCGTAGGCAGTGATCACTCCACGGCGCTCCGCGGGATCATCCCACCACTCCGATAGCCGGCTGAAGTACGTGTCGCTGGGGACTACCAGTACTGGCAGCGACTCTGGGACACGGAACCTGTCGGGGAAGAGCGCACCTAGAAGTCTCTGGCGACGCCAAGGTTCGTCGCAAATGTCTTCGAGCAATGGGCGGACGCCGTCGCAGTCCCGAAGCCACGACGGGAGAGCACCGATTGAGTTGAGGCGAGAGAGAACGCGATCCTGGAGTCTTCCGTCCATCAGGTATCGAAGCGCGGCCGGGCGAAGGTCCTCCTCGACGTCCCCGTACCAGTTCGCGATTTCGGTGGCACCAACCGAATACTGTGCGCGAATCCACCGGAACAGGCTCCAGTCTTCGGAGCAGCCGATATACGCCGGGGCGAGAATTCGGTTGCTGGGAGCGAATGCAGACCGCAGTGATTCTTCCTCTAGGTCCCCGTCAGCTTCATCCTGTAATAGGGAAGGGTCGCGCACTAGCAATCTCTGCAGAGGTTCATAACTTCCGGCAGCCGTTAACGCTCTAAACCGGCTCCCCCAAGTTGCGCAATGCCGATTGTTGGAAACCACATCCCAAGCCGCAGCTCGGGAAAGTGGGCGCAACGCGTGCAGCCGCGCCGGTGTCAAGAGGTAGTCCCACCTTTCGGCCAGTTCCGCCAATAGGTCCGATGGGCTAACTGAAGGCCGAACTTGGCCCTCCGGAAGTTCACGCAATCGAGCAAGGAGTCCGTCGGTTTCGGTGGACACGATCAGCCGACTGCCTACGATTGATCGGAAGTCTTCATCTTCGATCTCAGCGAGGGCGGCGCATAGCTCCGGATCGTCCAAGCCACCGGTCGCGACTTCCCACGACAACCCTGAACTCAGCGGGGGAAGCAGCGGTGGGAACGGTGCCGGAATATCGGTAGGCACGACCGATCGAGCGGCCATCCAAGCGGACATGCCGCGCCTGTTCCCTTGCAAACGGATAACAAACGTTCGGCGCAGCGTATCGGGATTGTCCGCGCCCGAGGCGAGAACTTTCCACAGGGATGACAGGAATCTCTGACCGTCAATCTCAAGAGGAAGTCCTAAGCTTTGCGCCGCCTCCGTTGAACCGGTCAAGACGTCGTGCAACTGGATCAAGCCTTTTCCGAGTTCGCGGCCGAGAGCATCGAGAGCTTGGAGGGTCGTATCGTCATCAAGCGACACATGGGTTCGGCCAGGGTCAAGTTTGAAAGGTCCGTTGACGACGTAGCCACAGGCCCACTCCTCGCTCGTCGGCGTGACATTCCAGAGGAACGGCACATCCGGGGCGAAGCCGGTCGGAACGCCATCTCGGAGACCGACGGCTAATGCTGCGGTGCCCATGTCCCCTCGTCCTGAGTCCGAGGGTCGGAAACGAAGGATTCGCCAGCGTCCTCGATGGTTGGGCAACTCGGTCTCGGCACCGATTGACCACCCAGATGCGCCTTCTATCGGTTGGCCATCGAATACGTGGACGCCGGGATATGGGCCGCCTTCGACAACGACTTTCCGTATCTGGCGGGCGAATACCGGTAACAGGACTCTGGCGTACGAAAAGCGATCAAACATCTGCTTGATCAGCTTGGTTGTGTCCTGGTCCGTCCGCAGCGGCATCCGAACGAGGGTTGCTCTCCGATCTTCAATCATCCATGAGTCTGCATCCCTCGGGGCAGTTTGCTCAATAGGAAGTAAGCCCCCCGCGATGGAGAATGCGATAAACCCGCTGTATACGGACGGGGACGACGACACAAGGTGGACCGACTTAAAGCCGAGGCCAAAGCGACCAGTTGTCGCTGATGACGAGCCTTCTCCGGGGTCTTCGCCAGGCTTGCTGCTCAGATTCATGAGCATCATGAAGTAGAGGTCCAGGTCCCACTGACGATCTCGACCAGCCGGGAAGGATTTGCCACCGTTGTCGTTGATCGGGCGTCCCCAATGCATCACGTCAATTGTGGAGGTGTCGTCGATCTCTTCAACCCTTACGAGGAGGTGGCGGCTGTTGGGCGGCAGTGGGCCGCCCTTGATCTCTGCGGCCTGCGCAAGCGCGTCGTCGGCGTTCTGCGCAAGTTCCAGCAGCACACTCTCAGCTCCGTAGCCGTAGCGGCGCATGAGATCGTTGACCCGCTTCCAAAGAAAGTCACGATGCTCCTCCGTGTCGATAAGGTTCGCTAGGCGGTTTAGAGACTTCCTCGCTCGCCTGAATGTCTTGTCCGAGGGCGCCTCCTCCTGCGCCCGCCTTCTTAGCGCCCGCTCGGCCTCCACAAGAGCGTCCTGGAGAGCCTCGCTGTCTCCGACATTGAGCTGTCGGAGCGTGAGCGGCAGGTGTGCCCTGATCAAGGCGAGCACGGGGCGAAGGTCCACTTTGGAGCCCTCGACCCAATAAAACCACCATTTCCTAACTTGGCCTTGGTCCAGGCCGAGGTACTCGGTCGCCCATCTCTCAACCGTGCCGCCGAGCAACTGAATGAGTTCGGAACTGGTGTGGCTCTGCGGGTCGACGTGCCGCAGACAGATCTGCCACGAGGCGCCACGGGGCGCAAGCTCCGCCGTCCAGGGGGGATACGCGGCTCGCGACTGTTTGAACCGGACCGGATCAGTGGCAAACAGCGTATTCGCGTCGGGCTCGGCCTCCATCGCCACCCAATCGCCCATGACGTTTACTGCACAAATACGCTCGCTACGGAAGACGGGTGGTGTGACCCAGACACTTACGGTTGCCCAGGGGTTCTCTCCACCTCGGCCGATCAGGCCGTTGCGCATACCCTCAATGCTGACGTCGTCTCCGAGCCATTCCTCGGCGAGCCTCGCGATTTCTCCGTGCGAGCCGCTCCCTAGCAGACTGAGAAACGCTCCCACGGCTCCGCGTGAGACTTGACTTCGCCAAGGCTCGAAGTAGGCCCGCAACGGTTCCAACGCGACTTCACCTTCCCCGACCTCTCCTACAGGGTTCGGTCGCGGTAGCCGGTCGTCGTCATTTAGTCGGAGAATCGGGCGCAGTTCGGAAGCCACACGGTGCCGCCGCGAGACGCCGATCTCGGTCCTTGCGACATCGCGGCTGGCATGCCAATTGCCGTCCTGGGTGGGCAAGTCGAGATCTGGCAGGACATGCGCGAAGAATCCGTTGGTAGCGGCGAAACAGCCCAAGAGTCTCCTGAACATGCGCCCACCCGGAGAGTCCTTGGCCGGCCGGCTGTCGGCAAGAAGTGTCAGCATTCCGATCTGGCGTTCCCAGGGAACGGGCGCACAGAGCGACTCTGCCATCCTCACGAGTAGTTGGTTATCCCCGTCCCCCAGGAGTTGGTTGGTTGTATGGAGGAGATTCCAACCGGGAAAACTTCCTACAAGGGTCGTTTCTAGAGCGCAGGCAATGAACAGGTCGTCGACCAGCCCTGGCTCCGAATTCACAAGCCAAGAACCACCATCCACTTGCGCCACTCGGTCCGAATCCAACGCATCGACCAGCCGTTCTACCTGGCGTGCGCGGCTCATGCGTCCGAGACTCTCACGAACCACCCGCTCTGCCGTCAGCCAGATCCGCGGATCGACGGCATCAGGAAGCCGCTTATCGCCGAAGACCCCGTTCTCGGCTAGATCGGAGATGGCATCGAGCACTTGTCCGGGAGCGACAAGCACAGCCTCCGGGGCAAGACCCTCGCCATCGCGATCCGGCAACCAACAGCTTGCTTTGAACAGTCGGCGCAGGTCACGCGGCAAGCTCACCGAACCATCGTCGGAACGCACCCGTTGAACGATCCGTTCGGCGAACCGCCACGGGCGCGAGTCTTCCAGCATCAGCTGAAGAACGCGATCACCGTCCAACGCGGGAACGGCTTCGTAGAGACCGGAGACTTCCGGCTCCGGGTCCAATAGGCATACACCCGCGCGGAGTTCCGGAGGCAACAGGATTTCACCTGTTCTTACCGTCGAACGCATTGCACGGTGGTCGAACGCCCGGCGCGTTCCGTAGATGTCCCGGTGCAGGGGCATGCTGCGCCAGCGTTGTTGTGATTCCGGTTCAGTGCTGTGCAAGTGCCTGAGTAGGTGCAGTGCCTCATTGTGACTCAGCGCCGTCCAGTCCACTTGGCTGCTCAAGCATTCATCGAGTAAGGCGTGCAGTGCTTCGAGATCGGCCTGACCGATGGAGAGGGCCTCAAGGGTGTTCTGCGAGAGCGGGCCCGCCAACTGCCCGTCAACTGCGCGCCACGACCGATCGAGCAGCCGCAGCAGAGTGAGCAGAGTGAGCGGGTGTACGCCGCGAACCTGGAACAGTTTGGTGTGATGTCCGACTACATCGGCAGCACGCCCGGCAAGGAGCGCACGCGCAGCCAAGCGAAGCTTGGCGTTTTCTGACATGTTCGACACGAGGCGACGGAGCAGGAGCGTTCGAGAGGCGGGTGCAGCAAACTGCTTGGCCCGAAGTACCGTATCGGCCAGAGTCTCGGGCTCGGTTGTGGGTACATCGGCGGCGATGGACGCCGCTGCGTCGCCGTTCACCAACCAGACAGGCTCGCCGAGCGCCGTCGCGAGTTCCGCGACGGCGGCTCTCGGGTCGGAGGTCCGTTTGGTCCGCGTTCCTCCTATGCCGCCGTTTTCACGAGCCTCGGACGGCAAATGGGCGAATACCCGGCGGTTCTCGATCTGGCGACGAAGATTGGCGGAAGACCAAGCTTCCTCCTTGTCCTCCGGGAACCTGATCGCTCGGAGAATCGGCAGCCCACGCAGACCATCATCCATTGGACATTTGGGTCGCATGCACAGCAGCGTCTCGGCGAGGAGCAGCCGGGAGTGCCCCATCCGCTCCGATTCGCCACCCGCTTGCAGCCGTTCTCCCAAGGCTGTCAGCGCACGATCCACCCGTTCTTTGTCACGGTTCAAGGAGGCTCGCGACTCGCTTGCCCGACGTCCAATCGGAAGCAGGACCAGCCCCTTCCCGATGACCCCACGACACTCAGTGAGTTCCTCGACAGCCTGTCGAGTGTCCACAGGCGTTTTCACAAGCCATTCGCTCGGGATGGCCTCTCCTATACCGTGCCATTCCTCCCGCAACTCGTTGCGAGTCTCTAGCGAGACGGACCGGCGGGTCGTGGGCCTAAGAACGCCTTCGCCAATCCGTCGAGTAAGCCACCGGACGAAGGCTGCCGTGCGAATGTCCTCGCGACGTGGATCCGGGTCGAGAATATGCCTGACGACTCCGGCGACCCACCTCAGAGACTCCACAGATGCGAACGCATCCACCGGAATGCTGTTCAGGAGGCATTCGAAGTGGTCGATGGTCCAGTCGTCGAGTTCGCCTGCGAATCGAGGCGCATCATGGTCGATGAACACCGCATCGGCCGCGTTCTCCCGGCAAGACGCCAAGAAGCCTGCGCGAACGCCCTCGGGTGCCTGGTCCCAATTCGGGATGGAAAGAACCTGGCCCGCATCCGCGTCCTCAGCGTCTATCGCCCTCCAATACACCCGGTTCTGCGCGACGACTGGCAGGAGCCAATACCGTCGTGTGACGTGCGCCATGCGGTTCTCGAGTATGTCTGAGCAGACGACTCGTTCCAGCAACTCTTGGGCTGTGCGCTCATCGACACCATCAACCGCCTCGGCAAGAGCACGTGGCAGCAGCGGAAGCAACAGTTCCTCGCACAATCTCCGATTCCAACGATCACGCATGTCACCATCACCTGGGTATCCGTCCCCTTGGTCGGTAACTCCGGGAATCGACCGGCGATCCTGCGATGGCCAGAAGTAGCCGTGCAGGACGATCTCCCAGGCAGGCGAGGGACCCTCGCTCTCAACGATCGCACTTGGCCTCGGCTCCGGATGATCATCCAGCGGGAGAAACACAGCCCAGCGCAGCCGCATCCCCAATGGGTTGGCGTCGCGTTCAACGGGCCGTAGCACCGTCACTGCGGCGTGAGCGAGCGCTTTCCGTGGCACCGTCTCATATCGACCGTCCCTACCTATGGAGACCTGCGGCCAATCGGGATGGGATCGGAGATCGTGCAAACTCTCCGGGTCAAGTGATTCGACTCCGACTACGGACCATTTCGACGCTTCCGACTCAATTTCGCCCCCAAATGGCCGCTCCAAGAACCGAGAGCTTCCCTCCTCATAACGTCCTAACCACATCCGCCCCGGACGAGCGACGCGCATCAGGTTCTCGCTGTCCCCCAGAGTCTCGGGGCTCTTAGCACGCCATGCATCGATGGCTTGGAGATGCCCGCACTGCGCCAGCAGGAGTGCGGCGGGCGTTGAACAGTCGAACCAGGTGCATAGGTCTTGAGGCTTAGGTGGATCACCACCCAACCAGTATCGGCCACCATCGGCGCCTCGATCATGCTCGTGGCGCCGCAACGGAATCCACAGCAGCAGGCCGTCGTCCGTCTCTCCAAGCAGGTTCCTCACGACCACCCGAAGCCGATCCCGATCTTCTTGGCCTACTGCGCCCCAATCGGGAAAGAGGGGGTCCGCATTCTTGACGTCGCCGGTGCCGTGCCATGGGTTCAGAACCCCCGGTCGCAATTCAGATTGAGCGGCGCCGATGTAGACGAACGCCTCACAGATGTGAAAGACGCTCTTCAGCCCGATTCCGAACGTGCCGATCTTGTCGACATCGCCTTCCTTCGATCCGCCGACGGCCTTGTGCAGCGCATCACGATCCTTCCGGGGAAACGGCCCGTCATTGGCCACCAATAGTGCGGGTCCGCGGAGCAGGCTGTTTTGGGCATCGCGCCAGCCGTCCTGCAGCACCGTGAGCGTGAGCCGTCGCGCTTCGGCATCGTCGGCGTTTTGGACAAGCTCGCGGAAGAGTGTGCGTCCATCCCCAGCATCCCTGTAAACGTCAGCCAACAGAGACCGAATCGCTTTGATCTCATCGAGTGGATCGCGGACGATGCCTACGATGTCGGGCGGTCGATCCTCCCTGCTCTCGGTCATCTCATGGCTCTCTTCTCGATCAAGGCGCCCTGCAGCATAAATGTGCAGAAGAGCGCTCCATCCTCAGCATGAATGTGCAGAGCGGCTCATGTTCCCGGCAACATCCCGATGGCCAGAGTGGTGGCGTGGTCGTCGGCAAGCGCCTCCTGAACGCACCGAGGCGTGTTCGGTTCACGCGTCGGGCGTTGCGGGGGAAGGCCCTGAGATCGGGCGCGTCAAACGTGTCTTGTCATCGCTACGGCCTTGGTAACTCCCCACGCCAGGTGGGCTCTCCAGGCCTCCTCCCCTAGGTCGTTCGATGAGGCGGGCGCCAGGTCGAACAGGTCTCCGGGCAGTGCGTTGGCCACCAGCTCATCCCGGGACACAGGCTGATGACCGGCTTGCTGCAGTGCCGCGGTCGGGAACCTGAGGGCCTCCTGGAACAACTCGAGAGGTCCCCGATCCTGGCTCGCGAAGGGTCGTCCGAGCAGGTCGGGGAGGGCGGTCTCCAGCCAGCTACGGCCATCTTCGATGGCGCCGTCCAGGCCCGCCGGAACGGCTAGGCCGAGCCGGGCAACCTTGTCCCGGACGTATGGCGCGTAGGCCGCCACGAGCGAGGAGGCCAACTCGGCGGCCGCGGGGGTCATCGGCCCGTCATCCCGTGAACACCTGCACCACCATCAGCCCGAGCGGACCCTCATGTGCCGAGATTCCCACACGGGTGAAACGTGTCTCCAGCATGGTGGCGAGATGACCGGGCGACGCGGCCAGGCCGCCATGGACGCCGTCCACGGTCGGGTTCAGGGCCAGGTTCTCGCCGGCGACCCGGAACGGTATCCCCTGCGCGGCGATGCGATCCGCTACCTCGCCGGTGAGCGGCGAGACGTGAGAGAAGTAGCCTTCCGTGTACATCTCAACTCCGTGCCGGGCGGCAATCTCTGCCAGGGCCGCCGACCAGGCGAGCGGTTCTTCGCCCGCCTCGATCCGCAACAAGTTCAGCCTGTCCAGCAACTCAGTGGCCAGATCGGGGCGATCCTCCACCGATGCACCAGCCGGGGCGATCTCCACCCGGTCGTCGCCCTCAAGTATGACCAGCCTGTCCAGCAACTCGATGACCGGTCCCGCTAGTTCCCCCACCGGGTCGCGAGCCGAGGAAGTATCCGCTCCACCGTCGTCCTCGAGCAGCGCCGGACCTTCCTCCGACAATGTCCTGAGGTTCAAATAGGACTCGAGGATCCGGTCGCCCAAGAACCGGCTGATGCCCGGAGTGAAGCGCGGTCCCTCGGATGTGACCAGGGCGACCGTTCGCGACTGGTCGAGCACCTGCCCCACCGACGACGGAAGGTAGGGAGTGCTCGCAATAGCCAGGATCAGGAAGCCGGCCACCAGCACGAACGCTGCGGCCGATACCAGCGCGCCGCCGATCTGATCCAGCAACCGCAATGGTCCCAACAAGGCGAGGAGCCGGCTGATCAGCAAACGGCCTGCCACGAACACGACCAGGAATACCACCGCTGACGCGATGAACCGCGACGTCAGGGGGCTCGAGCCGGTCCACGACTCGACCACGCCTTGCCCGATAGGCCCGGCCCGGTATCCCACCACGATCCCGACCACCAGAACCACCAGACCGGCGGCTGCGCCCAGCATTCCCCGCCGGTACCCGCGAAGGAGAGCCAATCCCAGGCCTGCCAGCACCAGGATGTCCAGCATGGAATCAGGTGTCCGTCAAGGAAGCGGTTCGCCGGAGCCCGTCCGGTCCGGGTCGGGGGTATCACTACCGGTGGCGACCGGTCCTGCCTCAGGCTCCTCACTGTTCTTGCTCGCCTCCGGCGCGCCACGACGGAAACGCTCCCGCAAAGGCTCCACCTCGTACTCCACCACCACCGCCGAAGCAGCTTGCTCCCAGGATTCTCCGAGCACCCGGGTGCGCCACAGATGGCCGATGATGATCTTGAAGACCGCGGTGGTCGGTACGGCGATGAGCACGCCCAGGAGGCCACCGATGGACCCGCCCGCCAGCAACGCCAGGATGATTGTGACCGGGCTCAGGTGGACGGCCACCCGCAGCACCATGGGACTCACCAGGTGGTTGTCGAACTGCTGGATGATGAGGAAGGCGATGACGACCCAGACTGCCCGGATCGGGTCTCCCACTATCAGCGCGGTCGCTACCCCGAGCGCCCCTCCCACCCAGGGACCGATGAAGGGCACGATGTTGAGCAGCCCGGCCAGCAGGCCGACTATCAACCAGAAGGGCAGGTCGAGGACCCACAGCACCGTGCTGGACAGGACTCCGACTATGGCCGCCACCACCAGTTGGCCCCGGACGAAGCCGCCCAAGGCCTTGCCCACCTGCCGGGCCAGGTGGACCACTTCAGCCCGGTCGGTGGCCGGAACCAGGCGCTCCGCCGCCCTCCGGAGATTGTGGGCGTCCACGAGGATGTAGAAGGCCAACACGGGGGCGAGCAGTACGACCACCACCCCCTCCAGCAGCCCTACGGCGAGCTCCCCCGCCCGGGAAAGCCCCTCCAGTATCACCTCGCGGTTGGAAGGATCCGAGAACCAGCCGACCAACTCGTCGGATATCGAATCGACGCCCGCCAGCTCGACCGGCAGGTTGAGAGACGCTGCCAGATCAGCGACCACGTTAAAGGTGCTGTCGATCGCCCCGGGGACATGATCCACCAGCTCGACGGTCTGCCGGCTGATGATCGGAATCATCAACACGCCGATCAGGACCAGTACGCCGCCGAGCACCAGGTAGACGAGGCATCCCCCACCCACGCGCGGGATCCTGTAGCGCTCGAGCATGTCGATGAGCGGTTTGACCAGGTAGACGAGGAGCACCGCGAGTATTAGCGGCGCCCAGATGATCCGCACCTGGTAGACGACCCAGGCCACGACAGCGATCACCACGAAGATGCCCACGATGCTCCATGCCGCAACACCTACGCCGCGCAGCCAGTCGTGCCTGGTACGCCTTTCCCGATCCTGCTGGTTCACTTCTCGCCTGATCCCTCGCCGCTGGTCAGGTTACCGGCCTACGCCCGGTCTCCGGGGCTCGTCATGACTGGTTCACCACCACATCCGAATCCGGGTCGACCTCGATCAGGTAGCGACCCGCTCCGTCACCTCGGTATCTCTTTCCATCGGCGGTAGCCTCCCACCCTGACCCGACCGTTACCGGTCCGGAGAGTTCCACGGACACCTCCGCAGGAAGCTCTACCACCAGGTCGCCGGTCAACGACGCCGGTACATCGCCCCGGGCCGGGCCGAGCCGGATCACACCGTCCGCCTCCACTCGAAGGGACCTGAGCGACAGCTCCCTGAGATCCGCCTCGACCTCCGCGGCAGAAACCGCCACGGCCCATTCGCGACCCGGATTAAGGGCCAGGTTCCAGCCGCTGGATCCGAACCATCCCGCCTCCGGCCCTTCCCGGAGGCGTACCTCGAAGTCATCCCCGGTCAGAAACTCCTCGCCCTCGGGAGGCGCCACGGCGCCCGAGGAAGCCAGGCTGGACACCTCGTAGAGGAGGTCGGCACCCGCCTGTACGATCACCACGCCTTCAAGCCGAACATCAATCGCGGGCGCCGCCATCCGGTCAGTGACCACCGGCCCGCCCAACCGGTCAGCCGACGACGGCAGCAGTTCCCAACCCGCCAAGTGCAGGACCAGCACGACAACCAGCCATCCCATCAGGGAGAACGGCAACATGGGACCGAGGCCATAGCCGGGAAAACGGTGCCGGTTCCCCGAGGCCCGCCAGTGAACGAGGACCACTCCCGAAGTGAGTATCCAGCCCGGCCAGAACGAGACCAGATCCAGCACCACCGAGCGCCTGAGCAAGCCCCCCGCCACGACCACCGCCCCGAGAACCAAGGCGGCCACCACCAGGACAAGCCATGCGAGCCGGGCCCGGCGCCACCGGGCTCGAGCGTGATGCCCTCGCATCGACGGGTGGAAGCCCGGCGCCCCCCCGCCTCCGATCACTCTCGGTGGCCGGCGCCCAGCACTACGGTGATCGGCGCCCGGGGCGCGTCACCCGGGAACAGCACCAACTCGGCATCGGGTACCTGTTCGGCCAGGATGGCCGCCTCCCTGTCATATCCCTCCACGTACCAGATGAGGGAGGTGTCGAGATTCTCCGGGTGGTTGTCGGGAGGAACGGTTCGGTAGCCCAGATCGGCCAGCTCATCGGTGAAGCGTCCTGCCAATCCGCCTACGGAGGTGGCGTTGAGAACCAGCACTCCTATCTGGGAGGGTGGCCGAACGGGCGGGCGGGGAGGCTCGGTGGTAGTGGTGGTCGGAGCGACGGTGGTCGTGGTGGTCGGGACCGTGGTGGTCGGAGCGTCGGTGGAAGGCGGGGCTCCGGTGGTCTCCACGGGTCCCGCGGCCGCAACGGATCCACCCTCGGCAGGATCCCCGTCCGCAGAGCTTCCGATCAGTGTCCTAGCCGCCAAGACGGCACCGACCAAGACCACCAGCACGCACAAGGCAAGCAGGCCGGCGCGCCGCAGGTCGCGCTGGTAGCGACGCTTATCGTCGGAAGCGTGGCGGCCTGGCATCGATTCGTCCAGCCTGTTCCGGCTTGGCGTGGATGTCTATCCGGGAGACTTGGCGGCCGGTCACACAGTACCCACCCGGTATCCGGCCGAGTCCATGGCGCGCGCCCGCATGCGGCGGAGCCGGCGCACCGTCAAAGGGTCGTATGCCAGCGCAGCCGGATCGTCCATCAGGTCCCTCAGCAACCCGTAGTAGCGGGCCGGACCGAACCCGAAGGCAACCCCTATGTCGCGGTCCTTAGGACCGGGCAGCTGCCACCAGCAACGCTCGAAATCGAGGATGTTCCTCTCCAAGGACGTGAGCATTTCGCGCCCAGCGTATCTACCAAGCGGTACATAACGGTGGATTTCGTTCAGCCGCTGCCGTGGAGCGGAGCCGGGTACCGGAATCGAACCGGTGACATCTTCTTTACAAGAGAAGTGCTCTACCGACTGAGCTAACCCGGCCGAGATCTGACCGGATGTTACCCGACTTCGCCCAGGTAGGCCTGTCGCATCTCGGGATTGGCCAGCAGATCCCGGCCGGTGCCGGACAGGACGATCCTGCCGGTCTGGAGCACGTAGCCGTAGTCGGCCAGGGAAAGGGCCATGTTGGCGTTCTGCTCCACCATGAACACGGTGGTGCCGGCCTCGTTTATCTGGCGGATGATGTCGAAGTTCTGGGCCACGAGCACCGGAGCGAGACCCATTGACGGCTCGTCCATCAGCAGGACCCTAGGGCGAGCCATCAGCGCCCGGCCGACCGCCACCATCTGCTGCTCGCCCCCTGACAGGGTTCCGGCCCGCTGGCCCAGCCGTTCCTCGAGGCGGGGGAACAGGTCCAGGATCCGATCGAAGTCGGCGGAAGTATCGCCGGAGCGCAGGTAGGCCCCGATCTCCAGGTTCTCCTTGACGGTCATCCGGTTGAACAGGCGCCGGTTCTCCGGAACCATCGAGACGCCCCGCCGGACGATGTCGGCGGTTCGCCATCCGTTGACCACCCGGCCATCGATCAGAACCTCCCCCGCCGTCGGGGTCACCATGCCCAGGATGGTCTTGAGGGTGGTGGTCTTGCCGGAGGCGTTCCCCCCCAGCAGGCAGACTATCTGTCCGGCACGTATGGACAGATTCACGTCCCTCAGCACGTGAACCGGTCCGTAATGGGTGTGAACGTTGCGAAACTCGAGTACGGGCTGATCGCTCATCGAGCCAGGTCCGCCGGTCGACCCAGGTAGGCCTCTATCACCGCCTCGTCGGTGGACACCTCGTCATAGGCGCTCTCGGCGATCTTGACGCCGTGGTCGAGCACCACCACCCGGTCGCTCACATCCCGAACCACCCCCATGTCGTGCTCGACCACCACCACTGTCAGGTCCCGCTCGTCACGCAGCTTATGGATCAACCCGGTCAGCTCGGCCGTCTCGCGGGGGTTCATGCCCGCCACCGGCTCGTCGAGCAGGATCAGTCTGGGTCGGGTGGCCATGGCCCTCGCAATCTCCAGCCGCCTCCGGTTGGCGTAGGAGAGCGACACGGCGGGCTGGTCGAAGCGGTAGCCCGTCAGCCGGGTCCCGAAGAACGAGAGTATCTCCTCGGCACGGGCCCTGATCTCGGATTCCTCGCGGCGCATGAAGGGGGTCCGGAAGACGGCTCTGAAGGCCCCCGCTCTGGTCCGGCAGTGCTGGGCCACCATCACGTTCTCGAGCACCGTCATGTTGGGGAAGAGGCGGACGTTCTGGAAGGTTCGAGCCACACCGGCCGCGGTGATCTCACTCGGCTCGAGGCCGACGATGCTGTTTCCGTCGAAGCGGATGTCACCCCCGTCGGGCCGGTAGATGCCGGTCACCGCGTTGAAGAAGGAGGTCTTGCCGGCGCCGTTGGGCCCGATCACCGACACGATCTCCCCTTCGCCCACCGCCAGATCCACCCCTGCGAGGGCCTGGATGCCACCGAAGGACTTGTGGAGGTCATGTATCTCCAGCATGGACATCAGCTTCCAGCCCGCTCCGCGGGATCGGGGGTGGTTTCCTGACCGGTGAAGTCTCCCCCCTTGTCGAGCCAGGCGTCCTGGGCCAACTCCTCGGTATGAAGCTCCCGGTAACGCATTGCGCTGGGCAGCAATCCCTCCGGCCGGCGCAGCATCATGAAGATCAGGAGCGCCCCGTAGATGAGCAGTTTGAACTCGGCGAACTCCTGGAGGAGCCCGGGGACGTTGGGGCCGCCGAGGACCCCGATCAGCACCACCGCCCCCACCGCCACGCCGGCGATGTTGCCCATGCCGCCCACGATCACCACCACGAGAATGATGATGGAGACCAGTAGTTCGAATGAGCTGGGGAAGACCGATCCCAGCTTGGCGGCGAACAGGGCGCCGGCCAGGCCGGCCAGGATGGCGCCCACGATGAAGGCGTTGAGCTTGGCCCGGACGATGTTGATCCCCATAGCGGCCGCCACCGTCTCGTCCTCCCGTAGCGCATTCCAGGCCCGGCCCACCCGGGACTGCTGGAGCGACCACGACACCCAGGCGGCGATCAGCACGAACGCGGCGGCAAAGTAGAGGACGGCTTCGGGGCTGATACCACTCACCTGGGTGAAGCCGAGCGGTATCCCCGGTATGTCGAGAATCCCCTGCGCCCCTCCGAAAGTCGGAGACAGCCAGTCGGACAGGAACAGGATGCGGATTATCTCACCGAAGCCAAGGGTGACGATGGCCAGGTAGTCACCTCGCATCCGGATGACCGGGGCGCCGATCAGCAGTCCCGCGATGGCTGAGACGAGAAGGGCAACGGGCAGGGCGGCCCACCAGGACCATTCCAGGGTGAAGCGAGGAGACAGGGGCGAGGTGAGCACGCCGACCGTGTAGGCCCCCACAGCGAAGAACGCCACGTATCCCAGATCGAGCATACCGGCCAGGCCCACGACGATATTGAGACCCAGTCCCATCAGCAGGAACAGGCCCACGTTGGCCAGCACCTCGGAGAGGAGGCTGCCCAGGAGGCGGGGCAGGACGATCACCAGCCCGAGCACCACCACCGAGAGCCACACCGAGTTGCGGATTCGCTGCTTCGGATCGGCCGGAAACACACGTCGGCGAGTGCTCCGGAACCGATCGCGGGTCCGGTCGGATAACAGGAAGACCACGAGGGCCACCGCGATCGCCGCCCACCATTCGAGCGCCCGGAGGGTGAACGCTCGCCCCACTACCGCTCCGAGGCCGAGCCCGCGCAGGACCTGCGAGAAGACCCCTTCGAGGATGGCCACTATCAGCACCCATTCCACGGTCAGCACGAAGCGGCGACGGAGCACCGGTGCCAGGAGATGCATCGAACCGCCCGCGGCCCCCAGCGCTGCGGGCGCCAGCACGGTTAGTGGCAGACCTCCCGGCACTCCCCCACCGCCGGTCAGGAGCACGACCAGCCTGGGAGAAAGGGAAACGAAGACATCCCGCAGGTCGAAGGTGTTCACGACCACCGCGAACACCGCCAGCATGGCGCCGCCCGTCAGCCCCGCCACCGCTCCCAACACAACGTCGACCATCCCCCTGGGGGGCTCCTCCATGCCTTCTCGCACCGCCACGTTGGTGGCCTGGTAACCGGCCAGCGGGACGATCCACAGCAGCATCAGGTACCCGAGGCTGAGCACCGGGTAGATGATGAGCCGGCGGTCGAAGGATTCCATCATCCCGACGGCCGAGGTGAACACCATCACCGCCCCGGCCCAGGCGCCCCATCGGAATACCCGGCGCAGGTTCCTCGGGGTGGTATCCGGTCCCGTCATGGTCGATCCCCGGCGGAGAGGCGTTCACCGAAGAGCCCGGTCGGTCTGAAGATCAGCACCAGCACCAGTGCCGTGAAGGCCACCACGTCCTTGAGTTGCGACACGCCGGGTATGCCCAACCCGGCAAGCACCAGCTGGGGGCCGACCCCTTCGAAGACGCCCAGCAGCAGCCCTCCCGCCATGGCGCCGGGCAGGTTGCCGATCCCGCCGAGAACGGCAGCGGTGAAGGCCTTGATCCCGGGGAGGAAGCCGGTATGGAAAGAGACCCCCCGGAATAGCAATGACCACAGGGTTCCCGCCACTCCTGCCATGGTGCCTCCCACCGCGAATGTGGCGACGATGGTGCGGTCCACGTTGATGCCCATCAGGGCGGCGATCTCCTTGTCCTCGGCCACCGCGCGGATGGAGCGACCGGTGCGGGTCCGCTCCACGAAGAGATACAGCCCGCCCATGGTGAGCAAAGCGACCAGGATCACGGCCAACTTGGTCCCCTCGATATCGAGACTGAGGAATCCGATCCGGCTACGGAGGTAATCAGGGCCCGGGGGATAGTTCTTGACCGCCACCCCGAAGAGCCCGGCGAACGTGTACTGGATGAAGAAGGAGATCCCGATGGAGGTGATCAAGGGGATGAGGCGGGGAGAGCCGCGCAGGGGCCGGTAGGCGATACGCTCCACGACCACCGCCACCAGCATCGAGGTGAGGACGGACATGACCAGGACCGCCAGGATGGACAGGATGAAGTTGGTCTCCCAGAACTCGATCTGCCAGAGGTAGTTGGCAACGAAGAAGCCCACCATCCCACCGGCCATGAACACCTCGCCGTGAGCGAAGTTGATGAAGCCCAGCACGCCGTACACCATGGAGTAGCCAAGAGCAATCAGCCCATACATGGCGCCCTGGGCGATTCCCGCAACCACCAGGTCGCGCCAGGCCTGGGCGCTGGGGCCCTGACCGTTGAGACCCTGGACCACGGTGCCGGCCACGCCCCAGATCAGCACCACGATGGCGCCGAGACGGACCAGCAATAGGAACGTGTCCACCCAGCCTCGGCGCCACCGCCGAGGCGCCCCCGAAAGACGGGAAGCCGTCATGGCGTGCCGGGTTCTTGGAGGGCCGGGCATGGCTCCACAAACATCCGCCCCTCAGGAGGGTGCTGAAAAAGACGGGAATTGGTTGGCCTGCGACACCTTGACCTGGGGATGCCTTGTTGACTATCGGGCCAACTGGACATTTTCAGTACCCTCCTAGCTCAGGTCATTCATGGGTCGGGGTTGATCCGGCCTCATGTGGGGTGCCGGGAACATGACTAATCAGGGTGACTTCATGGCGCCCAGCCGAACACCACGTTGTTCTTGCCCACATCGAGGTTCGTCGGGTCGACGTTGCGCACCACGGTCAGCAACTGCGATCCGCAGTCACCGAACTCGTCGCACGAGATCGAACCGATGATCCCGTCGAGGCTCGTGCTGTGCAGCTCGTCACGCAGCGCCTGGCGGTCGATATAGAGCGTTTCTCCGGACTCCACGGCCACCCGGTCGATGGCCCGAAGCAGCATGGTGGTGGCGTCATAGGCATGCGCCCAGTAGCCGCCGGTGGGCGCCTCACCGTAAGCGGCCTCGTAGGCGGCGAGCAGATCATCCCCCGACTTTCCGGTTGTGCCGTTGCGGTTGTCGCCGAATCTCAGATCGAGACCCGAGATGTAGACACCCTCCGATTCGGGGAGCTCCATGAAATTGTCCACCAACAGCGCCGCCGACACGATCAACGTGACATCCTCGAGGCCCGCGACGCCCCCCACCTGCTCCACGATCAATCCCCCTTCCGGCATGAAGAGGGGAAAGAACAGCGCCTCGGGCGACCCCGTCGCCGCCTCGGTCAGCACCCCGAACATGTCGATATCACCCTTGTTGATCGCCGTGAACGTGGTGACCTCGCCACCCAACTCCTCGAATGCGTCCGTAAACGCCTGCGCCAGGCCCTGCGTATAGGGATCGCCGTCATGGATCGTCGCCGCCGTCCTCAACCCGAGGTGATCCCGCACGAAAACCGCCAGCGCCCGACTCTGGAAGAGATCATTGTGGGACGTCCGGAAGTAGCCCGGCTGGTAGGCCGCCCCCGCCGTCCCGGCCAGATCCGAAGTGAGCGCAGGCGAGGTATTGGAGGGAGCGATCATCACCATTCCCGCATCCGAGATCAACGGCGCCGCGGCCACCGCGGCTGACGAGCAGGTGGTGCCGATCACCCCGACCACACTCGGATCCGCCACGACCGCCTGAGCGGCGGCTTGCCCTCCGTCCGGCGAGCACAGATCATCGAGACCGGCACCAAGCGACACCGACCGCCCGGCAACCGGCCCGTAGTCGGCGATCGCCAGCTCCGCCCCGCGCTGGTTCGGTAGACCCAGGAACGCAAAGTCGCCACTGATCGAGTTCAAGGAGCGGATGTGGATGCTCTCTCCGGGAGGGACTTCGACCGCGCCCAGAGGGCCGGCGGGGAACTCATCCTCACCGCCGCAGGCCGCCGCCAGGCAGGCCAGCACCAGGACGAGGAAACCGAACCGCCGTACGCGAAGTCGCATGCGCGGCCCCGACCGTCTCATCCATCCGTTCCGTGTGGACCGAGAGCGAACCGTCCGTCCATGAACCACCGAAAACGCAGCGTCAGGACCGGTACGACACCCATTCCGATCACCGGGGATTACGGACCGTACCTAAACCACTATGACGGACCGTACCCGAACACTACGTTGGCCTTGCCGGCTTCGACGTCCTGGGCGTTGGTGTGATGGACCACCGTGATCAACTGGGAACCGCAATCACCGAAGTCGTCACACGAGATAGAACCGATGACCCCGTCGAAGCTCGACTGGGCCAGTTCATCACGCAAGGCCTGGCGACCGATGTACACGGTGTCGTCACCTTCGACCGCTACTCGATCGATGGCCTGCAGCAACATCGTTGTCGCATCGTACGCATGGGCCCAGAAAGCAGCCGACGGAGCCTCTCCGTAAGCGGCTTCGTAGGCGGCCAGGAAATCGTCGGCTGTCTTTTCCGTGATGCTGTTCCGATTCGACCCGAACCTCAGATCCGGTCCCGACATGTATACACCCTCGGACTCGGGCAGTTCCATGAAGTTGTCCGTCAACAACCCGTCGGCCGCGATCAAGGTCACATCATCGAGCCCGGACACACCGCCCACCTGCTGGACGATGAAGCCACCCTCCGGCATGAAGATCGGGAAGAACACCGCCTGGGGGCCTCCGGCGGCTACCTCGGTCAGGACCGCAGTCATATCGGTGTCACCCTTGTTGACCGCCGTGAACGTGGTGACCTCGCCACCCAGTTCCTCGAACGCGTCGGCAAACGCCTGGGCAAGACCCTGTGTGTACGGATCACCGTCGTGGATCGCCGCCGCCCGGTTCAGGCCCAGCTCGCCATGCACGAACAGGGCCACCGCCCGACCCTGGAACAGATCGTTGTGAGCTGTGCGGTAGTAGCCGGCGTGGTAGGCCTCCCCGGCAGTACCGGCCAGATCAGAAGTCAACGCCGGAGACGTGTTCGACGGGGAGATCATCACCAGCCCCGCGTTCGAGATCAAAGGCGAGGCCGCTACCGCCGCGCCCGAACATGACGTCCCGATCACGCCTACGACACTCGGATCCGCCACGATCGTCTGCGCCGAGGCCTGGCCGCCGTCAGGCGAACACAGATCGTCCAGGCCCGTTCCCAACGACACCGTCCGGCCGGCCACCGGCCCGTAATCCGCAATCGCCAACTCCACGCCTCGCTGGTTCGGCACCCCCAAGAACGCTACATCGCCGGTAATCGCATTCAGCGACCGGATCTGGATCTCCTCACCGGCGCCTACCTCGACCACACCCAACGCATCTTCGGGCGCCGACTCACCACCGCCGCATGCAGCGGCCACCAGCATCAGGCACAAACCCAGCTTTACCACTCTACGCATCTTGACCCCTCCTCTGACCCGTGCTCCTTAGGGCATTCTATAACCGCCGGCGCGCCCCGCCCCTTCGAGGGTGCTGAAAGACGGGATGGCTTGGCCCGCGATTCGTCGAGCTGGGGTTCGCTATCGGCTATGGGGCCAACCGGACGTTCTTGAGTAGCGCTCCTCGGAACCCTGGAGACCTGCTACCCCCCGATCGGGTCGGCAGGCTCGGCCGCTCTCATCCGCATGACCTCGAAGCACGCCAGGGCCGTGGCGACACCGGCGTTGAGGCTCAAGGCCCGGTTATCCATCGGTATCGAGACCAGCAGGTCGAGACGCTCCCGAACCAGCCGCCCGAGACCCTTCCCCTCCGCCCCCACGAAGAGCGCCACTGGTTGGGTCAAGCATTCGAGCCCCATCAGCGAAGTTGGAGCGGTCGGATCCAGGCCTACCGTCCACAGCCCCGCATCGGCCACCCTCCGGACCACCGCCGCCACCGACGACACCGACGACACCGGTAGAAGCTCCAACGAGCCGGCCGCCGCCTTGAAGGTTGTAGCCGTGATCGGCGCGGCCCGCCGCCTGGGGATTACCAGGCCGGTCATCCCTGCCCCCAAGGCGGACCGAGCGATCGCCCCGACGTTGCGGGGATCCTCGAGGTGGTCGAGCACCACCACAGCGGGAGGTCCAGCATCCTCGCCCGGGTCGAGAAGGCTCTCCAGCGGCGCGAAAGCGATCGGTCGGGCCTTCGCCACCACCCCTTGCGGGGATCCGGTCTGCGCCAGGGGCCGGACATCGTCAACCAGCTCCACCGAAGCTCCCACGGCTCGGGCCTCCGCCACCAGATCGTCGAGATCGCGGCGGGAACGCTCCACGGTGAGCACCCTGACCCGGCCGGCGGCCAGGGCGGCCCGCACCGGATGGAGTCCCTCGACCCTACCGCCTATACCAGCGGACACCGTCGGCCGAGTCCTCGATAACGATCCCCGCTTCGGCCATGTCATCCCGTATGGCGTCGGCCCGGGACCAATCACGCGACCTGCGAGCCGCCGTGCGAGCGGCAACCAACCGGCGAACCATGTCCTCGGCGCTCCCGGCCTCTACCTCGTAACGGGTCGCCAGCTCGGTCAGCGCTTCCACCAGGCTCTCCAGCCCGGCGCCCTCCAAATCAATCCCGAGTACGCCTGCGACCTCCCTTACAGCCGCGATGAGCGGGCCGGCATCCTCACCTCGATCCAATCGGGCGTTGCCCTGGCGGACCGTCTCGAACACCGCCCCCAGTGCCTCCGCCGTGTTGAAGTCGTCCTCCATGGAGGCGACGAAACGCTCGACGGTGACCTCGTCGGGTGGGCCGGCCGACGGCGCTCGCCTTACGAAGGAGCGCAACCGATCCAGGCTCGCCCGCGCATCGCCGAGGGAGGCCTCGGAGTACTCGATGGGAGACCGATAGGCAGCCCGGAGAAGGAAGAGCCGGACCACCGGACCACCGTAGTGCTCGATCGCCTCGGCCAGGTCGACGATGTGGCCGGTGGACTTGGAGAGCTTCTCCCCGCCCAGGTTCACCATGCCGTTGTGGAGCCAGTAACGGGCGAACGGCCCGCCCGTGGCGCCCTCGGATTGGGCGATCTCGTTCTCGTGGTGGGGGAAGATCAGGTCGGCGCCCCCGGCGTGGATGTCGAACGGCAGGCCCAGATACTTGGCGGACATTGCAGAGCACTCGATATGCCATCCGGGCCTTCCGTCTCCCCACGGCGACGGCCACGACGGTTCTCCCGGCTTGGCGCCCTTCCACAACGCGAAGTCGAGCGGGTCCTCCTTGTCGATCCCCGGTTCCACCCTGGCGCCGATCCGGAGCTCGTCCACGTTGCGGCCCGACAGCTTGCCGTAGCCGTCCAGGGCTCGCACCCTGAAGTAGACATCGCCTCCGCTCGCGTAAGCCAGACCCCGGCCCACCAGCCGGGTGATGAGCTCGATCATCTCCTGGATGTGGTGGGTGGCGGCCGGGGCTATGTCCGGATCCAGCACCCCGAGCCGGCGGTACGAGGTGAGGAACCGCTCCGTCATGTCCGCGACCAGGGCTTCGGTGGTTATGCCCAGCTCGGCGGCCCGGTTGATGATCTTGTCGTCCACATCCGTGATGTTCTGGACGAAGAGGACGTCCCACCCTCTCCATGTCAGGTAGCGGCGGATAACGTCGAAGGCGACCGCGCACCGTCCGTGCCCGATGTGGGGCGCCGACTGCACCGTCGGGCCGCACACGTACATGCGAACACGGCCGTCTTCCAGGGGCTCGAACCTCTGGCGCACCCTGCCGAGGGTGTTGTAGACCGTTATCACCGGAGACTCCTACCCGAGAGCATGTTGCGTACCGGCCGGGCCGGAACCTTCACACTCCTGTTCGAGGAACGTGAGAAGCCGGTCACCGCGGGGCCGGGAACCGCGGGCAAGAGTACCCGGTCAGGCCAAGCCACCGGAAGAAGCAGACTCGATCAGGAGCACCGACGCCCATACAGCCACACCTTCGTCCCGACCGGTGAAGCCCATACCATCCGTGGTGGTGGCCTTGACGGATACACGCTCGCTGCCGAGCCCCAGCACCGCCGCAAGCCGGGCTCGCATCTCGGCACGGTAGGGACTGACCCGGACCGTCTCCGCCACGATGGTGAGGTCAAGGTTCGATGGGGCCAGGCCGCCGGATGCCACCGACCGCACTACGGAACGCAGCATCTCCATGCTGTCGGCATCGTGCCAGCGCGGATCCGAGGAGGGGAAGTGGGAACCGATGTCGCCCTTCCCGGCCGCGCCCAGGATGGCGTCGATCACCGCGTGGGCGGCCGCATCCCCATCCGACGTGGCCATCAGCCCGCGCCCGGAATCGACCGCCACCCCCGCGAGCCGCAGAGGTGGGCTACCACCGAAACGATGGGCGTCGAAACCGTGGCCGGTGCGGAACGGGATGGTGGTCATGGCTCTCCGGGACGCGCCCCATGCCGGAGAAGTGCCTCCGCCAGCACCAGATCCTCCGGATAGGTGATCTTCATGGCGGATCGTTCCCCGGTAGCGGCCAGGACCCGACCGCCCAGCGCCTCCACCATGCACGCATCGTCGGGAGGGGCCCCCGAGGCGTGGAGGGCGTGAGCCCGGCGCAGTACCTCGGCCCGGAACACCTGGGGAGTCTGGGCGCAGGCGACATCTCGCCGGTCGACGGTATCCAGGATGCGGACCCGATCGGGATCGACACGCTTCAGGGCATCGGCGACCGGAACCACCGGGACCACACCATCCGCCCCGCTTTCCGCCAGCAGACGGTACATCCGCCGCATCAGGGCCGCCGACGCCAAAGGCCGGGCCGCATCATGAACCGCGATGACCGTGGCCTCCGCATCCACCTTCTCGATCCCTCGGGCCACCGAAAGGTGGCGCTCCGCCCCCCCCTCGACTCCGCCGGGGACATCTCCCACCACCACCACCTCGCGGGCGCCGCTCTCGAGAAGCGTGTCCCGCGCCCATTGCCAGAGGGGCTTGCCGGCCAGTCGGGTGGCATGCTTACGTTTTCCGAAGCGGACACCTCGCCCCGCCGCTACCACCACGCCCCAGATGTCCATCTGGTTGAGGGTCAAGGTCAGACACCCGTACGCGGACGGCGGTCGGCCCCGGCGAGGGTCTGTCCGCTCACTCCTCGGGCGTCTCCGGCGATGGAAGAGCCAGGTCGATCCGTTCGAGGGCCTGATCCGGGGTAACTCGAAGCGCGAACGCCAGCTCGCTGGAGAGCGTGGTCCGGGCCTTGGAGAGCATCCTCTTCAGGGCGGGTGATATCCCTTTGGCCTGCTGGGCGTGGGTCAGATCACGAACCACCTCCGCCACCTGGAAGATATCACCGGAGGTCATCTTTTCGTTGAGCACCTTGTACCACCTGCTCCAGTTGGCGCCGGAGTCCTGGGGATCCTCCTTGAACTTGAGCAGTACCTTCCCGGCTGCCGTCTTCGTGATCACCGGACGGATGGTCTCATCAATGGTGTCCACGGGGATCAGTACCTTGAGCGAGGACTCCGTAGCGATCTCGAGCTCGAAGTACTGGCGAGGTTCCCCGGCCAGGTCGAGCTTGGAGCGCTTGATGATCTCGGCCGCGCCGTGGTGGGGATGGACCACCTTGTCACCGACCCGGAACGAAGTCTGCTTCTTCTTGCCTCCCGACGTCCTGGCGGAACCGGCACGCCTGCGCGCCCGGACCCGTTTGGCGGGAACCCTCCGGCTCCTCGGCTTCGCAGGAGCCTTCTTCGCAGGAGGCTTCTTCGCAGGAGCCTTCTTCGCAGCAGGAGGCTTCTTGGCAGGAGGCTTCTTCGCAGCCGGAGGCTTCTTGGCAGCAGGAGGCTTCTTCGCAGGAGGCTTCTCCTTCGGCGTCGTCTCGGCCTTCGGCGCCCCCGGATCACCACCGCTCGAGGCAGCATCGCGCGCTGACACGGATTCCGGTTTCTCGGCCTCCGTACTCTTCGTGGAGGGGGCCTTATCCGACCCCGGGTTCTTCTTCTCGGGCACCAGTGTGGTATCTCCCTTCCCGTCCGTCAGCGGGGCGGCCTCCGCAGAGGCGCCAGATCCGGTCTCAGGCATCTGGGCCAATCAGCCGGCCAGCCGCTGCCCGGCCGGGTTAACTGTCGTGTCTGCGGAACCCACGCCGAGGAGGAGGCATAACCGTTCGGTGTCGTAGAGATCCTGCAAGGGCCGGTTCTGGAGAACCTCCATCGCTTCGGAAGCCAGGTCACCACGATCCCAGAAGTAATCGCGGCTGACCTTCGCTCCCAGATCCTGAACCCCTTCCATGATGTCAGAGAGCTGCAGCTCCACCATAAGCCTTTCATCACCCAGCCCGACCGCGAGGTTCTCCACCCTCATACCGATCCGGCGCAACAACTCGACCCCTTGCAGCACCGTCAGCGCAGCCCCGAGGGTAACCCGACCCGAAGCCTCGAGCCGGTCCAGATACTCCTCCGCCTCGGCCAGGCGGGCCCGGAATCGCTCCAGCGTTTGAAGCTCCTGGTTGATACGAACCATGAGTTCTGTGGCGCTCCGGAGCGGCTGCTTCCTGTCCCCGTAGAAGACGAATCCCTTCCGCCGCTCCTCGCTGACGGCGATCACGGGGCAACCCGTGGACCGGGCCAGGCGCTCGGCCGTCCGGAACCGGGCACCGGTCTCCTCGGTGCCGATAGCGGGATCGGGAAGCATATGGACGTTGGCTCGCAGGATCTTCCGCACCTCATCGTCCACGATGATCGCGCCGTCCATCTTGGCGAGTTCGGCCAGCATCGCCGGCGTGAAGTCGGCGTCCCGGAGATCGATTCCTCCAGCGGCGATCTTCTCGATGTTGGGACCCGATCCGATCACCACGAGCGCGCCGTGACCTTGCTGGATGATCCGTTCGACCGCGGTGCGGATGCCGGTGCCGGGCGCCATCCGCGACAGCACCTCAAGGAATTCCTGGTCCTCCGTCTCCCACCTTCGGGCAGATCGGCGGTCAAACATAGTCACCATCCACGCGCAGGTTACAGACATGCGACGCGGTGCGGTACGCGCACGCGGTGCTGTTCGGGATCACCGGCGATCCCCCGTACGGAAAATCCTCCAAAGCCCGATCACAACCAGACCCGCGAGTACTAATCCGGCCAGTTCCGAACCGATCGTCCATGGCTCGACCTCGCGGATGGCAACCTGACCCGGAATCCCGCGCGCGGCAACTATCATCGAACAAGAGTGTAGTTGCCAAGCAGAAAGGTCCGTGTTGAGCGACCGCGACCGAAACGGATCCCAGGGACATCCCCCTGAAGACGGCGATCCGCTCGGCAATATCAGCTTCGAGGAGTTCCAGCTCAACGAGCCATCGAGTTGGGAAGAGACCGAGCAGCAGCCGAGCATGGAACGCGAGCCGCACCTGACCTGCCCCTCCTGCTTCTCCCAGCAGTCCCCGAGCAACCGTCATTGCCAGGAATGCGGTGCTCGCCTCGGTAAGCGGAGGATAGCGGTGGCACCCATGCCGATACGGTCGGTAACAGCCGGCAACCGGGCGGTCCGGGTGATCATTACCGGGGTGGCATTCGTCGTGATCTTCGCCCTGATCTATCAGGCGATGACGGGCAACGGTGAGGACAACGGCGAGGAGGGGAATGGTGGGGCCCCAACCTCCACGGAGGCCACCGAACCCACCGTGGTCTTGGGCCCGCTCGAGGAGATCACCCCCATCTCCATAACCTGTTCGAGCGAGTACAACGCCGGCCTAGCATGCGAGAACCTGATCGACGATGACGAGACCTACTGGAACGATGCGAGCCGGAGGGGCGAGGACGCCCGTATAACCGTGACCTTCGTGAACCCCGTGGCGTTGGAGCAGGTCCAGATCATCAACGTAGACAACCTCGAGAAGTTCCGGCGCAACTACCGGGTGCGCGGCGTGGAGATCTTCGCCGATGACTTCCCCGGCGTACCGTTCGTGGACGAGATACCGGACGCCAACGACCGGCCCCACGGCATCCCCACGACCACCAACCACACCACTGTCCTGGAGATCCGCGTCACCTCCACCTGGCCTTCGGAGGCCCTGGGCGGGGAAGCCTTCGACGAGCTGGCTATTCAGGAGATCAAGTTCTGGGGTCGGGTCCAGGACACCAGCGCTACGGAGCTCGTCGGCGCCTCGTCCGAGTGATGCCCCGGTTCTTCGACCCAACCGATCCCGACTTCATCGCTGATCCCTACCCGACCCTGAACGCCTTGCGGGAGCGAGGACCACTGCACTACGACGAGGGGTTTGACCTGTGGTTGGTCCCCCGCCACCAGGATGTCCGGGCCGTCCAGCTCGACCGCCGGATGGGCCGGGTGAAGGACGGTCATGCCCGCCCGCTAGACCTTCGCCCGATCCGGGAACTGGGGCTGGAAGGATGGGAGCCATACTACGAGGCGGAGCGACACTCGTTGCTGATGCTGGAGCCCCCCGAACACACGCGTATCCGCATCCTCATCAACCGCGCCTTCACCCCGCGACGGGTGCGGGAGCTCCGCGAGCCGATCCGCTCGATTGCCGATCGCCTGCTGGAGGGGCTACGCGACCGGGCGACCTTCGATCTGCTGGCCGACTACGCCCAGCCGTATTCGGTGCGGGTGATAGCCACGCTCCTGGGAGCACCCGTGGAGGACGCCGACCTTATGCTCGACTGGTCCCACGCCATCGTCAAGATGTACGAGCTCCATTGCACCCGTGAGCAGGCGATGGCGGCCATCGACGCGTCCAGCGAGTTCCTGGCCTGGGCATCGGCCCTGATCGCGTCCCGGCGGGCCGACCCCCGGGACGACCTGATCACCGCCCTCTGCCTTGCGGAGACCGCCGACGGCGGGCTGACGGACGCCGAGATCTCATCCACCGTGATCCTGCTGCTCAACGCCGGACACGAGGCCACGGTCAACACGATGGGCAACGGGCTGGTGGCGGCGATGAACCACGGGCAAGCCTGGGAACGGCTGGGCCGTCGGGAGGTGGCGCCGGCCATAGCCATCGAGGAGATGATGCGCTTCGACCCTCCGCTCCAGATGTTCGAGCGCTACGTGCTCGAGGACGGTGTCGAGGTGGCCGGAACCGTGTTACCGAAGGGTGAAAAGGTGGCGGTCCTGTTCGGACCGGCGAATCGTGATCCCCGCCGGTTCGAGGATCCGGATACCTTTCGGGTCGATCGGGGCGACCCGGATCACATCACGTTCGGGGCCGGTGTCCACCACTGCATCGGGGCGCCTTTGGCCCGTCTGGAGCTGGAGATCGCGCTCGACCGCCTGATCGACGCCTTCTCCGAAGCCGCCCTGGTGGATCAACCGGTCCGGGAGGACGGCTTCGCCATCCGCGGCTACCAATCCGTCAACCTGTCTACGGGGGGCTGAGCCATGCGAATGATCATCGATACCGATACCGCATCCGACGACGCGGTCGCCCTCGCGATGGCTCTCAACCACCCCGGAGTCGACGTGGTGGCGATCACGACAGTGGTCGGTAACTGCTCGCTGGAGGACACAACCCGCAACGCCCTCTACACCGCCGACCTCTGTGGATCCGGTGTGCCCGTCTACGCGGGCGCCGACCGGCCCCTGCTGGTCAAGCCCGGCCTCGCCACCTATTTTCACGGGATGGACGGGCTCGGCGACCATGGATACCCGGCCCCGTCCCGCTCCGCCGAGGACACAGACGGCGTTAGCGCCCTCATCACCCATATACGGAATAATCCCGGCTCCACCCTGGTCACCCTCGGGCCGCTCACCAACGTGGCGCTCGCCCTGGCGCAGGCCCCCGACCTCGTGGACCTCGTTGGCCGCTGCGTGGTCATGGGAGGCACTGCGAACACGGTGGGCAACGTCACCCCCGCCGCCGAGTTCAACCTGTGGTTCGATCCCCACGCCGCCCGGCTCGTCTTCGCCTCCGGGCTCCAGATCGAGATGGTCGGCTGGGAGATCTGCCGCGGCGAGGCCGGCTTGGACGCAACAGAGCGGGCCGCCCTGCGAGCGCTGGACACTCCCCTCGCCCACTTCTTCCTGGACTGCAACTCCACCGCGCTCGAGGCCTCCCGCAAGCAGTCCGGCACCGTCCGCCTGCAACTCCCCGACCCCACCGCCATGGCGGCCGCGATCGACAAGAACGGGGTAGTGACCCACAGCTCCAGCCACTACGTGGAGGTGGAGGCGGACAGCCCACTAACCAGAGGAATGTCGGTGGTCGACTCCCTCGACGTGACGGGCAATCCGGCCAACGTCGAAGTAGTCAACGCCATAGATACGGACCGTTTCAAGGAGATGATCTTCTACGCCGCGGTCTAGTTGCTAGTTTATGTTGGATTATACTATCCACTGACCACTGACCACTGGCCACTGGCCACTGACCGCTACGTCTCGCCCTTGCGGAAGGGGAGGCCGTCGGCGGCGGGCGGGCGGAGGCGGGAGGTGGCGAACAGCAGCACCACGAGGACCGCTATGTGGGGCGTGATGGCCGGGATCTGGTTGGGCACGCTGGTCGAGTTCACGTACCAGAACCCCACGGCGATGGCCACGATGGCCAGCTGCAGCGTTCCGGTGTATCCCTTCCGCTTCAGGATGCGCCACAGCACCAGCAGCGCGACGGCGAGGACCACGAGGAGCAGCAGTCCGTGGGCGGCGTTCTCGTCCCGGAGACGCAGCGTCTCGGTGAAACCGAAGAGCAGCGCCCCGCGGGCCGTTCCGATCGGGTTCCAGTTGCCGAAGATCATGGTGGCCAGCCCGATGTAGCCCTTCCCCTGGGTCTGGCCCTCCTTGTACAGCCCGGACAGTTGGATCGCCAGGAAGCCGCCCCCGAGCCCGGCCAGGAAGCCGCTGATCACCACGCCGTAGTACTTGTACTTGTAGACGTTGACGCCGAGCGAGTCGGCTGCGTGCGGGTGCTCGCCGCAGCTGCGTAGCCGTAGCCCGAAACTGCTCTTCCACAGGACGAGTATGGAGATGGGAAGGGCCAGGTAGGCGATCAGGGTGAGCCATGACATCTGGAACATGAATCCGCGCAGAATCCCCGCCAGGTCCGAGACGAAGAAAATACCGGCTCGCTCTATCGCGCCGAGGACGTCCGGGCTCTCCCAACCGAAGATAGTGCCGCCGGCCAGGACCGGCAGCGTGAAGTTGCTCACCCCGGATATGGTCGGAGATTGGGTGATCGAGCCTCCGCGATCGGAGAAATGCAGGTCGGACAGGAACCGGGTCAGGCCGGGCGCCATCAGGTTGATGGCGACCCCGGCGATTATGTGATCGACGTTGAATCCGACGGCCGCCACCGCCATCATGAGGCCTCCCATGGCGCCGGCCACGCCCGCGAGGAGCATTCCGAACCAGGGTCCGCCCACCATGGTCCCGAAGGCCCCGAACCAGGTACCCAGGATCAACATCCCCTCCAGGCCGATGTTGACCACCCCGGACCGTTCCGAGAAGATCCCCCCCATACCGGCCATCAGGATGGGCACCGACCAGGCGAGGGCGATAGCCCACGTTCCACTCGAGGTCAGATCGTCCGTAGGCAAGGAGGCGAACTGCTGGGTGGCGGCGAGCAGGAGCACCGCGGCCAACCCGTAGACGATCCAGCGACGATTCCCGCTCACGAGGTTCGCCTGGAGACTCATCATCGGTCGCTCGCGCAGGATACTCAAGTGTCGGCCTCCTCCGCTCCGGCGACATCGGTGCTCTCGACCTGCGCGGACGCTGCCGCTGCGGCCTCGATCCTTCTCCTGCGCTGAGCCAGTGCGTAGGCGATCACGGCGAACAGGATGATCACACCCACCATGATCGTGACGATCTCTCGCGGAGCGTCCCCGCGTACCTCCAGCACGCCTGACGCCCGTTCCAGCCAGCCGAACGCCACCGCGGCCACGGCCGCCCCCACCGCGTGGTTGCGCCCGAGCAGCGCCACCGCTATCCCGGCGAAGCCCAGGCCCTGCGGGAACCGGAGGCTGTAGAAGTGCTGGTCTCCGAGTAGGTCCGCCATGCCGACCAGCCCGGCCACCGCTCCGCTGAGCAGCATGGCCAGGACGATGGTCCGCTTGGGTGGCACGCCGCTCGCCTCGGCGGCCCAGGGATTGGCGCCGGTGGCGCGCAGGTCGTATCCGAGGCGGGAGCGGTTGATGATGAGGTGGTACGCGACGCCCACCAGCGCCGCCACGAGGATGAAGCCGGTCAACTCGACCCGCTTGATCTCGCGGGTCGCCAGCTCGACGATCGGGTTGAGGCTGGGGAACCAGCCGCTCGTAGCGATGTCCCCCAGCCGGGTGTCGAGGGACTCGGACTCGATCTTCCATCGGCCCAGCAGGAACGACACCACACCCGCCACCGCGATGGCGTTAAGCATGATGGTGGAGATGACCTCGTGGACGTTCCGGGTCACCTTCATCCAACCGGCCAGCCCGGCCCAGGCCGCCCCCACGATCATCGCGGTCAACAGGATGATGGCTATGTGGAGCGGCGGGAACAGCGAACCCACGCCGGCGCCGACGTAGGCGGCGAAGAACGCCGCGAGGATGTACTGGCCCTCCACGCCGATCTGGAAGAGGTTCATCCTCATGGCGATGGCAAAGGCGATGCCCGACAGGTAGAGCGGCGTCGCCCGGTTGAACGACTCGATGACCGTCTCCAGCCGGCTGCCGTATTCCCATATGTTGCCGAAGGCCACAATGGGGTCGGCCCCGGACACCACCAGAACGAGCGCGGCCACCGTGAGGGCCAGCCCTACCGCGGCCAGCGGCGGCCCCACCACGCGGCGCACGCCGGTCCAGGTCACGCGGCAGCCCCCGTCATGTACGCACCCAACTCCCTCGGAGTGACCCTCGCCGGGTCCAGCGTGGCCACGATCTCACCGCGCAACATCACCAGGAGCGTATCGCTCAGACCGATCAGTTCCTCGAGATCGGCCGAGATCAGTAGCAATCCCAGACCTTCCGCCCGGGCTCGGCGCAGCTCCTCCCACACGGCCGCCTGCGAGCCGACATCGATGCCCCGGGTGGGATGGGCCGCGATCAGCGGGTTGCATTCGGTGGCCATCTCCCGGCCTACGACCAGTTTCTGCTGGTTGCCCCCGGAAAGGGCGTGAACGGGCGTATGGACACCAGGTGTGCGCACGTCGAAACGTTTGACAACATTGGCGGCATGGCCCTTGGAGGCCTCCTCGTCGATCCACACCCGGGAACTGAGGAATCGGCTCCGCGTCTGGTGACCCAGAATGCTGTTCTCCCAGACCGGCGCCGGCAGGAGCAGGCCTCGCCGGTGACGATCCTCGGGAATGTACCCGAGTCCGGCCTCCCGGCGTTGCCGTACCGACCATCCGGTCACGTCATCACCGTGCAGATGGATGGAGCCTTCGGTCACCGGAGCAATTCCCAGGATCGCCTCCACCAACTCACCCTGGCCGTTGCCCTCCACACCTGCCACCCCGACGATCTCGCCGCACCGGACCGAGAAGCCGACATCCCGAAGCCTCGTCACTCCGGCCTCGTCCACCACCGAGATCCCCCTGACCTCGACCGCGGTCCGGTCGGTGACGGTCGCCTCCCGGGTCTCCGGCGTGGGAAGTTCCGAGCCCACCATCAGCTCGGCCAGATCCTGGGCGGTCACGTCCTCCGGCTTGACCCTCGCCACCGACCGACCCTGGCGGAGCACGGTGATCGTGTCGGCTATTGCCAGCACCTCGTCCAGTTTGTGATCGATGAAGATGATGGTGTGGCCCTCCGCCTTGAGTTCCCTCAGGTTGCGGAACAGCTCCTCCACCTCCTGGGGGACCAGCACCGCGGTGGGTTCGTCCAGGATCAGGATCCGGGCCCCGCGGTAGAGGATCTTGATGATCTCGATCCGCTGCCGCTCCCCTACCTCCAAGGTCCCGACCGTGTCGTCGAGGTCGAGCTCCAGGCCGTAGGCGTCTCCCAACTCCCGGAGCCGGGACCGGGCGGTGGCGAAGTCGATCAATGACCCCTTGGTCGGCTCCGCACCGAGGATCACGTTCTCGATGACCGTGAGGTTGTCGGCCAGCATGAAGTGCTGGTGAACCATCCCGATCCCCACGTCGATTGCCTCCCTGGGGGAGGAGAACGTGCGCTCCTGCTCGAGAACCTCGATGCTTCCCTCATCGGGAGCCTGCATCCCGTAGAGGATCTTCATCAGTGTCGACTTGCCGGCGCCGTTCTCACCGCAGATAGCGTGGATCTCACCCGCCTCCACGACGAGGTCGACGCGGTCGTTGGCCAGGACACCGGGGAATCGCTTGGTGATTCCCTCCAGCCGCACCGCGACGCTCATCGGCTCATCGTCCCTCCATCAGCCGACGGGCGTCACCCTGTCTCCCTATCGAACCTGCGTCAACCCGCGTAGTCGGTGGGATCGCGGCTCACCACTATCTCGCCGGAGACGATCTGCTCCTTGAAGGCTTCGAGTTGGGGCGCGATGTCGTCCACATGACCGCCGGAGGTCGAGTAGCCAACCCCGTCCACCGACAGGTCGAACACCTGCGGACCGGGCGCGAAGGTACCGGCCTGGACCGCCTGGATGGTGTTGAAGACCGCCACATCAACGCGCTTGAGCATCGACGTCAGGATGTAGTCCTGGAAATCGGGGGCGGTGAGGTACTGGTCGGAGTCGACCCCGATCGCCCACACATGCGTGCTGTTGGCCTCCGAGTAGTCCTTGGCGGCCTGGAACAGACCACCACCGGTACCGCCCGCCGCGTGATAGATCACATCGGCGCCCTGCTCGAACATCGACTGCGCGATCACCCGCCCCGCCGCCGGGTCGTTGAACCCATCGAAATCAGGCGGCTCCGTCACGTACTGCGAAATGACCTGGATAGACGGATCGACCGCCTGGACGCCTGCGAGGAAGCCGGCCTCGAAAGCGTGGATGAGCGGAATGTTCACCCCACCGATATAACCGACTATTCCGGTCTGCGTCTTCAACGCGGCAGCCGCGCCAACCAGGAACGAGCCCTGCTCCTCCGAGAAAATCAACCCCGCCACGTTCGGGGCGTCCACCACCGAGTCCACGATCGCGAAGCTGGTGTCGGGGAACTCGGCCGCCACGTTCGTCATCGGGTCGCCGAACAGGAACCCGACCCCGATCACCAGATCAGAACCCTCCGACGCCTGCAACGCCAGCAACTCCTCACGGTTGGTCCCGTCCTCGTTGGCCGACGCCTCCGAGGTCTGCACGCCCAGCTCCGCGGCCGCCTTATCCAGGCCCGCCGCCGCCGCATCGTTGAACGACTGATCACCCCGACCACCGATGTCATAGACCAGACCGATGTTGATCGGCTCACCCGCGGGCGGAGGCGGCGGCGCCACGCCGAGGTCGGCGGGGTCACGGCTCACCACGATCTCGCCCGAAACGATCCGTCCCTTCCAGTTGTCGAGTTGGCCCGCGATATCGTCTACGTAGCCGCCGGAGGTCGAATAGCCGACCCCGTCCACCGACAGGTCGAACACCTGCGGACCGGGCGCGAACGTGCCCGCCTGGACCGCCTGGATGGTGTTGAACACCGCCACGTCAACGCGCTTGAGCATCGATGTAAGGATGTAGGGCTGGAAGTCCTCGCCTGCGGTGAGGTACTGGTCGGAGTCGACCCCGATCGCCCACACATGGGTGTTGTTGGCCTCTGAGTAGTCCTTGGCGGCCTGGAACAGACCACCACCGGTACCGCCCGCCGCGTGGTAAATCACATCGGCGCCCTGCTCGAACATCGACTGCGCGATCACCCGCCCCGCCGCCGGGTCGTTGAACCCATCGAAATCAGGCGGCTCCGTCACGTACTGCGAAATGACCTGGATAGATGGGTCGATGGCTTGCACCCCGGCCAGGAACCCGGCCTCGAAAGCATGGATCAACGGGATGTTCACCCCACCTATGTACCCCAAGACCCCGGTTTCGGTCTTGAGAGCTGCCGCCACACCAACCAGGAAGGAGCCCTGCTCCTCCGAAAAGATCAACCCCGCCACGTTCGGGGCGTCCACCACCGAGTCCACGATCGCGAAGTTGGTGTCGGGGTACTCCGCGGCCACATTGGCCATCGGGTCGCCGAACAGGAACCCGACCCCGATCACCAGATCAGAACCCTCCGACGCCTGTAGATCCAGCAACTCCTCACGGTTTGTCCCGTCCTCATTGGCCGACGCCTCCGAAGTAGAGACCCCCAACTCCGCGGCCGCCTTATCCAGGCCCGCCGCCGCCGCATCGTTGAACGACTGATCACCCCGACCACCGATGTCATAGACCAGACCGACGCTGATGGGATCACCGGCCGGGGCCTGGGTGGTTGCGGAGGTCTCGGAGGTCGCCTGGGCTGCGGTCGTTGCGGGCGTATCATCGCCACCGCAAGCCGCCGCCAGCAGCCCGAAAGCCGCCAGCACGATCAACAGCCTGGTCTTAACGCGCATGGTGTGTCGGATCCTTTACTTCGGGCCCTGATGTACAGGGACTGGTGGGGTGAACATTCTACGCCTCCCGCCCTCCGGTAGCCAGCGGGCAGCGGCGTCTGGTCAGCGAGGCGCCATCGAGAGCCGGAGCCTGCTTCGCTCCGGAAGTAAGTCGTAACTATGACTAATAGTTACTGACTGACAAGTACCAACTATTACGAGCCCGAGTCGACCAGGTCCAACGGGGCGCTGTCGGGAGTGTCGACCATCTCGAAGATGAGCGTACCGCCGTCGGGATCGACATCGACCACGATGGTGGTGCCGGGCCGGTAGTCGCCCAGCAACACCTGCTCGGCCAGCGGGTCCTCCAGGTAGCGCTGGATGGCCCTGCGCAAGGGGCGGGCGCCCATTTCCCGGTCGTAGCCCACGGAGACCAGGAAGGTCTTGGCGGCGTCGCTGAGCACCAGGTCGAGGGATTGAGTGGCCAGCTGCTCCCGGTCCCGGACCAGCATCAGGTCCACGATCTGCTTGACCTCCTCCCCGGTCAGCTGGTGGAAGACGATCACCTCGTCGATCCGGTTGAGGAACTCGGGCCGGAAGTGCTTCTTCAGGTTGTCGGTCAGCTTCTCCTTCATCTTCTCATAGCTGACCTCGTCGCTCTCCTGCTGGAATCCCACCGACTTCTTGCGCAACGACTCGGACCCGAGATTGGAGGTCATGATGATCACAGTGTTCTTGAAGTCCACCGCCCGACCCTGAGCATCGGTCAGGCGACCGTCCTCCAGGATCTGGAGAAGCGTGTTGAAGACGTCGGAGTGGGCCTTCTCGATCTCATCGAACAGGACCACCGAGAATGGCTTGCGGCGCACCGCCTCGGTGAGCTGGCCACCCTCGTCGTAACCCACGTAACCGGGCGGCGACCCGACCAGACGGCTCACCGTGTGCTTCTCCATGTACTCGGACATGTCGAGCTGGATGAGAGAATCCTCGTCGCCGAACAGGAACTCCGCCAGCGCCTTGGCGGTCTCGGTCTTTCCCACCCCGGACGGCCCGAGGAAGATGAACGAACCACTCGGCCGCTTCGGGTCCTTGAGGCCTGCCCTGGTCCGGCGGATGGCCCGGCTCACCGCCGAGATCCCGTCGTGCTGCCCGATGATCCGCTTGTGGAGTTCCTCCTCCATGTGGACCAGCCGGGCGGTCTCCTCCTCCGTGAGCCGATGGACCGGGATGCCGGTCCACTGGGCGAGCACATCGGCGATCTCGTCCTCGTCGATGAGGGTGTCGTCCACGACGACGGACGATTCGGCCGATTCGGCCTTGTAACGGGCCCGGTCGGAGATCAGCGCCCGTTCCTGGTCGCGGAGTTGAGCCGCCCGCTCGAACTGCTGAGCGGAGACCGCTTCCATCTTGTCGTTACGCACGGCGCTCAACTGGTCGTCGATCTGGCGGATCTGGGGGCTCGAGGAACTGCGGAAGATACGATTGCGGCTGCCCGCCTCGTCGATCAGGTCGATGGCCTTGTCGGGGAGGAAGCGATCCGAGATATATCGGTCGGCAAGGGTGGCGGCCGTCTTCAGCGCGCTATCGGTGAAACGCACCGAGTGATGGGCCTCGTACCGGTCCTTGAGCCCGTGCAGGATCCGGACCGTCTCGGCGACGGAGGGCTCTTCCACATAGATGGGCTGGAACCGGCGCTCGAGGGCGGAGTCCTTCTCCAGGTATTTGCGGTACTCCTCCAGAGTGGTCGCCCCCACCGTCTGCAGCTCGCCCCTGGCAAGCATTGGCTTGAGAATGCTTGCGGCGTCTATGGCGCCCTCCGCCGCCCCCGCACCCACCAGCGTGTGGATCTCATCGATGAAGAGAACGATGTCTCCCCGGTTCTTGATCTCCTTCAGTACCTTCTTCAGACGCTCCTCGAAGTCGCCGCGATAGCGGGACCCGGCCACCAGAGCGCCCAGGTCGAGGGTGTATATCTGCTTGGTGTTGAGGGTATCGGGGACCTCTCCCGCCACGATCCGCTGGGCCAGGCCCTCCGCGATCGCCGTCTTGCCGACCCCGGGCTCACCGATCAGGACCGGATTGTTCTTGGATCGCCGGGAGAGTATCTGCATGACCCGTTCGATCTCGGGGTAGCGACCGATCACCGGATCGAGCGCCTGATCACGGGCCATCTGGGTGAGGTTGCGTCCGAACTGGTCCAGCACGGTGGAACCCGATTGGGACGAACCCCTTCCGGACGGAGCGGTGCCGGCGCGGGCGGGCTCGTCTCCCGAACCGCCGGAGAGGAGCTGGATAATTGTATGGCGCACCCTTGGCAGGTCGGCGCCCAACTTCTCCAGCACCTGGGCGGCCACGCCGTCCCCCTCCCGGATCAGGCCGAGGAGGATGTGCTCGGTGCCGATGTAGTTATGTCCCAGCTGCAAGGCCTCCCGCAGGCTCAACTCCAGGACCTTCTTCGCCCGGGGAGTGAACGGGATGTGGCCGGCCGGGGACTGGTGTCCCTGCCCGATGGTCTCCACCACCTGGCTACGCACGGAATCCAGCCGGATGCCGAGGTTCAACAGACCTCGGGCGGCGACCCCCTCGCCCTCGTGGATGAGACCAAGGAGGATGTGCTCGGTACCGATGTAGTTATGGTTGAGCAGCCTCGCTTCCTCCTGGGCCAGGACCACCACTCTGCGGGCCCTGTCGGTGAAGCGTTCGAACACTGGCGGTAGACCTCCAACTCGGCGGCTCTGGCTATCAGTATACAAGCTTAGAAGAGCTGATCCCGGTAACCGGCGACTATAACGGAAGGCGGTGACAACCCGATGCTGAAGAGTGGCGCAATCCGCTTACCATATGGCACTGGTTTACGGCTGCGAACGGATGCGATGTCCACCGACACCATCAGGAACCTGATCGAGATTCCCGGAGTCTGGGAGCGAATGGAGCGCGTAGAGCAACGGCTGCTCCATGTCTCCCAGGCCGGTGATAGCTTTCTCACCGAGATCGCCCAACACCTGCTGCTTGCGGGAGGCAAGCGATACCGGCCGGTCCTCACCCAGCTGGCCGGTGAGTTCGGGCCCAGCCGCGACCGTCGGCTGATCGAGGCCGGCGCAGCGGTGGAGCTGATCCATATCGGATCCATGTACCACGACGACGTGATGGACGGCGCCGACACCCGGCGCGGCACGGCGTCGGTTAACGCCAGGTGGGACAACTCGCTAGCCATCCTCGCCGGCGACTTCCTCATCGCCAGGGCATCGGAGATCGCCGCTACTTACCTGGGCATGGCATCCGTCGAGCTCTTGGCGCACACCTACCGGGAGCTGGTGACCGGCCAAGCCCTGGAGCTCCGGCTCACCGGGGACGTCAGCCACGGACCCGCCGATCATTACCGGGTGATCGGGGGCAAGACCGCCAGTCTCATCAGGACTGCGGCCCGGCTCGGTGCGCTGGCCACCGATGCCGCGAACGGAACGATCGAGGCGGTGTCCACCGCCACCTGGGAGCTGGGGATGGTATTCCAGCTGACCGACGACGCCCTCGACCTGGTGTCCACCGAAGAGGAACTCGGCAAGCCGACCGGGTCCGACATCCGTCAGGGCGTGTACACGCTTCCGGTTCTCTATGCCATGGAAGGGCCGTCCGGGAGCCGGATCATGGCCCTCCTACGACAGGAGGCCCCGGTCACCGACGATGTGGTGGATGAGGTGATCGGACTGGTGATCGAGGGCGGCTACGTGCGACAGGTGCTCGACGAGTGCCGGGACCGGCTCGCCAGAGCCTCAGCCGCCACCGCCGGCCTGCCCGACATCGAGGCCCGGGAGGTCTTCCGGCAGATGGGCGAATTCCTGGTCGATCGGGTGGGATCCGTCCAGGCAGTCTGACGGTCAGTGGACAGTGGACAGTGGACAGAGGACAGAGGACAGAGGACAGAGGACAGAGGACAGTTGTAACTCACAGAGCCAGGTAGCAGCGCCAGAGTTCCGGATGGCATCAGGCAACTCCTTGTGACTTCGGACAATCGATCAGCTGCGGGGCCAATG
>LXNI01000499.1_pt1 | contig 44279 bp, 37 predicted proteins | sample 809091 | NCBI WGS metagenome assembly LXNI01 (sample SAMN04870527, study PRJNA318959) | sponge metagenome | biome: 01000161; feature: marine sponge reef; material: water | host: Sarcotragus foetidus | place: Greece: Milos, Mediterranean Sea | collected 2013-05-29 | depth 5-7 m
ATGCGTTTGAGCGCTGGACGATTGACTTGTTGAAAGCGACGAAGAATCAAACAAAGACCGCGAAGCTTTTTCGTTGTGGGTTTGCTATCATCAATCGGATCATGCATCGCAGTGTATCCCGTGGAGAAAAGCGACGATCGCTGGACGGGATTGCACATTTGAGTGTGGATGAGAAGGCGTTTCAGCGCGGGCATACGTATGCCACCATTGTCAGTGATACGAAGCGTGGTGTGGTGCTTGATGTCGGTGAAGGTCGGGACAAAGTTAGTGCAAAAGCGCTGTTAACCCGCCTTTTGGGGGATAAAAAGGGGAATTATAACTCAAACTGTAACTTTTCGGGAACGTAAACGTATAAAGTAGTATATTTTGGCAAGCGCTCGGAAGAGCTAAGAAGATGAGTAACAACGGACCCGGACGTTCACACCGCAAAGGAATCAGCTTACTTGATCTGGCAATACAATTCCCAGACGAGAAGGCAGCGACCGAATGGTTTGAATCTACGCTATGGGCTGATGGTCGCAAATGTCCACGCTGCAAAGGAACCAGCACCTACGAGACCAAGAGCAACGAGAACGGGATGCCTTACCGTTGCCGAGATTGCAAACGGTATTTCTCTGTAAAGACAGGTAACATCCTTGCATCTTCAAAACTGCCGCTCCAAAAGTGGGTATGGGCTATCTTTCTAGAGATCACCAGTCTGAAAGGCGTATCCAGCATGAAGCTGCACAGGGATTTGGGGATTGCTCAAAAGACTGCTTGGCACCTACTCCACCGCATTCGCGAAGGATTACTGCCGCAGATTCTCGAAGTATTTGAGGGGCCGGTGGAGGTAGACGAAGCCTACATCGGCGGACTGGAAAAGAACAAGCATGAGGACAAGAAGCTCAACGCTGGCAGGGGGACGGTAGGCAAGACGGCCGTATTGGGCGTTAAGGATCGCAAGACCAATCAGATTCAGGCAAAGGTGATCGAGGATACTACCAAGCCAACGATACAGGAGTTCGTGAATGATGTGCGCTCCGAGGATGCTTCGGTATTCACTGACGATCATACGAGCTACGAGGGATTGACGCATCACACGTCTGTTAATCACAGCAAGAAGCAGTGGGCCGTGTCTACAACGCTGGGTGAGTTAGCCCACACGAACGGGATTGAATCGTTCTGGGCAACGCTCAAACGTGCGTATCACGGCACCTATCACCACCTAAGCAAGAAGCATCTCAACCGCTACGTAACCCAGTTTGCAGGGAAGCATAATCTCCGCAATCTGGATACGATTGATCAGATGAGTACAATCGTTCAGCAAATGGTCGGGAAACGGTTGAGGTACAAAGACTTGACCGTGTGATGGATGCAGTCAAATCTTTTGGGAAAGTTTATACGCCTAGCTGGGTTGTGGACTATATGTTGATTCCCTTGTTTGGAGGATCATTAAAAGACGTTCGTATTTGCGATCCTGCGTGTGGATCAGGCGATTTCCTAGTTCCCATTGCAGAACAAGTTTGCAAACGTATACTCGAAGTGCCTAACAGTGAGCGTTCCAAATATATTTCCACACTCAAACAACTGACTGGATACGATATTGATGAGGAAGCTGTTGAGTACTGTAGGGAAAGGCTTTCGTCTGTCACGAGAAATATACTTGGTCAAGATTTCCCAAGCGATTTCTGGCGTGTACGGAAAATGGATGCTATGGACGCATGGATACATGACCAGGGTCAATTTGACTGGGTTGTAGGGAATCCCCCTTATGTTCGGATTCAACACTTAGAATCTGATCGTAGAGACAAGATCAAACAGGCAGGATGGAGTTATTTTTATGGATCAAGCGATCTCTATATAGTGTTTTTTGAGTTGGGAATCCGGTTGTTAAAAAAAGGTGGAAATCTAAGATTTGTTTCCCCCAGTGGCTGGATACGCAATGATGCGGGGAAGCGTATGCGTAATGACTTGGAAGCCAACCACGGCATCGTTTCTTTATGCGATTTTCGTGACTTTCAAGTATTCCCAGGCGTAAGCACCTATACTTGCATAACCCATATCCGCAAAAATGATGTTCACGGTCACGAAGTAATTCGCCAGTGGGATGGAGATTCGTTTTCTGTACAAGCGAACCTTATCAAGTCCAAATTGAGATGGGCTGTTGTTGATAGTGTCTACGAAACAGCGAGGTCATCAAACTTTACCAAACTCTCTGCGATTGCTGATATTCGTGTTGGTATTCAGACTTTAGCCGACAAAGTATTTATACTCGAAGTGGTTAATCGGGAGAGCGAATGTGTGATTGTAAAAGGTGGTCATATGCAGTTTGCTATTGAAGAAATGGCAGTTAGGCGAATCTTGAAAGCATCTGTTTTGAAGAATGGAAAAGATAAAATTGATAGAGTTGTGATCTACCCTTATGACGAAGGAATGCTGATGCCAGAAGATGAATTTTCAGATAGATTTCCCCGAGCATATCAATGGCTTCTTGCAAATAAGACTCAATTACTGGCTCGGGATAAAGGTACTTTCTGTGAGTCGAAATGGTATGGATACGGGCGATCTGTTGGGATACGAAGTGCGTTTGGGCGCAAGATTCTAACATCTGGAATGAATCCCAAACCAAACTTCCAGATATGCAACGACCCTGGCACCTTGTTTTATTCCGGCTATTGCATTAAGCCTCGTAACGGGATAGGGTTATCAGCTCTACAAAAATTGCTTAACAGTCCAGAAATGGATCACCACATAAAGACATTCGCACAGCCATTTCGGGGGGGGTGGTTTAGCTACGCTAAACGCTACATTTCAGACTTTCCAATAGAGAAGAATTTTGCCACTGCGTAGTAACGTGAGTACAGGACTTAGAGATCGCCTATTGTCTGCAGTGCAAGAAGCATACTCGAGGTACGTCGCCGATGGACCACGTTCAACCAGCAAGATAAAAGCCTTGCATGGATGGGTGATTTCTGAATTAGAAAATGTGCTTGGTCATGAGTACCAGATTAAAGGCCTATCTGATCTTGGAGGTAGAGAATCTAAGGTCGAAGGCAGGTATTATCCCAAAAATGTAGATGTAGCAATTTCTCGTTCAAGTATTACGTTGGGCGTTGTAAGCGTGAAATTCGTAATGACGAACTACCGCCAGAACAAGAATAACTACTTTGAACAACAACTTGGAGAGACGGCGAATTTGCGAAGCAACGACATTGTGTTCGGACACATTATGTTACGAACTCATCCTACACCCTATTTGAAAAGAGGTGGGGAAGTTAAGCATAATGAAACAGTTGACAATGGGGCAATAGAATTGTATGCAAAATTAGCAGAAGACCATGGTAAGCACCACGTACCTGACATACAGTGTATGGCAGCATTTTCACTTTCGGGTCACAGAGACAGAATAATTCGGCAATGCACAAAAGGGGATCTTCCAGATGTCTCACCAGAAAATTTCCACCTTCTGGAAACAAAACTTAGCATTGACCGCTTTTTTGAACGTATGAAAGACGAGATTCAAGCCAAGCATTCAAGAAGAAGAGACCAATGACCGACCACGAGAAACACACTATTCCCGCCCCGCAGCCCGAACCGAAGCACCGCTTTGACGAGCTACTGGACGAACCTTGCGCTAACCCGCGTTACGGAGATTTAACGGTCAGGGAGGCGTTTATCCGAGTACTTAGACCGATTAAAACGGATTCGGAGGCTGCTGATCAACCAGATAGCGGGTTACAGTTTGAGTTATAATTCCCATAAAAAGGCACAAATAAAGACCCTTACGACCGATATGTGGAAGGCCTACATCGCCCTTGCCAAGGAGGACCTCCCCGACGCCGAGCTCATTCATGATCGTTTTCATTTGGTCAAGTATCTCAATGAGGGGATTGATCAGGTACGCCGCAGAGAGGTGAAGCAACATGAGGAACTCAAACACAGTCGTTATGCGCTCTTGAAAAATGAACAGAATCGAACACAAAAACAAGACGAGATTTTCAAAGTCATCCAGGAATCCAACTTGCAGGTCAGCGTCGCCTGGCGATTGCGAGAGGAATTCAAGGCGATCTTTGAATGCAGATCATTGTCCGATGCAAAGCAGTACTTCCAACTTTGGTTTGAGAGTGTGAAAGAAGCGGCCGTGAAGGAGATCATGAAAGTGGCGGAGATGTTTGAACGACATCTCACAGGCGTGTGTAATGCCCTTTGCCATGAACAATCCAACGCCAGAGCGGAGCGAATCAATGGGAAGATCCAAGAGGTCAAAACGATCGGCAGAGGATACAGAAAATTTGAAAACTTCAGATCTGCAATCCTTTTCTTCTGCGGAGGTCTAGACCTCTATCCACAATATTCCCGGTAGAACCACATTGATAAGTCCCAAGGGGCCAAGGTCCGTGATATAGACTTCCTCGAGATCAATATAGTTGTCTACCAGCATGACCCGTTCGCTTGATGTAGCCGCCATCCCGTGATCTCCTACCACTACGATGTTAATCTCGTCTTCCAATCCTTCATTACGGAGGCTAGAAATCAAATTTCCTATTTGCGCATCAATTTCTCGTAGAGCCTCACGAGTTTCGGGGGCATCTGGCCCAAACTCGTGCCCCCTAGAGTCAACTGCACTAAAATAAGTTGTGACTAGGGCAGGGCGAGGAGATCGGGTGATAGCTGCCATAACCGAGTCTATGCGTATCTCATGCGGCAGTGAATCATCGTATTCCATCCAATAAGTTGGCCGAATTCCCTGAATACTTGCTTCAGAGCCAGGCCAAAAGTAGGTCGCACTGGTACGGCCCTGTTTCTGTACAGTGACCCAAAGCGGTTCTCCTTTCCACCATCGATGGTCTGATATCACTTCCCTATTGCTGATCCGAAAGAAAAGACCAAGATCAGCATCGTACATCGAATTATTAACGATACCGTGGTTGGCCGGGTATAAGCCCGTTACGAGGCTATAATGATTGGGAAAGGTCTTGGATGGGAAAACCGGTTCCATATAAGCTGGATATACTCCTTTGGCGGCAAGTTCAAGGAGGTGCGGTGTGTAGAGAGAATCAATGTAATCTGGGTGCAAGCCATCTATTGAGATGAGAATTACCGCGCGAGGATTCTCGTTGTGCGCATTGGGGTCGACCTTGTAACAATGCAGCAGTAAAAACGCAATCAGCACGATCGTAAGAGAAGAAAATGTTTTTTGTGGGTATATCTGAATCATGTCGCTTAACGTGGTCCGCATCAAGAATATTTGTCATCAAAGTTATAGTTGTTTCTCCCTTCGTGTATGTTGCAATTAGGCTCAGGCATCCGATACTCTTTGAATATAATTGTCACGAGCCGCTCATTGATCCCGTGGCAATGCTAATTGATGACTGAACGTCTTAACATCGCCATAAAACCCAGATCCCCACAATGTTTGTCGTTCTTCTCACTAGGTGAGTCGATAGAAGAGACGTGGTGAAACGCACATGATCACTACCTAATTCAGGTGCATACTACTGCATCACCGGTCTGATATTGCAGGTAAGCGACTGAGTTACCAAATATGGGCGCTTTGTACTCCTGTACTGAATCGTTACCGAATCGTAACACTTCATTCATGACTAATCTACAACATGAATATTTTCGGAGCTCCCAGCGGATGTTTGGGCAGGGTACCGAGGCGGTGACCTATAACTGGCTTTCCGAGCTAACTGTGAGTGAATATTGGGATTCTGGAAGAGACTCGAACGAATCCTGTACGGTTCGGAGTCTTCAATCTAACGTGTTTCTGACGTTAGCATCAGATCAATCTGAGCTACGGAAGATTATGAGCGATCGGCAAATATGTAGTAACCAATCAACCCCAAGAACGGAACGAAAACAATAAACAGAATCCAGATAAATTTGGCAGTCGTGTTACGGGAACTCCCCGCAACCTCGATGATGGCAATAATATCCAATACCAATATGATTATTCCACAGCATCCGAGGCTTTCCCAGGAACTTGCCATGTCTATGAGATTCTCCCCGCATCCAGCCAAGAATACCGCACACAAGACAAATAGGACAGAGGGTAGGGCTCGGCGATTCATTTCAAATTTGGCGTGAATGTTAAAAATCTTTACGTCGAAATCCCGTTTATGATGCACCGGTAAGGTTCTTATTCGGTGGCTCCATCTCACAATGCGTGAGATGCATAATTCTGACGGAGCCTAGGGAGCATCAATTTTAACCTATCTCTCATAAAAGGGAGATATTGACTCTTCGTGTTGAGCGAAAAACGTCACTGGATGAACCTGTCTACGGGATGATGATATATAAATTGGGAGAAATTCCCGACGACCGTCCAGGAACCTTGTCAGATTCGACAAAAAATACCCCTATAGTCCGCAATTGTCTGAATCCGAAAGTTGATGGGATGCAGACATATGGATGCACGAATTCCCTGCTTATTCGTTGCATTCGACAATGCTGTTCGTAAGCGTAACCTTTGATGCACATTGGTCCAATCGAACTCGGTGAACGCCCGTTGTTACTGGCACCCATGGAGGATGTCTCTGATCCTCCATTCCGAGCGTTGTGCAAGCGCTATGGTGCTGATGTAGTCTACACGGAATTTATCTCTTCAGGGGGATTGGTTTATGAGGCCGAAGATTCAGTCATGAAATTGGATATTCGAGAGGCCGAGCGCCCGGTAGGTATCCAGATATTTGGTGGTGACGTTGCTCAAGTCAGATCGGCCACAGCTATTGTAGATCATGTAGAACCGGATATCATTGATATCAACTTTGGATGTCCGGTCCGAAAAGTAGTCTGTAAGGAGGCAGGCGCAGGTATTCTGCGCAATCTGCCCAAAATGGAAAAGATCACACGCACGGTGGTAGAGGCAACTAAGCGACCCGTAACAGTCAAGACGCGGCTCGGCTGGGATGACGGTAGTATCGACATCGTTAATGTCGCACGTATGCTGGAGAATTGTGGTATTCAGGCGCTGGCCGTGCATGCAAGGACCCGCAAGCAGATGTATACGGGACCTGCGCGTTGGCAATATCTGCGGGCTATTCGCGAAAACGGATTGCAAAACATTCCACTTATCGGTAACGGTGATGCTTTAGGGCCCGAATCGATTCTTCAAATGTTTGAGGAAACGGGGGTAGACGCCGTCATGATTGGACGCGGCGCGATTGGCAATCCCTGGATATTCAGGCGGGCAAAGGCACTCATTGAAGAAGGGATAGTATTGCCAGGTCCCTCCTGGACTGAACGTATAAGTGTTGTAGAGGAGCATCTGACACTCAAGTGTGCCTGGCTGGGGGAGCACAAGGGAGTAAGGGAAATGCGGCGTATGTACGGTGGTTATTTCAAGGGATTCAGGAACGCAAGCAAGCTCCGTGCACGCCTGATGAAAGCAAACACCGTGGAGGAAGTACTTTCCGTACTGGGTGGCACCAGGGAAGTGGAACCCAACGTGATTTACCAGAACCCGTCAGGCCACGCTGCGACGCATTATTACCCGAAAGATAAAGTGGTCCACAGCCACAAGGAGGCCGACGATAATTGCCAGAGTCGGCAACGCAAGCCATTGGTCGAAAATTATCAGACCACCCACAGCTCCGAGCGCACCGCCAAGGTACTTGAGGTAGATTAGCTGGTCGTTCGAGGTACTTTTGATTAGATCCTCCAGTTGTCGTTCATCGTAGCGAAGCAGGTTGTTGGAAACCATCTCGTAGATATCAAGCGTATTAACGAACGCCATGATAGCCTTGGTTAGCCACTGTTCGATATCGTCTGATCGCTGCGAAATTTTTTCCGGTAGTGTCTCGAACAGATGGTCCAGTTCATCCACAACAAGGTCTGCAGATTCTGGCAGATCATCAAGAGCTTTTTCTATTTGCCGTTGAAATCCATCCCGATTCAGCATTTGGTACATCTTGACGGCCATTCCGGCTATACCTCGGTTGACGCTTGAATCAATTTTTTCCATAACCAGGGCCACGAGTTTCCGCTTTAGTTCGGGGTCCCGTAATTTTTCCTTGATATAGCGATTGGCCAAGGCCTTGATATCCTGTTGAAAATCTTCGTCTGACAGTAGGTTCTGTGTTACCTGCAAGGCCATATCGCGGTATTTCGGGACGACTCCACTCAGTCTAATGCGTTCCTGGATAACCTCTTCATTGATCAGGTCTCGGCTGATTGCAAGGGCAATCAGATCGGTTATGCGCTCGCGATGGGCCGGAATGATTCCTTGGCCCAACAGTGGTCTGTCTCCGCGTGGATGAAAGAGCATTGTAATGGCCAACCAGTTTGTAAGAAAACCAATCAAACCGGCAGCCGAAATTGTCACAAAAAGCCCTTCCAGGTCAAGCATTCGGCTGAACGCCGGAAAGCCAAGCCCGGAATAGCCGCTCAAGACAGAGACCTGTTCGCCCGATGAATACAGATAAATCCCTGAATCATTCAGCAGGAGATTCAAGCCTTCGAAGTCCCAGATAAATGAAGTAATAAAAAGAGCCAGCAATAGCCAGGGAACTACGCGGAGGAGCCGCAGTGTTAGCCTGGACTTAGTTGTTTTGGTTTTTTGGGTAACAGTTTTCGGCCCTGATTTTTCCCCGGGCCAGTGGTGTTCGAGATGGCGCTCGAGGATCTCCTTGAGATCACTATCAGCTATGCGGTCTGTTTTCGTCATGTGGAGGTTAACGAGCTGCTACCAGTCCCAGCCTGTCTGCACGTGCGCGCATTCCGCTGATTACATTAGTGATATGCTGAGACAGTTCAATTCCCAGTTCTTCGGCGCCTAGTTGAATCTCTTCTCGGCTCACTGCTGCTGCGAAGGCTTTATCCTTCAATTTTTTGCGTACACTCTTGACCTTCATCCCATCAAGGCGGGTAGGTCGAACGTAGGCGACCGCTGTTATGAATCCAGCCAGTTCATCTACGGCAAAAAGTGTCTTGGCCAGGAGAGTTTCTCGTGGTGTTCCTGAGTGCGGTGCATGACCGAGGATTGCTTTGACGATTGATTCAGGATATTTCAGTTCACGGAGCAATTTGGCGCCCACATAAGGATGTTCTTCTAGTGTAGGGTGTCGTTCGTAGTCCAAATCATGCAGGAGGCCAGTGATTCGCCAAAGGGTTACATCTTCGTCGAAGAGGTTGGCGTAGCCTTCCATTGCTGCTTCGACGGCATAGGCATGTCTTCGAAGACTGTCTGATTTCGTCCACTCGTGGAATAGTTTGAGTGCGTCGTCGTAAGTAGGCATTGGGCTAGAAGAAGTCAATGAGCTTCAAGTGGCGCAGGTATTGGCTGGGATCCTCCTCGAAATTTTCGAGGATACGCCTCAACGCTGCAGATGCAGCATGAGCTTCTATGTAGAGGGAATCGTCAGTAACGAGTTTGCCTAGTGTCCCTTGACCATTATTTATCGAGGCGAGCAGAGTATTGAGTTCATTTGTCGTGGTTTCCAGCAGGTTAAGGTTCATCGATAGGCGATCGAGGACCTCTTTTACCCCAGCTGCTGCACCGCCAAGAGAATCTCCGGCGAAAGATTCGAGGGTACCTGACAGATTTTCGATGTCTTTCAGTACGGCCTGCAGACTTCCCTGCTCAGCAAGGAGGACGGTTTCGAAAGCATCAGCCGAATTGCGGATAGACGTTAAAGTCTGTTGCATTTGGCTTTCCGGTCCGGTCAGGAGATCCCTGGCAGCATTAATTGCCAGATTGGACCCTGTAAGAACTGTGTCAATGCGCCCCAGGACTGCAGGTGCACGATCAGAAAGGTCGGCCAGAATATCAGATTGGGTTGAAGCAGGAATCAAGGAGCCTGGTTCGTACGCGGGAGCGTCAGGCGGACCAAGTGTGAGGTTGAGTTGCACACTGCTTACAAATCCAAAACCACCCGCATACGCAACTGTCCCCTCGGTTAAAACAACCTCCTTTCCGACCGAAAATGTGATATAAGCTCCTGTTAGTGTGAGGCGCACCTCAGTGATGCTACCAACGCCCACTCCATTGACTACCACAATATTACCAGTTACGAGGCCGTTGGAATTACTCAGTTCCGTGTGATATACGGTAGCCTGTCCAAAAAGGGGTAGGTCTCTCAGAAATCGGGCGCCAAGATAGAATACGATCCCCGCGAGGACGACCGCCAAGCCAATCTTTAGTTCATTTTTTATTTTCACTTGCTTATGGGCTGTTGGGTGAGTGATGAGTTCCGATCACATATTCGTTGGCCTTAACGAAGGAACGCAGAACTATATCGGTACTTTGGTGCAACTCTTCTATTGTGCCTGTCCAATGCATACGTGTATCGTGAATAAAAGCTACATGATCGGCTATTTGCAGCACTGAATGCATATCATGAGTAACGACAATGCTTGTAATTTCGAGGCGTTGAGCCAAATTTTTTATCAGTTCATTGATAGTATTGGACGTTTCCGGGTCGAGTCCGCTGGTTGGCTCGTCGTAGATGATGTAGCGGGGACGCAAAGCGATAGCACGTGCGAGTGCTATGCGTTTGCGCATGCCTCCAGATAAAGCAGATGTGCTCTTTGATCCGACATTGGAGAGTTGGACCAGGTCGAGGCATGTTTGTACCTCCTGCCGTATTTCCTGATCGGTTTTCGCAGTAAAGGTTCGCAGTGGAAAAGCAACATTCTCGAATGAATCCATCGAATCGAAGAGTGCGCCTCCCTGGAAGAGAACTCCGAACTGTCTCCGGATTTTCCGGAGTTCGTTATAGCTGATTTCACTGATATCCGTGTGGTTTACCAATACGCGTCCCCGGTCGGGGCGCAATAGCCCGATGATATGCTTCATGAGGACACTTTTACCTGAGCCACTTCGCCCAATGATTGCCTGTGTACTGCCCTCGCGGATTTTCAGTGAAACATCCTGAAGTACAGGACGGCCGGCGAATGATTTATAAACGTTCTCTACTCGGATCATATGATTGAAATGAGATCGTCCAGTAGAAATAACGTGTGTGTGGAGGTAGTGTGGCTATAACAGAAGAACAGCGAGGATCAGATCAGCTACTAGAATAAGCACACAACTCATAACAGCGGCCCGAGTCGTACTGCGCCCGACCCCATCGGCGCCACCTTCGGTGAAGTAACCGATATGACAAGATACTGCTGTTATGAGGAACCCAAAAACGAATGACTTGATCAGTCCAAAATAGGGGCCGAAAGCGTCAAAGTGCTCTCGTGCACCCAGAATGAACTCGGCGCTTGATACAACTCCGGTCAATTCGGCTGCTGCCAGCCCCCCAAAGACTCCAATAACGCATGCTGCAACATACAGAACCGGTACCATTAGTATGCCTGCCAATACACGAGGAACGATCAGGTATCCAATTGAATTCAGTCCCATAGCCTCCAGGGCATCAATCTGCTCTGTGACACGCATAGTACCAAGCTCGGCTGCAATGCGCGCACCAACACGACCAGAGAGAATAAACCCTGTTACGACGGCTCCAAGCTCCATAGTCAGTGACGGTACCACGACAGCTCCGATAACTTTAGGAGGGATTAGGGGGGACACCAACTGATAAGCAGTCTGAACAGTTGTCACTGCTCCGGAAAATGCAGCCGCCAAGGCAACGATGGGAATTGATTCAATACCAATACGTACCATCTGTATTTGCGTGTTTTGCCGATAGGTTTTCAGCTCACGCAAAGACATGAAGGCCGACGACATAAGGATCGTGAAGCGGCCAATATTCAGAAATGGTTGTGCAACACGTAAAACACCTGGAGACATCACTAGCGTCGGATGATTGGGCGGTTAATCAATTATCGCAGCTGTTGTTTCTAGCCAACCCAACTCAGAGAAACTATATTGCATAATATTCGGGGAGTTTTCATGGCAAAGACGAAAACACGATATTGCTGTCAGGAGTGTGGGTATTCATCTCCCAAGTGGTTGGGCAGATGTCCTGGGTGCGACTTTTGGGACACGATGATAGAAGAAAAGGGAACTGGTCGAAGTCATATGTCCATTCCCCTGGCGGTCCCAAAGCCCATTGGCGAGGTCGAGATCGGCGAGATGCCACGCATCGTGACCGGTGCACAGGAGTTGGATCGTCTTATGGGAGGGGGGATTATGCGTGGATCGATCGTGCTGGTGGCAGGGGATCCAGGTATCGGAAAATCCACACTCATGACAGAACTGGGGCGTTATCTGGACCCGCTAACAGTTCTGTATGTGTCGGGTGAGGAATCGGCCCGACAGGTAAAACTCAGGGCCGAGCGCCTAGGTGCAGCCACGGACAACGTACTCCTTTTGGCCGAAACCAATGCGCCCGCAATACTGGGAGCGATTGAGGATTCATTGCCGGATGTAGTTGTGATCGATTCTATTCAGACACTTTACGATCCTGATGTGTCCAGTGCACCCGGGAGCGTGTCTCAGATTCGAGAGAATGCGGCAGCATTAATGCAGCTTACGAAGAAAATGAATGCTGCCACTTTTCTGGTTGGACATGTAACCCGGTCTGGATCAATAGCAGGTCCGCGTGTTCTAGAGCATCTGGTGGATACTGTATTGTATTTCGAGGGTGATCGCAATCACGGCTATCGCATATTGCGGGCGGTGAAGAACCGGTTTGGGTCCACTAATGAGATCGGTGTTTTCGAAATGACCAACACCGGGCTTCAGCAGGTCCTGAATCCAAGTGAGATATTTCTGTCTGAGCGGCAGAGTGGCATCGCTGGGTCCTGTGTGGTCTGTGCAGTTGAGGGGAGCCGCCCATTGTTGGTAGAGGTCCAGGCACTGGTGTCAAAGACGGCCTATGGTACGCCCCAGCGGACATCAGCAGGTTTTGACCCGAAGCGGCTGCAATTGCTCTTGGCGGTGCTGGAAAAGCGGGAAGGCCTGGCTATGAGTGGCCACGACGTTTTTCTGAACATTGCAGGTGGAGTGCGGATAGAGGAGCCTGCCGCAGATTTGGGTATAGCAGCAGCCATTGCCTCATCGCTTTATGATGTGCCTGCGGACAAATGTGGGGTTCTCATTGGGGAGGTTGGACTAGGAGGCGAGGTTCGAGGTGTCAGTCGACTTGAAATACGCCTGAAGGAATGCGCCAAGCTCGGATTTGAGCGTGTGGTCGTGCCCTCGAAGAGTCTACAGGGATTTGTGCCACCAAGTAATATTCAGATTGTAGGAGTGCAAACGATTGGTGAAGTACTTGAGCTGTTTTTAGTCTAAGGGTTTGCAATAATCACGAATCGATGTACGTTCTTTGAATCGGGTGGCTTACTCCGATATGAATACATTACTGTCTGACGACGAACTGTTGACCGCTTACGCGGAGCGGGGCGATCAACTGGCGTTTCGACAGTTGGTTGATCGCCACAAGGACCGTGTCTATGGTTTCATTCTGGGCATGGTCCATGATGCGGAACTGGCGAGCGATTTATTTCAAGACACGTTTTTACGGGTGATTGACGTGATGCAACGACGCCGAGGGAGTTACAAGCCCCAAGGTAGATTTCTTGGGTGGGTATTGATGATCGCACGCAATGTTGTGTACGATCACAAGCGGAGTCGGAAAAAGTGGAAGGATGTGTCTGACGGAGACGAGGGGTTCTGGGATCGTTTTCCCGATGATGCGGAGTCTGCCGATGATGCACTGTACCTCAAGGAAAGAAATCAATGGCTGTCGGCTTGTATTGACAGTTTGCCACCAGCGCAGCGGGAAGTTGTGTTATTGAGACAGGATGCCGAAATGACATTCAGGGAAATCGCTGAGATCACCGGTGTATCTATTAATACTGCACTGGGGCGGATGCGGTATGCACTAATCAACCTCCGGAAAATGATTGAACAGCAATCAAGTGCTTATGCACCTGAGTCTGCTCGTTCGCAAAGAGTGCAGTTCACTGCGGTAACACATGTCTAACAGAAGTGACAATATGGACGAAAAGCTACTTCTTATACAGCATCTTTACGGTGAAAAAGAGGATGCAGAGGAGCTAAGTGAACTCCTCAAAGACCCCGCGAACCGTGCGGAGTTTGAGGCACTGCGGGATGTCAAGCGAAAATTAAAAAATCGAGCCTTGCGCAGATCGATTGCTGCTCCGGAAGATGCGGTAGATCGGATTTTTGCGTCTGCCCGCCCCAAACTGACACCCATTTGGAAGCTCCCTATTGGTCGCTCGAGACGAATTGTTGTGCTTGGTGGTGTGGGGGCTGCAGCGGCCTGCCTGCTTTTCGTTTTTCTACTTTCCGGACGGCAGGCGCAGGAGCCGGCTGTAACCTCAGATGAGATTCCGAATCCAGTGGAGTTAATGAAATGGGATGACACCCAGGAGCGTATCGAAATGCAGCAAACACTTAATGTGGTTCGCCAGCGGACCAGACCAGATTTATGGGATGAGTCTGCGGTCATAAGGCTGGATTCACTCGCTGGAAATTTAGACACTAGTCCTTCTGGAGTGGAATCCGCCAGCACACTTCCTCAGTAACCAAATCACCGCGCACTCACAATGAAACGGACAACATTCATACACTCGACAACAATTTTACTGGTCGCTTTTTTTGTGACTGCTGGTGTTTCAGCTCAAATTGACCTCCAAGGTGATGAAAATGGGCTGAGAGTGAATGGGAAAACAATTGATTCCAGTGATCTGCCCGAAAGCTTTAGTAATGTAATAGAGGGGGCGCACTTTGCTCTGCACTGGGGAGGTCCTTTTCCAATGCGGGTCGCGGTCAATGACATGCAGTACGAGGTTTGGGAGGACAGAATTGTAGAGTCTGACAAAACTGGCAACGTGAACTTCAGGCTCCAGATCCGGAGAGGACCAGATTCGAGCTATCTCGGGATGAAGATTTCCTCTGATCCAAACCTGAGTAGCATTGAGCGTGTGGCAGTACGCTCGGTTTTGCAATCTGCGGATGATACAGCCGAGATACTCGATGATACAGCCGAGATGTTCGAGGATGTAGCCGAGATACTCGAGGATGCAGACTGGATATTTGATGAGGCAGCCGAGGTATTCGATGATGCAGACGAGATATTCGATGATGTAGCCAAGATATTCGATGATACAGACGAGATATTCGATAATGCAGACGAGATATTTGATGATGCAGACGAGAGATTCGATGAGGCAGTCGAGATACTCGATGATGTAGTCGAGATATTCGATGATGCAGCCGAGGTATTCGATGGTGCAGACGAGAGATTCGATGAGGCAGTCGAGATACTCGATGAGGCAATCGAGATACTCGATGATGCAGCCGAGGTATTCGATGATGCAGCCGAGATATTTGATGAGGCAGACGAGATACTCCAGGATTCGTCGTGGCAAGAATTCCGAGTAGCTGAAAGATTACTCATGGAGCAAGCCACACTAACCAAAAGTCAGGTCAAAGCTATTGCTCATGCTATGTCTATTGCAGGACAGGATGCGCTCAGGCCGCTTGAGCTGTCTAACTACATGGCGGATGTACTAGGTGCCAATGATGAGCTGTCTGAATTATTGCGATATGAATGGCGGGAAGAGTTCGAAGCTCGGCAAATGGCTGCACGGATAAGAGATATTGCCCCAGGGAGGGAGCGCGACGTAGCCATTGCAGAGTTAAGGGAGAAGCTGGAGACCATCTTCTCTCTGAAGCAGGATAATCGTGTGAGGGAAATAAGGCGTCTAAGACTGGAGCTGGAAAAAATGCAGCTACAGGTAAGGGAAAGGAATCAGGCTAAGGAACGTCTAATCGATGCGCGCCTGGATGAGCTGTTGGGAACAGGGCGGTAATAGCAAGCAAGTGGGCGCGATTGCTTAAATCCATTACGGTGCAGAAGTAGCACAAACCGAACGATAGACATGAAACAGTTTTTCGCACTCACGGCCAGCCTTTTTATGATGCTCACGGCGTTGTCTGTGCAGGCACAAGCTCAGCGGGGTCCCGTTGTTATGAGAGGGGAAGTAACTGTCAACGCTGAGGGAGACACAGTAGCCGTGGTCAAGATGGGAGAGCACTCTTCTATGATCCGGCGTGCCGACTCCTTAGCTCAGGGGGGTCCCCTTCTTTTGAGAGGGGAAGTAACTGTTAACGCTGAGGGAGACACAGTATTCGTGGTCAGGATGGAAGGGCACTCTTCCATGATCCGGCGTGCCAACTCTTTAAGGGCACGGAGATTGATCGTCACTTCTGAAGAAGATTCGACATTTGTAGTCTATCCTACCCGTAGGGCAAGATATTCTATATCGCGGCGGGCACCAGATTTTGAAGAGCGGGAAGTAACTATTAATGCTGAGGGAGACACGGTGGTCGTTGTCAAGGCAGGATATCCTACCCGTAGAGCAAGATATTCTATATCCAGGCGCGCGCCAGATTTTGAAGAGCGGGAAGTAACTATTAATGCTGAGGGAGATACGGTGGTCGTGGTCAAGATAGGAGAGCGCCCTTCCATAATTCAGCGTGTCGACTCCTTAAGGGCGCGGAGATTGATCGTCACTTCTGAAGGAGATTCGATATTTGTAGTCTATCCTTCTCGTAGTGCAAGATATTCTATATCCCGACGCGCGCCAGATTTTGAAGAGCGGGAAGTAACTGTTAACGCTGAGGGGGATTCGATAGTGTTTATTGTGCGCGGGGAGCGTGTCAATCGAGCTCGAATTCCTGCGAGAATGGAGCGAGGACGCCAACGTGTTCGTGGTAGAGTTGATGGGCGTCAGTGGCGTGGCCGCTCGAGGAATTCTGGTAGAATGGAGCGTGGTCGTCAGCGCGTTCGTGATAGAGCTCATCGAGGGCAATGGCATGGTCGGACGCGGAATTCCGGCAGAAGGGGGCGACATCATTCGGTTTCTGAGATTTCTCGTGAACATTCGGAAGCATTAAGGGAGATGATGGTCGAAGTACATCGAGTGGCCCGTGAAGTGCGCCAGGCGGATGAAGAAACACGTGCAGAAAAAGTAGAGGCGCTGAAAGCGAAGCTTGAGGAGATGTTTGACCATCAACAATCTTTGCGTACCGAAGAGATGGAGGAGCGTCAGGAGAACAGGGAGACAATCATTAAGGAGCTTATGGATCAATTACTCGAGCGAAGAGCGTCAAATCGCCGTTAATTCTTATATTCCGTGGGTTGTAGGTATACTAGAATCAAAAACCCATGGAATCTGTTGACGCGATCAAGAAGGTGATCCGGACAATCCCGGATTTCCCTAAGCCTGGGATCAATTTCAAGGACATTACTCCAATTTTGTCCGATATGGCACTCCTCAAAGCAAGCGTACAGTACTTGAAGAAACCGTTTGAGGATCAGAATATTACTAAGGTTGTTGCAATCGAGTCTAGGGGGTTTGTGTTGGGGCCAATGATTGCGCTCGAATTGGGAGCCGGCTTTGTGCCGGTGCGTAAAGAGGGTAGACTGCCACGTGAGACGTATTCTGTAGCCTACAATCTCGAGTACGGTTCAGGTAGAATTGAAATGCACCTGGATTCGGTGTTACCGAGCGATCGTGTCTTAATTCACGATGATGTACTTGCCACGGGAGGTACAGCTGCCGCGGCGGAAGAGCTCGTAGAAATAAGTGGAGCGGAGATCGTTGGATTCACGTTTCTAGTGGAGTTGCCTGCGCTGAATGGTCGGTCGAAATTGCAGCACAATCATACAATACATGCGGTGGTCCAAGGCTGATCGTTTCCCGCACAGTGAGCGAAAAGTACTGAATTTTGTTTGATAGGAACTGCAGCCGCGATGTCAGGAGCAGTGGACCTCGTGCAATAATTCCACTACAGAACACCTGAAGACAGACTTTATCCACGGGCTGACAAGTGACCCGAGGGAAGATAGTAAACACGTTACCGTTTGCCTTCAGATTCCTCTTTCAACTTGTGATACATTTCTATCAGTGAACGCACAGAGTGGTCCCAGTTGTACCGTTCCAATACAGCTTGGTGACCATTTGAAGCCATCTGTTCGCGGCGAATAGGATCCTGGTAAAGTTCAATCAGACATGAAGCAAAAGCTTCATGATCCCCATAGGGCACTACTGCTCCACAATTTGCTACTTCTACAATTTTCTCCATGGGGATACAGTTTGTAACGACCACTGGACGCTTCAGATACATATAGTGGAATAGCTTGTGCGGTAGTGTTGTATCTGTGTGTTCAGATTTGACCATTGGCACAAGACAGAGATCACTTGCAAGGATATAGCTCTTGATCTCAGCCTGAGGCCGCCAACCTTCAAAAATTACATGATCAGCTATCCCCAATGATTTTGCCTGGGTTTCCAGTTCTGCACGAATACTTCCGTCGCCAACAATTACGAGCCGTGCATTGCAATGCTCCAGCAGCAATGGCATGGTATCTATCAAAAAATCTAGTCCACGATGCAAATTAATGCCGCCCGTATAAACCAAAGTAAACTCGGACTTGTGAGTCCGAATTAGTGCTTCGTCCACGGGGTAAGCGTTGAACGCACCGATGTTGATTGTATTTGGTAACACGATCACTTTTTTGTCAGAGCAACCCAGTGAGACATAGCGAGCCTTGCCCTCATCGGTAATTGCAATGAGATTTCTGGCCCTGTTAAGCCATCTTTTCTCCAAAGCCTTCCACATACGAATACTGATGAAAAGCTTCCCTGGCAGCTGGGTACTCCAGGCATATTGTCTTAGGGCCGCAATCCAAACTTCATGCAAATCAGCAATGACTGGTACTCCTGCTCGTCTCCCCGCTTTCAATGCTCCACCGCACATATAAAGATCATGCGCGTGAATGGCGTCAAAAGTAATCTTCTTACGAAGTCTTCGAATCTGCCACGCTATGTACCATGTTAAAACTGGAACCGTACCGGCAAGTCCGCGCATCCAGCTACTAAACTTCTTGGGGACATATCGACGCACAATTGTAAATCCCTGGTACTCTTCGGTTGATGATCTGGTATCCGGGGCAAGAATGAGCAATACTACCTCAAATCCAGCTTTTACCAAGGCAATCGCTTCATTCTCAACGCGCACATCCGGAGGGAACCGCTGATCAAGCACCATCAGAATTCGATAGGGCCGATCAGGTTGTGCAGGATTAAGCCTGGAAGCTGAGGGCATTTATTTGTCACTGAGAAGCAGGCGTGCGATCATGCTCGCCGCGCGTCCTTCGGGACCTTCGCCGAGACGGTATCTTGGACCGGTAGGCTCCTTCATCACTGCATCCAGAATGGCCTCCATATCCGCACCTGTGCAGGTATGCCAGTCATTTACGAGGGTTTCGGGGTACTCCGTCTCCTCACGCAGAATCACACAAGGTATACCAAACCAATAAGCCTCTTTCTGGAGTCCACCGCTATCAGTAAGCACTCGATGGGCATTGGATGTAAGCGTGAGCATATCTATGTAGCCTACCGGAGGTCTGATTTCCACGTTATCAGGCACAGCCATATCACCCATTACTGCCTTGGTTCGTGGGTGGAGTGGTAATATTACAGGCCAAGGCAACTGTCCGAAAGCCGCAAAGATACTTCGAAGGTTCTCCCTAATATCCGTATTCGAAGGGCGATGCACTGTTGCCAGAACGTACCCCCCTGGTTTATGGTAAGTCAAGGATTCAAGTGGCCGTTGTTCTTTGGCACGCTCAACAAACATATGCGTGGCGTCCAACATAACATCCCCAACAAGTATCGTGTTGTCTCCAAGGCCCTCACGCTTAAGATGGTTAGCCGCTGTCTGGGTTGGGGCAAACAGCCACTTGGACACACGATCTGTTAGAATTCGATTTATTTCCTCCGGCATACGCCAGTTGAAGCTGCGTATACCCGCTTCAACGTGAGCAAGTGGGATATGCCCTTTGGCCGCAACCAAGGCACCCGCAAGTGTGGTATTGGTGTCGCCATAAACTATGATCGCATCGTACGGGCCAGATTCTTCAATAAAATGTTCCAACTGCACCATGATTGCCCCCGTTTGTTTGGCATGGGATCCAGATCCAACCTCCAGATTCACAACTGGTGGATCTACCCCGAGTTCATCAAAAAATATTTGACTCAGCAATTCGTCATAGTGCTGTCCGGAATGAACCAAAGTTTCTCTGATTCCTGCATCCTTCAATGCCGGGCTGACGGCTGCCGCCTTCACGAATTGGGGGCGCGCCCCGACCAACGTACAGACATGCATGTGTTGTTTTATGAATCTGATTTAGAAAGATGGTCCAGCAGATCTGCCAGTCGTGACGTAAGATGGGGACGCTCATATTCGGCTAGTGCCGCATCATTGATTTCCCAAGGATAGTCCCTAGATTCCAGATAGTCATTAAAAAATTCAAGGATGCTTTCCTGATCTTCGTGATCAAAGATGCTTCCAGCCTGTGTCTGCTTCAGAAGATCAGCAAGATCCCCCTCTGTAGGTCCCAAAGCCAGAATTGGTCGATGAGCAGATATGTATTCGAAGACCTTACCGGAAACATTTCCTGCGGCACTATCATCATACACACATGGCTGCGCCAGCATAAGAACATCCACAGACTGCATATAGGCTATTGCCTCACCATGCGAAAGATATGGGATCCCTTTAACTGGGATTCCTTTTGCGCTATATGCCTCTAATGCTTCGGAATCAACCTTCCCTACAAGGTGAACCTCAACTGGAATTTTGGACTGCAATTGCTGTAGCGCAGCAACCACTCCCTTTGAGTGTCTACCTAAATTGTAGGTTCCAACATATGCAATCACGAGGGCATCTCGTCCTCTGATTGGGGCAGTATCCTGCGGAATATCAGCGGGGTCGTAGCCATTGGGGATCGTTTCGTAATGCTGCATATGGACGCGGCGCTTGAACCCTGCGCCTAAATGTCTGCTCACAGAAACGACTGCGCTGGCCGTACTCAAGACTTTTCGCTCCAGATGTATCTGGACTCTTTTTGCTATCGCACCCTCGTACATCTGACTGCGGTAATAGATCTCGACCCAAGGATCCCGCATATCCACGACCCAGGGAAGACCGGAAGCCTTATGTGCTGCCATACCGATTAGATGACTTGAATGGGGTGGACCTGTGCTCATGACTGCATCGAATTCCTGCCTTTGCACCAACTTTCGAGCAACTCGGGATCCAAAAGGGATCCATCCCACTCGAGCATCTGGAAGAAAAATGTTTCCTCTCAGCCATCGAGCAACACTTTTAAATCCCGGTTTCCCCCCAACGTATCCGACCTTAATTACTTCGTCTTTCTTTTTTCCTTGAATGCGTCCATACACGCTAAATGGATCCCATGCCCGGGTATGGATCACTTCCACTTCAGGGGGAATCTCTTGGAGCAGCGATTCATCAATTGACGGAAAGGCTGCATAGTTTGGATCAACCGTCAGGACCGTAGGGAGCCATCCGCAGCTGGGCAGGTAGCGTGCAAATTTCAGGATTCGTTGTACTCCAGCCCCTCCAGACGGAGGAAAGTAGTAGCTGATCAAAAGAACACGTTTCACGGCCTTTACAAGAGGGCAGAAGTCAATTCCCCGCGGCTTCCACCTTCGAATTTTCTGAAAGTTACCGCGGCACTAGATCCGGTCAAGATAGGTGTCAGGCTATAAACGAAGATCGTAGAGATTAGATTGCTCTTTGAACCCCAGATATAGCCGGTCAGATTAAAGATTATCTCGAGTGTATGTTTTCCAGCGGGCACGCCGCAGGACGGATTAAGTAATTAGCCTTGTGAATCAGCACAGTCTTGCCATTCAGTGTGGCATTCAATGCTGACATCAAAGAGGAGGTTATCCAAGAAATCCTGATAGAAGCACAACTTTGCGGTGCTATAACGCCCGAGTGAGTCCTGTCTGATCCAGATGTTCTGGGGAAGAGCACGGAATTGACCTTCTCTCTAGAAGGCTCTTCCTATTCAACCCACGATGCTTAAGGCAGAGCCGGAAATATAAACCAATCAGTGTAGATTAGCATACGATAGAGCATGACTTATGTCTGCAATGGGCTATTCGTTCTTGTAAGGCGTTACATATACCTGTCGCTATATGCATCTGTTTAAGATAAGGCATCATGAATCTCGGACTTAAAGGAAAGTCAGCATTTATAGCTGGAGCAAGTAGTGGATTGGGACTCGCTGTAGCCACTGCTTTGGTACGTGAGGGTTGTAACGTGACCTTCTGTTCTCGCAATGAGGTTCGGATCAAAAAAGCTGCAGATACAATTTTACAGCATGACTGGGCTGATCCTGCCAGGGTTTTCCCAACTGTGTGTGATGTAACTCGCGAATCGGAGATTCGCCGTGCTATTGACAGGTCGGTTGAACGGTTTGGTGGATTGCATATCCTATTGACGAATGCCGGTGGACCTAAGACAGGATTTATAGATGACTTTAGCGCAGAGGATTGGAAGGTCGGTCTGGAGTTAAACTTGGTGAGCACGATCAATCTATGTCGGCATGCACTACCGCATTTGCGTCGGGCTGCACGGGAGGACCGGCATGCACGAATTCTGATGCTGACCTCTATTGCGGCAAAACAGCCCATAGGATCTCTTTATCTCTCCAATACTTCTAGGGCAGGGGTTCAGGGTTTTGCCAAAACTTTATCTGAAGAGGTTGGGAAGGACGGGATCACAGTAAACACACTTTTGCCTGGCTTCACACGAACGGAGCGCTTGCAGCACTTAGTTGATGACCTAATGGCCCGAGAGGGTAAAACCAAGGAAGAGGTTGAAGCAGGCTGGGCCTCTCAGGCATCCCTGAATCGCATGGGTGAGCCTTGGGAGTTTGCTGCAGCAGCAATATTTCTGGCCAGTGAACAGGCAGGATTCATCACAGGTATAGCACTGCCCATTGATGGAGGCTATTCCAAGCATGTGATATGACATGAAACCACGTGTGCTCGTTGCCATGAGCGGCGGTGTCGATTCGTCGGTCGCCGCAGTGCTCCTTCATAAGCAGGGTTATGAGGTTATCGGTCTCACAATGAAAACGTGGGACTACAGTGAGATTGCGCCCCGGCGAAGCGGTAAAGAAGTAGGCTGTTGCACACTGGAATCAATGAATGATGCGCGCCAAGTTGCCCTGAAGTACGGGTTCACCCATTTTATTGTTGATATTAGGGAGGAATTTGGAGATTGGGTGATTGAGCAATTCACTGAGGAATACATGGCAGGTCGAACGCCCAACCCATGTGTCCTCTGCAACACACATATCAAGTGGGATGCACTGCTGCGCAGGGCAGATGATCTAGGGTGCACCCAAATAGCTACGGGCCATTATGCCCGTGTACGTGAGGAGAATGGGCGGTTTCTTTTGTCACGGGGGTTAGATCTTAATAAAGATCAGAGCTATGCGCTCTGGGGGCTCCCTCAGGAGCAATTAGCCAGAACCCTCTTTCCGCTCGGACACTACGAGAAACCGGCGATTCGGGGCCTTGCCACTGATTATGGGCTTACAACAGTTGCTGACAAGCCGGATTCCTATGAAATCTGTTTTATCCCGGATAATGACTACCGGCGGTTCTTGCGTGACCGTGTCCCTGACCTAGATCAGCAGGTCGGCGATGGGCCCATTGTTCTATCGGATGGCACGGAGGTCGGTCGCCATGCGGGCTACCCATTTTACACAATTGGTCAGCGACGTGGACTGAAGCTGGCGCTCGGCTATCCTGCTTATGTGTCTGCAATTGATCCGCAATCCAATACGATTACGGTAGGCCCGCGCGAAGAGCTCTTAAAACAAACCCTGGTGGCAACCAAGATTAATCTCATTAAGTATCGGACTCTTCCTGAAGAACGATTTGTACTTGGTAAGATTCGCTACAAAGATCCCGGCGCCCCTTGTCTGGTACAGCAGACAGCAGACGACGAGCTTCAGATATCCTTTATGCAGCTGCGACGCGCGATAACGCCCGGTCAATCTGTGGTGATCTACGAAGGTGATGATGTCTTGGGTGGTGGCTGGATTCAGCAAGTCCTGGAGGGATGTAGTGAATCGCTGACATCTGCGACACAGGAGTAGCTACGATAGATAATAGATGCGCTATATCGTGCTTGTTTTTCTTATAACAGTGGGGGTATCCTGCCAGACAGTGACCGTTCCGGCCAACTCAGAAGCAATTGATGAGCAAACGACAATGAAAGACACGATTCAGGGTGAGGGCACAATCGTATGGAACGATTTCGAGGGTGGATTTTTCGGTATTCAGTCGAAAAAGGGTGATAAGTATTATCCTCTCGGTTCGCTAGATGAGGAGTTCCAGGTAGATGGCTTGGCTGTTAAATTCGTGCTAATACCGGAGCGGGAGGCAGTGACATTTATAATGTGGGGCACACCGGCATCGGTAGTCAGCATTGCCAAGTTAGGGGAATTGTAACGGAAGTTATCCTTAACTTGCCGTGCCCAATGCTGCCAGGGGGCTTCCCTGCTTGTAACAATCTCGAATGAGCCCCAGTATGCTACAGACAGAAAGCCTGTACGACAAGCTGATGCAAAAATCGCTTTCTCGCCTCGCCGCAATTGCCCTGGTGGCATCACCGGCATTATCGTTCGCCCAGATTGATCTGAGCGGAACTCTCCTGCAGGCAGACGGCAGTCCCATGGCCGCAGCCCACCTAGTGGTTGAGAATGGTCCGCGAGACACAATCCTGGTTGTTCAGGCGGATACTGCTGGGCGCTTCGCTGTCACCTTGGATGAACCGGGTGGATACGGCCTGTATGCGACTGGAGTGTATCACGAGACCCTGCAAATGCCCCTGATTCTCACGGATCAGAGGAAAGTGGAACTGCATATTCGTCTCCAGGCGAATGCGTTTGCCTCGTCTCCAGATACGCTTTACGCGGTGTCGGCAGCGTCTGACGAAGCCGTGCAAATGCAGCGCCGGCAGGACGGGACGTATGCCGTTCGCTTGGATGCCTATGCCGATACGCTCGCGTACCGAATCCGCTATGGCTACGAGGCATCTGAATGGCGCAGCGATAAGATGATGGCGGGCACGGTGCAAGACCGCCTTGTCTTTAACGACTCAGGTCGTTTGTGGGACAGTGAGGGTGATTACTTCAGCGTTGTGGACGTTCATGGCGAACCATTTGTGGACATTACCTATGATCTTTCGGCTCTTCCGCGGCGCGAACTTGGTCCCTCCGTTGCTTCTAATCCGCCTGTGGTCGCGAGAATTGCCCAAGTATATTTCGAGGTAGAGGAGAGGGGAAGGCGTATCGACCTAACCGGCAATTTTCTCCGCTTCATGCGTACTGCGAGTCAGGAAAGGGACACGGTCAGGAAGCAGATTACCTTGGAGCAGAATCCCCTTGTTCGGCAGTGGTATCTGCTGCGCTATTTCGACGAATTGCAGCCCTCTTTGTGGCCAAGACATGGCAGGCGCTTGGCCCGAGAGGCCCTTGAGTCCATCCCGACGGATTCGCCGTTCTGGTCCTACGAAGCTTGGTATCGTTACGGTGCATCAAACCTAATGTTCAGGATTGCTCGAAAACTAAAAGGCCAGGAATTGCTCAGTGCCTACGTGCGGCGGGTAATCGAAAAACATCCCGATCCGGATGTCCGAGCGCAGTTTCTCTACCACGGGCTTTATTACGCAGCCAGCGAAGGAGATGAGAAGACAAAATGGCTGTATTATTCCATGCTCCAGGATTCGCATGCCGGTACAAGGCATGCAGAAGACGCGCGTCGCGACTTCGACCGGGACAGACAGCTGCAGACAGGAAATCCTGTGCCTCAATTTTCTTTTGTCTCGTTTGATGATCCTACCGTAACTATCACGAGTGCCGGTCTTCAAGGCCAAGTGTATCTGCTCGATTTTTGGGGAACATGGTGTGCACCTTGCATCAAGGAAATACCTTATCTGGAAGAGGCGTACGATAGATACAGTGATTCCGGGTTCGAAATCCTGAGCGTTGCATTTCTTGATGATCCCGAGGATATCAAACAGTTTAGAGAAGACCGCTACCCCATGCCCTGGTTTCATACCCGTGTAGCGAGGGAAGACGACAGTTCAATGAGGGACCTGTTTGAGATCACGAGCTTCCCTAGGCCTGTTCTTGTAGACGAGGACGGTATCATCCTGGCGATCGACGACGAACTACGGGAGGGTAAGCTTCTGGATGTGGTTGGTGCCGCGTACGAGGGTGCCAGGTAGCGGAGCGGTCCAGCATATATCTTCAAGGACTTGGAAAGGGCGGTAGAATATCCAGATCCGCAGCAAAATGATTCATGACGGGGCGTTCGTTTCCAAAGGAAAATTGCTTAATCATGGCTTGCTCATGAATCGTGAAATTATGCTTGGTCCCCCCGACAGAAACAGATCTCTCCAGGAACGAGATCAGGATACGATTCTAGGACAGATACGGTAATCTGCTAGGCACTATCTTATTTCGCGCAGAGATAGAATAGTGTATTATGGATAAGCGAACTTTTTTGCAGACCACAGCCGTACTGATCGGAGGAGGAGCAGTGGTCCCATTTTGGGGATGCACGCCGCGTGTGCCGACAAGAACCAATTGGGCCGGCAACCTTACCTACTCAACTAATCAGCTGTATCGTCCGGGAACGGTGGAAGAAGTACAAGAAGTAGTCCGACGAGCTGCTCGCGTACGTCCCCTCGGTTCTAGGCATTGCTTCAACACCATTGCAGATAGTCAGCATGCTCAGTTGTCTCTTGAGCTACTCCCCCGTGAAATCACCTTTGATGAGGGGACTGTATCGGTTCCAGGAAGCATGCGGTACGGTGAACTCATCCCATTCCTGGATGAACGTGGCGTTGCATTACATAACCTAGCCTCGCTTCCGCATATCTCAGTTGCAGGGGCATGTGCAACGGCCACACATGGTTCCGGCATTACTCAGGGTAACTTGGCAACCGCCGTTCAGGGCATGGAGATTGTGACCGCATCCGGGGAGCTTGTATCCCTGTCACGCGAAACTGATGGTCAGCGGTTTACGGGGGCGGTTGTTGGGTTGGGTAGTCTTGGTGTAGTGACTCGTGTGGCGCTCAGAACCGAGCCAAGCTATAATATCAGGCAGCACGTTTACTTGGACGTCCCATTGGATTCCATTGGGCAGTACTTCGAAGAAATCTCTGCCCTGGCATACAGTGTTAGCATCTTCACCGACTGGCAGACCACAGAATCCACACAAATCTGGCTCAAAGAGCGGGCAGTCGAAGGAATGGAGCCCGTGGAACAGGAACTCTTTGGTGGACGACTTGCCGACCGCAAAGTTCATCCGGTACTGGCATTGTCTGCGGAAGCATGTACTGAACAGATGGGGGCTGTTGCTCCGTGGCACGCTTTGCTCCCTCATTTTAAGATGGAATTCACACCGAGTAGTGGGGAAGAGTTACAGACTGAATTCTTTGTGGCTAAGGAGAATGCGCCAGCGGTTGTAGAGGTTCTTCGCGGCATGTCGGATCGGCTGAATCCACTACTCATGATCAGTGAAGTGCGTTCGATCAAAGCAGATGACCTGTGGATGAGTACAGCATATGGCCGGGATAGCGTTGCCTTTCATTTTACATGGTATCAGGACTGGGAAGCACTGCAAGCGCTGTTGCCCGCACTTGAAGAAGCACTGCATCCGTTCGATATACGCCCCCATTGGGGCAAGAACTTTGGCATGGAGCCGACAGTGCTCAGGTCACGCTACGAGAGATTGAACGATTTTCGCGCACTGGTTGGTGAGTTCGATCGATCCGGGAAGTTCAGGAACGAGTTCACACAACGATACCTATTTGGGTGATCCGCTCACTGACACCACTCGCATCCCCGGATGATACGGTTGTGAGATATTCAGGATATGCCGAGTCCGAACTCCACAAGCTACATGTCACAACACCACTTCAGTGCCTAGGTCCTCTTGCCGGGCACGCTCTTCCAGGAAGCTAGTAACTACCAAGTCCTGAATGGCATTCCCCACCGACTTGAAGAAGGTAATCTCTGAATCACTAGTGCGGCTTTCCACATTTCCTATCAGAATATCTCCCAATTCAGCGTAAATGTGGGACTCGTCGAAATCCCCCCGACGAATTGGCACAACCAGGTCCCCTGCTTCCTGAAGGCACGCCTCACGTTGATCCACAACAACCTTGGCGCTTGCAACCGTTTGGACGGGGATTTCAGTCATGTCAGGTCTGTAGGAGCCAATTCCGTTAATGTGTGTACCTGGCGCAATATGTTCGGCGGCAAAAACGGGGGTCAGGGATGTTGTAGCCGTGCAGACAACATCAGCTTCGGCAAGTTCTTCTGGTGCCTTGGCACTTGCTGTTTTTACACCATACTGTTGCTCTATTCTTTTCACGAATGCCTCCGTATTCTCAGGCGAACGCCCGAAGACAATTACTTTTTTAATCGGTCGCACTGTACACACTGCTTCCAGTTGTGTGTTTGCCTGGATCCCGGTGCCAAACATTGCCAGAACGGATGATGATGGGCGAGACAAGACCTCCGTTGCCAGTCCTGTGCCCGCACCTGTTCGTAGAGACGTGATAAACTCACCGTCCATGAAGGCGAGGGGAATGCCCGTTTGAGCGTCACTAACCATGACTACTGCATGGATGAATGGTAATCTGCGTTCGGGATTGTCTGGGCTCAGGTTAACGACTTTCAGGCCGACCTGTCCATGATCCGGAGAATACACAGGCATGAACAACGAACGTCCGCCATGCTCTTCAAGTGGCAGATTCATGCGTATAGGTACGCTTGCACGTCCAGAAGAAAGTGCGATGAAACCATCGCGCATCAGATCGATGGCCTTGCGCATGGTGATCGCTGACGCGATATCCTCTCTCGAGAGTATTCGAATGGTAGGCATGATCCGCTATCGTAGAATGAAACCGTTTTTCAGGGGATCCTTTGGATCCAGAATAAATGCGTGTTGACCGGTAATGAAGGCGCGTCCTTCGATTTCCGGTACGATAGTGCGGTGCTTGCTATTTCTAGATGTACTTGTTTGCACGATTGCTCCCTTAAAGGAACTGCCGATAATACTCTCAATTCTTATGCATTCACCAACCCCGAGCAGACCTTTTTCATGTAGCACTGCAAGTCGTCCACTCACGCCGGTGCCTGTCGGGCTACGGTCAACCTCGCCGTCCGCAAAGACACAGACGTGGCGGCTGTGCGCATTTGTTGACTCGGCAGGGCCGGTGAAGATCGTTCCGTACAGGAAACCCAGATCGGGTTCGGAGGGATGGTCGATAGGCATACTTGCCATAACAGCCTGCTTAATCATTTTCCCTGCGCGGATCAACTCGCTGTAATAGGTCGGGGTTGTTTTCAGTCCCACCTCACTGACCGATACGTACGCGTAGTATGCGCCGCCAAAGCCTATGTCGTACAGGACCGGTCCGAACTCAGGTACTTCGACAGTTTTATTGATTGTATAAGCATAGGAAGAGACATTTCTGAATCGGACCGATTCGACGCTACCGTTTTTAATACGTGCCCATGCGGTTACTGGACCAGCAGGGGTATCAATTTCTATCTGTGTCTCAGGTTCGGACTTTGGGAGCATCCCTGTTTCGATAACCACTTTTGTAACGGCGATAATGCCGTGGCCGCACATCGTGCTATACCCCTCGTTATGCATGAAGAGTACTCCAAAGTCAGCATTATTACGAACCGGTTCGGTGATTAAGCATCCGTACATGTCAGCATGTCCCCGAGGCTCCCACATCAGGGCGGTACGAAGTGCATCATAATTTGCTTCCAGGTCTCGCCGACGTGCCAGTATGGTACTGCCTGCTGGTTGCGGGTAGCCCGCGAGAATAACGCGCAGAGGTTCACCTTCGGTATGTGCGTCAATGCAGTTGATCACGAGTGCACTTGGGCGCCAGTTGTTTGCTGCATCAAAATCGAGTTTCATTGTATCGCGAGATTATTACACGCTATCCTCTAGGTCAAACAGAAAACTGCTATAACCGGTTCAGATAGCGTTACATTCGGGTTACTGATTGTTATCGGGTAATAATTTGCAGGGTTTGGAAAAGGGAATGGTTTTATATCGACTGGCTATCGCCTTACGCGCAGGCAGCCCTGCGAAGAATCGTTCGGCGGATTATTATTGTCGTGCAAGTGCATATAGCACGCAGTGTAACGCGGATATTAGACGATTCGAGGTAAATTTGAGGGGTTAGTTCAAATTACGCCTGTAAAAACACACACGGCCGTTACAGCACTTATTCGTGAGCGATTCATCGAAAGTTCACCTGAAACTCCATAATCCCAACCTCAAAAGTCGAATGATGAGGATACGAACTATTGCAATTGCACTTCTACTATTCTTGAACAGCGCTGCAATTGCTCAGACCGTTGACCTATATTCAAGACCTTTCCAGGCAGAGCGTGCTCGGATCTATGATGTGCTCCATTATCGCGTTCACTTGGTCTTCGATGAAGATGTCAAGTCATTCTCGGGTTCGAATACCATCACAATGACGCCCTTGAGTGATAGCTTCTCAGAGCTCTATCTGGACGCGGAAACTTTCGTGGTAGATAGTGTGCACAATGCAGCAGGAGAGGTGCTGTCCTTCTTACAGGAGCCCCATAACCTCCAAGTTATATTATCCAGAACCTATGCATATATGGACACGCTGCAGTTCACAGTGTACTACCATGCATCTAATGTGGACATCGATTCGGAGGTTTACGGCATGCCAGAGAGCTACGATCTCGGGATTGATTTCAAGGACGAAACGGATGAGAATCCGCAGTTAATCAATACACTCTCTTTCCCGCAAGGAGCTCGGCACTGGATGCCCAGCTACGATCACCCGAACGACCGGGCGTCTCATGAAACGCTGCTTACAGTCAAACCTGAGTACAAAGCGCTTTCGAATGGGCGACTGGTTTCTGTGACAGAAGAGGAGAATGGTTTGATGACGTGGCATTGGAATCAGGAGTTGCCGCATCCAACTTATCTGTACGTAGCAGTTGCCGGGCCATATGTCATCTTGGAAGATTCATTGCGCTCAATTCCAGTCAACTATTGGGTTTACCCGAAGGATGTCGAAAATGCAATGCGTTCCTTTGAACGCACTCCGGAAATCCTGGAATTTATGGAGGAGCTCTATGGTGTACAGTACCCTTGGATCAAGTACGATCAGATCACGATTCCCGGTATAGGGGGTGGGGCGGAAAGCACGACAGCAACGGTCCTCGGGCATGTTACCATCCATGATGAGCATGCTGAGCAGGATTACCCCAGTGACTGGTTGGTCGCCCATGAAGCGGCTCATCACTGGTTTGGCAATCTGGTTTCTTATCGTGATTGGTCACAAACATGGATGAGCGAAAGCTTTGCGACCTGGAGTGAGTATGCATGGGCATGTCATGCCCATGGAAGTGATGAGTGTGCGGTGAACCTCCAGAGCAAAAAGAATGCGTACTTCCGTGAGGCAAACGACCGCTACCGCCGTCCGGTTGTGTTTGAGCATTGGCAGTACCCGAATCAAAACTTTGACCGACATACATACCAGAAAGGGGCGGTTATTCTCGAAATGCTTCGGGGGATACTCGGTCCTGTAAACTTTCAAAGATCTATTCAGCGTTTTCTGACTGATCATGCTTTTCAGCCTGTGCACACGTATGATTTTATTACTGCGATCAAGGACGCGACAGGCCAGAATATGGAATGGTTTTTTGACCAATGGATTTACAGTGCAGGTCACCCTGAAATCACTGTAACACAGACTTGGGATGAGTCAGGCATGCTCACGCTTACGGTAGAACAATCACAGGATATGGCGTCTCCGTTCGTGTACAAAATTCCTGTAGATATTCGGATACACACAGAATCCGGCATACAGGAAGAACATATCTGGCTATTGGAGAGAAGTAACACTTTTGAATTCCATGTAGACAGTCGACCACGCTTGGTTCGCTTTGATGCGCGTGGTACACTGTTGGCCAATTGGTCATTTGAGAAGGACGCATCTGAGCTGCGGTATCAGCTCGTTCATGATGATGCTGCTGGGCGCCGACGAGCGGCACTTGATCTTGAAGCCCATGCGGCCGAAACTGAGGTGCGCAGCGGACTCTCAGACTGCGCAGCGTCCGATCCTTTTTGGAACGTCCGCATGACCTGTTTAGATGTGTTGTCCAGAAGTATAGCTGATAGTGATGCGGGATTATTTTCTGAGTCTACTCAGGATCCGCACTCACGTGTTCGAGCGGCAGCAGTGCGTGGTTTGGGGGAGTTAGGGAGCGAAGAACACAGCGATTTGCTGATTGAATTTTACAGAAACGATACCAGCTACTTTGCTCGAGCCGAGGCGCTCAGGAGTCTTGGAAAAATAGGGAATTCTACGATCGTTCAGTTTTTGGAAGAGGCGGTGCAAGACAGCTCTCCACGTAACGTGATACGATTGGCAGCGGAGTGGGCGCTGGAACAGTTTGACTGATTCTGAACCTCACCCGTCTTTGTCAGGGAGATGACGAAGATGGGCCTCGCGCCGCTCCCTGACTCGACCATGCTGTCTTCCGCCACGTCCATTTTAAGTGATTTGTGCTTGCGTTTGATGAGCGCTATTCCCGTATCACCAGATCTTCGGCGGATTTACATAACGTGGATAAGGGCATGATCATCTCCCAGACTCTTTTTGAGATTTCCGAACATGAATGTCGGCATCTAGGGTCATATGGAGCATGAGATCGGGATACTGTCCTCAAACTCGGGCTTCCACACGGTGGAGCCTAAGGTCTGATGAGAATAACGAACGGTACAAAGCACATGGCCGTTATTCACTAAACCTCGGAAACACAGATTGTCTATGGTCAAAAAAAGAGTGAGCCAACGGCCGGACTCGAACCGGCGACCTGCTCATTACGAGTGAGCTGCTCTACCAACTGAGCTACGTTGGCCGGGAAGCGGGTTTCACGCGCATTCGGCGTACTGGTTTCTATAAAAACCCAGGGAGGCGACGGTTACATTTTGTGAAAGCAAAGTATATTCACATGAAATTGAGTTTTAATATTCGAGTAATTCAGCGTAGTTTTGATCAGCGCGGAAAATATAATGCAATATATTGAGGCGAGATTCAGGTGTAGTTTACAGCGTTCAGTATGAGTTCAACAACAGGATCTGATTTCCAGGAATTACTGAAAATCATTCGGGCAGCATGTGATCTTCAAGCTGCCGCTGCACTTTTGGAATGGGATCAGGAAACGTATATGCCAGAGGCGGGGACAGAGGCTCGTGCCCGACAGGTAGCCACTCTTCAGTCGACATCGCATGAGTTGTTTGTTCGAGATCGTACGGGCGAACTACTTGAGCGCTTAAAGGACGAGTATGAAGATTCCATGAGTTTTCGGGCCAGTATCGTCAGGGTGGCTGCGAGGGATTTTGCCCGTGCTCGCAAATTATCCCCGGAATTGGTTGGCGAGATTGCCCGAACCACGGCTAGAGCTAAGGAATCGTGGAGGCATGCATACGGCGAAAATAATTTTGACAGGTTCGCGGGCGATCTGGAAAAGATTATAGGGCTCTGTATTCAAAAAGCCGAAGCGATCGGATACGCAGAGCATCCGTATGATGCGCTACTGGACGAATATGAACCGGGCATCACTGCAGCTCAGGTCAAGGATATTTTTGACGATCTGCGCACATCCTTAGTACCTATTGTGCACGCAATCGAATGCGCTTCTCAGCCGAGGAATGCATTCCTTTACTACTCCTACGACTCTGATATTCAATGGGATTTCGGGATGGAGGTCCTGCGGGATATTGGTTTTGATTTTCAGCGAGGAAGGCAGGATATATCATCACATCCTTTTAGCACTTCCTTTTCGACGAATGATGTTCGTCTGACTACACGAATTCATGAGCGTAATCTAATCTCAGGGCTCTTCAGTTCCTTACATGAAGCAGGGCATGGCATGTATGAGCAAGGTATTGATCCAGAGCTTGAAGGCACTTCCCTGGCTCAGGGGACATCGCTGGGGATGCACGAATCACAGTCCAGACTTTGGGAAAACCAGGTAGGGCGGAGCCGTTCTTTCTGGACCAGTTATTACCATGATCTACAACGGCGTTTTAAGCAGCATCTGGGTTCTGTGTCTCTGGACGAGTTCTACAGAGCGATCAACCGGGTACATGCTTCTCCTGTCCGGGTAGAGGCGGATGAAGTAACCTATAACTTGCACATTATGCTTCGATTTGAGCTCGAAATGCTGCTAATAGAGGAGAAAGTTGCCGTTCGAGAATTGCCAGAGCTCTGGTGCGACAGGATGGAGAGTTATCTTGGGATTAGACCAGAGGGCGACACTGATGGCGTGCTTCAGGACATACACTGGGCATTGGGGGCAATCGGGTATTTTCCAACCTATACGCTTGGCAACCTGATGTCGGCTCAGGTATTTGCGTGTGCTAAATCAGAATTGGGTAATCTGGATGAACAAATTGCGACAAGGGAGTTTGCTCCATTGCGTGAATGGTTGCAAGCGAATGTACATCACTGGGGACGCAAGTTGTCTGCCAGTGAAATCATTGAATGGATGACAAAAGGAGGAATCAGCGCGACGCCCTGGCTCGACTATGTACGCCAAAAATACAGCGACATTTACGGGTCCCTCATCCTAGGTTCATAAGTATTTATTAGAACATATCCTGATGGCTTTGAAAGAAAACACCAAGCGGAAAAAATTGCCTGAATTTGCAATCGAATACTACGTAGAGGGTGCACATCTTAGTCAGCGGCAAAAAGATGCCATTGAGGTGCGCCTCAAAAAGTTGGCCTATGGTCACCGTGATATTGCGGGGGCTTCTGTTGCCGTGGAATGTGTGAGTGGTGCTAACAAGCGTGCGGAGTACAAGGTGCGCTTGGTTGTATACTGTAAGCCGTCAAATATCGCGGCAGCACGCACACAGGACTCTGTCCGAGGAGCGATCAGTGAGGCCCTTGAAGCGGTAGCAAGGCAGATTCGTGAACAGCGTGAACGTATGCGTGATCGTCATCGGGCGGCCAGGGCAGTATAGATCACAGTGTGATTCTTGTTGGTTGCCACAGTTGTGTCAGAGTTGGTCGGTCTGGAGTATATCCGAGGTTATTAACCGCAACTCGGCTGGCAGTTCAGGAGTGTCGGTATTTTGAGGGGAGCGTGTGTTTTAGTTACACGCGTTAAGACGACCGTGCGTGCATTCCTGTACGCATTCTGCTTGCTGTACTGGTTTCGAGCAACTGGTGGCGCCAGCCGAATTAACGCGAGATGATGCAACCCTATTCTCGGTAGGCTTGGCATCCATAAGTTTTACTTGAAGACAGGCGATTACTGCCGGATTATGACAATCCTCCCGGTAGGCCATGTATCAACCAGATTGGTCATATCGTAGGTCGTACCAAGCGACTCAGGCGTTTCGGGCACAGTGGCCTCGAAAAGGATCAATTGTGATCGCTCCGGATCTGGATCGGGATCAGGCTCAAGTGAAACTGTTACCCGTGCACTCGCAAGGCTGAGAGGAAATGTGAGGGAGGGAGGGGCATTTGTCAAAAAGTCTTCGCCAGGGTAATTATATCCAGGTTGAGGACCGCTGTAAATATTTGAATCGTCGGGCTGGCTGTGGTGTGAGATCACCCCCATGTTGAGCGGAATACCATCTATGTCTACCCATCCCTGGTGCTTCCAGCCGGGAATTGGAGTTGTTGTACGCAGTCCGCGTGCAGGAGGGCCACCTGTTAAATTCACAAACCATATGCCGCTTTGCTCGGACGAATTAGGTCCATTTGTTGGCGTCTCTATGATGTAGTTGCCGCGTGCTAGAATCAGTGCATCCTCAATTCCTTCTACATCGGTTGTGCGCAGCTCGGCACTCCCTTCAATGAATAATCCGCCCATAAGTCGAGTTGTGGAAGGGGAGTCGTCCACATCACCGGGTGGTTCAATCGTAATGTAAGCTATGCGAGCACTGTCAATCGGGAATGGGGTTTCCAATCTGCGAGTGACTAATTCTTCGCCGGCTAGATTGAAAAGCCTACCACCTGGACCTATAGTGAATTTCCCAAGTGATAGCGTAGCCAGATCCGATGTTACAACCCAGCCCTCCAAGTGGTAGTCTCCCGGGAGTGGACGTAAGTTGTGGAATGTCAGAATAGCTGCACCTGTTTCGGGGGAAGTGGTATCCGAATTTCCGGAATCACAACCGAACATGATGAAGGCGAGAAGAAAACCAAAGATCAGCAGATTATTTTGTCCCATTGAATTTACCGTTTTTATTGTCTACGTAATTCTTGCTATATCGTTGCCACAGAAACGATGCAGCGCGTGCTTCGTAGTACGACGTTTGCAAGTTTAACTAGGATGGAGAACACACGACTAGGTTGGAGTCCAGGCTCTTGGCGTACGAAAGAGGCTGCTCAACAAGTAGACTATGCGGATGAAGAGCACCTCCAAACAGTCCTCAATGCGATAAGGCGACAGCCTCCGCTGGTTACATCCTGGGAGATTGAGGCTTTGCGCAAACAGCTGGGGGAAGCTGCTACAGGTCGAAGGTTTCTCCTTCAAGGTGGAGATTGCGCAGAGAGCTTCGAGGATTGTCAAGAGGAACTTATCAAGAACCGTCTCAAGATCCTGCTCCAGATGAGCGTGGTGCTCATTTACAGCCTTCAGATGCCGGTTGTGCGGGTTGGGCGCTTTGCTGGGCAATATGCTAAACCCCGGAGTAAATCACTTGAGACCCGGAACGGCGTGTCACTCCCGTCGTATCGAGGTGATAATATTAATGATCGGGAATTCACACCAGAGGCAAGAATTCCGGATCCTGAGCGCCTGATGGAAGCTTACCGTTACTCGGCTATTCAGCTGAATTTTGTACGATCACTCGCCGATGGTAAATTTGCTGATATACATAATGCGGACTACTGGGATCTTGGCTTTGCTCAACAATCGCCGCACATCAAAAGTTACCAAACTATCATCGGTAAGATTCGTGAGGCGTTACGCTTTGCCGAAACAGTGGCAGACTATCTCATTGGTGGGTTAAACCGAGTGGATTTTTATACTAGCCACGAGGCGCTTCATTTGCCATATGAGGAAGCGTTCACGCGGAATGTTCCCCATTCCGATGGCGTTTATAATCTGTCTACACATTTGCCGTGGATTGGTAAGCGAACTTTATTCGAAGGAAGCGCACACATTGAGTATATGCGCGGGATACGCAATCCAATCGGTATAAAAGTCAGTGCCGAAATGGCGCCCAGCGATCTGGTGTCGTTCCTTCGCTACCTGAATCCCCTCAATGATCCTGGACGCATAACCATGATCACGCGGATGGGGGTCGGAAAAATAGAAAATGCATTGCCAGGGCTTATTGATGCAGTACAGCGTGCGGGCCTGAATGCTTTGTGGTGCTGCGACCCGATGCACGGTAATACAGAGACGGCTTCCGGTGGCATAAAAACGCGACGGTTCGATAATATCCTGGCGGAACTGGAAACTGCAATGGATATCCATAGAAGCATGAAATCCATTCTGGGAGGCGTACATTTTGAACTCACCGGGGAAGATGTCACTGAGTGTGTTGGAGGCGCCAGTGATGTAGGCGAGGCAGACCTTAATCTGCGGTACCGTTCGACGGTAGATCCCCGGCTGAATGTGGGTCAAGCCCTGGAAATGGCACTTCGTATTGCCCAGAAGTACCAAGCTCTAGAACAGGTCTAGCGGGGATGCGGGCGCTAGTATTGCACGCACCGGAGAAATGGACTTGGGAGGACATGCCGGAGCCAGACGGCGAGGGAGTCTTGGTTCGCGTGCAGCATGTGGGTATCTGTGGTACAGACTATCAGGCGATCAGGGGATGTCAGCCGTTCTTTACCTACCCGAGAAGGCTTGGCCACGAAATATCTGTCCAGGTACTGGAGTCCGCGGGTGACCTCGCTCCGGGTACGTATTGTGCGGTTAATCCGTACATGTTCTGTGCAGATTGTCAGGCCTGTAAACGCGGAGACACAAATTGCTGCTGCAAGCTCCGTGTGCTCGGGATTCATCAGGATGGTGCGTTCACGAGGCTTATGAGGTTGCCTGCATCAAGCCTCCATCCAAGCGACTCACTCCCACCCGCTATACTTGCACTTGTTGAACCCCTCGTGGTTGGCTATCATGCAGTAAAACGTGCCCGTATTGGTGCACGGGACCAAGTTCTGGTTGTAGGGCAGGGCCCAATTGGGCTTTCTTGTGCACTAATGGCGAAAGCTCTGGGGGCAAATCTTGCGGTGATGGATATTCGGGAAGATCGCAGGCAATCGGGACGTCGATTGACTAAGCGTGTATTGACTCCCGGCGAAAATTCAGAGATTGTGGTAAGGGAGGCTTTCGACGGTGATTTACCTGTTACCGTGATTGAAGCAACCGGCAATCGTGCTGCCGTGCATCAAAGTTATCAGTTGGTTGCATCTGGCGGGACCCTGGTATTTGTGGGGTTGTATATTGGGAGCTTCGAGTTTGATGATCCAGATTTTCATCGAAGGGAATTAACTTTGCGGGCCAGCCGTAATGGCACTCACGATGATTTTTGTGCGGTTATGTCACTGCTGGAAACCGGCACCATAGATCCAAGTTGGTTCATCACCAATCAGATTCCATTTACTGAGGTACCAGACCGAATTAAGGCACTTGATAGTGCACTAGGCTGTATAAAAGCCATTGTTGATATGAACGCTGCATGCTAGGCCATGCGCCCTTTCACAAATCTATAACACATTGATGCAAGCAGAATACACACTTCGCCGGCCGGTTATCGAGCTTGATGTCAGCGCGCGGGCGGCATTCATCATGCGCACGTACGGACACTTGGCGGGGGCGATCGGCTGCTTCGTTTTGCTGGAGATGTTCTTTTTCCAGAGCGGATTGGCTGCGAGCATTTATCAGGCACTTGCAGGCGTCAATTGGCTTTTTGTGTTGGGTGGCTTTCTTGTTGTTGGATGGCTTGCGAGTCGTGCAGCACACCAGGCTGTATCAATGGGAGTCCAATATCTGGCATTAGGAGGGTTTGTGTTGGCGGAGGCGATCATATTTGTCCCTTTGCTCTATACGGCACAGGCTGCAGCTCCTGGTGCGATTGAGAGTGCCGCCTCGGTGACCATCATGGGTTTTGTAGGCCTAACGCTTGTGGCGTACTTCTCGCGCAAAGATTTTTCTTTTTTGGGGAGCCTGTTGCGCTGGGGGTTTGTTGTAGCGCTCGTGCTGATTGTTGCCTCTGTACTGTTCGGATTGCATCTGGGGACGTTCTTCAGTGTTGGAATGATCGCACTTGCAGGTGGTGCCATTTTGTACGACACGTCTAATGTGCTGCACAGGTATCCCGTCGATCGTCATGTGGGGGCAGCGCTCCAGCTATTTGCTTCTGTTGCACTCCTGTTTTGGTATGTTTTGTCGATTTTCATTGGCGGACGTGACTAAGCTTCCTCATGCAGTATGATCTGATTGCGATGGGCCGTTCGTCCATTGACCTGTACTCGGATGATATCGGGGCGCCGTTCCCGCAGATCACCAGTTTTTCTGCGTACGTGGGAGGGTCACCCACCAATGTATGTGTGGGTGCGAGCCGGCTCGGAATGAAAACCGCACTGCTCACCGCGGTTGGGGAGGATCCAGTTGGAGACTTTGTATTGAATTTTCTCCAGAATGAGAGGGTGGAGACAAAGTATATCCCACGCAAGCCCGACCGGCGGACAAGTGCAGTCATCTTGGGCATCGAACCTCCCGAGCGTTTCCCTCTGGTATACTACAGAGATAACTGCGCTGACAATGCGCTGAGTATTGAAGACGTATTGGCTACTCCAATAAATCAGGCGAAAGTTTTCGAGTTCGCCGGCACTAATCTTGCTCAGGAATCCAGCCGAAGTGCGACGCTATTTGCCGTAGAGCGTGCTGTTCGCTCCAATGTAACTGTCGTTTTTGATCTTGATTTTCGTCCAGATCAATGGCATGATCCCCGCGCATTCGGGGTTACAGTAAGGAACGTGCTTGCCAGCGTTGATATCTTGCTCGGCACTCAGGACGAGATTAACGCCGCAGTCCTTGAGGATCCCGCCCAGATAGAATTGACGCATCAGCAGGTATCGGATGCTCGTGTGGGAGGGAATGTTGATTCAGCCATTCAGACATTATTTGATTGGGGTGTTGAATCTATAGTGGAGAAATGCGGAGCCGAGGGGGTACGTATTCATGAGCGGGGAAAGTCTCCGATTAAAGTGCCGGGGTTCCCGGTCGAGGTACGCAATATTCTTGGGGCCGGAGATGCTTTCGCCGCGGGATTCATTTATGGAGTCGTTCGTGGTTGGACCTACTATGATGCGGCTCGACTTGGTAATGCCTGCGGTGCTATTGTGGTGACTCGGCACGGATGTGCTAACTTCATGCCCACGTTCGAGGAAGCGACTGCACTGATGGACACGCAAGATGTGTCGTAGTTGTATCATAGGCGCAGACTACGGTGCCGTAGGTAAAGTGGTTGAATCAATCAATAGCCGTTATTAATTGGAACCCGTTGGTCGGGGGTAGTGATATTTTTTCTATGAGCATCAACAAAAGAAGCCAGCGATCCTTGCAAGGAGTTCACACTGTCATGCATGGCCTGAAGCTGAGCGACAAATAGTAATCCCACGAACCTGACTGAGTGTACATACTCGTGTATTGAATTATGTACACCTGTCAACAGAGGTTACCCTCATAACTGGACTACGTCAATCCATAACACCACCACGGCTTCGCTGACAAAGAGCGGGTCTCAAATATTCGCAGTGCTTCCATCCGCACCGCATGCAGCACGCCTTCATCCCCGTATTCTGACAACGCAACCATTCCCAATATCTGTACGGGCGTCTTCTCCTTGCCCAGAGTTACTTCCGGTGTACATTCCGCATCCAGACCGACCGAGTCCTGTTCTCGCAACGAGCATGTCCGTGTCCAAATTGCCGGCCAAATCTCGAATCAACTCGCCAAAATGACGCAGCAGAGACAGTCGCGGCGATAGCCAACTTCGCCAGCCTCTCGGAGCCTCTGATCCAGTTGAAAAAACTCATCTGATCGGAACATGATTCTATCGAAAAGCGCTGTAAATGAAAGGTTGAAATTCCAAATCGACTACAATCCAAGTCAAATAGGTTCCAACTAACTCTGACGCTACGCCAGACAGGGGGGAGAAGCAGCGCTGGCTATGCGCGTGTTGGTTATCTTTATGGTCGTAGTTCTGCCTGCGTCGGTCGCCTGCTTTTTTCGTCATTACACGCGCCGGATGATGGTCCTTCTTTCTGCATGCAAACCCAAGGGCAGACAGTTTTTCGCCCATGCGGTCATTCCACTGGTTCTAGCCTTACTTGCGCCAGCGGCTCTGGCGCAGGAGGAGCCGGCGTACAAGGCCGGAATCGTCGTGGTCCAGTTTGCTCCAGGTGTCTCCATTGCCAACAAGGCTGCCCGTGTCGGACTGCAGGACTTTGATCGACGGGCAGCGGGTTACGGCGTCCACCTGATCGAGCGGGTGTATCCGTTTCTGGACCACGTACAGCCGACGCCGAAGACCCGCCGCAACCTTCTGGCGCTCCGCCGCACGTATTATGTACACTATACTACCGATGTCCTACCGAAAGAGGTCGCCGCCGATCTGGCTTCGGCGCCGGGCGTGGTGTATGCTGAGCCGGTGCTTATTAACCGGACGCAGGCGGGCCGCGGGCAGCGCGTGGATCCAAATGATTCGCTCTTTGGCGATCAGCCGGAGCTTCGCCTGTTGCGGTTGCCGGAGGCGTGGGATGTGGTCAGGGGAGAAGACATGAGCCCGCCGGTGGTAATCGCTATAGTGGAGCTTGCGGGCAGCGATTGGCGCCACGAAGACCTTCTGGCCAACGTGTGGACCAACGCGAATGAGATACCAGGCAACGGCATAGACGACGATAACAACGGGTTCATCGATGATGTGCACGGAGCGAATCTCCACAACGGAGATGACACCAATAATGATCCATTCGAGCCAGGGCTAAGCGGGCATGGCACGCCCGTGGCGGGCGCGGCCGGTGCCGTGACCAACAACGGCATTGGGGTGGCTGGGGCAGCCTGGAATGCCGAACTCATGCATATTCGCGGCGTCTACGATGGCATCCTCTATGCTGCCGCCAACGGCGCCGACATCATCAACACGAGCTGGAGCGGTCTGGTGGGCATTGATGATCACGTCAAGTTCCTTGACCAGACGCTGGACTTGGCCACGGACATGGGCGCGCTCGTAGTGACAGCGGCCAGTGGCGCCAATCGCAACAACGACCTGTTTCGGTACTACCCGGCCCGCAATCCGCGCGTGCTGTCGGTGGGTGCCACGGAGAAGGACACGCGCAGGCTGGCAAGACTTTCGAACTACGGGAAGCTGGTGAACGTCTTTGCACCGGGCGTGGACATTCTAACGACCGGATCCGGCAACGACTATGTGTACGCCAGCGGCACATCGTTTTCGTCGCCGCTGACGGCCGGCGTAGCGGCATTGGTGAAGACGAGGTTCCCCGAGATGACGCCGGACGCGCTGCGGGAGCACATTCGGCTGACGAGCGACAACATGGACGCGGAGAACCCGGCTTATGCCGGGCAGCTGGGGCGCGGGTTTGTCAATGCGCTGGCCGCTGTTCAGGCGCCGTCCTTGCCCGCAGTGCGCCTCAAGCGCTGGAGCTGGGTCGACCGCGACGGCGACCGCCAGATAAAATTCGGCGATGCAGTGATGATCACGGCGACGGTGGTCAACTACCTTTCCGATGCCCGTCAACTCAGGGTGGGGCTCGTTGGGGCCGAGCCGTATCCGTTCATAGAAGTGACAGTAGAGGAAGCGGATGTCGGCTATCTGGCCAGCGGAGACTCGGTTGAGGTCCAATTTGAGTTCAGTGTGGTCGCGAATGAGTCCGCGAACCAGCGGGTGCGATTCTATACGCACATCCGTGACGGTGCGCACGCGGACCAGGCGGACATGCTTTCTTTTCGGGTCAACTGGTCGCTAGAGGCAGTACACCGGAGCCTGAGTGCGTTTTACACAGCAACGGGCGGCGACAACTGGACGCGTAATTACAACTGGGACATCATGCGGGTTCCGACTGAGGAGGAGTTGGGCACATGGGCTGGCGTTTCTCTTCACCAGGGATGGTTGTTCAAGTTAGCCTTGCAGGACAACAATCTCACGGGACAGCTGCCTCCCGAGCTCGGCAGCCTCACGCAGCTGCATACGCTGGATCTGCGCGTAAATTCCCTTGTCGGGGTGATTCCATCCGAGCTCGGCAGCCTCACGCGGCTGCAGGAGCTGAGTCTGGGTGACAATACCCTTACTGGGGCAATTCCGCCCGAGTTCGGCAACCTCACTCAGCTGCAGGAGCTGAGTCTGTATGGCAATTTCCTTACCGGAGTGATTCCGCCCGAGCTCGGCAGCCTCACTCAATTGCAGCGACTGTGGCTGTCCGATAATGCCCTTACCGGGGCAATTCCGCCCGAGCTCGGCAACCTCACGCAGCTGGAGTGGCTGAGTCTGTCCGACAATTTCCTTATCGGGGAGATTCCGCCCGAGCTCGGTGATCTTACGAAGCTGGAGTGGCTGAGTCTGTCCGACAATACCCTTACCGGAGTGATTCCTCCCGAGCTCGGCAACCTCGCGCGGCTGCAGTCGTTGGATCTATGGCGCAATTCTCTTACCGGGGCAATTCCGCCCGAGCTCGGCAACCTCACCCAGCTGGAGACACTGTGGCTGTCCAGCAATTCCCTTACCGGGGTGATTCCGCCCGAGCTCGGCAACCTCACGCAGCTGCAGCGACTGGGGCTGTCCGACAATACCCTTACCGGGGCAATTCCGCCCGAGCTCGGCAGCCTCACGCAGCTGCTGTACCTGCGGCTGTCCGATAATTCCCTTACCGGGGAGATTCCGCCCGAGCTCGGCAACCTCACGCAACTGCGGGAGCTGTGGCTGTATGGCAATTCCCTTACCGGGGAGATTCCGCCCGAGCTCGGCAACCTCACGCAGCTGGAGTGGCTGTGGCTGGACGACAATTCCCTTACCGGGGAGATTCCGCCCGAGCTCGGTAGCCTCTCGCAGCTGCAGCGGCTGTGGCTGGACGACAACGATTTGACGGGCGTGCTGCCGCGCAGCTTGATGCAGTTGGACAATCTCAGGTCTTTCTCCTTTCGCGGCCAGACGCTCTGTGCTCCGTCTGACGACGCTTTTCAGGGTTGGCTCGGCGGTATCCCGATCGTAATTGGTCCGACCTGTGTTCTGTTGCAATTTGCAAGCGACATGGATAACCGGACCTTTACCGCGAATCGGCCCGTTGCTTCGCTGGTCCTTCCCGAGGCCACCGGCGGTGCGACGCCGTACACCTATGCGCTGGAGCCTGCACTGCCCGCGGGATTGAGTTTTGATGTCTCCTCGCGGACCATTAG